>ERZ1027056.468-NODE-468-length-17570-cov-13.525321_pt1 | contig 17570 bp, 17 predicted proteins | sample MGYA00519427_ERZ1027056 | MGnify/ENA primary metagenome ERZ1027056 (study PRJEB26926, sample SAMN06164570) | human gut metagenome | biome: ENVO:00009003; feature: ENVO:2100002; material: ENVO:00002003 | host: Homo sapiens | place: USA | collected 2012 ... | reverse complement strand
GAGCCTTATCGTCGGCAGCGTCAGATGTGTATAAGAGACAGCTCATAATGTCAAAATTATGACTTTAAGTCAATAAACTTCCCCTCACAATCAATAAAATCCTTCGCCAACTGTTCCGCCTCAGCCAAACTGTCCTCCAGTATCTCAAACCCCACCGCAGCAGTAAAATTGTCGATCTCGTCCTGCTCATTTTTATAAGCAAAGATCTGTATCAAAAAGCCCTCACAGAGAATTTTATCACCTTTTTTGTCAACTCTGGGGATATATTTGTCTGGCGTAATTCTCACATAAAAATCCTTGTATCTCATTCCACCACCTCCTTAAAGTTTCATCTGAAAATCATCATCTTCGTCAAATTCCTCGTCCATCTCTTCATCAAAATACTGTTCGCAAACCGACTTTTCAAGAGCTGCTCTCAGATAGCTCGTATCCATACCGTTCGCCTCATAACCCTGATTTATGACGCTGTAATAATAACTGGTCGGCGGCGAGATATGACCCTTGTTCATCAAGTACGCCATGCACTCTTTCTTTTCTCCGTCTATCTCTATCTCAAACAGCTCCTTGCGGTAAAGATTCGGAAAGCCCTCATACCTGTCAAGGCTGTGTTCGTCACGTCCGTCTATCTCCCATATGAGTATGGGGACTTCCGATTTATCATTCGGCACGATCGTCGCAACGCCTCTGAATTCAAGCTCGTAGCCTTTCAGCATTTCTTTGCTTACGACCTTTGAATTCGGACAGCGATGTGCCATCTGTTCAAGGTTAATATTGCTGCCGTAGGCAATGTATAATCTTTTGTATTCCATAAAAAACTCCTTACATACTCATTTCAAATTCTTCTTCAAATTCGTCACATTCGCTTTCTGACGGCACAATGTGTTCTTCGGGTACATTTTCGACTTGTATGCTGTTGTCGCTTACAAGCTCGACACGTTGTTCAAGAGCGGCTTGCCTTTGAGCTTCACGCTTTTCTTTCAGCTTTGCCCTTGCGGCTATGCCGTCTTCAGGATGCCTCCATGCAATATCGCCGTCCAGATGTTTCAGCAAATGAGATCTGCAATTCTTGAATTCTTCACCAATAAGTCCAAGATTCAAAAGCCACACCCGAAAGCTGTACCGCATATTATCACTCTGCGAAACGTGCGGAGAACAATACTTTTTTGTCATAGCCGCATTTGATATTGCAAGTGCAAGAACTATCTGACTTCTTACCTCGCCAGCATGAAGAGAACCGTTGTAAGCCCTTATCTCATAATGCCCATGCTGAAAAAAGCTGTGCAGATTGCAGATAACATACCGGCTGTTTGAATAATGCTGAAACTGCTCGCTCAGTCGTCCGTGATACCAAAGCCGTTTGATCTCTTCCATGTCTTTAGGCTTCTTTCGGTTTATGTCCTCTATAAACTGCTTGTCCATCTTGTGGCAGTAGGATTCACGGGCAGACGACACCTGCAAAGCGTCCCAAAGAAAATTCTCCTTGCTTGTGAAAATGTTCACAAGATTTTTTATCTGCTGCGGTGTATAATCGTCCGCCGAAATGTGAATATGCGTGCCTGCACAATACCTCGGACCTGTTACTCCGCCTGCTTTTCTGAGAACTCTCACGACCTCCTGCAAAAGCGGGATATCTTCATATTCCAGAACAGGAGAATTGAGTTCCACGCTGTATGATTTTGATGCATGGTCTCCGTTTGCGTTGTAGCAGTTGATACTTCCGTCATAAACTAAAGCCCACTTTCTGTCCTTTGAGTCCGTCACAATATATTTGTCATAGCTTCCGCCCTCATGTTCAACCTTTCCGGCAACCGCCTTTGCAACAGCCTTTGCCGCCTGACTTCTTGTTAGTCCCGTCATTTCAATTTCAATACCGAATTTTCTTGTTTTTATGCCTTCAAAGTTTTTGGACAATTATTTATCACCCTCATTCTAAATTTGCTGTTGATTTTTTCGATAAATTATGATACAATAATTACAGCAGATGCATATGTACAATTCAAAGGAGGTCTTGTATATGCCGAACATCAAACCTGTATCCGACTTAAGAAACTATACTGAGGTTCTTCGTGGCATTTCTGTCGGCGAACCTGTTTTTCTGACCAAGAACGGAAGAGGTAAGTATGTAATTCTTGATATGGAAGAATATGAAAAACAGCGTGCAACTTTAAAATTGCTGTCTGAACTCTCAAAAGCTGAAAAAACTGCTGAGGAGAAAGGCTGGCTTTCCGAAGAGGAAGCAGATGCCGCAATTAATAGCTTATGATGAAACTGCAAATCAACCCTGAAGTCATTAAAGACATTGCGGAGATCAAGAGGTACATTTGTGAAGATCTTGATAGTCCTATTGCTGCTGACCGCATTGCAAAGAAAATCGTTTCTTCCTATAAAAAGCTCAAAAATGCCCCATTTATTGGTGCACCACTTGATTCAATAATCGATGTGAAAACCGATTATCGTTTTCTTGTCTGCGGAAACTATCTCATTTTTTACAAGGTAAAACACGATATTATTTCTATATATCGTGTTATGAACGGACGTCGTGATTACTGCCGTCAGCTATTTGGTACTAGCTTCGCACAGATTGATGACAACGAAGAAACATCTGAGATTTCACAAAATTAATTAAACAAAATTGTGATGTTTATGAAAAGCTGAAATAACTCAAAAAGCGGAAACCATATCGGTTCCCGCTTTTTTCATATTATTCGATCTCAGACCTGACCTCATACCCACCTTTGAAGATAACCAATATCTCGTTCTTGCTCAGAATTTTTATACATTCAATAAGCTTTCGTACAAGTACGTTATCAAATGTTTCTAGCTCAAATTTTTCGTGTTCTATCATTTTCGTGACCTTATCAAGCTTTTGCTGAGTTTCGTCAGAGGTTTGATTCTGCAATTTGAGCATTTTCAAACGTTCATTTAAATCTTGTTCCTCGGCATATAACTTTGCAAAGTCACCGTCTAGCGTGTCCTCATCACATCCGCCGGAAGCTATCAGCCCTACAAGGTCCGTCCTTGCTTGGTCGATCTCTTTCAGTCGCTTTTCTGTGGCTAAGATTTCTTTCTGACCTTGACATTCCAGAACAGAGCTGATATTTGCTTTTAAAATTCTCTTAATATCATCACGGCAAGAGTAATAGTTATTTATCGCCCGAATAATTCCACGATGCAGGTTTTCTTCCTTTATCGTGGGCGAATCGGGGCAATATCTTTTGCCGTGTTCCAGCCGGCTTATACATCGCCAAACTATTAACTTTTTCCCTCTTGAAGTCCACGTTGTACGGCGGTAAGGCGTGCCGCATTTTCCGCAGATAAGCAGTTCCGTAAGTGCATATTTACTGCTGTATTTTCCTTGTTCGGTGATAGTTTTATCTGATACCTTTCTTTTTGAACTTCTCCTTGCAAGCTCCTGCTGGACTCTATTGTATGTGTCACGGTCGATTATGGGTTCATGATGATCTGTCACAAGATACATCGGGCGTTCGCCGTGATTTTTAACTATCTTGTGAGTGATACAATCTGAGGTAAAAGTCTTTTGCAGAAGTGCGTCGCCTGCATACTTTTCGTTTTTCAAAATGCTGCGGATAAGTGATTCGTTCCATACTTTATTTCCCTGTGAAGTCAAAATGCCTTTGTTCTCGAGGAGCTTTTTTATCCTGCTCATGCTGTATCCGTCGAGAAACAGCGTATATATCAGCCTTACTGTTTCAGCCTCTTCGGGTACTATCTCCGGTTTTCCGTCTTCACCTTTTTTATACCCAAGCAGATATTTATACTGAAACTGCACCTTGCCCTCACGGTAGGCTTTTTCTTTGCCCCAGCTTACGTTTTTGCTTATGGATTCCGATTCTGCCTGAGCAAAACTTCCATACAGAGCTATCATAAATTCCGATGTCATGGTTAAGGTGTTTATGTTCTCTTTTTCAAAAATAACTCCGATACCCAAGTCTTTAAGTTGTCTGACATATTCAAGGCAATCGACGGTATTTCGGGCAAATCTTGATATTGACTTGGTAATTACAAGATCAATTTTTTTGTTTCTGCACATACGAATCATGCGGTTAAACTCGGTTCTTTTCTTTGTCTGAGTTCCGCTGATACCCTCATCTGCGAATATGCCTGCAAGGGTCCATTCCTTTTTCTTGTTGATAAGGTCTGTATAGTAAGCGACCTGAACCGCAAAGCTGTTCTGCTGTTCCTCTTGTTCGGTACTGACACGGCAGTATGCTGCTACTCTTAATTGGTGGTATTTATCACGTTTTTCCGCTGTCTGCACTTTCGCAGGTATCACCGTTACATTCGGAGCTGTGGGCATTTTTGTCATTCCTTTCTGTGATATTTTTGATATGTACTCCGTTGATGAATTCAACCTCTATGGTACAAAAATGGCTTATCCATATTCGTGAAACACACGCTTTGAATAAGCCAATATCAAGTGTATTCAGTTGTTCGCAGCAAAGCCTTGATTTTAAAAGTTCCGTTTTCTGCTGACTGTCATCATAAGTGCAGCAGTCATATCTCAGCTGGGCAAGTCTGAAAAGCTCCTCTTTGATTTTCTTTTCATCTGTATGTACCATATCTGTCATTCGATTTATCTCATTTTGTTGAAATCTAACCTTTGCATTTGGAGAGAATGTGCTTACCGTACAGTCTGAATAAATGAGTGTCGGGTTAGCAATACCGGTGTTGAACACATTCAGCACAGCACTAAGTATCATTTGATCCGTAAGCAGATTATCAAATCGGTAACATTCAGGACGTCTGCAATCCCACAGTTCGTCCTTTGTGCGTGTTAGCTTTTGACCACATTCTTTGCAGAAAGTTATTTGTTTCAGCAGTTTGACTTCTTCAGTCTGACCTATTGATACAGTCGCTTTTCTGACACGTTTTTCGTTTGCCAGTTTGAAAGTTTCTTTGTCAATTATCTGCGGATACTTCTCTGTGCCAAGATACCTGTCATTTTCAATTATTCTCTTGACCATATTCTTGTTCCAAGATGAATTTTCGCTGTATGGCACTTCCATCAAAGCTGCTATTTCTGACAAGCTTTTGCCTTTTAAATACTCATTAAATATTGTAACAACGGCATAGAGCTCTTTGGGCTCGGTTATTATCTCACCGTTTTTCATACAGTAACCGAATGGGATTATTCTGTTTTTAGGCATAAATTCACTCCTTTCAATCGACAATGATACCACAAAGCTTAGTAGAAATCCAGTATCATAACTAACAAAGATATGCCCTGCAATTTGATATACAAGACATCAAGAGCATATTTTTTCCGTAAGTTCTAATCCACCAATCAAGTGAAATTCCAGTTCATTCTGGTTTTTTACAACTATCTTATCGACAATACTCTCAAACGCTAATTCTTCAAATTCTACCATAAGTTTCTGCCGCTTTTCAAAATATCCTATGAGCATATCAAGCTGTTCAAGAGTCTCATCTTCTTCATCGCTGACGTTCAGTTTCTTTATTTCAGTCTGGAACTTTGCTATCTTTGAGTTAAGCTCTGTGGTTTGTTCAAGATACTTTGCCTCATCAAGAAAGCCTTTTGTTTTCAACCTTGCGAGAACGTGAGTTTGTTCTTTCAGTTTAGCAATTTGCTTGTGGATTTCAAGTAAATCTGTATTGTTACTTAAACTTTTCAAATTTACTCGTTCTAAGTTTACAGCTAGAGGCGTCAATATTTGACGATAGTTATATAATAATTTATTATGCAGTTTCACAAACGCTGATTTAATATTTCTCTCAGATACTCTCTTCATCGAACAACTTGCTGAATCATAGTCGTGATTTCTACACACCCAACACGCTTCTGTCTTACTTTTCTTCAACTTGTAAATTGTCCCGCACTCTCCACAATATATTTTCTTTGAAAATATATGCTTGTGCTGAAAGCCCTTATGAGCCTTTTTCTGCTCATTCAGGATTTTCTGCACCTTATAAAAAACTTCCCTTGTAATTATGGGTTTATGTCTTTGACTATAATAATACTTTGCATGTTCGCCTCTATTGTAAACTCTTTTGTATGGAAGAACACTTGTTGTGTATCGCTTTTGAAATAGTTGATCTCCAATGTACTTTTCATTTTTCAGCATAGTGCATACTGTTCCAGATGTCCAATGGCATTCTTTACCGTATTTCTCCACCGCCATAGAATTAAGTTTATTAGCTATTTGCGTTGTACCTGCTCCGCTAAGATACCATTCAAAGATTTTTCGAACGATCTCCGCCTCATCTTCTTTCAAAACAAGCTCACCATTGACCAACTTATATCCAAAAGCTGCTTTACACATTTTTATCGTTCCGTTTTCCATTCGCTTTTTTATACTCCACCGCAAATTCTGTGAAATAGAAGTCGATTCTTCCTGAGCCAGACCGCCCATAATCGTTATCATCATTTCGTCAGTCATATCAGCAGTATCGATGTTCTCTTTTTCAAACAGCACAGTTATGCCTAAGCTTTTCAGCTCTCTGATATTTTTCAGACAGTCTTTGGTGTTTCGGGCAAATCGGCTTATAGACTTTGTATATATTCTGTCTATTTTACCTTTGCGGCAGTCGCTTATCATACGCTGAAATTCATCACGTTTGTCCTCACGGGTACCTGTTATTCCCTCATCTGCATATATATCCACAAGCTGTTCTCTGTCAGACTTTTCAAAAGCTTTTTCATAGTATCTTGTCTGTGCCATAAAGGAATTTATCTGATCTTCGCTGTTTGACGATACACGACAGTATGCCGCACAACGAATCTTTTGGTTTCGTTCTTCCGATATTGTCGGCTGTATTATCGTTACCGTTGGCATTTCCTCACCTCCGTTTTACCAACAAGGATACCACAAGTTTTTCTGAAATGGTATCATCAAACCTAACGAAATTACTTATCCTTTCCTGTGCGGTTTTCATACTTATCTGCCTGTCCTGCTGCTGTACAAAGACACATTACAGTTATACCGATAAAAGCTCCGACAAATAAGCCAATAAAAAATCCCACCATTTTACCCCTCCTATGCTGCGTCCTTTGATGATTGAAATTCCCTGAAAATATCTTCTGTATTTCTATTGTTAAAGTCCTGCTTTTCGCTTTCTTCAAGAATTTTGTCAAGTTTATCTGCAAATATTCTTGCAATAAAATCGCTGTATTCTGCCTGTCCGAACTTATTCATCAAATTTCACTCCTATGCTTATCTTTAAAATCCTATCGATCTCTTTCATAAATTCTCTGTCCAAAGATCCTACATATTTTTGCAGCCTTTGTCGGTCAATAGTGCGGATCTGTTCAGCAAGAACAGTTGAATTTTTAGGCAGACCTGAACATCTTATCTGAATATGCACAGGCAGATCCTTTTTTCTTACTGACGAGATCGGCACTACTACAACCGTTGGGCTATGCTTATTGCCCACATTATTCTGCACTACCAGTACGGGACGAACACCGCCTTGCTCTGAACCGACAACCGGATTTAAATCTGCATAAAAAATATCACCTCGTTTGTTCAGCATTTTCGTTCACCTTTCTTTGGCATTACAAATCCATTTTTGTATCTCACACAGCTATGGAACGGACAGAACATCTGTATCCCTGTCATACCATACGCAGCCGCAGCATGAATGTTTCTTCGATAATCTGATTGTCGGAGCAGGAATATATACTCCAAATTTATTGTAGTTCAGTTGAATATCTGATTTTTCAGACATATCGTTATCATTCATATATCAGCCTCCTGACTTATAAATTTTATATGTAACAGGCGGTCTGCAAAACACGCAAACCGCCTTATATTCGTTTTGCCTTCGTCTGATTCGTAAATTTCAGACGATTTTCCGCAATATTTATCCTCGATACCCGTCACGGCGGAACTCTACAAGCGACCGACAGCTTATCGGTCTCATGGGCATTTCACCCGCTCTTTTAGCCCCTACTGGGAAGTATCATTATCCTCACACGTTTCATCGCCTTTTCGGAAAGCTGTTTCGAATTTTGAAACGTCACATTTATCGCTCATCCTTTCGGAGTCTTGGCGTATGGTTTCTTTGGCTGCCGAGATTTCATACCGGCCGTGTGATCAACGTACTTGCAGAGTTGATATTCTATTGTCAAGTTACTTGGAGCTTTTATTCTCCTTACACTTGTATAGGGGTAGAAGTCTGGTATTTAACAACCGTTTTTTATTGCAATTTCAAAAGTTTGTTAAGCTTGCACAAAATCCTACGTTTCTTTTTGTTAATGTTTTGCTGAGTGGTATGTAGAAAACAAGCCACCTCGTTTTCCGTTTTATTTTCAAAATATATTGCAAAGATCAACCTTCGTTCATCCTCAGAAAGTTCATTCAGACAGCTATACAGCTTTTCGCATTTAATATTTTGTATCACTCTTCTTTCGACGTCGTCATTTTCTGTTCGGAACTCCTGAAAGTTTTCAAGTTCTCCGTTAATGTTTCCTTTCAATGCCGAGAACTGTATTTCGTGTTTGTAAAATGACTTATCATTATCGTCAATATTCCACTGAGTTCTGTTGTAAGATGTGCAGATCTTTTCGCTTGCCTCAATTTCAACGTATCTTTTGGTTATAGTGTCATAAACACTCACTATGTTTTTGCTCATTTTTTATTCCTCCGTTTTGATTTTCTTGTTCTGAATCAAAACGAAGGCTTATGGATATTTGGCAATAAAACATTGCCAGTTTTTTAGAATGGGCATAAAAATAGACCTTTCTGCTTTTAAAACAAAAAGGTCTATAAAGAAAAAGGAGTATAACTTTCGGCTTTAAAAGCTTTTGTTATACTCCATATCAAGTTTATATCTATGTATTTAACTATATCGCTTTTTTCTAACAAAATAAACTATCGTAATAGTTATTCCAATGAATATGACAGAGGCTATTATAATGATCCACAGCCAAAAATACCCGATATGAATATTATCGACCTCCTGAACACTGTATGTGTTGCCAGCAACATCTTCAAGTGTAATTCCTACATTATGCCAACCTCCGTTAAGCGTAAACGACAGGCTACCTTCAGCTGCCGAGTAAGTAAAATCAATCGCTTTACCGTTATCATATACTTTACACATTGTTTCATCAAGTAACTCGCTTATATTTGTAACAGTAATTGTGCGAGATTCGTTTCCATAATACCAATGCCATGATTTCAAATCATTAGGAATATTACACGAAGGCGGAATATTATCAATATGCATTTTGCCCAAATCAATCCTTCCGTTTTCATTTTTTACAGACAAATATAGTTCTGTATCTGTATCTTCTTGAAAGTTTTCCTTAAAATAATCTGACTTCAAAGTATATCTGTAAACACTTACACCATACATACTATTATCAGTTTGAGCCTGCAGATCGGTATTCTTTTCTTCACCATTGTAATCTCTAAGAACTATATCGGTTTGAGAATTTGTTTTAGCAAGAACAACAATATCTATGTCGCTAAAATTATCTGGACGCTTGCTTATAGGTTCTCCGTTTTCATATTGAAATGAGTACCAGCCTGTTTTTTCCGCCGCATTGCTGTTTGAAATATACGCAAGAACATCGCTGTCCACGATTCTCATGTATGTGTTTGAATTAAGAACACTTTCGTTACCAGCTTTATCTACCGCTATTAGTTCCAATGCGTAAACACCGTCTTTTGAAAAATCAGGTAGAGTGAATAAATTCCCCTTAAATATGCCCGCTTTATCTTTGTCAGAGTCAAGATATACACTAACAGGCTTTACTTCCGAAAGTTCTCTGCCATTTGTATACTCAGGCGTATAAACAGTAAGGACATACTTTATATGATCAAAATTTACGTCTGTAAATTCGACCGTCGGGGCTGCCTCGTCCTTTCTCTCATACGGATATATATCCAGAAAATTCAGAGCATTCTTTTCATCGACAAGAATACCATTTTTTGATGATACAACAGGAAGTGTCGTATCTATCTCGAAGATTTCTGAGCTTTTATAGCCGGAAGTATTTCCGGAGGAATCTGACGGAGATATTTCAACACGGTATACAGCATCATCATCAAATATAATTGAGAGCGTATGTGTATCAATATCATCAGACCAATCTGCCATACTTACCATAGAGTATGTGACATCAGTAAAATCATTCTCGTTATGCTTTGCTCCCGCATCCTTTTTCAGTATTTTCAAACCGACAAGGCTAGGATCAAAGTTGTGCTCGGTGATTTTAATAACAGCGGTTTTCTTAGTATTTAAATAATTGTCATTATCACTGTTTATAAAGTCGCTGAAATTTTCTTCAACTACAGGAGAAGTTTCATCAACATAAAATCTTTGTACTTTTTCATAATCAAGATTTACTTCGGCTGAATGGCCTCCAAGATCTGTGCCTCTGATATCAAAAGTATAATCTCCCTCGCTGAAAGTAACAACTGCTCTGTGTTCTGTTGAAGAAATATTCTGAAAGCTGATATTCGGAATATTTCCGTTGTAAGCATTTTCAATTTCAGCTTGAATCAATCTTGCGTCAAAGTTTCTTTCAATTACATCGATCGTCATTACCGCTCTGTTTTCGGCATTGTAATAAATCGTATTATTGATTCCATTGTTAATATCCACATTTATAATCGGAGCAGTTTTGTCGATAGTGAATGTCTCACTTTGAACACTTTCATTTACATTACCTGAATTATCCATCGCATCAAATGCTAATGTGATATCGTTATTATCTTTATCGAAAATAAATGTTTTTGTGATCTCAGTTACAAGATTTACGTCTTTTTTTACTATGACCCAGCCGTCGCCTATCTCGGAATCTACCTCAACGCCTGTCCCATCGATTTCAAGAACTCTTCTCTCAAATCCGTCGTTTTCGGACGTCTGATAATAACCGATTTCTCTGATGCCTGATTTAGTATCTGTTATAGTTACTGTTACGGCAATATCATCAGTAAATAGCTTGTTTCCGTTTGCGTCGCTGTATCTGCTGCCGCCGATTTCGGAAATATTTATTTCAGGAGGAATATCATCCGCAACAAATGCTTTTGGAGTTTGTTCATCGGAATAATTTCCAACATTATCAAAAGCCTTAACAAAAATCTGTCCCTTGAATCCCGCAGGAATATCTATATGAGCTATACCGTCGGAAATAATTACTTCTCCTGTTTTTTCTCCTTTCCGCTCTCCGTCATCATAAGAAACAAGGCGGTATTCTGCTTTGTTAAGACCGGATGAAGGCGCACTATCGGAAATATGGATATTCGCAATGAAGTCTTTTTTGAAATAGTATCCGTACTCAATATATTCGATATATTCAGATGTTTCACTAATATTATCGGAGGTTTTAGGAAGAAATTCAAAGCGATCTACGTTCGGAGATTTATTATCTATATGGTAAGTAAAGCTTTCTTTTGAATTGACATTTCCCGCATTATCCACAACACTGACTTTAACTTCATATTCTCCATTCAACGATTCGCCTGCGATTTTGGTAAAATAATCGGTATCAAAAGTATAGATATGTTTTTCGTTGTCTCTTTTCTTAGCTGCTTCCGTTGCGGATATTTTAGGAATGATCGTGCCGTTTTTATCGGCTGTCACATCGATCCCGTTTACCTCTATATCTGCATTGCTAATACCCGAATCTTTATCGTAAATAGTTATGCTTATGTTTTTATTGGAATTAAACCAGATCTGCTTATCATATCGCACTATCCCGTCGCCCTTAGGTTTACTGATAGTGACTTTCGGCTTTTCAGTTTCGATCATAGCGAATATATTATCGGATACTCCTTTACCTTGATCTGCATTTTCTATATTGGGGCAACTTAGACTTTTTTTACCATATTTATCATATGCAGTAACTATAATATTGCTCTGAAAGACCTTGGTGTTTTTGGGTATTATGTAAGAGTAGGTCTTATCACTTTCCCTTGTCATCAACGCCTGCTCATCTATACCATTGTACTTAATTTTTACATTATCAATACCACTGTCATGAATATCATCACTAACTGATACCTTAAAAATCAAATCGTCATTTGAATATACTCCAAATGAAAGCACGTTCAGAATTTTATCTAAAGCAGAGCTCTTTTTCTCTACTGTAAACTTTTCTATAACAGGATTTTTACAATCTACATATGCAGTACACACTGCTAACTCACTGCAAGACCCAGCAACATTTGTAATTGTTCCTGATACAACATATCTATGTTTATCATCAATTTCTATGCCTGTTGTATCAGCAGTGACACAATATCCATGTTCATTACTTTTTATTTCATTCTCCGTAAACGTCTTTTTTATTCCGTTTATGTCCAACGTGATATCTTTAATACCCGAAACATCTGGTTCAGCGTCAACACGAAATTCTATGATTTGATCTTTGTCAAACCATTTATCACCATTAATATCAACTGGTTCAGGCCCTTCAATAGATGTTTTTCCTACAGGTTTCTTTGTATCAACTCCTATCACCATTACGGCAGGATAATTACCACAATTATTCCCTGCGTTATCAGTTGTTTCTACCTTAATATAATGTATACCCTCAGAAAGTTTTGATATTTCTGTTGAAAAGCTGTAATCATTCTCCTGATTTTCAGAAAAACTTTTATCATCCAAGACATTAATTATTCCATTATGCTCATCAATAATTTTTACACTTGCAAGGCCACTGCAAACCTTATCGTTCTCATTAACGTCTGTCACTTTCACAGAAAATATGCTATCGCCTGTGTTGTACCAATATATCTTTTCTCCATTATCTTCGATTGTCGATGATTTAGAAGTATCAAAGGAGACTTCAGGCGGATCATTTTCAACTACGAGTGTATTCTCTTTCATTTCAGTTATTTGGTCTATTACATTGGCCGTATTAGAGAAACCATTTTTATCTGCGGCCCTTATGACCATATTATCGATCCTTGTGTTTTTTGAAATTACAAACACATACTCGTTCGCTGCATTGGAACTGTTAAGTTCTTCAATTACGCTGTCACCATTACATAAAGATACACTTCCAACGCCTGTAACATAATCCGTTTCAGATATATCTTTAGCTTCGACCACAAGTTCAATATCATCTCTAGCATAACTACCGAATTTCAGAAAATTAACGCAATCCATATATTCTGCACTACCCTTTGTACGAAAACCCTTGATTTCTATATTCGGAGGCTGGGTATCTCGTCCGTTTTCGGCATTGCTGTATTTATATAGATCCTCATTGAAATTTCCGGCATTATCCGTAATTTTTAATTTTAATTCATAGGGATATTTTTCAATCGGTGCATCATCGTATTTTAATTTTACTGAAAAATTAACGTCTCCATTTGGCACTTTGGTATATTCACATTCTCCATTGTCATTTATACCGTATTTTACAAGTTTATTATCTTCTTTAAGATTCCAAAAATATTCTATTGTATCAATACCAGATTCACTATCTTTTAAAGTCCCTGTTGCTTCGACGTAACCTTCATTATTGTGATAAACGATCTGCATAGACTCAACTTTTGGAGAAATCTTATCCAGAATTAAAACATTGCTGCTTTCATTATCAAATTCGATATTAAGCTCTTCTTCGTTGCCTCTTCCTGCTTTATTTTTTGCATATGTTTCAAAACTACTTCTAAAAAACTTGCTGTCGGGCATTTTGATATTAAACTCTGCAGTGTAGTAATATACACCATTACTTTCTGTGCATAATTTTGCTGAACAATATTGACTATATCCATTTTCACCGTTTAAATATATTAATGTTTCTTGATCTACACCTGTCCCCTTGGCAGTAATTGTTAGCATCACATTATCATTACTTACAATTCCAAATGGAAAAGATCCCAAGAAACTATCAGATTTGACCTTTGATATTTTAGCACCTACAATTTCAGGACTACTGGTGCTGCAGCAATAACTATGTTTAAGCTCCCTGCTTATAGCCCCATCATTAACATTTCGTAAATAATACGAAACCTGTTTTTTATGATTAACTGTAGTTTCCTCTAAATCAACTATAATATAATTGCTAAAATTATTTCCGTCTGAACTTATTTCAAAACCGTCAGGAGCAGTTAGTTTTGCATGATTTGAATAATATGTTTCATCATTAAGTAAATATTTTTCTTCTGGAGAATATTCTTTGATCCTAAATTTGGAGCTTTCAGATATCTTTCCTATATAATTAGGATTATCAGACGTCTGTTCAAGGATAACATAATCATATTCGCCTATATTTTTCGGTTCACCCTGCACTGCGATTTTAACATTTAAATCCACATTATATTCTTCGGGCTGCTCAACGGTATATTCAAAATTCTCAGGGATTGCCTGACCATAATAAATCCATGTTTCTTTGGGAATAACTTTTAATTCTTTTGGGGTAATGTATGCGTATTTTTCTACGACATCATAGTTTCCTGAAAGTTTAAATTTATTCCTATCATTACCTTCAAGACAGAATTTTGATACGGTCACTTTATTCTGTTCATCAGAAGCATCTTTTCTCTCAAACTCCCCATTGCACGCAAGATAAACATCATATCCTGCAACTGGTTCCATTGTATTCGCATTTATTAGGGTCACATCTTCACAATGAACAATCGCCGTAAGTTTTCCATCATACTCCTTATCTTCAACGGTTATTTTATCGGCAAACCCCTCCTCCAAGAAAACCTCGATCGGGTCGGTACTGCCTTCAAATTCGGCTATTACAGACAAAGGGAAGCAATTCATAATTAAAAGCATTGCAATAAAAACAGACAGAAATTTTTTTCTCATTTTAAACACTCCATTCTTTTTATTACAAAATATATTTCTATGGAAAACAGTAATAAAAATAAATTTATGGAAAGAGCAAATTCATTATCTCTCCAGAAAGCCATAATAGGAATCAGTACAAAAACCGATATTAGAAATATAACTCCGACTATTTGTCTTGTTTTCGACTCCTTGACTTTAGTATACTTTTTACAGGTCACAAAGAGTATTATTTGAATAATTATTCCCGATATTGATCCGCCCCAGAACAACAAAGCGACAGCATATGCCGAAACAGATAGGTTATCATCAAAAGCAAGAAATGGGATAATAAGCAAACTTGACGAAGAAATAAAAAACAAGACTCCAGATATAATATTCAATACCCTTAACTTCATAATTATCGACCCTGTTTTATATTTTCATTCAACGCACCAGCCAATGCTTTGTAAAACTCGCCTTTATAACTGTTTCTTTTGTATTTATACAAATACAATATCATACCTACAATAAACGAAAGAACGGCTAGTGTTGCGGCAATCAGAAGAGGTCCTATTATCCACGGTGAATCATACTTCAAATCAAGCATATTTTCAACAGCAGTGTATTTCCCTGTTATTTGTAAAGATGCAAATAGCACAGCAAAAAACAGTACAGAAACTAATAATGCTTTAAAAAACGCACTTAGGACATAATGAATCAGCATATGCTTTTCAAAAAACTTTTTCGAAATACTCATAATATATTTCACCCAATTTCCTTAAAATAATTTTTTATTTCTACTCTGGTAGTATTTTCATGTTCTGAGATCATTCTAATGCTTTCGTCATTATCCAACACATTTTTCAGCTTTATAACAGCATTTTTAAACGCATGATCGTCCTTGTATTTTTTCAAAGTTTCATAAGAACCAATAATCTCAGTCTTTCCAACTTCTGTGTTATAAATTGCTTTTGCCAACTCATATCCTGCACAGTTATACTCTGTATTGAGTTTCACAATGTCTGTTGAAATCTCCTTAAAATTCTTTGTATTGGCATTCTGCATCAATTCGTCGATATATCTACACATGTACTCACTATTTGACATCTTTCCAAGCAAATCCACAAGCATTGCCGCTTCCTGTTCGTCAATATCTCCGTCGGAATATGTAAACGCAGCTATCTTGGAATATGTATCATCCGTTTTGCCATTAGGGGCGGTTTTGATCAGGTCATTTGCTATAGTTTCAAGCTTATAAAATTGTGTAACGTTATAATCTGCTGTAAGGCTGTCCCATTTATCCTCGGCAATACCGAAACCTACCGCTCTGTAAATAATGGAGATCATCAAAAATGTAACGCATACGGCAAGCATAACACCAAACATAGTGAAAGCGTTTCTTACCTTGATATTTTCGGCTCTAACAATCGTAGGAGCAGAATTTTTAGCTTCTTCAATATCCTTTTTCAGCGTTCTGTATGAGTGATAAAAATCATCGTTATTTAGATTTAGATAGTTCTTGTTGCGTTCTTTAGTACACTTTTTTATGATATTCTCAAGCTTTTTATGATAATGCAGAGAAGTAATCGTCAGATCTCGGCTACAATATGCTGCATCATTAAGAAAATGATTCTTGTAAAAATCATGACTTTCTTTAGAAAATTCTTCGCTCTTAGTAACTAACTCAAATATATTCAGGCACTCCCAGAAAGTTGCTCCGAATGAGAATATATCGCTTTCAATAGACATTTTCCCCGGCTCAAAATGCTGCTTGAACGGAAACTGCGAATCGTCCGCCGCTTCAGCATAGCATTCAGGAGCGGCATATCCCAGCGTTCCGTACTGATACATTTTTTCTATGGATTCGTTGTCATTATAGTTTACTTTTGCAAGATCGCTGACTGCAAATCTGTCGGCTTTGGTAATTCTTTTTGATCTTCCGAAATCTATTAAAACAAGCTCCTTACCGTACTTGGTCACCATTATATTTTCCGGCTTAATATCAAGATGCAGAATATTTTTCTTTTCCGTTACAAATTCAAGTATCTCGCAAAGGTTTATCATAAACTGAAATATCTCGCTCTGATATTTCAGAACATTGTCGTAATTCTTGTAATAGCTTAGATTAACAAAGCTCTTTTCATCTTCCGTGTATTCATGGTAATCTACGACTTTGCTGAGATTGTTTTCAAGCTGTTCGATCTTTCTGAGTTTCCACCGTTCCTGCCGGCAGTACTCTTCAAGCGACCAGCCGTCGATATATTCTTCAACAACGCAGAAATATCCCGAGGCGTTTATCACCCCGCTTTTTATTTTATCGCATGGCAGGCTGAAATCGCCAAGGCTTTCGATAACGTCATAGATACGGACTATTGATCTGCATTCCTGAAGATTCTCGAAAATTTTCAGTTCCTCGTCCTTGAAAACCTTGACTCTGTCAATTTTCGTTCCGTTTACATAAACATATTTGGGCTTGAATTTCAAAACACAGGAAAACTGAAGACCGCCTTTATCAGCAGTTTTCAGTCCCCTGTATACTATGCTTTCCGTACCTATTGCAATAAATCCGTCTTGATTTATGCCATACGATGTATCTACCGTGTACTTGAATTTTGTTCCGATTATTTCATTACTCATTTACTTTCTCAATCCCTTGATTTTTAGATACCTTTCTATCACAAAAAAACATATACCATTTCCAGTTAAAAGCACTCTTGATATTTATAATATATTTTATTGCTTTTTCAATCTAATCAGTGATTTCGCCGTCAATACGCACAACATATTCCGATTATTTTATTGCCAAATGTTCTATTTTTTATTAATATAAATTCTGTCTCTTATACACATCT
>ERZ1027056.434-NODE-434-length-18530-cov-5.185873_pt1 | contig 18530 bp, 8 predicted proteins | sample MGYA00519427_ERZ1027056 | MGnify/ENA primary metagenome ERZ1027056 (study PRJEB26926, sample SAMN06164570) | human gut metagenome | biome: ENVO:00009003; feature: ENVO:2100002; material: ENVO:00002003 | host: Homo sapiens | place: USA | collected 2012 ... | reverse complement strand
ATTCCGTGCCGTAGCCTTGCATAAATCCGACGATTCCGCCCAGATAAACGATATTGTCGTCGGGCAAAGACGCCGTTACGGTATACGAGCCTTTGAAGTTGCAGTTCACGATGTCGCCGCCCATGTTGTAAGCAACGATACCACCGAGAATGTAGTTATATTGTTTGTTAATCGCTTCGACTTCGATATCCGAATCAATTGTAAGATTCTTGATCGTTGCCGTTGCAATATATCCGAAGAATCCGGCAATGCCCTCGTCGCCGTCGAGATTGAAATTCGATACAACGTGTCCTCTTCCGTCAAATTCGCCTTGGAAATAAGTCTTTTGCCCGCCGATCGGTTCAATCGTTTCGCCGTTGAAATCGATATCCGCGGTGAGAGCCACAAACGCCTTTGCGTATTTATCCTCACCTGCGTTGATGCTTTCGGCAAACGCTTTAAGTTGTGCTGCGTTTGAAATGAGATATGGGCTTTTTGCGTTGCCGAGTCCCTTTATCTTTGCATCGTCGTAACGAAGACCTTCAACGCTGACCGTAACGGATTTTTCAACCGTGAAGCTGTATTTTCCGTTCGCGCCGAGCGTGCACTCTTTCGAGCCTGCGTAAACTTTGACTTCACCGACGTAATAGGGAGACGCGCGCAAACCGAATTCGACGAGTGTGCCTACCGCAACGTTCTTGGGCGTCGTGCCTGCAAAAACGAAAGTAACGGCCTCGTCGTCCGACCATCTTATACGCGCGGTGTTCACAACCTCGTTCCATTGCGCAACGAGGGTTATATCGTTTGTGATTTTCGTGTCGAAATCGAAGGCAACGCTTGCACCTTCTTGTTTCCACCCCGCAAATTCGTATCCCTCTCTTTCGGGATCTTGGGGCTTTGTCACCTGCGAGTTTTCATCAACCTTGACGATCTCGTTTGCCGTATCGCCACCATATACGAAAGTAACCGTATATTGCGTCGTTTCCGGTTCCGGGGGTGTGTCGTCGCACGCAGCCAATGCAAAGCAAAGCACTATGCACAATGCCAATGCAAATATGGGTACGATTTTCTTCAATGTTGTCATATGTTTTTTCTCCTTGCAAGACGTCCACGGTCTTGCTTATCGCCTGAGCGACACTCTATTTTCCCCTGCTTTGTCGCAAATTACTTTTTGATTTTAAGCAAATCTTTGATTTTGTTTGCGACATCCTCTTTCTTTTGTTGTTTTTGAGCCTTCATCTCGTCGAGTTCGGCATTGCGTGCGTCCTCGAGCTTGCAAAGTTCATCGTAGAACGGCATCTCATCAAGCACTTTTTGGTCGTATTTATGGCACGCCACGTAGTGACCGCCGCCGAGATCGGTAAACTTGGGTTGGAACAGTTTGCATGCACTCATGCAATCCGAACAACGAGTGTGGAATTTGCAACCCTTTGGCGGATTCGCGGGTGACGGAATGTCGCCTTGGAGCACGATCCTGTTGATTTTGCTGTCGGGATCGGGCACGGGCACTGCCGAGAACAACGCCTTTGTGTACGGGTGAAGCGGATTGTCGAACAAGTCGCGCTTCGAGCCGTATTCCACCATATTGCCAAGGTACATGACGCCCACCTCGTCGGAGATGTGTTCGACCACCGACAAATCGTGTGAGATAAACAAGTACGCGAGGTTGTCGCTCTCTTGCAAATCCTTGAACAAGTTGATGATTTGCGCCTGTATCGAAACGTCGAGAGCAGAAACCGGTTCGTCGCAGATGACGAGTTTCGGTTTGAGCGCAAGCGCTTTTGCAATGCAGATACGTTGTCTTTGTCCGCCCGAAAATTCGTGCGGATATCTGTCGAAATAATGCGGTTGCAATCCGCACTTCGTCATTATGTCAACGATATAATCCTTATATTGTTCTTTTGGTACTATATGGTGCACCTTCACCGCTTCGCCCACGATTTCGCCGACGGTCATACGCGGAGAAAGCGACGAATACGGATCTTGGAAGATCATTTGGAAGTTCGGACGCATCTTTCTCAAAGCGTTGCCTTTGAGTTTTTCGATGTGCTTGCCTTCGAATATGACTTCGCCGCCCGTCGGTTCGTACAAGCGGAGAATGGTTCTGCCGAGAGTCGTTTTTCCGCAGCCCGATTCGCCCACTATACCGATTGTGTGTCCCGCCTTGAGTTTGAGAGAAACGCCGTCCACCGCTTTGAGGTACACGGTGTTGCTCTTTATAAGGCTCTTGGATATAGGAAAGTACTCTTTAAGGTCGTTGACGACAAGAAGATAATCGTCGTCTTGCGCCTTTTGCTCGTTTTCTACGTTCGTCGTGACTTCGGTATCAACGATTTCTTCTTTTACGTCGATATCCGTCGTTGCAATTTCAATCGTTTCAACGTCGTTTTGAACGCTTATATTTTCATTCGTCATACGATTTCTCCTTTATCCATGCAACGATAGCACGCCACGAAGTGCGTGGGCGAAACTTGAATCATAGGCGGATATTCGCCTTTGCAAGCGTCGCATTTCATATTGCAGCGATCCTTAAAGTAGCACGTTTGCAACATATTGATAGGATTGGGCACGTTGCCGGGAATACTGTAAAGTCTGTCGACTTCTTTTCCGACGACGGGCTTGCTCTTTTGGAGGCCGATCGTGTAAGGATGGAGCGGATTTTTGAAAATCTCTTGCACCGTACCCTTTTCCACGACTCTGCCCGCGTACATGACCACCACGTAGTCGACCATTTCGGCAATGACGCCCAAGTCGTGCGTGATGAGCATGATCGAGCCGCTTATCTTGTTTTTGACGTCGCGCAAAAGGTCTAGAATTTGCGCCTGAATGGTGACGTCAAGAGCGGTTGTAGGCTCGTCTGCGATGATGAGTTTTGGATTGCAGCAAAGAGCCATTGCAATCATAACTCTTTGACGCATACCGCCCGACAATTCGTGTGGATAGGACTTGTAAACATGTTCTGGCATCGCTATGCCGACGAGTTTGAGCATTTCTATGCTCTTTTCTTTTGCGGTTTGCTTGTCCGCACCGTCAACGTGAAGAAGGGTGACTTCGTCAAGTTGGTTTCCTATCGTGAAAACGGGGTTGAGCGACGTCATCGGCTCTTGGAAAATCATTGCGATTTCTCTACCCCTGATTTTCGACATTTCGGAGATAGGCGTTTTTGCAATGTCGTAGACGACTTCGCTTTCCTCAAAAATCTTTCTGTGGCGCACTTTGCCGTGCTTGTCAAGCGAGGGTTTGACCATCGGTTCGCCGTTTTCGTCGAGCATCTGATTGCCGTTTTCGTCGAGCACCGGTTCGGTGATTTCTTCCGTACCGACGACTTTTCTTTGCGTCGAGCGGAAACGAATGCTACCGTCCACGATTTGTCCCATGGGTCCTTGAACAAGTTGCATGAGCGAAAGGCTGGTGACGGATTTTCCGCAACCCGATTCACCCACAACGCCCACGGTCGAGCCTTGCGGAATGTCGAAGGACACGCCGTTGACCGCCTTCACGACGCCGTTGTCCGTGAAGAAGTAGGTGTGCAAATCATCGAATTCGACGACGTTTCTGTCGTCTTTCATTTCGGTGATGTAGTCGTCTTTGGTATAAGCCGCTCTTTTCTTTTTGAGTTGCTTTATCGTGCGAAGGTTTTGCTTTGCGATATTGCGGGACTCTTTGGCGGTTATATAATGCTTGTTCTTATCCGTAGTTTTTTCTTTCTTTTCAAACATAACATTATCTCCTTGCCTTCGGGTCGAACGCGTCGCGCAAACCGTCGCCGACGAAGTTGAACGCAAGCACTGCAAGTACTATGCAAATACCGGGTGAAATCCACAAATTCGGATACAAACGGAGCGCAGTGTTGTTTGCGGCTGCGTTTATCATGTTGCCCCACGTTGCGTATTCCGCCGGAAGACCGATGCCAAGATAGCCGAGCGTCGCTTCCGTAAGTATGATACCGCCAAGGCCGAGCGTCATCGAAACGATGAGTTGTGGCATAACGTTGGGGATAAGGTGCTTAAATATCTTTCTGCTTGCCGGAAGACCGCTTGCCTCTGCGCTCAACATAAAGTCTTGCTCTCTCAAAGACAGAATCTGTCCTCTTACGAGTCTTGCCGTACCTGCCCAGCCGAACAGCGTCATCATCGCCATCAGTATATATAGCTTTGCGGGGCCGGTGACGTCTTGCGCGTCGAGCGCGACGCCCACTATCATAAGCATAGGCATTGTAGGCACGCAGTTGAAGATATCCACTATACGCATAATGATTTGGTCAACCCACTTTCCGAAATAGCCTGCCAAACCGCCGAGGAACACGCCGATTATCGTTTCGAGAATGATAACGACAAAGCCCACCGTAAGCGACACTCTGCCGCCGTACATAAGACGCGAGAACACATCGAATCCCTTGTCGTCCGTGCCGAGCAAGTGGTCTTTTGAGGGTTTGAGATAGTTGGTCGGTTCGGAATAAGTGACGATATACACGGTATCTTCGCCGAAATCTGGCGCAGATACTTCGGTATAATACGTTTCTTTGACCTTTTTGCTGTCGTCCGCTTCTCTTTCGCCCCAAATGAACGGGAGATTGGAAAAGAGCGGGCCTATAAAAGAAAACACAAACAGCACGATAAGCATCACAAGTCCCGTTATGGACAACTTGGATCTGAAGAAGCGTTTGAGGACGATTCTGCCGGGGCTGAGGGTTCTCGACGTTCTCTCCTCGACGCTTTCCTCCTCTTCGTCGCTTTGTGCGGTTTCTACGTTTTCTTCGTTTTCTTTGTTGACTTCCTGCGCGTTTTCGACGTCGTTTTCTATATCGCAAACGTCGGCGTCCGTGCCGATGTTGTTGACAACGTCGTTTTGTTCGTCAAGCAGGGTTTCCGTCGGATTGCCGACGATTATTTCGTCTTTGATTTCGTCCATACTTACCCCCCCTACTTTCCTATCTTGACACGCGGGTCGACTATTGCGTACATCAAATCGCTGAACAACGTACCCACAACAGTCAGTATCGCTATAAACATGTTGTAGCCCATGATAAACGGGATATCCGCGACGACGAGAGCGTCGTATGCTAGTTTACCGATACCGGGAATACTGAACACGGTTTCCGTGATCATTGCGCCGCCGAACAGGCTCGGCAAAATTCCTGCCATCATGGTGACAAGAGGAATCATGGTGTTTCTGAATACGTGTTTGTAAACGACTTTTCTTTCACTGAGACCTTTTGCTCTTGCCGTGCGAACGTAGTCCGCATTGAGGGCTTCCAAGGTGTTGGTACGCGTATAACGCATAAGCGAACCGATGGAAAGAATGACGAGAACCGCCATAGGCAAAACCATATGCCACAGCGTATCTCCGAGTCGCACTATCCACGACGCGTCCATAGGCAAAGACGCAGACGCTATGCCGCCCACTTCGAACCAGCCCAGTTGCACAGCAAACAAGCGGATTGCAAGAGCCGCAAGGAAGAACGTGGGAAGACTTATGCCCATCATTGCCAAAACGGTGACGGAATAGTCGATAAATCCGTATTGGTGCGTCGCCGCCTTGATGCCGAGCGGAATTGCGATTGCAAATTGCAAAATCGTTGCGATAAACGCAATTGCAAACGAAATGCCCATATTTTGAACGATGACGTCCGAAACCGGTCTCTTATACTTGAAGGACATGCCCAAATCGCCTTTGAGGAGGTTGCCCAACCAGTTGAAATAACCTTTGATGATTGCAACGAACTTATCTCCGCCCGTTGCGACTTTGTAGGACATATTCACCGTCACGACGCTGCCGTTTGAAAGAGTAAACGTCATGTTGCGGATTGTACGAGTGTCCATACCTTCTGTTTCGTTGACGACGTAAGTTCCTTTTTCGACGGGGGTGATGATTTCGTCAAGCGTAATCATGGAATCGTCGGCGGTTTCGTCGCCTTCTTTCGTCGTTTCGTCGGCTTTTGCGCCACGGCTTGTAACCTTGCAGATACTGAATGTGCCGGTGTTGAGATATTTTCCGTCGGCGTCGGTGTCCGCAGTGATTATAACGCGGGTATTTTTGCTTCCGTCAAAAGAGCCTTCGTACCAGGAGTTGTAGCTCTTGATGCCGAGGGATATATCTTCGTCGTAAGTGACTTCTTTCGTGTTTTTGGTGAACGTTTCGCCGGCAAACTGACTGTTTTCGCCAATCGTGAGATGCAAATACGCATCCGGCATGGCAAGACCGTACAGTTCTTTGATTCGGTCGACGTCCTCCTGTTTCATAGTGCCCTGTTGCACCGCAGACGAGTATTGATTGTCAACGTAGTCCGTCGGCATCATACGCGCGAGCGAGTAAATAATGATAGACACACCAAATAGAATCACCACCGACAGAAGCAGTCTTTTGACTATGTATTTTAACGTATCCATAAAAACTATTTTCCTGTCTTTCCGTCGGGCGTTTTCACACCCGACGGTATCGGTTTAGTTGAGTTTGTTCGTTGCGCCGCAAGGCGCGTTTTCAGATTTTATCTGTAATTTAATTCCCAAATTCTGGAAATCAATCCGTTGTACGGAGAGCGTTCGCTTGCGGGAGTCATCGTGCCTTCGTCAAGCACGTTCTTGTTGTATGCGGACATATCGTTTCTTTGATAAGTCGGCATTTCAACTGCAAATTCCATAACCTTGTCGAGAGCTTGAGCATAGATGCCCTTTCTTTCGTTTTGGTTGGTTGTGGAACGACCTTGGTCGATGAGGTCGGAAAGCTCGGTGATGATTCGATACTCTTCAGCGTAAGCCTCGGTGTTCTTGCCTGCTTTGATTTGCTTGTAGCCCCAGTTGCTTGTGGAACTTGCTTGCGAATCCATGTGGTAGACTTGGTACATATCGGGGTCGATTGTGGAAGACCACGCTGCCGCCCAAATTGCAAGTTTACCTGCCGACAAATCGCTGAGTGCGGTTTGCGAAGTCACGACTTTGACGTCGAATCCGACGCTGTTGAGGATTCTTGCAGCGTTGAGGAACATGGAGTATGCGGGGTGATCCGTCGAGCCGCCTGCGATTGTGAGCTTGTAGTTGAGCGTATCCACGCCGAATCCGTCGATGTTCTTTTCGTAGCAGGTGCCGTTGAACACGTAACCCGCATCTTCGACGAGTTGTTTGATTTCTTGTCCCGTGCTGTCGTAAGCATAGGTGACGTCGTCTTGTTTATAGATCGTCGCGTCCTTTGGGTATGCCCAGTTCGTCTTGGACATAGGACGATAGATGATTTCCGCAAGGCCGCCTTGATAATAGTTTTGCGTGATAAGCGAGGTGTTCATCGCCTTGATGATTGCTCTTCTCACGTTGATGTTCGGAACGAATCTCGGGTTGAGCCCGACGTAGCCGTAACCGCTCGTTGCGATTTCGACGTGTCCGAGACCTGCATTGTTGACAGCTTGAATGTTGGGTTGCGTTGCGCTGGGCTCACCGAAGTCGATATCGCCGTTGGTCAACGCGTTGATGATTTGGTCGCTTTCGACGACTTTGTAACGCACGTATTTGATCTTTGCGTTGCTGATTCCGCTGCCGAGAGTTTCGAAATACGGATTGCGCTCGTAGTAGACCATGTTGTTGTTGAAGAACGTGTCGCTCGTCACTTCGCCGCTGCCGCTTGCGTTGGACGCTTTGTACGTGCCTGCGCCGACGGGTAGACCGACTTTGTTGGATGCGTTGATAACTTCGTTCATGAATTGGATTTCACCGAATTCAAGGCCGAATTCCGTCGTTCCGTTGAATGCCGCAACGTAATCTTTGCCGCGCCACGTGCCCGAATAATAGTGCATAGGAGCAACCGTGAAGGAGAAGTTGTAGATTGCCTTGGGGTCGACGTCGTTGATCTTGATAGAAAGCACGTCGTGCTCTGCGCCGAGGTCCTTGCTGTTGAAGTTGGTCACTTTGTGAGTGGTGATACCTTCGATGTTGGGCACAACCTTCGTACTGCCTTTGAAATAGTCGCTCTTTGCTTCCGCAGTGAATTGGTCGAGCACCGTAGATGCGGTTTGCCAATATTTGACGATGGTTTCAAAGTTGGATGCCGACGTCTTGGTGATGTCGAGTTGTCCGTCTGCGGTGGTCTTGAAGTATGCGGTGAAAACGCCGCTGATGCAGTATTCTCTGATTGCGTCTTCTCTGCTCAAACTGCTTGCTTCGACGTAGGGCAAAATGGAATCGTTGTAGAACTCGTCCGCAGCCGCTTTGTCGAGCTTATAGTTGCCGTTTGCGTCTTTATACTTGCGACCGGGATTTTCGGGATCTTCGAGCAAAAGTTCGTTCATGCCGCCGTCGTTGAGCATAAACACTTGCCATGCATCAGTGAAATCGTTGTCTTTCTTGTAGGTTTCGATGTCAACGCTGTTCCAGTCCGTCGTGAGCTCTTTTTGGAAAGTTTCCGCAACGTACTTGAAATCTTTTTCGAATTGAGCCTTCTCTTCGTCCGTCCAACGATCGGAGGGGCGTTCGTCCTCTTTCGTGCCGGTGTATTTGAAGGTTACATATTCGATAAGCTCGTCGATACGCACGTTTGCGTCAGAAACGAATTGCTCTTCGAATGCCGTGGAATCGCTTGTTACGAATTGTTGTTGACGATAGTTTTTAAGTCCGACGATATCCGTTGAATAAACGGTTGCGGAACCCGTGTAGGACGGATCGAGATAGACGTAGAGGTTGAACAAAACGTCTTTGATCGTAAGGTCGTGTCCGTCGGAGAATTTGATACCGTTTTTGATAAGAAATTCGTAAGTGGTGTATTTCTTTCCGCCCTCTTCGGTTTCTTTGACGATATAGTCTTTCGTCACGGTCGGCTCGTTGTCACCGTAGGTGATGTTGCCCTTGGAATCGGTGCTGAGCATTCCGATTTGAGTCATACCGACGATTGAAGAGTCGTATGCCGACGTTGAGAAAAATGGGTTGAAAACGCCGTCCGGAGTTGAAATACTCATTGCGAAAGGACGTGTTTCGGGATCGTAACTCTGCCCGGTTTCGTTGCATGCCGCAAGCATAGTCGTCGTGAGCAAAACCATAGCCGCAATGAGAACGATTGTCGTGATTTTCTTTGCGTTTTTCATGTTGTCTCCTTATATGAAGTAAATATTTTTTGTTTTGTCGATTTTATATTTCGAAAGCCTGTTTTACGCTCCCGTTATCGTAACGCCGGAATAGTCGCAATTCAGCGTCGTCGATGCGTCTTTTGCAATCCATTCGTACGCCGTTGACGTCTTGTTGTCGCCGAAATCGCAATTGAGCGTGCCGTTTACGATCTTGACGTCGGTGATTTTTGCGCCTTCTCTTGCTTCGTATGCAAAGAATCCACCCACAAATTCGCCGTTGTCGAGTTTAACGTTGAAGTTGACGACTGCGTCTTTGATCGTAAGATTGTAGATGTCCGTCTTTGCACCGAGCGTTCCGAAGATTCCTGCGCCCAGCGTATACTTGTTGCAGTTTCTCGTCAGATTGATGCCTGTGATTGTGTGTCCGTTGCCGTTCAACTTGCCGTTGAAAGAGCCGTATCTCCAGGTTTTATCGGTAAAGTCGAGGTCACAATCGAGGTAAATATTCTTGTTTGAGCTCAATGCCGCCAGAAGTTGATCTTCACTCTTAACGATCGTCCACGAACCTTGGATATACTTGCAGTACACCGTTATATCTTCCGTCCCGAAAACGTAGGGCCATTCGAAAGTTTCTTCGCTTGTTGCGTCGACGTAGTATTCATAAAGCGTATAACCGCTCTTTACGGGTTCGACGACGGCGGACGGTCTTTCTTTTCTCGATTCGGGAGTGCCTGTTTCTCTCTTGACTTCCTCGCCCGTTTCTCTATCGACGAAAACCATTGTGGGCACGCGGAGCAATCTTGCGTACAGCGTCATGTCGGAGTTGACTCTCATCGTTGAAAAATCCCATTTCGTCGCAAGTTTGGCCATTTGCGTATCCTCGTCAACGACGACGTTGCCGTCGGCATCTTTTTCGGGGAGATACCAGCCTTCGAGATAGTATCCGGACGCTTCGTATTGCTTGAAATCGTCTCTCGTGCCGGGCTTCAATCCAACCAGAGAATTTGCTTTCACGCCGAGATATTGCGTCTGACAGTTCGCATCGAGCGTGCCGACGTTGTAGTCGAAAGTGACGAGATAGTCATAGTCGGGTTTGGCTTGCGACGTATTGCATGCGCAAAGCGTGACGCAGAGCGTCAACACGACAAGAGCGCAAACCAACAGTAAACTTCTTTTTGTTTTCATTTTTATACTCGTTTCGGATTATAATCCATATTTATTCTCGCCCGTCCGCGCACGCTTGCGCGGACGAGGGAGTGTTTTTGTTATTCTTCGTCGGATTTTTCTTCCGATTGTTCTTTGTCGTCCGTATCCTGCGCGATTTCGTCCGACGTTTCTTTTTCGTCCGATTTGACGTTGTTTTCATCGGACTCTTCTTTGCTTTGCAACTTGCTTGCTTTCTTCTTTTTGAGGATGACAAGCACTGCCGCCGCAACGCCTGCAATCACTACGACGGGAACGACGACGCTGACTGCAATGACAACCGCCTTGTTGTCGTCCTTTTCGACTTTGCCGTCGGTATTCGGGCCGTCGGGATTGACGGGAGTCGTCTTTTGCTCGATGTTCACAAGCAAGTCGACGTTGTAGGTCTTTCCTTCGTAAACGTAGGTTACCACGACTTTTTCGTCACCGTACGCAAATACCGTCTTGTCAATCGTGTAGTCGGTGACGACGATTTCGCTTTGGTCTGCAAAGATTGCTTTGACAACCATGCCCGTTGCGTCAAACGATTCGCCTTCGACGTATCTGATCTTGTTGGGAATGGTTGCAATCTTCAATTGAGAAAGCGCAACGGGTTGACCGAGTCTTGCTTTTGCGGTTCTTATTGCCTTTTCCGTTACAAGCAATTTTTGTTCGTATTCGCCAAGGAGAGCGATTTGCTCTTTATCGTTGATAGAGTTGTACGCCTTTCTTGCGTTTTGCGTCGCTTGCGCCACTGCGTCAAGTGCGGTTATATCCGTTGCCGCCGCAATTTGATCGTCCGTCATTATCTCGGCAATGCTTTCGATTGCGTCGATGGTTTCGTGCGTCTTCGCGTCGGGAAGAATGTTGCTCGTCTTGTTGATCGTGCCGAAGAACTCCGTCCATACGTTCGTGTCGTAACCAGTTCCGTTCTTGGGGATGTTCATCGTCAACTTGAAGTCGGGCGCATCGTAGAACTCTTTATTGAAGTAGTCTTTGTAGATACGTTTTGCGACGTAGTCGAGGAAGTTTGCGTAGTATATCGTCGATCCTATCGTCGTGGTGCTCGTCGTGCTTTGAGCGAAGAGCAAGTACACGATATCGTTTGAGCTCATACCCGTCGTATCGACGTATTTTGCAAGTAAAGTCGGGGCTTCGACGCTGTTGAACGTGTAGTTCTTCACCGAGCTGGAATAGAACGCATAGCTGCCGATCGTGCCTACCGTGTAGACAAATTCGATGTTTTCAAGCTCTTCAACGCCTTCGAACGCGCTGTCGCCGATTGCGACGGTGCAGTCAACGGTCTTGTAGGACTTGCCGCTCTTGCCGGCAGGATATTGCAACAATTCGTAGCCGTCCGGTCTAACCGCATAAAGTATGCCGTCGATAGACACGATTTCGCCGTCCGACGCAACGTTGATTGCGGTGAGCGTCTTTATGGACGAGAACGCACCTGCTCCGAAGCTCGGAATATTGCGCGATTTGACTTGTTCCACTCTGCCCTTTTCGTCGTAAATCGTCCAAGTGTACTTGTACGTCGCCTTGTTGAAGGACGCGGGAAGCGTAACGGTCGTAAGCGAAGTGTTTGCAAACGCATAGTCGCCAATAAACTCTGCCGCGCCGAAGTTTACGCTTGTAAGCGGTGCGCTCATAAACGCGTAAGCGTCGATTTCTTTTGCGCTTGTGAGGTCTACGCTCGTGAGTGCGGTGTTTGCAAACGCACCCTTGCCGACGATCTCGGCAGTGCCGAGAGCCGCGTTTTCAAGCGAAGAGCAGCCGTAGAACGCATAATCGCCTATCGTCTTTACGCCGGTGAGGTTGATTGTCGTAAGCGCGGAGCAATTGAAGAACGCGTTTTCGCCGATTTGCTCGATTCCGTCGGGGATAACGACGCTAATAAGGTTTGCGCGTGCGCTCGACGCGTAGAACGCGGATACGCCGATAACCTTCGTGCCGTTGCCGAACGTTACGTTTTTGAGTGCGAGCGACGACAAGAACGTTTCCTTGCCCATCTCGGTCACACCGCCGAGTTTGACGGTTTCGAGATTGTTGCACGTTACAAACGCTCTGTCACCGATCTTGGTTGCTTTTTCAAAGTTCGCAGCCGTGAGTTTGGAAGATGCAAAAGCGTTGTTTCCTATGCTCTCGACGTTGTTTGCCACGACTTCCGTCACTCCGCTGTTTTGGAATGCATAATTGCCGATGCTCGTTGCGCTTGCAAGGGTAACGCTCTTAAGAACCGTCGTTCCCTTAAACGCATACGCACCGACCGACGTCACGCCGCCCAAGCCGTTGACCTCGGAAAGTCTGGTGCAGTTTGCAAAAATTCCTTCGGGAAGTGCGCTTATGCTGCCGAACGTCACCGATTTGATCGTACTGCCTGCAAACGCATACGCTCCGATCTCCGAAATGCCGGAAAGGTCGAGCGTCGTGATTGCGTTGCAACCTGCAAACGCTCCGTCCGCTATGCTAACGACGCTTGAAAGCATCTCGAATTCCGTCTTTGCGGTCGGGACGCTTACGATTTGCGTCTTATCTTTGTTGTAAAGTACGCCGGTGTCTTTCACAATCGAGCCGTCGCCAACGCTGTAATTTGCGTTGTCGCCGTTGATTGAGAATTTGCCGAATTTCTCGCAACTTGCAAACGGAGTGGATTTTCCGCCGACAAGTTTCGTGTTTGCGCGCAAAACGACTTCTCTGAGGTTGGAGCAACCTTCAAACGCGCTCTCGCCTATCGAATACTCTCCGTCGGGGAGTACGATTTTGGATATTCTAACTCCCGCAAGCGCATAGTTGCCGATGCCTAGGAATTCCTCTTCCGGCTCGAACGAGAAGCTCGTAAGTCCCGTACATCCGTTGAACGCGCCTTCTTTGAGGTAAGAACCTTTGAATACGAAGTTCTTCAGCGCCGTGCAGCCCGAGAACATATTCGTGCCGATATCGGTATATTTCGACGTCGTAACGCTTGCAAGTTTGGTGCAGTTTGCAAACACGTCGCTGCCCGTGACGCGAAGCTCGGAAATGTCGATGCTTTCAAGCGCCGTGCAACCCGAGAACGCTCCGCTGCCGGCAGTCGTGATACGTTGCGGATTTTCAATCGTCGTAAGCGACGTGCAGTTTGCAAACGCGTTGCGACCGATCGTTATTGCGCCGTGGTACGTGTCGGACACGTTGTGATCTCTGTCCGTAAACATTCCGAATTTGACCGTTTTGAGTTTCGTACAACCCTCGAACGCGCTCTCACCGATGACGATGCATTGGCTCGGAATGACGATTTCTTCAAGATTTGTGCAGCCCTTGAACGCCGTCTTGGGAAGTTCGGTAAGCGTTGAGGGAAGCACGACTCTCTTCAAAGTGGTGTTGTTCCAGAAGCACTCTTCGTCGATGTACATGACGTTCTTGTCTTCGGGGATCACGCACTCTTCGCCGCCGTAATAATCGTACAACGTGTAGTTGAGGATTCTGTAATAGTCGCCGACGACGATTTTCAGTTTTTTGCTCAAACGCGTTCCGCTTGCTTTGGCTTCGATATACGCAGTGCCCTTCGCTTTTGCGGTTATGTTGCCGAGGTTGTCGATTTCAACGACGGCAGGGTTTGTAGACGTCCATGTAAACTCGACGTTTTGGATGTACCACGGAGACATGCTTGCAACGATTTGCAAAGTTTGTCCGGGGTTGAGATCGAGATCCGACTTGTCCACGTTCACGGCATATCCGCTGCCGTTGAGCACCGTCGGGAACACGATTTTGTCCGCAACGGGTTCTGCAAGTCTTTCTTCACCGACGATAACGTCGACTCTTGCGTAAATCAAGCTGTCGCTTTCCTCTCCGTCTTTGAGATAAATCGTGGCTCTGCCTTGCGCCAGACCGAAGATTTCTTCCTTGTTGACGGCAACGAATCTGCTTCCGCTGTCAACGTACCACGAAAGCGTTTGCGACATGGTTGCATCGGGAAGAGCGGTTATCGAGGGCGTAAACAACTCGTTTTGTTTGATTTCGAGCTCGTAAATGGGATATTCCTTTCCTTCACCGCTCGTATTCTTGCCCGTTTCTTCGGTGTCGATAAGTCTGCCGTCGGCGTCGCTTACAAGCACCGTTTCGGGATAGTCTAGGCCTGCTTGGGCGTTGATGATATACGTCGATTGATTCATTGCGTAGTCTTCAACCGCGATGTACATCTTGCCCGTCTTGATGTAGTCCTCGTAAATGTCCGTGATGTCGAAAGACACCGTGCTCTTTTGTCCTTGTCCGCCGTACACGGGAATGGGATGCTCCGTCAAAAGCGTGAGCGTGCGTTGTCCTCTTTCCGTCTTTACGTAGCAGGGCATGACGTCTTGCACATATTGGTTGTCGACGACGTCCACGTCCATATAGATACGATATTTAACTTTTTTGTTTTCCGTATAAGATTCATATCTGATGCGGTAGTCGAGCATTTGCGGTGCTTCGTAGTCTACTGTGAATTGGAAGTCGAAAGAGTTTCTGTCGGGGTTTTCGCCGCCCGGATAGTCGAGTTCGCCTTTCAAAGACACATAGTAAGTGCCGTTGTTGAGCAAGTTCCATTCGGAAGGCTTGATTTCAAGCTGTATCGCCGCCGCCCTGTTCGAGCCGCCCGCCGCATAAGACTTGCTGATATTTTCTTGTCTTTCGGTGTAGATAACTTGTCCCGTCGCGGCGTCTTTGATTTCAACGTTCATGTATGCCGCGCCGCGAAGAAGTCCCGCATAAACCATGTACACTTCGTAGATGGTTCTTTGTCCTCTGTTGTCGAACATAGAAACTGCGGCTTTTTCCTTTTCGGGATAAATTTTCACTTCGCTTTCGTCCATCTCGTACAAGTACGCGCCGAGTTGGAGGATGTATTTGTCGTCAAAGTACATGCCGATGACTTTGGTGTCCGCCGCACTTGCCACGAGCTTATCTTCCGCAGGAACGTTGGTATCCTTTTGGCTCTCTGCAAGTTCGTAGGTGCTGTAATCGAAGAGCGGAGCGTCAGTCCAGTCGCCGTAGAACGCAAGATAAGGCAATCCGATGGTGACTTTGGTCGTATCCGCGCCTTTCAAAGACACGAAGCCTTCGACGTACATACCGTTTTTGAAGCTCTTGTCAAGATAATTTCTCGCCGCTTGCGAAAGAGTGATTTTCACCTTGACGGTGGTCGTCATATCCGCGCCGACACTGATGCTTCCCGTATGAGGCGCACCGTCAACGACGTACTCGATGGTGCTGTCCGAAAGCATATATGCTTTTTCCGCAACCGTCTTGTTGTCCGACGCAAGAGTTTCCGTCATAACGTACACGGTGGGATCGTATTGCTCGATTTTGCCCGATATGTTGTTGATGGTAAACTCAAACTCGTAAATGCCGGTTTTTTGTTTGTCGTCGTAAAGCTCGACTTTGGTCTTATCTCTGACGTTGCCGTCTTTGTCCTTGACCGTGATAAAGCTTTCCGCGTTTATAGCGTCCGCAATGCCTGCAAGTCCCGCGCCTTGTTTTCTGGGCGAATAGGGATTTCCTTCGTCGTTGAGAGCAATCGTTGCGGTGCTCATAAGCACTTGATTTACTCTTGCGTTGAGCTCAACGCCCGTGAGAGTGGGATTTGCGGTTTTGAGATGTTGTCTTAAAAGCGCAATCGCACCCGACATGTTCGGAGCAGCCATACTCGTGCCGCTGTACACGTCGTATCCGCCGGGAACGGCACTGGTGATTTCTCCGCCGTGAGCGGTGATCTCAGGTTTAAGTTGCAAGTCGGGAGTCGGGCCCCAGCTCGAGAAGTCGGACATAAACGGACCTGCTTTGAACTCGGAATTGATTTGCACCGAGCCTACGCCCTTGTCCGCTTTTTCGACGAACACCTTGCCTGCGTCCATAGGAATGGAGCAAGTAGGCACGGGGTTGTTGACGTCGCCGAGCGACATTCTTATCGTACCCGACAAGTTGTTGTAGATGATAACCGCGTCCGCGCCGTTGTCCATTGCGGTTTGCACTTTGTCCGCAAAAGTCGTGTCGCCGCGCTTGATGAGAGCAATCGTTCCGTCGTAACCGGTTTTGTCTTGAAGTTCTCTTCTGATTTTCGAGGTGTAGTTCGTCGCTCTGCCCACGCCGCCTACGACGACGTATTTGAAGTTGAGCGTATCGCCTTTGCTCTTGCCTGCGATGTTGTAAAGTCTTTCGACAAAGTCGTATTCGTTGCCGTTTGCGTCCGAAGATTCGGTGATAAACGCAACTTGATTTTCATCATTGTTTGCTTGAATAAAGGTTGCCTTTTGTCCGTTGATGGACGCAACCGAAAGCGCCGCGCCGTAAGTGGACGGAGAGCCGACCGTACCGCTGTCGGGGTTGCTTGCAAGGTTCGTACCGTTGCCGCCGCCGAAGCCCGAGGAATAGTCGTTGCTCGCAGCAACCACAAGGCTGATGCCTGCCGCTCTCACTCTGTTGTAAACTTCGTTGATGAGTTCGTCGCTCTTTTCATCGGAGAAACCCGCGCTCGAACCAAGGCTCATGTTGATGACGTCCACGCCGAGTTCAACGCAGTCGCTGACCGCCGCGATGATGTCGATGGTGTCCGCACCGCCCAACGAATCGCTGTCGAGGTTGTCGGTGAAAACTTTGCATATAACAAGTTGCGCTTCGGGAGCGACGCCCACGAAAGTCTCGTCCGTTTCTTTGTTCACAACGTAATCGGATTTACCTGCGACGATACCTGCAACGTGCGTGCCGTGCGTCGAATAGGACGGATAAACATCCGCGTCGTCGTCCGCATAGTCGTATGCGAAAGGCACTTTGGAGTTGTAGTACACCTCGTCAACGGTGGCTTGAGCGTTGAATCTCGTGCTTGCAGCCATCTTTGCCGCAACATATTCTTTCGTCCAAGCAGGGTTGGACGGCATTGTAGAAAACGCCTCGTGAGAATAATCAAGACCGGTGTCGAGCACGGCAACCACCATACCTTCGCCCTTGTAAGAGAGGTTGGACGAATCGTAAATGCCCGTCGTATAGACGTTTGCGTTGTTGCTCACGGCAACAGTCGGAATCGCATAGGATTCCGAATAATAAACACTCTTTACACCGTCGAGCTTTTTAATCTCGTTGAATGTGTCTGCATCGACTTTCAGAGCAACGCCGTTGTTGAGCGTCGAGTATGAATATTTGTATTTGTAGTCGATACGATTGTTGTTGAGTGCTGCGAGGAAATCTTTGTGTGACGCCTCGATGTCGGCTTTGAGCAACTTGCCTTCTTCACTGTTGCAATACGTCGTAAAATCACCGTACCAATATCCTCTGTTTTCGTAAGACGTAAAAAGCGAATCGCCTTCGAGCTCTACTATAACCCAGCGTTTGCCGCTGTATGACGCGGTCGTTTCCTGAACGGCCGTTTGACTGAAGTATTGTTGGCGAAGCGTTTCCATGTCGAAATTGCCGACTTTGCTAAATCCGGAAACAGCATCCGTTTTCGCCACGTCTTGTCCGGCGGTGGCAACCCCACCCATTCCGAGAGCGAACGTGACGATAAGGACGCATATCAACGCCACAAGCGAGTAGTGTGTAGTTTTTGTCGTTCTTCTGTCCATTAAAGTCTCCACGCATATATGCGCATTTATAAAATACAAGAGTAAATTGTAGCAAAGATAATCCTAAAAATCAACAACTTTCTTCGTTCCGAACGCATTTTTTTGCATAAAAATTTTTATTTGCGGTTTTTGTTGAAAAATTATGACGAAAAAACGGATTTTGCAAAAATCGACATTTTTCGATAAAAAGCGTGGTTTTCGATATTCTAAATGTAAATTTCAATTTTTTAACCATAACGTTTTCGGCAATCTAATTTTTGAAATCGACATCTGTTTGACAAAATTTTCTTTTTTTTAAGGAACATTAAAAAAGTAATAAAAAATCCACGACGTGTGTATTTTCCATACATGTGTGCAAACATCTCGTTTTTCGCGGTTGCCGACGAGAAGATACAGACTTTTTGAAAATTTATAATTATGCATAATATGCAAATTTTTATACATTTTCGCTTTCGGTTCGCGAAATAAGCGGTTTTGTCGATTAAATAGCGACTTTTTCCTTTGTTTAAGTTTACAAAACGCTCGCGCGATGCTATGATAGCGTGTATTAAAAAAATTATAAGCCTTATAAGGAGTTATATATGAACAAAGGGTTCAAAGGCATCGTAATCACGCTTGCGCTCGTGCTTGCGCTCACTCTCGCAGTGGGGTTGAGCGCGTGCAACGAAACCGAATATTATTCCGTTTCTACGGAGTGCAACGTCTGTCTCTTATACACATCTCCGAGCCCACGAGACTCCTGAGCATCTCGT
>ERZ1027056.393-NODE-393-length-20332-cov-5.112837_pt1 | contig 20332 bp, 16 predicted proteins | sample MGYA00519427_ERZ1027056 | MGnify/ENA primary metagenome ERZ1027056 (study PRJEB26926, sample SAMN06164570) | human gut metagenome | biome: ENVO:00009003; feature: ENVO:2100002; material: ENVO:00002003 | host: Homo sapiens | place: USA | collected 2012 ... | reverse complement strand
GAGATGCTCAGGAGTCTCGTGGGCTCGGAGATGTGTATAAGAGACAGCTATATTAGAGAATATTACAATTACGGATGTGGCAGCAGAGGGCAAAGCCCTGGCCCGGGTGGACGACATGGTGGTTTTCGTTCCCTTTGTCGTTCCCGGAGATGTGGTCGACCTGAAAATCCAGAAGAAAAAACATCATTATTGCGAAGCGACAGCCGTAAAGTTCCACCAATATTCTCCTCTTCGGGCCGTACCTTTCTGCCCGCATTTCGGAGTTTGCGGCGGTTGCAAGTGGCAGTGTCTCCCATATAAAGAGCAGCTCAAATACAAGCAACAGCAAGTTCTGGATAATCTTACCCGTATCGGTAAGGTAGAACTCAACGGCGTACAGCCGATATTGGGTTCCGTGAAAACGGAAGAATACCGAAACAAGCTGGAATTCGGTTTTTCAAACAAGAGATGGCTTACACCGGAAGAAATCGCATCCGGAAACGCATATACGCAGAACGGAGCCGTAGGATTCCACACCAGCGGTTCGTTCGACAAGATTTTGCCCATCGAACAGTGCCGCCTGATGGATGATGTCAATAACCGTGTCCGTAACGCCATCCGTGACTACGGGTACGAGCACCAGTTGACATTCCACGATCAGCGGGAACATGCCGGACTATTGCGCAACATGATGATTCGTAACTCCAATACGGACGAACTGATGCTTCTTATGCAGTTCTGCATCACCAACGATACGGAAAAAGCGCAAGCCGAGGCATTGATGGGTTATCTGGCCGAAACATTCCCGGAGATTACCTCTTTATTATATGTAAACAACCTCAAATACAATGATACGATAGGCGATTTGGATGTCATCACGTTTAAGGGAAACGACCACATTTACCTGCAAATGGAAAATCTGAGGTTCAAAGTCGGTCCGAAAAGTTTCTACCAGACCAATACCGATCAGGCGTATGAATTATATAAGGTAGCGCGGGACTTTGCAGGCCTCACCGGTACGGAACTGGTTTACGACTTGTATACCGGAACCGGAACCATCGCCAATTTCGTGGCCGGGAAAGCCCGGAAGGTCATCGGAATAGAGTATGTGCCCGAAGCCATTGAGGATGCCAAAATCAATTCACAAATCAACGGAATCGGCAATACCCTGTTTTTCGCCGGTGACATGAAGGACATCCTGAACAAGGAATTCATCACGGCACATGGCCAACCGGACGTAATCATCACGGACCCTCCAAGAGCCGGCATGCACAAAGACGTCATAGAGACTATCTTATTTGCCGCACCTCATCGCATCGTCTACGTCAGTTGCAATCCGGCCACACAGGCGCGTGACCTGGCTTTGCTGGATTCTCAATACAAAATCATGAGAGTACGCCCCGTGGACATGTTCCCGCATACGCAGCACGTGGAAAATGTGGTCATGTTGGAAAGAAGAGCGTAAACACAGAAAATGCCGGAAAGGTTTCAAGTTCCAACCTTTCCGGCATTTTTTCATTATGCTGACGAAAACCGGAACAGCGTCATCGCCCTCCCGTCAACACTGCGCAAATCCGGGGTGTATATCGCCGAAGCAACTCGTAGAGTCCGAATGAGACGGCAGTAGTCAAGCAGGGCACGATGAAATAAAGTGCAACCGTATAAAAAAGACTGTCCACGAAAAATACTTTTGTGATACACCTTGCTAAGACGAGCATGAGCAAAGCGTGTAGGGCATACAGGAAGAAACTGCCATCCGACAAGAACTTGTTCACCCGGATGACACCGCGTTCCAACAAGTATGCCGTCAGCACGACCGCTGAGAATATGCCGAAAATGATGCCGATATTGTGGATATAAATACCGTATATACCCTCCACCTTTAGCATATCAGCCACCGCCCAAAGGGGATACAGCAGGGCTATCCACGTGCGGTGGCGCATCGAGGCCACCAAGTCCATACCTTTCAGACCGTAGCAGGCTCCCCACGAGAAGAAGAAAGCCGCCGTGAAGAACTGTCCCCAGTAGGTTATATTGCAAATGGAATGCAAGGCAAGCCAAACCATACCCAAAACCACAACTGCCAACCATCCAACCTTTTTGAGCATCCAATAGAATACAGGAGCCAATACGACCACGAGCATAAGGTCGCGAACATACCACAAGGGAAAATCCTGCGGATAAATGTATGACGATGCAGGTATAGGGAACACACCGCGACTATTGTCCCAGAAACACGCCAACACCGCAGACAACGACCAGTTGGCTTGCGCTGTGTCGTGGCTTAAGCCAGAGAATGCGGGAATGTCCCGAAAAGCAGTTCTGATCAAGCAGAGCAGGTTCCATAGGATATATGGGACGAGGAGCGTACGTACCCTTCTGCGCAACTTGTCTGTGTAAGTCCGTATCATGAAACCCGAACGGAAAAACAGGTAACCCGAGATAATGAAGAACAACGGTACGGCAATGCGCGGCAGGACTTCGCTAAACAAGTTGAACATACATACGAGCCACGTGGGGAAGTGTTCGGCGTTTCCGGTGCCACGCACGGCCAAATTATCGGAAAGAACGTTGAAATGGATGAATACGACACCTACCGTCAACGGAAACCGGAGCGCACTGATAGTGCTCGATGTCAGACTACTGATTTTTTCTTTCATAACAGATGATAGCTTTTACGCATCGGCTATCATCCGCATGGACGCACAAAGAAGGCGTGAACCTTATCTGTGCGTCCACCGAGGCAGTGTAGGAAAAGGAAGCCTCCCAAGAAAACAATCGGGTAAGCAGGAGGCGTTCAGCCTCCAACTCCCCTAAGAACCGTGCTTGCAAGTTTCCCTGCACACGGCTCAAGCATTTCAAAGATTATTCCCTTTTCAGGTAAATCCAGCAACGGACTTTTAAATTCAATAAGGTATAGTCAAGTGTGTTGCCACAGATGTTGTTTTCGTTAGCTCTTTCTTCCATAGTTCTCTTTTTTGAAAATATTCTGAGAATTCTGGTTTATAAGGAGTAGCGGCTGATTTAATTTTCCGATATCTCTTTATAGGGATTAATTTCAGGGAGAAGATACGGTGCATTTTAATTTTGTTTTCTTTTTTAATTTTCTTCCTGCAATTGAATATACACCATTTTTGTCCATCGGAAAAATATTTTCTCATCATCCATTTCCAAGATTTATTAGGGTGTCTTTTCTTTAGCCATTTAGTTATTAATACAAATATCTGTTTATCAATCAGATTGAATATTTGCTTAGAGACTACGTGCTTATGGTAATTGCCCCAACCTCTTAACACACTGTTTAGTCGCTTAATCATTACGTCTATTTGCAGACTGCCTGATGTAGCCAAAACATCCTTTACTTTTGTCAATAAACTTTTAATTGCCTCTTTTGTGGGTTTAATCAGAAGCTTATCATTGTATTTACGGATATTTTGAGAGAGAAAGTCAAATCCTTGTGAGATGTGTACAATCTTCGTTTTTTCTTTAGACAAATTCAGCCCTCTTTCTTTCAGGAATGTTTCAACAATAGGTATTATCTGTTGTTCAAGGTTTTCTTTTTTATGTGCAGTAACAATAAAATCATCTGCATATCTGACAATATTTATTTTGTCTTTGCTTTTGATTTTATCTTTAATTATCACTTCTATGCCGTCTAAAACCATGTTGGCGATTGTAGGGGATATTATACCACCTTGAGGAGTTCCCTTTTCAGAATGATAGAAAAGAGTTCTTTCTATGTAGCCTGCTTTCAGCCATTGTTGAAGTATTTTTTTATCCATTGGAATATTTTTCAATATCCATTCATGGCTAATTTCATCAAAACAAGATTTGATGTCAGCGTCCAATACCCATTGTGGTGATTTTCTTCTGCATAGAATGCCAAAACAATGTTCTATTGCATCTTGGCAACTTCTATGTGTCCTAAATCCGTAAGAGTTTGGTGTCGCTGTAATTTCTGCCACAGGTTCTAATGCTAATAGATGAAGCGCTTGCATAGCCCTATCTTTCATACAAGGAATACTCAATGGACGCATTTTCCCGTTTTTCTTTGGTATGTAAACTCTCCTCAACGGCAACGGTTTGTAGCTTGAGCGTTTTAATGTTTTTACTGCTCCAATTTTCTTAGTTTCAGAATCCCAAGTAATATTATCAATACCTGCTGTGTATTTTCCTTTGTTGGAGGTTACTCTTTTTACTGCTAATAATTTGGCATTATAAGAGTGAGTGAGAATCCATTGTAAAGATTTAACTTTACCATATTGTTTTTGTTCTGTTGCTTTTGCGATACGCATTTGTAGTTTCCGAACTTCCTTTTCCACCTTTTGCCAATCAATGGAACTCCATTGATTGACTTTGGTTTCAAGGGAAGCATTAAGTGCACACGTTTTTGTAAATTCGTTCATTTGCTTACTTAATTTAAGTCAATTCTACAAACTTTCTCACAAAGAAATACCATGTGGAAGTCTGCACACTTTCGTGGCGGATAATGTTGTCTCATTTAATTCATAAATGATGACTCAATCCGTATCCCCCTCATTACAAGGGTGGCATTCGCTTTTTCCACTTTCTTTTCTCTGCATCCTCATGGGTGTGCCTTACGGTTTCACTTGCCTATATTGGTAGGCGGGAATACAGAGTTACCATGTTCCAACTATTGAATATGCAGATAGGTTAGGATTACTCTTTCTACCGACTGAACTACATCTGCGCTGGGTCTCATGCCATCTCCCAGTCTTGTCAGTTTACCATTTTGGTCAGAGCGTTACAATCTCTTTCGCTCTTTCGTGTTGACGATAGTTGCAAGTATTCACTTTCATTATCCATACTATCTTATCCTAACCCTATTTCGGTTGAGATTACCAAAAGTATTTATCTTTCGCAAAATTCATACTTCCCATTTGTTACTCGAACAAAGGATTCGGGCGTTGTCCAAAGGGCTTCATACTTTTTCGGATGCACCTGAAAGCATGCCTTGTAGGATACTGATGGCAGAACATCAGGTTTGCTGAAATGAATTCAACAAACAATTCAATAATTGACTTCATGTCGCACGGCATGACCACGCCGTATAAGCATACAGCATGAACATTGCGCTACACATCTTGTCTTTTTTGAAAAGTGCCAGTTTTCCGTGTCAAGACGTTCAGCGAACGTACAATATGTATATCAACCCCGCCTGCTTCCAAGCCGGGTATGAATCTTCTATGTCACGACAGCGACCGTGCCCGAAAGCACCGTCCTCTGCCTTTGTATGGCAAAGATAGTGAAACTTCCCGAATAACAAAACAATAGCCCCGCCTAATCTCACGATCCGGCAGGGCTTCATCCACCAAAAGCACCGTCAGAAAAATGTCATTCTCACGGGAACAGCCCCCTTTTCCTGCGCCTTTCCGCTTTCCGGGCTTCATTCTCCTTGCGTTTCGCAGCCCGTTCCTCCACTTCGGCGAAGCGGGTGCGGATGAACTCGTGCACGTCCTTCGTGCGGTAGAACACCTTGCCGCTGATGGTGAAGTACGGCAGCACCCCGATGGCACGGTAACGTTGCAGCGTGCGGATGCCCACCTTCAGCAGCAGGCACAGGTCTTGGTTGTCCAGCACCTCCTCGCCGTCGAGCGTGTTGTTCTTCTTCAGCACCCTTTCCAGCAATTTCTCCGTCCGGTCGAAGCGTTCCATGATGCGCTCCATCCAGCCCTCAAACTCTTCCCTGTCCGTGTACATAGCAGTCGCCCTCCTTTTCGATGATTTCCTTTTCCCGCATATAGCGGATGTAGCCTTTCGCCGTCCGTTCCTTCACTTCCAGCATCTCCTGTATCAGCTTGCACAGTTCGATGTAGCCGTACTTCTCCTGCCGGGCGAACGCCTCCCGTGCCATCTCCGCCAGCTCCTTCTCCTTGCGCTTCTCTTTCTCCGCCCTCGGCTTCTCGCCCACATAGACGGGCATCCCGGCCTGCTTGTCCCATCTGAACTGCATCAGGGGGATGTCCAGCGGGCTGCCGTCCCTGACCTTCAACGCCTTCACCACCGACACCTCCGGGTTCTCGTCCTTCTCGATGGAGAGGATGGCGGCGGACTTGCGTTGCAGCTCGCTGCCGAGGTGTCCCCTCAGTTTCAGACCGTTCGGTACGAAATGCACCACGGCGGCGATGCACGTGCGATAGATTCCCGCCAGCCGGTAGATCTCGTCAATCAGCGCTACGCTCTCCGCCTCGTCGTTGGCGCAGCGGATCAGGTCTGCCACCCCGTCGATGACGACTAAATGGATGCCCCCGTGCAGGTAGTGGTACTTGTCCATGCTCTGCACGATGGCGGTCAGCCGCTCGCTTCTCGACATTCCCGTCAGGCAATATACGTGCAGGTACTCCGGCATCCGCTCACGCCCGGCACGGCGCAGCAGCCGCCCAGTGTTCTTGTAGAGCTGTTGCTCGCTCTGTTCCGTGTCGTACAGCAGTACCGCACGCCCCTTGCGGTTCGGCTCCACCCGCACCCCCAAGAGGTCGGCGTCCGTCTCCCTCTCCATGATCGCCCCGGCGACCAGTGCGGCGGTGTAGTTGCTCTTGCCCGTCCCTTCGCCGCCCGTGATGCAGAGGATGTTCTCCTCCGAGCCTAACGGCACCTCCCCGGCGGTAACGATGGCGACAGCCTGCTCGGGCGGGTGGTCGTAGTCGATCTCGCACGATTTCAGCACCGCCATCGTGTCCCCGTACAGCGTGTCGAGCAGTTTCAGGAACAGCCCCATCAGCTCCTCCCTCGTGTGCCCGGCTTTGAAGTAGTCCGTCACGTCCTTCTCCGTCTTCGTCCCCGGCAACGGCAGCACCAGCCGTTTCACCCCGTACTCCGCCAGTTGCGCACGGTGCTTCTCCGAGCATTCCAGCCCCGTCTTGTCCGTGTCGTACAGCAGCACGATGTGCTTGAAGCGATAGACCAGCTTGCGCACGGTCTTCGCCGGGATGACCGAGGTCTCCGAGTTGAAGCAGATGGCGTGGAAGCCGTGCGCCGCCAGCGTCAGCACGTCCTTCTCGCCGCCCGTGAGGAAGAGCAGGTCGCCCTTCGAGGGCAGTTGCTCCAGCCCGAAACAGTAGTTGTCGCCCGTGTGTCCGCCATAGACGAAGCGCACCTCCGACATCGGGCGATAGACCTTCACGCCCCATTTCCCCTTGTAGCCGAACATCGGTTCCGCCGGGGTGGAACTGAAGCCGAACGACTTGCCCTCCCTCGTCTCGCCCCGGTACTCGGCGAGCGATACCGCCCCGTAACGGTGCAACAGTTCCTCCGTGATGCCCGATGCGCCCCAGTAGGCAAGCTCCGCATCCGTAAACGGCTTTTCCGTCGTCCGGTAGGGCTTCGGTTCGGGACGGTCAAAGGGCGCAGCCGCCTCTTCCGTGTACCCGTCCGGCTTTCCCGTGCCGTTCCCGCTTGTCCTGACGGATATTCCTTCACCGCTCCGGTCATCCCTTGTCCCATGCTCCCTTGCGCCCGGCACGAGCCGCAGGGTACGGCAGCCGCCGTCCGGAACGGCTGTATCTTCCGGGCTGTCATCCTCCAGACCGAGGCACAGCTCCCGGTCGATGGTGTGCAGCACCTCCACGAAGTCGGCGGCGTTCCGGCAGTCCAGCCCTTTCAGCTTCGCCACGAGGAAGAAACAGTCGCCCGAATAGTCCCCGTTGCCGAAGTCCTTCATCCGGTACGTACCGCTCCGGCGGTCGTAATACACGTTGCACGAAGCCTTGCTGTCAGCGTACAGCGGGTTCAGGAAGTTCCTGCCCACCCGCCACTTCACGGGCAGGTAGTGGCGGAACACGTCCAGCCCGTTACTGGTTCTTGCCAGTATCTCTTCCTTTTTTACCATAGCTGCCGTTTTTTCGGTTATGCAGGGGATGTTCCGCTATCATCCGGTCGATCTTGGCGGCGGGCGTCTCCACCATCCACCGCTCACGCAGGCTCTCGACCGCCTGCCGGGGATAGCGTATCTGCCGCCCGATCATGGAATAGGGAATGATATGCTTCTGCCGGTAGCGTTGCAGGGTGCGGTGGCTGATGTCCAGCGCCTCGCACACCTCCTTGTGCGTCATCCACTTCGGGTCGGCTTTCCGTCCCTTGGCAGCAGGGCTTTCCGCTTCTTCTTTCCGTTTGCGCTCCGTTTCCTCCCGGTTCCGGGATTCCTCCACGTAGGCGGTTATCTTCTCGATCTTCTCCACGAGCAGGCGGTAGGCGTTGCTCTCGATGGTCATTATTTCCATTGTCGTACTCATTTTTAGGTTTCTGCCGCAAATGTCGCCCGATTCGCCGGTTTTTCCTGCCACTATACCGGCACCTTGGCAAAGATTTTTTTTCGGGGCGCATTTTCGCCCTTGCCGCCGTTCCGGGCGGTAAAAAGGACCGAGACGGGGTAAAAAAGAGCGTCCGGAAGGCTCTTTCCAGCCCTTCGGACGCTCCCTTCCCGTGTCCTGCCGTCTCTGCCGCCCCGTTGCCAACTTGCTACCGGCTATCCATGTCCCGCATCTTTTTCAGCAGCCTCTCCTTCATCTCGTCCAAGAACGCCGTCGGGTTCTGTTGCCCCCGAAGCCTGCCGAAAGCATGGTACACGTTGCCCAGATCCACATGGAAGGTCTTCTCGAACAGCGCAGCCAGCTCGCCGATCTCGGCGTTGCCGTTGTCCACGCTCCCGGCGGCATGGATGCCGTAAACAAGCTGTATGGCGGCGATTTTCGTATCCGTCCAGCGGTGTTCCTTCCCCGGCACGGCTTCCGCACCGTCCCCTTGTGCCGCACGCTCTATCCGGCGGCTCAGATAGACCAGCAGCATCTCCACCGAGATCAGCCGTGCCGCCAGTATGTCGTAGCCCGTGGAGAACTCCGCTTCCTCGTCCAGCACGAAGCTGCCGCTTTCAGGGCTGAGTTCGCCTTTCGCCCGCAGGAAATAGTAATCGTCCCGGTATGTCGCCCCGCTGTGGTAATACTGGTAGAAGGGCAGGTAGCGTTCCATCATCCGCTCGGCTCGTTCCATCGCCCTGCGGTAGTACGTTTCGGCTACCCGCAGGCAGCCGGGACAGCCGCTCTCTATCTGATATACCCGGTAATAGTACAGCAGCCTGCCCGTCAGGGCGGGCTTGTAGTATTTGAAGTAACGGATTTCCTCCTCGTTCCCGCTGAACGGACGGGCGAGCGCATACGCTTTCAGCTCACGGTTCTTGGCTTTCAGGTACGAAACCATCTCCCGGCAGGTGGCGACCGTTTCCTTGCCCTCCATGCCGGTGGCAGCGGCAGCCATGTGCCGCTCCGTCTCCTGCAACAATGTATTGAAATATTCTTCCATCATGATTCTGTCTCGGGTTGTTTATAAGGAAGCAAAGTTAGCAGGGTGCCGGGAAACGGGCGTTCTGAATTTTCACCGCCGTGTTCGGATTGTCCGCCAATCGGCTGCGGACGGTCAGCCTCTCATTTCTGAACCGGAAAAGGATGCCGGACGGGATGGGCGCACCGGGCGATTTCACGGATTTCGGCAGGAGTAGCCTTCAGGTGCTTCTTGCAGAAGTCCCACAGGTAGCTCGGAGTGGCGAAGCCGCACACGTCGGCAATCTCTTGAAGGGGCATGTCCGTGTCCGCCAGCAGGGAGGTCACGTGCGCTTTCCGCTGTTCCGTCAGCCAGCGGTGCGGAGTGGTGTTCAGCTCCTCCTTGAAACGCCGTCCCAGCGTATTGACCGACATGGCACATTCCCGTGCCAGCTCCTCCACGTTTTTCACCTTGGGCAGAGCCAGTGCGACCTCTTCCCGGAAAGAGCAGCCCCGCAGGTGCGGCAGGTACTTTTCCACCTCCTGCAAGTCCGCCTTGCCGAACATCGGCGGTATGCCCTTGCGGTACTCGGACTCCCGTTCACGGCGGAAGCGGAACAGCAGTCCCGCCAGACGGTTGCAGAGCACGTTCAGGTGCGGGTATTCGTCGTAGGCGTTGATGCTTGCCTGCATCCGGCAGAGGAACAGGAATCCTCCGCAGTCCTTCTCCCGGAAATACGCCTCCGCCGTATCCAGCAGGAAGTCCGCCGAGCTGCCGTGCCGGTGGTAGGCGACCAGTATCAGCAATCCGGCTTCTTCCTGCACACGGCAGGAAAGGACGGGGCGGTGTTCCCTGAGCAGCTCCACCAGCCGGACCATCCGCCCGTGATCCCGTGCGAGCCGTTCCGCCGCAATCCATGTTACCGGGCGCTCCGCATCCGTTTGCGGCAATACCGTCCGCACCTTTGCCATCCACTCCCGCCATCCCTCCCGGATGGCTTCATTCATTAGAATTTGTGTAAGATTCTCTTTCATTCTGTTTCAATTTTAATGTTAATGACGTAAATCTTACACGAAATTACAAATTGTCTGCAACAAGCACCCTTCCGGTGCTTTACATCGGTTACGGTATGTCCTTGCGCTGCGGATTCGGATTTTGCTCCATAGGTTCGGATATTCAGTCGTGAAAAACAGAACGGCTGTGCCGGTTCCACCCGCAGAGCGGCATGAGACAGTAAGCAGGGGGAGCCGGAAGATGGTCATTCGCCGGTTGGTGAGTATGTCTTTTCCACGGGATATTTACCGTCCCGTATCTCCTGCAACCTTTCGATCAGTGGTTGCTCCTTGGAATGGTTCTTTTGTTCGGCTATAATGAAGAACGATGCAAAACTGCCGATAACATACAGCCAGAACAGGCATTGACCGAGCAGTTTCCGGTATTCGCCCATTGTCTCGTACTTCGCCTGCATCGCTTTCAGCTTCGCAGGACAGTAATACAGCTTTCTGGCAATCCGGATAAAAGGGGCGAGCATCGCTGCGGCAAACAGATAGGCAACCGGGTTGAACCTGCTCCATTCCACCTTGTCCGTCAGGGAAGAGAACCAGCCCGTCAGCATATCCCATCCCCATGCCTCGAACAAAAGATGGAGAGCCATCAGGTTAAGAAACCACAGGATCGCCATCGTCCACGTGGCATTTGAGATAACCGCTTTGTCTTTCCGTGCACGTTTGTTCTTGCTCCAGAAGTAATACATCCAGTATGCCGGTTCCTTGAACATAGCTTCCTCCTTTCCTTGTTTTCCGCTTGCTTATCCCGTTACGGAGAACAGCAACAGGGCGCATCCCGTTGCGGCGGCAACGATCAGCCCCAGCCAGAAACGGTAACTCCTTTCACCCAGCGTACCCAGCCAGAAATTCCCTTCCCAACTTCCCGGACGGGAGTACGTCCACCGCCATCCGCAGACAATCCCCGCAAGCCACAGCAGCAGGATTCCCGCCACGATCAGGTAGCCGTACCTCGGATGCGCCTGCAACCACTCCGGCAGACCCTCCATAAACTCGCTTATCTTATCGAACCATTCCATAGCAATAACAGAAAAAGCCAAATTCGTACCTTACGGACGAACCGTTATACACCAAAGCAAAAATAGTGAAAAGTCCAATCACTCAAAAAGTTTCACCGCAAAATTCTTTTCCGTTTGGAAGAAATACGTTTTATTTGCACCTATATAACCGCAAACGTATGAAGAAAGCCTCCCCACATAAAAGAACCGGTCGGTCGAAGCTCCCCGGATTCTTCGACCACTTCTTCTATTGGACGTGGCGCAGTTGTCGGCACGGCTTCCCTGACCGTAGTTTTGCGGTCATCAGCGTGGTTCAGTTCGCCTGCCTTCTGTTTCCGGTCGCTGTTGTTTTACAGTTCTTGGACACTCCGGCTGTCCGCTTCCTTTACGAGATAGACGACCGCCTTACCCTTTTCCCTCTGATACTGCCGTTCCCCGTACTGGTTTGGAGGAATATGCGCATCTATACCGAGGAGCGTTACCGCATGATGCACGACTTTTACGGGGCGTTCCATGTATCGGTGCGGCAACGCTATCGCCTCCGTTTCCTTGTCTGCATGGTGCTTGCAGTCCTTGCCATCCTGCTTGAAATATGGCTGTTCACCCTTTATCATGACCGCTGCACGGCCATATCCTCCGGCAACAGCCATCCCGCAAGCCTCTATGTCCCGTACCGGTATGACAACGGCAACGACCCCGTGCAGGAAGGTGTTTACCGCATCGTCGATGAAAAAGGGCGTATCGGATATGCGGACGAGCATGGCAATACCCTCATAGAGCCACGCTTCGCTTTTGGCTTTCCTTTCGAGAACGGGAAGGCGAAAGTAACCGACACGGGAGAACTGAAAGAAGTTCCCGGTTCGGATGGGGAATACCACTATTGGGAAAGCGATGATTGGTATTACATCGACCGGAAGGGGCAAAGGATTGAATAAAAGCCCCAAGACTGCCCTAAGCCCGACATTCCAGCCACCCCACCTGCCAAGCCCTTGCAGGGCAAACACGAAGCCGCCAAGCCCTATCGGAACACCCCGTTCATCCCACCTTTCCCCCGAAACAAACATCAAAATTCAAAACCTATTCATTTACAACAACTTAAAAGGTTTTCGGTGCAAGCCGCAAAACAGCTCTGTGTGGCTGGTGCAAGGTGCAGCTATATATATAAATATAGCTGCACCTTGCACCACAGAAATACACACTGAAAATCAATACTTTACACTTCTTGTAAAACCACTGGTGCAACCTCGTTTCTTGCACCGCCTCCTGCTTTTATGCTTTTCCTGTAATCCGGTAATCCCGAAAAATAAAAAATCCCCCGAAACATTTCCCTTTTTCGGTCAAAATCCCTATATTTGCATCAGTTCCAAGAGCAAAGCGAAGCAATGCAGCGAAACCCGCACAGCTACCAAATCGCTACCGGCTACCGAACTTTCTACTCTTTAAGTCTTATCTACCAACCGATTACAAAAAAATGATTGTTTTTCTGAAAAAAAAATCAATCAACAACCTGAAAGTTGTGTCATCTCGATTATTTATACTACCTTTGCCTACAGAGTAAGGCAAAAGTATTTTTTGATGTATACAATGGCTGAAAAACAGATAGACACGGTTTTAGGATTGGTTGAAGGAACGGAGGAGAATAAAGACGAAAAGTGGATGTGTCATTCGCAAGCTATCGCTGCAACTATGTCAAACCGAATGGAGGAACTTGGTATGACACAACGAGCGTTGGCCGAGAAGATGAATTGCACTCAGCAATATGTCTCCAAGGTGTTGAAAGGTCGCGAGAATCTGTCATTAGAAACCTTGTGCAAGATAGAAAATGCATTAGGCATCAGAATACTGCAAGCCGGAATAGATAAGTAATAACACCATAACAGGGCGCAAGAATATGTCAATACAGAGCGAAGCGGCGTTGGAAGCCGGACTGATAGCCACACTTCGGCAAATGGACTACGAGTATGTTCAGATTACCGAAGAAGATAATCTTTATGCCAATTTCAAGCGGCAGTTGGAAATTCACAACAAGAAACAACTGGCGGAAGTTGGCCGTAACTCATTTACGGATGAAGAGTTCGAGAAGATATTAATCTATCTGGAAGGTGGTACTCGCTTTGAAAAAGCAAAGAAGCTTCGCGACCTATATCCTCTTGATACGGCTAACGGACAGCGCATTTGGGTAGAGTTTCTTAATCGTACCCAATGGTGTCAGAACGAATTTCAGGTTTCGAGCCAAATTACGGTGGAGGGACGAAAGAAGTGTCGCTATGATGTGACGATTCTTATCAATGGTCTCCCTTTAGTTCAGATTGAATTGAAACGTCGGGGAGTAGAACTCAAACAGGCATACAATCAGATTCAACGCTATCATAAGACATCCTTTCATGGGTTGTTCGATTATATTCAGTTGTTTGTCATCTCCAATGGTGTGAACACTCGTTATTTCGCCAATAATCCCAATGGCGGATATAAATTTACATTCAACTGGACGGATGCGGCAAACCTGCCATTCAATGAACTGGATAAGTTTGCTGTGTTTTTCTTGGAAAAGTGTACGCTCGGTAAGATTATCGGAAAGTACATCGTATTACATGAAGGTGATAAATGCTTGATGGTGTTGCGCCCATACCAGTTCTATGCAGTAGAAAAGATATTGGATCGAGTGCAGAACTCCAATGATAACGGTTATATTTGGCATACAACAGGGGCAGGAAAGACTTTGACTTCATTCAAAACTGCGCAACTCGTTTCGGAGTTAGATGATGTAGATAAGGTAATGTTCGTTGTCGACCGCCATGACCTTGATACACAAACACAGTCGGAATATGAAGCCTTTGAATCGGGAGCCGTTGACGGTACGGACAATACGGACGAGTTGGTAAAACGTCTGCATAGCAACTCCAAGATTATCATTACCACTATTCAGAAACTCAATGCAGCCGTAAGCAAGACATGGTATAGCAGCAAAATAGATTCGATACGCCATTCTCGTATCGTGATGATATTCGATGAGTGCCATCGTAGCCATTTCGGGGAGAGTCATAAGAAGATTATGCAATTCTTCGATAATGCCCAGATATTCGGATTTACCGGAACTCCAATATTTACAGAGAATGCAGTTGATGGTCATACGACCAAAGAGGTGTTCGGCAACTGCCTGCATCGCTATCTGATTAAGGATGCCATTGCTGATGAGAATGTTCTCGGTTTTCTTGTGGAATACTATCATGGCAGTGAGGAGGTGCAGAACGGCAGTACCAATCGCATGACGGAAATAGCCCAATTCATCCTTAATAATTTCAATAAGTCAACATTTGACGGAGAGTTCGATGCGCTGTTTGCCGTGCAGTCAGTGCCGATGCTTATCCGTTATTACAAGATATTCAAGGAACTGAATCCTAAGATTCGTATAGGTGCAGTATTTACCTATGCAGCCAATGGAAGTCAGGATGATGAACTGACAGGAATGGGTACAGGTTCTTATCTGAATGACAGTGCAGGCGAAGTCGATGAGCTGCAAGCCATCATGGATGACTATAACGAAATGTTCGGCACATCGTTTACGACTGAGAACTTCCGTGCATATTACGATGACATCAACCTGCGCATGAAAAAGAAGCGAGCCGATATGAAGCCGCTTGATCTTTGCCTTGTTGTCGGAATGTTCCTTACCGGTTTTGACAGCAAGAAACTTAATACGCTCTATGTAGATAAGAACATGGAATACCACGGCTTGTTGCAGGCATTTAGCCGGACGAACCGTGTGCTGAACGAAAAGAAACGCTTCGGAAAGATTGTATGTTTCCGTGATTTGAAGAGCAATGTGGATGCTGCTATCAAATTATTCAGTAACAGCAACAATCCGGAAGAAATAGTGCGACCTCCGTTTGAAGAAATCAAACAGGAATACAAGGAACTTGCATCCGATTTTCTGAAGAAATACCCGGACACAAACTGCATAGACCTTTTGCAGAGCGAAACGGCTAAGAAAGAGTTTGTTTTGGCATTTCGTGATATTATCCGTAAACACGCAGAGATTCAAATATATGAGGATTATAGCGAAGAAGCTGATGATCTCGGCATGACGGAACAGCAGTTTATGGATTTCAGGAGTAAGTATCTTGATATCCATGATACTTTTGCACTCGTTGATCCAGCTCCGTCTTCCAAACCGGATGATAATACAGATACTTCGGATGATGGAGACCTCGGCGATGTGGATTTCTGCCTTGAGCTTTTGCATAGCGACGTTATCAATGTGGCATATATCCTTGAACTCATTGCAGAACTTGACCCATATAGTGCCGATTATGCGGAACGCCGTCAGAATATCATTGACACGATGATTAAGGACGCTGAAATGCGCAGCAAAGCCAAACTTATCGATGGCTTCATTCAAAAGAATGTGGATGACGATAAGGAAAACTTCATGATGCAGCGAGGCAAGGTTGACGGTACAAGCGATTTGGAAGAACGGTTGAACCGCTATATTGCCGTTGAGCGAGAAAATGCCGTCAACTCATTGGCTGAGGAAGAGGATATATCGTCATCGGTATTGAATCACTTCCTTAAAGAATATGATTACCTGCAAAAAGAGCAGCCAGAAATCATACAAAAAGCATTGAAAGAGAAGCATCTCGGCCTGATAAAAACGAGAAAGGCGTTGACAAGGATTTTAGACAGATTGCGTAATATCATACGCACTTTCAGTTGGGATTAAAAGGAATACAGATATGGTAAAGACAAATGAACCAGGATATGTGTATATCTTGACTAATCCAAGTTTCCGTGAGGATTGGGTCAAGATTGGTAAAAGTGCGCGGCCAGTCGATATACGCTCCAAAGAACTTGACAATACGGCGGTTCCATTACCTTTTGAGATTTATGCAACCATTCAGACGGTTAAATATAACGATGTTGAAAAACATGTACACAAGACTATCGACCGATTGACGGATTTGCGTATTCGCCAGAATCGGGAATTTTTCAATGTACCGCCGCAAATAGCTTTGGATATATTCAATGACATAGCCAAGATGATTGATGATGCGGTTGTTACGGTCTATGTTGATAATAAGCCGGTTTGCCATAATGAAAAAGAGTCGTTGCCTGTTGCGCAGAAACGAACCGTAAAGCGAGGACGTTTCAAGTTCAGTATGGTAGGCATTAAAATAGGGGAATGCGTTACCTTTATTCCTACGAATACGGAAGTCAAGGTGGCAAGCGATGATTCCGTTGAATACGAAGGTCGTATTTATAAATTGTCCCCTTTTGTCGGTACGTTTATGCCGGAAGAGAAACGGAATACATCGGGCGCATATCAAGGGGCAAAATATTTCTCATATAAAGGGAAAGTGTTGGATGACCTGAGAAATATAATAGAGAGCAATATATCATTGCCGGAAAGTGATGTAATACAGAATAATATAGAGCAATAAAGATATGAGCGAAGAACTGCAACAGAAACTCCGTGACCAGCTTTGGGAGGTCGCAAACCGTTTGCGCGGCAATATGTCGGCAAGCGATTTCATGTATTTTACCTTGGGCTTCATTTTCTACAAATATTTGTCGGAGAAGATAGAAACGTATGCTAACAGTGCTTTGGAGGATGATGAAGTTACATTCAAGAAATTATGGGAAATGCCCGATTCGGATGCTGCGGAATTGCAGGAAGAGGTCAAGAACCAGTGCTTGGAAAATATAGGCTACTTCATTGAACCGAAATTCTTGTTTTCTTCCGTAATCGAAGCTATCAAGCGGAAAGAAAATATACTTCCGATGCTGGAGCGTTCATTGAAACGCATTGAGGATAGTACGCTCGGACGTGACAGTGAAGAGGATTTCGGTGGTCTGTTTTCGGATATTGACCTTGCTTCCCCTAAGCTCGGAAAGACAGCAGATGACAAGAATACGCTTGTTAGCAATGTTCTGCTTGCACTCGATGACATAAAGTTTGGTGTGGAGGCATCGCAGGAGATTGACATTTTGGGCGATGCTTATGAGTATATGATTAGCCAGTTTGCTGCCGGTGCAGGCAAGAAAGCAGGTGAGTTCTATACTCCGCAAGAGGTCAGCCGTATATTGGCGGAGATTGTTACTCTTGGACATAACCGTTTGCGTAATGTTTACGACCCTACCTGCGGTAGTGGTTCACTGTTGCTCCGTGCTGCAAGTATTGGCAAGGCAGCATATATCTACGGACAGGAGAAGAATCCGACAACCTACAACCTTGCCCGAATGAATATGTTGCTGCATGGCATCTGCTTCAGCAGCTTCAAAATAGAGAATGGCGATACACTTGAATGGGACGCATTCGATGATATGCAGTTTGATGCGGTGGTTGCAAATCCTCCTTTCTCTGCCGAATGGAGTGCCGCCGACAAATTTAACAACGACGACCGTTTCAGTAAAGCAGGACGGCTTGCCCCTAAGAAAACAGCCGACTATGCTTTTATCCTGCACATGGTTCATCATCTCAATGAAGGTGGTACGATGGCTTGCGTTGCTCCGCACGGAGTTCTGTTTCGAGGGAATGCGGAGGGCGTTATACGTCGTTTCCTGATAGAGAAGAAAAACTATATTGATGCTATTATTGGTTTACCTGCCAATATATTCTATGGTACAAGCATTCCGACCTGTATTCTCGTATTGAAGAAATGCCGTAAGGAAGACGATAATATCCTGTTCATTGATGCCAGCAAAGAGTTTGAAAAAGTTAAGACCCAGAACAAACTCCGTCCTCAGCATATCCAGAAGATTGTAGAAACTTACCGTGACCGCAAGGAGGTTGAAAAGTATAGTCATCTTGCTACGTTGCAGGAGGTTGCCGAAAATGACTATAATCTGAATATTCCTCGCTATGTCGATACTTTTGAGGAAGAAGAACCTATCGACATCAAAGCTGTCATGGCTGAAATAAAGGAGTTGGAAGCCAAGCGAGCCGAACTGGATAAGGAGATAGAGGTATATTTGAAAGAATTGGGACTGGTTGAATAATTACACAATGGCAGAGATAGACAACATACCCGAAATGCGTCCGTCATTCGACAATTTACGCCGTCAGGATGAGGGCGGAAACGAATATTGGAGTTCACGCGACCTGTGCGCTGCTATGGGCTATTCGGCTTATTGGAAATTCCAAAGAGTCATAGACAAAGCTATCAAGGTGGCAGGTGAAAAAGGAATGAAAGTGGACGACCATTTCAACCAAGCGGTTGATATGGTTAGAATCGGAAGCGGCTCATTCCGTAAGGTCAATATCTTCCGCTTGTCGCGTATGGCGTGTATGATTGTTGCCGAAAATGCCGATGCTAAAAAAGTGTTGGTACAACACGCTCGCGATTATTTTACTCGAACAATTTCGACAAACGAATTGATGCAAAATTCGTTGAGTTCTAACATTTTGCTGTATAAAACAGCGCAAGGAGAAGCGCGAATAGAAGTGATATTAAACAGTGAAACCTTCTGGATGTCACAAAAGCGCATGGCCGATTTATTTGGGGTGGATGTACGAACTGTCAACTATCATCTTAGTCAGATTTATGAAACAGGCGAGCTTACTAAAGAGGCAACTATCCGAAAAATTGGGATAGTTCAATCAGAGGGAGAAAGAGATGTGGAACGTACACCGCTGTTCTATAATTTGGATGCCATTATTGCAGTAGGTTATCGTGTCAATAGCTATCAAGCCACCCAGTTCCGTATCTGGGCTACGGCTGTATTGAAGGAGTTTATCATTAAAGGGTATGCGCTTGATGATGAACGCTTAAAGCAAGGAAAACACTTTGGCAAAGATTATTTTGATGATTTGCTGGAGCGTATTCGTGAGATACGTACCTCAGAGCGCAGATACTACCAAAAGATAACAGACATCTATGCTGAATGCAGTGCCGATTATGACCCGAAGTCGGATTGTACCAAATTGTTCTTCAAGATGGTGCAAAACATGATGCACTTGGCTGTAACTCATCGTACCGCTGCTGAAATAGTATATGAACGTGCTGATTCGGAAATGCCACACATGGGACTGACCACTTGGAAGAAAGCTCCCGATGGCAGAGTCCAGAAATCCGATACGATTGTGGCAAAGAACTACTTGTCAGACAAAGAGGTTTCCGAACTTAACGGCGTAACTAACGCATTTCTTGAATTTGCAGAGCTGCGAGCCCAACGCCATATCATTACAACGATGGCAGACTGGAGGCAACGTCTTGAGCAGTTTCTTGCAACAATGGACTATCAAGTACAAGATTCAGCCGGTAAAGTTTCTCAAGAAGAAGCACGAGAGAAGGCGTATTGTGAGTATGAAAAATATAAAGTGATTCAAGACCGTTCGTTTATCTCCGATTTTGACCGGTTTAATGATGGCGACAAATTGTTGCCGTTTGATATCAACCCCGATAAAGAATAATGGTTATGGCAAATAATAATGAAAATAAAGTCCTTAATGTTCCCCATTTGAGATTCCCGGAGTTTACGGAGGAGTGGGTAACAAAATCAATAAACGATTTAGCGGTTGTTATTGGCGGTGGAACGCCTGATACTACTGTAAAATCATATTGGGATGGAGAAATACAATGGTTTACCCCTTCTGAAATAGGTAAAAATAAATATGTTGATTCAAGTTTGCGTACCATAACAGAAGTGGGGTTAAACAATTCCAGCGCAAAACTTTTGCCTCCCAATACGATACTTTTAAGTTCTCGTGCCACCATTGGAGAATGCTCATTATCTCTCAGAGAATGTGCTACAAACCAAGGTTTTCAATGTCTTGTATCTAAAAAATGCAATGTTGATTTTCTCTATTATCTGATACAAACAAAGAAGAAAGATCTAATCAGGAAGTCTTGTGGGTCAACCTTTTTAGAAATTTCGGCAAATGAAGTTCGTAAAATTCAAGTGTCAGTTCCATCTGATGTTGAGCAACAAAAGATAGCAGAGTTATTGTCGTTGATAGATGAGCGTATTGCTACTCAAAACAAAATCATTGAGAAACTACAATCCTTAATTAAAGGGATT
>ERZ1027056.374-NODE-374-length-21281-cov-4.657307_pt1 | contig 21281 bp, 6 predicted proteins | sample MGYA00519427_ERZ1027056 | MGnify/ENA primary metagenome ERZ1027056 (study PRJEB26926, sample SAMN06164570) | human gut metagenome | biome: ENVO:00009003; feature: ENVO:2100002; material: ENVO:00002003 | host: Homo sapiens | place: USA | collected 2012 ... | reverse complement strand
GGGCTCGGAGATGTGTATAAGAGACAGGTTGATTTTCTTAGACTTGAGCAGTTTGTTCACCAGCGGAACGATGGCGTTTTGGATGTCGCACTTGTTCAGGTGGTTCAGATTCAGGTGAATGTTCACACCCAGTGCGTCCTTAACCAGGTCGTTCAGTGACTTGCCGGCCAGAGCCTTGACAATGACCTCAACATCTACGCCGTTCTTCTTCAGTACCGGAAGGAGAGATGTTACCGGCGACAGAAGATTGTTGACGAGCTGTGCCAGGCCATTATTATCAATGTAGTATGCCACATTGGGCAGTACTGCGGTGAGGGTATCGAACGGAGCGTCCAGTACCTTGTTCAGGAAGCCTACGATGGGATTCAACACATCCGTCAGTACGCTGTCGGTAGACTTCTTAATGTCTGCCTTGTACTGCTTGTAGGTCTTCACGTTGGGGCACTCCAGTGCCTCCAGCAGCGGAACGATGGCACTTTCGTAACCATTGCCGCCATAGATGCTCAGGGACTTCACATCCTCGATCACTTTGTACAGGTTGATCTCCAGTACAGAGGTCTTGGAATACTTGTCAGAGCCCTTGATGCGAATGCGCAGTTTGCCATTCTTCAGCTGTACGGTGTCCTTAGAGGAACCGAAGTTCAGGTTCTTCACCAAATCGGTAAGGATCTGGCCAACGGCCAAGTCGTCGCCTGCCAGCAGCAGAGACAGTACGCCGTCCAGCGGACGCAGGATCGCAGCCAGGCCGTTTACAAAGCCCTGCTGTGCCTTTGCGGAGCCATCGGTGAAGCCCCAGTTGATGTTGCCCAGCTTCTTCCAGCTCTTGGCGTTTTTGATCGCCTTAGCTGCGGAGGAGTAGGTCTTGCCGTAGCTGCCGTCCGTCAGGAGCTTAGCTACGCCCTTCTTGCTTACATCAATGCCGGCATAGCCCAGGTAATCCTTGTAAGGATCAATGGCGCCGTACAGTGCGGAAGCCAGCTTGGTCAGGTTGGCGTTGGTGAAGATCAGGGAGCTAACCAGGTCTTTCAGGTTATCCTGCTTCACTACATCCAGGCCGGCCAGCAGACCGATCACGGAGGTGACCATGGTGTCCAGATCGCCAACAGCGTCGCTGGCGTCCTGTGCGGTCACACCGGCGGGATAATAGAAGCCGGTGGTCTTTTCCTGTACATACTGGAGGAAGGTCCAGTAAGCAGTGGTGGGATCTGTGGTCTTGGCGATCACAGCGTTGATGATGTTCAGCAGATCCTTCTTGGTCAGGCGGCTGATCATATCCAGCACTTGGCTTATGGAAGGATTGTCGATCACGACTTTCAGCAGATCAATGATCTGGCGAATTTGCAGTACATCGACCACCAGGTGGGTCAGGTACTTCAGAACAGCCTCTGCATTCTTGCAGTTTGCAATGTCCTTAAACAGGGTGGTGGGCAGTTCAAAGCCGAAGTTAGCCAGCTGGCTGTTTACAGCGTTGATCACGGTCACATCGTTGATGCCCAAGCCAGCCTTGGTTGCGCTCTTCTTCAGCAGGCCGGTTACAAGGGCAATCGTCTGCTTATTCTGCGCGTTTTGATCCTTGTCGTCCGTATTGGTCTTAAAGATCAGGCCCAGTATCGCGGAGAACCATGCGTCGTTCTTTGCCATAGAGGGCATCAGGTTGGACACCTTTGCGCTCAGAATGTTGGATACGCCGTGGATCTCCTTGTACAGCGGGTAAATGGCGGCAGTCGCCACATTGTTCAGGTCCTTGTTCATCACAATGGACAGGCCCTTGATCAGGTTGGTCAGCACGGAGACAGGCTTGCTGTAGAAGCCGTCCAGCAGCTTGCTGATGGGGGTGAGAATAGCCAGCAGGCCGGTTGCGCCGTCCTTTACGCTGCCCTTTGCATACACGCCCAGGCTAAAGCCCTGGGCTTTTTCCAGATCCTTAAAGATGGGGTACAGTACACCGTCATAGTAACCGGCATCCTTGGTCAGCACGCCGATCAGATCGGTGATGATGCCCAGGCTCTCGCCGAAGTTCTGGAAGAACTTGGTGTTGTTGCCTGCGCGGAAGCCCCAGTTGATCTTAATGTTGGTGGCGCCGGTCCAGCCGCTGGTGCTCTTGTCCAAGCGAATGGCGTTGTGCCAGGTAGGCAGGCTTGCCAGCTTCTTGGCGGCGGACTTGTTGGTCAGGTGATTGCTCACTGCGTGGGGAGAAATCAAGCCCTTCAGCGCAGCAGCCAAAATGTTGTAGTGGTAAGCACCGGTCTTGCTGGTGTAGTACACCGGCTTGCCGGCCTTATTCTTCTTCTTGTACAGCTTCTGGTTGCCGTCGTAGAAAACATTCAGGCCCAGAGCGTCCTCGTTCACCAGATAGTAATCAATTACATTCTCCAGTGCAACATACATCTGAACTACCAGATTGGTCAGATGATCCTCAGTGTAAACCTTCTTGTCTGAGGTATCGGTGGGCTTCTTGTCCCCGTCGTTCAGGAAGTTTAAGGTCTTATTGAGCATCTTCAGCATCGGGTTGGTGTTATCGCTGCCCAGGATGTAAGAACCAAGGCTTACCAGACCGCACAGGATGCCGGGGGTGGTGTTCAGGTTGAAGTTGTTCAGTGTGGAGTTCTCCAGCACCTTGGACAGTGCGGAGTCCAGATTGGACAGCAGAGAAGCGCCGCTCTTACTGGAGGTCTTGGGTACCTTTGCCCACTTGGGCTGGGTCTGGATCTTTGCCATCTTGCCGTTCACTTTCGGGAAGCTCACGTCGATGGTGTTCTTGGTCTTGGTGTCCATGGCCTGGATCACATTCACCAGCTGACCGATGTTGGACAACAGGAAGTAAGCACTTTCGGTGCTCAGACCAACAAACTTGGAATCCTTGTTATACACGCCCATTACGAAAGAGGCCTTGTCGTTGTACTTCAGCTGGAATACGCCGTTGAGTACATCGCTGATGGTGCTCTTTTCGCCCAGACCGCCCATAGCGCGGATCAGACCGGTGATGATGGGCAGGTTGGTGGTGATCTTGTTGTCGGTGGCGGTCACATCATTGAGCAGGTCAATGATGGCGTTGAACCAGTCGTTCACAAAGATGTTTACAAAGCAGTCCAGAATCTTGGCCGGCTTGCCGCCGTCTGCCAGGTTCTTAAAGTTAACCAAAGACTGGTTGTAGAAGAACGCTTTGTCGCCAACGGTATCGCTCTTAATCTTATAATCGCTATAAGACCAGTCGGAAGCCTTCTTGGTGTTGTCAGCGCTCTTTACATCATATTTTTTAATGAAGTTCTTGCCCATAATGTCCAGAATTTTGGGCAGGGCAACGAAGAGGTTGTTGACGCCGTGGTTGTAAACGGTGCCCTCTTCCTTGGTCATGGCGCCACTCTTGGCGTCTTTTTCACCATAGGCAGCCACATACTGATCCACAGCAGCGGTGAAGAAGGTGGCCAGCTCGGACACAGCCTCATTCACGGCAGTGGCAGCGTCGCCGGTGAGCTTCAGTGCATCGGCAATGCCGGATGCCTTGGCACCCTGCAGCGCCTTATCGGCTGCATAGATGTTCAGGATCACCGGGGTCTTGGTGTCATCGTACTTGCCGGTGGTGGGGTCACCATACACCTGGCTGACGATCACATCTTTGCCGTCGGCATCCTTGCCATACTCAACACCGCTGATGTTGTAGTATGTAAAGTCATAGTTGGTGTCGCCGATCAGCCAGTGCATCAGGGTGGGCAGAACCTCGTTCAAATCCCAGCTCAGGCCGCCGCCCAAACCGACGGGGCTGCCAACGCTCTGGCCGTATTGATCCATCAGACCGCTCAGCAAACCGCCCAGGAAACCATTAAAGGGATCACCCTCCTGGTTGAATACCATGGGGATCAGCACTTCGTCAATCACAACGGTCAAAACAGGCAGCAACTGCATAATGGTTTCAACCGGGTGCTCGTACAGGTTCATCCATATATCGGTGAGCGCACCCTTCAGGTCAACCTTGGACTCTACCAGCTTGTAGACCACTTCGTTCATAACCGCATTACCGGTGAGGTGCAAGCCTGCGATGGTTACGCCTTCCTGATCCTCAGGATCCAGCAGTACCATGTACTGATTGATGGCGTTGTTTACAGCAGCAACAGCAAAGGAATCCTTAAAGCCGTATTTCGCGAAAGAATACTTTCTGCAAGAATTAGAGATAACCTTGGCGTCGGTAATCTCAAAGTAGAAATCAACGGCCTCGTCAACGCTCTCTTTCAGTTCACCACTGTAGAAGGTCTTTAACAGATCTTGGTTGATGGTGGCGATCACTTCTTCGGGGGACATGCCGCCGACAGTTCTGTTCTCCATCAACGCTCTGCGGTAAATACCCTCGGTACGCGTATCCAGATCCTCACTGCTCCAGTAAGTGGCCATTGCCGGCTTGGTTACAGGAGCGATGCCCTTGTCTGCATAGTCGCCGTTCAGGTAAGCCTGGAAGGTGTCACGGCTGGAACCGATTTTTGCGTTGCCGTCGGGCACATTCTTGTTCATGTCCGCACGCAGGGCAGCTACGGTAGCGTCATCCAGCTGCGCAGCATAGTACTCGCTAACAAAGGCGTCATCGCCGTTGTTGGCCAGTACGGCAGCACCGATCTTGCAAGCGGCTGCCAGTGCAGCATCGTCATCCTTGATGGTGTTGTAGTCCTTTTTGGCCAGCTTGCACAGATAAGCCTTGGCGGCCTCTGCCAGTTCACTGCTTGCCTTGTCGGACTGATACTGGAGCAACACATACCAAATCGCTTCGCTCATGGTGCTGACTTTCTTCTTGCTGCCGGCTTCTTCGAAGTAGGCGGTGAAGGTGCCAAAGCACTTAGCTACATCCTTGAAATCGTCCAGAGCAATCAAGTCGTCTACTTTGTACGATTTGTCTTTGTAGGTAACGGTAGCTTTCTGGATGTCTTCCAGGGTGTCCAGGCTGCCTTCAGCAGTACCCAGCACCTCGAGCACTTTGTTCAGTGCGTCATAGGCAGCGCTCAGGTCTTCCTGCTGCTTAGCCTGTTTCTCGGGGAACTGCTCCAGCAGGGCGGACAGATCGCTCAGCGTGTCCTCGCACCATTTGGCCAGTTCTGCGTCGCTGGACGAAATGTTGTTGACGCAAAAAGAAAACAGCTGATAAAAGCTCATCTTTGCATCTTTCTCGTCCAGGTAGGCATACGCCACATCGGAATACCCTTTCCGGTAACCGTCAATGATGTCTGCCTTATTCATGGGGCTGCTCAAAAGATTAAGCAGCGTGGGAGACACACCCATGATCAGATCACTGATCGAGGTGGTGTCGGTGACGGTCATCCCCAACTTCTCCTCAAGCGCCTTTTTGATATTCGGCTGATTGAGCAGTGCCGGAACGTAGGTGTCTACCAGTTCCGTCAGTGCGTCAAAGGTGGAATCGGCACTTGTGGAGTTCTTCCAGATGCCCTTGTCTTTGTCCGCTGCAAATGCAGTGAACCCGACAGAGCAGGTGGTGACCATCATTACTACAGCCAAAAATAGGCTGAGTAACTTTTTGCCCGTCTTCATAATTCATCTCTCCTTCTGATATGTTGACGAACTTGTCGTTTTGGATTCGCCTGGGCAGCGCGCCCTTTTAGCGGAGGATGTGCTTACAAGTTGCGTTAACAATTTGTTCACAATTCCTCTGCTAAAAGGGCGCAGGATACCCACGCGTACAACAAATACAGTATATTTATACCAAATATAGAACGGCAAGTCAATAGGTTTCCGAAAACTTTTTAACAAAATGTGAACGGGTGGGCAAAATTTCCCGATTTATAGCGAAATTCCGGCGCAATATTTTTTTTGCGTACTTATATATCAAGCCATGTTTGGCCCGGCCGACGGATCTGCGCTGCATTCTTATCTTGGATTTGTGTGGAGGATCAGGGCGCATTTATCGTTATTGCTGCATTCGACAACTGCTGACAGAAATTCCACCGGTTTTGGAGGAAAAATTGTGGAAAATCCTGTGGAACTTGTGAAAGTTTCCCGCCGTTACGCCAAAAAATCGATGGTGTAAAGGGGCACGCCTTTGCGTGTGAAAATCCCGCGTAAAGCACATAACCTTTACAAGTCGAAACTTGCAAAATAATGGGCATTGTCTTTTAACTAAGCGATAAAATATGAACAAATTGTTAATTTCGTGTAAATTAAATTTGTCCGTTCGCACAAAAAACGGCCGCTCAAATTGTGCAACATTCCGAAAATCAGAAAAATCACGGTTCTTTATTGATTTTTGGTGACCATCGTGTTTTAATAAGAATGCGATAAATGTGTTTCTATGCGCATTTTCATAATGTATGGCGTCCGGCTGCAATGCCTTCATCCTGAATATCGGATTGCCCGATGGTCAGAGGATGGGACGGCGCGTACACGCAACCATTTATTCGTAAGAATTACAAATTACTATGGAGGTAAAAATTAGTGAAAGCTAAAAAGTTTTCCCGCAAGTTGCTTGCGCTCTTTTTGGCGGTCTTGATGGCGATGAGCTGTTTCTCCGGTGCTATGGTCGCTTCCGCGGCTAATGCTTCGGCAAACACGAAGTACCATGACCAGGACTTGGACTTCAACTCACTGGGTTGGCCCATCCTCAATGATGAGCAGGCCTGCACAGCCCTTTTGGACTTTGTGGATCTGACTCTTGCTCAGGCAAACATCGCACCGATGAATATCGACCTGAGTGTTCTTGGTAGCATCACCATCAAACTGGGCAGCGTGGATGAGGTGCTTAAAACTGTTCAAGATCTGGATTCTTTCCTGAACAGCAAGTCCGCACTGCTTCTGCTGGCCGGCGATGCCCGCTATGTAGATTTGAGCGCAGTTAACGGAATGTCCCGCAGCGCAACTTCCTCTACCGATATTGTACGCGGTATTGTGAAGCTGGTTCGGAACATTTCTTCCGACGGGGGTCCTGAAGGCGCCAACGGCAATATCGTAAAGAAATTGCTGCGCGGCGATCTTGGCCTTGGTATCGTAAGCAGCTTCTTGGATGTTTACAAGACCATTGGTGACCTGATTGGTATGCCCAGCGGCTATCAGAGCAATATGGTATATAATATTGTTCAGCAGCTGGTTCTGGAGAATACCGGTTGGTTTACTGCAGAGGAGAAGGCTCAGATCCGGAACAATCCCAGTCTGGAGACCAGCAAGCTGGATTCCATCCTGCTTAATAAGCTCTCCACCCAGTTGCTCAGCAACATTACCGCACAGATTACATACGCCGACGGTACCAATTCTCGAGACAGATACGCGCAGTATCTGGAGAAGGGTTCCGCACCGTATATTGACACGACCAACCTGCATTATGTAACGCAGGAGGATCATGACAAGAACGGCGAGGCCATCGGTAATGTATATCTGTTCCGCTACAAGGATCAGAAGTTGGTGCTGAAGCCCACAGATACGCTGTTTGACTTTGGCTTCCAAGCCTTTGAGATGGTGTGGAACACCGCCTTGAAGGATACGCTGGGCCAGTTGAATTCCGGTGTGGGCGGTTACGACTACAATTACTATATGTGGTACACCGGTGCCACGACCCACAACACGGCTTGGGACTACAGCAATGTAGCCAACAACTACGGCGCTGCCGATGTGCAGGCTTGGGCCGCATATGAGTGCCAAAAGGCTGCAAAGAACTTGAAGCCCGGCCAGACCCTTGGCGAAGAGTACAAGGATGCGGCTTCCTATCTGGCTTACATCAAGGCGGATCTGGAGAAGTACAACAGCCGTGACCTGGTGAAGACTCCTACCTACACCTGGAGAGATATTGACTCCACCACCCTGTTCAACAAACTGCGTTTCAGCCCCATGTCTGTTTACTACTTTAAGCAGGCAACCGGCCCCCTGAACTGCAGCTTTGCTGAGACCGGTATGAAGAACATTGAGGCATTCATGGCAAATGATTACAGCAGCTACAGCTCCATGCTGGCAGCGCTGAATGATTTCCTGGTTGCCGCAGTAAAGGACTTCCTGCCGAGCTATGACGCCAGCGGTCTGACGAAGGTAAATTCCGAGGATCCCGGCAATGTAGCGCAGACCCTGGTTGGCAATATGCTGAAGGTGCTGCAGTTCATCTGTGATAAAACGGATGCGAACATTCTCGGTGCTTTCTATCATGAGAACGGCGAGGGCACTGCTCTGACCGAGGCCAATCTGGAGAGCGCGATGATTCCGTTTGCAATTTCTGCACTGCGGAATATCCCCGACTTCAAGAAGGGCATCCACAATGAGGACCTGGATGCTTGCGACGATGCAGAGGGCGTAGCTGCTCTGGCGTTGCAGCTGTATCTGGGCTATGTGCTGCCGGATCACGACTACTCTTCTCTGGTGCAGAAGGGCGCAGACGGTAAGTACGATGTAACCATTGACAATCTGCTGCTGATGGCTCGTGATGCTGTGGGCTATGTAATGAGCCCCTATATTATCATGCACGACAAGGACGGCAACCTGTGGAATCCGGAGACCGCTACTCTGAATGACGGCGTTTCTCTGTTTGATCTGCTGAATTCCGTTGTTGTTTACTATGCCGGCACCGACACCTTTAAGGACGGCGAGCATGGCAAGGGTATTGCCAATCTTCTGGGCGTTTGCGACACCAACGGCAATTGCCTGGTGAAGCTGTCCAACTCCCTGTGGGAGAACATCAATGTGATTGCCAACAAGCTGCTGCCTGTTGCAGGCGTGCTGCAGTACGGCGATTCTGCAAAGAAAGGCGCTTTGAATTCCGAAGAGCTGATCTACACCGATGTGATCCAGGGTATGCTGAATATTGGTGTGGCAGATGCGAACGGCCAGTATGGCGCAACCGGGTTTGTAACCCGTCTGCTGACCATGGTTTCCGCACCGCCTATCAAGAGCGAAGGCATTATCCGCACCGTTTACAATGTATTGGCTGATCTGGTGAACGTTGTATTCGGCGGCCGCTACGGCACAGCCCGTAATGTGGTTCCCGCTGCTGCGACCAACAATCATCCCTTCGACGATCTGCTGCAGAAGGATACCTTTGCCGGTACTTCCAGCGACAGCAGTTTCGGCGTACTGGGTACCCTGGTATACAATGTGTATGAAGCCAGCGGCGGTGTAGGCGGCGACAGCGGCAAGACCGATACGATCCTGCCCGGCGCTATGTACACCGTACAGGCTGTGAACAATTTGATCGGCGGCCTGATCACCACTTTGGCGGATCATAACATGAAGCTGGCTTCCGCTCGTGTGGCAGACAGCAACTTGACCCTCAGCTATGGCGGTAACACCACCACCACAACGCTGACGGTTACCAATAACTGCTACGGTCTGAACCGTGCGGTAAAGAACGCCGATGGTAACTTCGTTGCTCGTGGCCGTTACAACATTGAGATCACGAATGTGGTTTCCGATAACAGTGCTTGCACCGTAGACTTCTCCAGCAAGACAGTTGTTCCTGAGAAGTCCGCTTCCTTCACTGTTACCAACGGCGGTTTTGATGAAGATACTGTAGTAACTTACACCGTTACTTACAACATTATCGACACCAACACCAACCAGGCCCTCTACACCGGCCTGACCTGCAAGACTTATCAGTTTGTGACTCCGCAGAAGAACTGGTCCGATTCTGTGTATCCGGGCGGTTCTCAGGACAGCAGATTCTCCAATGGTTCTTCCGGTAAGACCGCCGATGGTCAGGCTACCGTGAACAACACCGGTTACTTTGGTAACGCTTACCTGAACCAGAAGCCGTTCCGTGTAAGCTATCCTACCGATATTGTTCTGGCAAGCTCTAACCTGGATGCAGTGAAGAACTACAAGATTCGTCTTGGCTATGACCGTACCCTTGCCGGTTCTCCCGACAAGACTTTGGACGGCGTTTTTGCTTACAGCACCGCTTCTGTTAAGGATTCCTTTAGCAACAAGACCGTAACTGTAAACAATTCCAACATGATGGCCGCGTTTGATAAGTTCACCGGTGATGTGCTGAACTACGAAAAGGTAGACTACACCACCGATGGCGGTCAGACTTGGGTCAAGGGTGTTGCCGCAAGCCAGGTTCCCTCCAACGGCGTATCTCGTGTGAACCACGCTTACACGCTGAGCGAGCTGAACGGCGGCAAAGCGCTGGCTGCAGCTGTTAAGGATAGCAACGGTTATTACACCGCTGTTTATCTGAAGAGCGGCTCCAGCGACTTCGCTTACAGCAACTTGCTGGGCAAGGTTTCCGGCGCAACCGGCATTGACGGTCTGTACATCCAGACCGGTTCCGTGACTCTGTCTAAGGACAGCTCCTCTTCCCTGGATCTGTTCAAGTATGATGGTTCTACGGATATTTCTCAGGTGTCCAAGAAAGAAGTGAAGTTGAGCTTCTTCTGCGACAAGAACCCGGCAACCGGTAGCTTGAAAGTAACCGTTGCTGACGATGGTAACCGTAGCCAGTTCAATAGTGCTTACGATTCTTTGAACAGCTACATTAAGAACTACAGACCTTCTGACTTTAAGGATTACGATAAGGCCAGCGGCTCTTCCGCAACCTATGATGCAGCAACCGCTGCTTTGGCTGCCGGTTTTGAGGCCCGCCAGTCTCCGCTGAAGCTGTCCACTGCCGGCACGCTGTCCAGTGCGTTCACGAAGACGCCTGTTACCTCTGAGGTGAAGACCGTGATCGGCGAGCCTGCAACCAAGCCCGTAACTTCCTTGGATCAGCTGCCTGCAGCTCTGGCTGCTTATGCAACGACTGACGGCAATTATTACTATGCTGACAGCGCTATGAGCCAGCCTTATTACACCACGGAGGCTCTGACCGATGCTGATGTAACGGTTCAGACTTCCACCAATGTTGGTGGTCAGGCTTACACCGTGGGTATGGATAAGACCGGCCAGGTTGTTGTGAAGAGCGGTTCTTCCTGGTACTTCCTGAACACCCCGGCTTATGCCACCGCATGGGATACCACCACTTATAAGGATGCTCCCTATGCGATCAACGGTGCTGAAAAGGAAGGCACCTTCAATCAGGCGAAGTTCGTTTACTACAATGCCAATGGCGTTGCCGTGAGCAAGGACTTCACTGTGAAGCACATGGTGACCGAGAAGTCCATTGTCAACAATGGTGAGGAAACCCGTGCACTTGCCATGCAGGCAAGAGACAAGATGCGCTATGCTGTGGATCAGTGTGCGCAGATGCTGAGCGTTACCGTTGCCGGTCAGATCTTCACGGATGTTTCTTCCATTCGTGACGGTATGACGGACGCCAACTTCGATCTGCCCGAGTACCAGAAGATGGTATCCGTGGCGAAGGATGCTGAAAAGATGTACGCTGCAGATATCTACCTGAAGAGTGACGAGTCCAAGACGGTGCTTGCCACCTGCGCTTGGAACCAGATCGACCAGACCATTGCTGACCTGGCGAACACCAACGGTAATGACGCTGCGGATTATACCTATGCATTCTCCACCAGCACTTCTTCTCTGCTGATTGAAGAGGCAGTTCGTATGTTTAGCCTGTACATGGGCACTGTGACCGAGCGCGGCTATATCGGCGACAAGGTGGAGGCTGAGGTTTCTCACGCCAGCGGCAGCGCTTACAGCGCAATGACCACCACCTGGACAGATTCCGGTAAGGTCGATGCAGATGGCAACGCCATCAAGAATGCTGCAATCGCCACCACCGCGACTTCCGCGAAGTACGGTGCTGTTGAGGGCGGCAAGCTGGTTAACAAGGGCGAGAAGGTTTACACCGACGAGTCCTGGACCAACTATGTGAACGCACTGGCTGCTGCTGTAGATGTTGCGACCACCGGTAACGGCGACTACGCCCATAAGGACGCTGCCACCTATGTTCCGGCTGATAAGGACAACTACACCGCCAACCTGTCTGCTTGCTTCACCGCTTACAAGAACCTGGTAGATGCAGAGAACTCTCTTGAAGAGGGCACTGCTCCCTCCGGCTTCGCTGTAACCGGTAAGGTGCTTGCTCTGGCGAACACAACCGGTAAGGTTGCTGGTAATGCATTTACCGTTGTTGGCTGTGATGTGGTCATCAATGGCGAGACTGTGGCTACCACTGGTCAGGATGGTACCTTTACCATTCCGTCTTTGGCTGCCGGTAAGTACACAGCAACGCTCAGCTACCAGTATGGCTTTGACCGTAACATCACCATTGAGGTGAAGGACGGTAATGTGGATCTGGGCAGCTTTGGCATGGTTGCTTGTAACTTTAAGAAGGATGCATCGATCGATGATTCCGACTTTAGTGCTTATAAGCGTGCAACCGGTAAGAAGAGTACTGACTCTGCTTATAATGCGGCTTGCGACTTCAACCATGACGGTAGCATTGATGCTACGGACTACAGCATTTATAAGGCATTCTCCGGTAAAAACCTGAGCGACGCTATTTACGGCTAAATCCTAACTTAAAGTACCCGGGCGGTGCTTCGGCACCGCTTGGGTCACACTGATTTTGATTATGAAATTGAACAAACTCAAGAGAACACTTGCTGCTTTCTTATCGTTTGTATTGATTTTGACCTTAACCTCTATAACCCCGCTGGCTGCCCAGGGTACCTTGGGCACCGAGCAGCCCCACCTCTCCTGTACCTTTACGGACAGCGAGGGCCGGGCGGTAGACGGCAATGCACTGTCTGCCGGGGATTATACCGTATCCTTTACGCTTTCCGGTATGCAGTCCTTTGCCGTGATGCAGTACACCATGTCTTATGACGCGGCTGTGCTGACGGTCAACGGTCACAGTGATCTGCTGTCGGACAGCAAGCCGGATCAGCTGCGGGGCCTTGGCGCCGCCGGTGTGCTGGTGCAGAATGGGACCATCAACTTTGGTTTTATCACCAGGGTGGACCAGACCGCCACCACCACCGCCATTGATGCGGCGGGTCAGCTCCTTTTGAAGTTGCAGGTTACCGTTGCTACGGTTGCGCCTGTGGACTTTGCAAAGATTGTGACCTTGGATACGGACCCGAACCAAACCTTCATTGAGGCAGATTATGCGGATTATGCCGATTATGGCACGGCTGACCAAGACTGCTATGCGCTGGTCACCGCCTTTGACGGCTATACCGCAACGCTGTATCCCATGACAGCGGATCTGTCCCCGGCCACCGGCCATGCCGTTACCGGCAAGGTGCTGGCGCTGGCCAATACCAGCGGCAAGGTCGCCGGCAGTGCATTTACCGTCATCGGTTGTGATGTGCTGATCAATGGAGAGGTTGTGGCAACTACCGGCGCAGATGGCGTATTTACCATTCCGTCTTTGGCAGCCGGTACTTATACCGCTACGCTGAGCTACGCCTACGGCTACGACCGTGACATTGAGATTACGGTTGCTGACGGTGATGTGGATCTGGGCACCTACGGCATGGTTGTTTGTAACTTTAAGAAAGATGCAACTGTTGATGCATCTGATTATAGTGCTTATAAGCGAGCAACCGGTAAGAGTAGTTCCGACGATGCTTACAATGCTGCGTGCGACTTTAACCACGATGGCAACATAGATGCGACTGATTACAGCATCTATAAGGCGTTTACCGGTAAAAATCTAAACAATGACATTTATGCAAATGCATAAAATAAGGAGGATTTCATAGCATGCGCAAAAGCGTAAAGAAAGTGATTTCCGGTGTGCTGGCAGGTATGATGATCCTGACCGCTGCTCCGATTTCTGCTATGGCCGCAGATTATCAGTTGGGCGATGTAATTGCTGACTCTGATGTTTGCGCCCCCCAGACTTTGCAGCCGAAGATTGATGTAGTGTGGACCCCTTACACCGGTAAGGGCGGTGCATTCGTTAATGATGGCGATGAGAGCTGGGTAGCAGACGGTACCACCGTAAATGACCTGAGCAAGCACTCCGTTGAAGGTAAGACTGTTGAGGAATTGCCTTCTAACAGTAAGTACGGTAATTTTGGTTTTGTTGCTTGTACCTTCATTTTGAGAGATACCGCTGGTCAGTTCGGCGCAACCCAGTTTAAGTTTACTTGGGACAGCGCTTTGACCATTGGTAACCGTATGGGCAACACCGGCAGCTTTAAGACGACACCCGCATTCGAGGGTACCGGCGCCGAAACCCTGTATAATTCAAATTGGGAACCCTATATGACTGATGATGCTTCTGCTTTGAGCACCACCGATGCATATATTTCCTTTGGTAACCCGCTGGATGCCAACAACAACGACGCGTTTGTGACTCGTTGGGTTGGCGAGACTTCCAGCATTGGTGATCCGGATGCCGGTACCGTGATCGATGGTCTGTACATCTGCACCATCGGTTTCAAAGTAAAGGCCGGTACCACCATCAGCGATGACCTGCTGCACTTTGAGCGTGCTGAGTATTGTGGTATTCCTTACAATGCTTTCGGTACGGATGTTCCGTATTTGTACACCCTGACCGGTAAGTCTTGGAGTGAGGGTACCCCCGTTGGTACCATCGAGTGCCCCATGAAGGCATCTGCTCCGGAGACCAAGTCTTACACCGTTAACTATGTGACCGAGGACGGCGCTTCTCTGGGCACCGAGACTGTGGAAGAGGGCAAGAGCCCCGCTTCTGTACCGGCTCTGCCCACGAAGGCTCCCGATGCTGCCGGCCACTACAGCTATGCTTGGGATACCGATCCCACCACAGCGACCATTTCCGCAGACACCACCTTCACTGCTAAGCTGACCACCACGCCTCATACCGAGACGAAGCTGGAAAGCAACTTTGTGGATGCCACCTGCGATAAGGACGGTTCTAAGACCGTGACCACCAGCTGCTCCGTGTGCGGCTATGTGATCAGCGTTGAGAATGTGGTTATCCCGGCTACGAAACACAACTGGGGCGAGTGGAAGCATGACGATGCTACCGCTAAGGCTGATTCCAAGCACACCCACATCTGCCTGAACGATGCGTCTCATACCGAGAGCGAAGCTTGTAACTTTATTTCTAAGGTAACTCAGCAGCAGACTGCTGATCAGCCTGAGATCACCACTTACACCTGTAAGGATTGCGGCTACTCCTACACTGAGGAGACCAAGCCCGCTCTGGGTCATACCCACAACTACGGTGCCCCCGTTGCTGATTACACCAGCGGTGAGGCCTTCGTTGAGGGTAAGGATTACACCCACACTGCTACCTGCACCGGCGAGGGTACCTGCAGCCAGCCTACTAAGACTGACAAGTGCACCTTCGATAATGGTGTGGAGACCAAGGCTGCTACCTGCACCGAGGACGGCGTGAAGACCTTCACCTGCACCGAGTGCGGCGGCACCTACACTGTAGCTATCCCGGCTACCGGCCACGCTTGGGGCCAGTGGAGCCATGACGCTGCAACTGCAGAGGCTGATGCCACCCATACCCGCGTTTGCGCCAATGACGCTTCTCACAAGGAGACCAAGGCCTGCGACTTCACCGCTAAGGTGACCCAGGAGGCTACTCTGGATCAGGCCGAGATCACCACTTACACCTGTAAGGACTGTGGCTACTCCTACACCAAGGAGACCGCTCCGGCTCTGGCTGGTGTGACCGTAACTGTAAATGCTGTGGAGAACGGCTCTGTAACCCTGGCCGGTCAGGATGTGACCGCCGGTGGTTCTAAGAAGTTCGCTGAGAACGGCACTTACACCCTGGTTGCGACTCCCAATGAGGACTGCACCTTCGTAGGCTGGCAGACCGGTAACAAGATCGTTTCCACCGATGCTACCTACACCACCGTGGCTGTCGCTGACGTCACCTACACGCCCGTGTTCGCTGAGTCCGCTAAGCCCGTTCAGTTCACCTTTGTTGATATGTTCAACAACGTGATCTCTTCTCAATCTGTTGCTTCCGGCGCAGATGTGAAGATCCCGCAGGCGCCCACCTACACCGGCTACACCTTCACCGGTTGGTCCGCAGATGAGGCTACCATTAAGGCCGCTACCTCCTCCATGACTGTTTATGCACAGTATGAGAAGGACGCTGCCGCTACCTACACTGTAACCACTGACGCTGATGCTACCGTTGCTTACGGCAGCAACTCCGCACAGGGTACTCTGGCTGACGTTCCTTACGGCACCCAGGTAACCGTGTCTAAGGCTGGCGCTACCGCTTGGGCTATCGACGGCAAGATCGTTGCTTACGGCGACAGCTACACCTTCTATGTTGCTTCTGATGTAACTGTGAAGGCTGCTTCCGCTACCACCCAGGCTCCCGTTGTGGCTGCTGTTTCTGCCAACCAGGTTGCCGGTTCTTACAAGGTTGAGTTCGTTGCTACCCGCGCTATGGTGGATGGCTGCACTTACCTGAAGTCCGGTTTCGTGTATGGTAAGAACCTGACCGATGCTGACCTGACTCTGGCCAACGTTGGCAAGAAGGGTTCCGCTGATAACTCCGGCGTTGTGAAGGCAGCTTATGCCAACAGCACCGAGGGCAGCACTCAGTTCATCCTGAGCTATGGTATCTCCGCTCAGACCGGCACTGCCTCCGCTAAGGCATTCTTGACCTACAAGGATCAGAATGGCGCAGTGAAGACCGTGTACTCTGATGTGATGAACCACACTTACGCTTAATCGCGTAGACCCCTATTTATCGCTCCTGCCGGCGGGCAACTGCCGGCAGCGATATAAGGCAATTTAGGAATAGGAGGAATGTCTTCATGAAAGAAGCTTATTCTAAGCCTGTTGTCGACGTCAAGGAATTTCAGCAGATCAATGTGATGACCGCAAGCGGTCCTGAAATTGTTGGTGGCGAAGACGACTAATTGCAATTAGTAAAATAATTGCTCGAGCGAAAAGAGCCGAGGGAGCAATCCCTCGGCTCGATTTTTTTGCTTTACCGGTGCGGCAGGTTGGTTGCACCGGGTCTGTATTGTACGAACCGACGGGGAGACCGTCGGCTTTTTTGTTTTTTTATGGTAATGGAGCGGCACTTATGGTACAATGAAAGCAGACGAAACGAATTGGAGGCGGCGGTATGAAAAAGATGACAAAGCGCCTGGCGTGCTTGGTGCTGGCGTTGGTACTGGCCTGCTGTGCCCTGCCGGGGGTCACTTACGGTGCCACCACCTCGGTAGATCTGAACCAAAATTACCTGTTCCGTGCCCGGACTAACGCCTTTTCCTTTGGCACCGGTGAGACGGCAAACCTGACCTTTACGCCCCAGTACACGGCGAAATACACCTTAAAGCTGTACGGCCATGTGACAGGCGGGCGGAATATCCGTGCCAGCCTGACGAACCCGGACGGCACGGTCACGGACTTTGAATACCCTAACCGTACCGGCTCTACCGTTAAGGATTACAGCCATCCGTACCTGACCGCTACCCTGGAGCAGGGCAAAACCTATACCTACTCGGTTAGGGGCTGGACGGCAACCAGTACCGGCGCAACGGTAGATGTGGACTTTACCAGCGGCGAAAGCGGCACCCTTTCCCAGGAGGTGGGGCTGCGGCTGTATCTGGACCAAACGGAATTTACCGCTTACAGCCAGCAGGCGGTGCTGAATGCAATGAAGCTGCTGATTGTGGATCGCACCGGCGCCCACTTGGAATGGAAGTATAAGGATGCGATGGGCAGCCTGCTGGTGGGCGGCGCCGATGTGATCGTGGATCTGTCCGCTTGCGGTGCCTGCGGCAAGAACACGGTGCAGGTGCACTATATGGGCTACACCGCCACGGCGGATTTTAATTTGGCCCACGACTATTCTGTGCTGCTGGAACGGGTGGCGGCTACGCCCACTGCCCGCGGTTATGACCTACTGAGGTGCAGCCGGTGCAGCGCGACCACCCGGGCGAATTTTGTAGATTACGACGGCTTTTGCATTGCTACCCCCGGCGCGGATATGGGCGCACTGCTGTTTAACGATACGGACGTGACCGCCGGCGGCCGCATTTATGTAGATCGAGGCAAGGACTGCACGCTGCTGGCTCTGCCCAATAGCGGCTGCCGTTTTGCCGGTTGGCAGCAGGGAAATAAGATTCTGTCCGGCGATGCCAGCTATACCTTTACCCCGGTGGCCAGCGCCACCTACACGCCGCTGTTTTTGGACAACAGCGACCGGCTGACCTTTTTGTTTATTGACCCGTTTTCCAATGTGTTGTCTTATCAACAGGTGGACAGTGCTGCGGAGGTAAAGATCCCCACGCCGCCTGCCTACACCGGCTATACTTTTGTCGGCTGGTCCTACACGCCGACGCAGATCCACAGCGCCACCGGCTCCCTGACCGTGCAGGCGCTGTACCGCGCCGGTGGAGCCAAGCAGCTGACCGTCACCGCCCCCGGCTGCACCTTGCAGTGCGGCAGCCAAACTGCTCGGAACAGTCTGACTGTTGCCTATGGGGCGCGGGTTACTGTGTCTGCAGCAGATGCCAAGGGCTTTTCAGCCGATGGGCGTGTGCTGGGTTATGGCAGCCGGTACAGCTTCTACGCCGTTGCCGATTTGGCGCTGGAGAAGCGCACCGATGATCTGACTCCGGTGCCCTCTGTGTCCCTGCTCTCCGCCCAGTTGCAGTCGGATACCGGGCGGGTGATGTTTGCTGCCACTCGGTCCATGGCCGGGGAGGGGAACCGGCTGGTGACCTCCGGCTTCCTGTATGGCAAGAATTTGGCAGACGATGACCTGGTGCTGGAGATGGCCGGTAAGCCGGGCACCGGTACGGACGCCGGCACGGTGCGCTGCGCGCAAAACCGCTCTACGGAGCCGGAAGGTCAGTTTGTGCTGTACTACGGCATTTCCGCCCATGTGGGCACTGCCGCCGCGCGAGCGTACCTGACTTATGCAGACGCAGACGGCGCCCTGCACACGGTGTATTCCGCCGTGCTGCGCTATACCTATTGACAGACCTTTCCTATTTACAATCCGTCTGACCTGTGCTACAATAAGGGCAGCAAAGGAGTGCGATTATGAAAAAAACTATACGCCTGGGCAGTTTTCTGCTGGCGTTTCTGCTGCTGGTGTGCACCCTGCCGGTGACGGCGTGTGCAGCGTCAACATCTTATGATTTAAGCCGTGCCTTGTTTCGTTCTGCTGAGACCCAAAAAAATGTAGTTTTCTATGCAAAAGGCGAAAAGGCCACGCTGACCTTTACCCCTCAGTACACGGCGGAGTATACTCTGAGCTTTTTTGTACACAATCCGAACGGCGAAAGCGGACGCAATGCGCACGCAAGTTTGACTTTCCCCGGCGGAAAGGTGCAGGAAGGGGAGTATCCATACCGTCCCAACGCCAAGGATTATAGCAGACCTTATATAACCGCCACCTTGGAAAAGGGCAAAACATATACCTACCATGTTTGGGGCTGGTTGCCTACCAGTGAGGCTTCCGATGTAGATATTACATTTATCAGTGGTGCAAGCGGCGCGCTGACGGAGGAACTGGGGCTGCGTGCTTATTTGCAGGGCAAGACAGTGTTTAACGGCTACAACCCCCAAGCGGTGCTCAATGAATTGAAACTGCTGGTGGGATTTAAGAACGCCACCCAGCCTTTGGAATGGTATTATAAAAATGCCGGCGGTGTGCTGAGCATTAACGGTGTTGATGTGATCGTGGATATGTCCGGCTGCGGCGCCGAGGGTATGAATACCATGGCGGTGTATTACCAAGGCTATCGAGCCGAGGCGAAATTTGAAATCCGCAGTCACGAGCATAATTACGAGGCGGGGGATTCAGTACTGCCCACCTGCACCACTGCGGGCTACACGCCCTACTTCTGCACCATTTGCGCAGATGAGGTGCACCGGGATATTGTCCCGGCGCTGGGTCATAATTACAAAGAAAAAAGCCGTGCCTTGACCCAGGCCACGACTTCTAAGGACGGCAAGCGGACGGCAACTTATGCTTGTACTCGTACCGGATGCAAGGCCACATACACAAAGACCTTGCAGACATACTATAAAGCCAGCAATATCAAGCTGAATAAGACCGCCTATACCTATAACGGCAAGGTGCAAAAACCGTCTGTGACCGTGAAAAACAGCAAGGGCAAGTCCCTGAAAAACGGTACGGATTACAAAATCAGCTATCCCAAGGGTATGAAGAATGTGGGCAAATACACCGTAAAAGTGACCCTCAAGGGCAATTACAGCGGCAGTAAGTCCATGACCTATAATATTAACCCCAAGGGCACCAGCGTATCTAAAGTCACCGCTGCCAAGAAAGGCTTTAAGGTGACCTGGAAAAAGCAGGCTACCCAAACCACCGGCTACCAGGTGCAGTATAGTACCAGCAGCAAGTTTAAGAAAGCCAAGACGGTGACGATCAGCAAGAATAAGACGACTTCTAAGAGTGTGAGCAAACTGTCCGCCAAGAAGAAGTATTATGTGCGGGTACGCACCTATAAAACCGTAAAAATCGGTGGCAAGAGCGTAAAGCTCTACTCCGGGTGGAGTAAGGCCAAGAGCGTGACCACCAAGAAGTAAGATTATTTTGGCTTTCCAATACGCGTAGGGCGGGGGCTTGCTCCCGCCGAACAATAAAAAACGCCCTCTGTTTCACTTAAGAAACAGAGGGCGTTTCCTATTTACCGGTGCATGACTACAAAAGGTCGTCGTACCAAAAGCGATGGTCGTTGGTATTATAAAGGCCGATGACCGTGGTGTTCTTGCACGCAGCGGTCAGTTCTTGGCTGCTGCGGCTTCTTCTTTGTCCAGCTGTTCGGAGGTCTTGTTGTAGATAAAGTCGATCAGCTGCTTTTTATTCTCCTCTTTATTGATGGCGATGACGGAGTTTCCGTTGATGGTGTCATACCACCAAGTGTCCGGGAAAGGCACCCGGGCCTGGTGGGTGCTGGTGGCGCAGTTGCCGGCCTTGGCCACAAAGCTGCACAGTTTGCTTTTGGTCATATCCGTCTCAATATACGGGGCGGCGTTGCTGGCCATTTTATACAGGGTAAAGGGGTTGGAGGACTTCATTTTCTTAATAATGGCGTTCATCACCGTGCGCTGGCGCTTGGTGCGCACAAAGTCCGTGTCGATCTTGCGAATGCGGCAGTAGGCCAGGGCCTGCTTGCCGGTCAGGTTGTGCTTGCCGGCCTCTAACTTCACATTGCCGTAGCGCTTGGGGTGGCCGGTGACCTCCTTGGCCTCCGCCTTGGTAACTTTCACTTCTACGCCGCCGATGGCGTCCACCAGTACCTGGAACATCTCAAAATCCGCGACCACATAGTTGTCGATCTTTACGCCGAAGTTGTATTCAATGGTGTCTACCACGCCGCTGTAACCGCCGTACTGGCAAGCGGCGTTCAGCCGTTGACTCATATCCTTGCAGGGGATATACACCCAGATGTCTCGCAAAAAGGAGGTCATCTTAATGGCTGTCTCTTATACACATCTGACGCTGCCGACGATAA
>ERZ1027056.302-NODE-302-length-24734-cov-7.782852_pt1 | contig 24734 bp, 45 predicted proteins | sample MGYA00519427_ERZ1027056 | MGnify/ENA primary metagenome ERZ1027056 (study PRJEB26926, sample SAMN06164570) | human gut metagenome | biome: ENVO:00009003; feature: ENVO:2100002; material: ENVO:00002003 | host: Homo sapiens | place: USA | collected 2012 ... | reverse complement strand
GTGAACGCACAGTCGTTTCTACTAATCGTACAATCCTCGTAGGAGGTGTTGGTACGGAAGCCGATATAAATACCAGAGTAGAGGCTATTAAACATCTAATGGAGGAGAATACGAACTCTTACGACCAAGAGAAGTATCGTGAACGTATTTCGAAACTTACAGGGGGAGCAGCCGTCGTTTATGTAGGTGCGGACAGTGAGGTAGAGATGAAGGAGCGAAAAGACCGTGTTGACGATGCTATTGCCGCAACTCGGGCAGCGTTGGAAGAGGGATACGTTCCCGGAGGTGGTACGGTACAGTTGAGAGCGTCCGACCACCTACGCAATATGCCTTCACTTCACGAGGAGCATCCTGACTTCATTATCGGTTGGAATGTAGTGGCTCAAGCGTTGATGGCTCCGTTTAATCAGTTGTGTGAAAATGCTTCTGTGAACGCAACCCGTATCGAAGTTGACCTGACGAAAGACAACGACCCAATGTGGTGGAAAGGCTTCAACCCTGTTACCGAGAAGATAGAAGATATGTTTGAGGCAGGAATCATTGACCCTGCGAAAGTGTCAAGAGTGTCCCTGGAAAACTCTGTTTCAGTCGCTATTCAGTTCTTGAATACGTCCTGTGCTATGTCCGCAAATGATGAACCAAATAAAAGTAAATACTATGAGTCAGAAACAAATCCGAAGAGGGGACATTGTACGCATCCGCTATAATAACAGCGGTCATCAATTCAAAGAAAACACTTTGTGCGTCGTACTGGATACGTATCCGAAACGAGCCGAATTCCCCGACAGGTTCAAATGTGCAACCCGAACCGAGTGGTGGTACGTTGATATTAAAGACATCACGCTGTTCTCGCGAAACAAGAACGAGGATGACGATTATTAATCATTAAATAGAGACGATTATGTTTTTCGAAGTAAGAACAAAACGGTTGACAGTCACCGAGCGCAATGCGTATAAGACCGTCAAGGAACTGTGGTTGTTCCAAGTTGAAAGTTACACCGAAGCCGAGGCTCGTGTGACGGAGTTCATGAACAAACAATTCAAGGGAGAGGACTTCTCTATTCCTAAGATTCAATCGTCAAAGATACAGCGTGTTGAAAAGACAGACGGCTGTGCTGATGAAGACCCGTTCTACAAAGTTAAGATTGAACTTCTCAGCGAGAACGATAAGGGTAAAGTGGTGAAAGAACCATTCTTCATTCTGGTTCGTGCTGAAAGTCCTGAGGCTGCTATCGAAGTTGGTAATGGTGTGGGCGATGAAGAAGCACCGTCTTCAGAAACTGTTTCCGCTACGAAAACCAAGTTCACAGGGGTTGTCGTAATGACCGCTCCGAAGAAAGAACCAGCGAAACCAAAAGCAGAGGCTCCTAAGGAAGAGGAACAACCGAAGACTCCTGCTAAGGCAGCGAAGTCGAAAAAGAAGTAACATTCAGTAACAATCAAGAGTGGCTGGGAAACCAGCCACTTTCATATTTAGGAAGATAATGGCAGAAAAGAAACAACCCATCCCGAAACGTGTAATTACGGAAGCCGACGTTGACCGTATCATGAGAACGGCTCCTGATTACATTACGGAAGCATCGGACGAGGTGAAGGACTTGTTTGTCGCTGCTGAATGGGCAAAAGAGGAACGAGACCTGTCTCCTAAAAGATATTTCGACCTCGTGCTAAACGAGGGTACAGAGGAAGAGAAAACAATCAATATAGACTTCCAGCAGACGGTGAATGTGGGGGCAGTTGTCAAGACGCACGGTGGGGACATTACGGCTGTTCGTTCAGCCAACGCCAAGCGTCTTCAATACTTACAGTTAGACCGAGCCTACCAACGAGCCGTGTTGGAACTGAATAAAGCCATGGGAGTCCGTTCCCGGAAGCCTCGTAACATTGTCGACTATACAGGCACGATAATGGAACTCTTTGGGAAGTTCTATACCGTTACCGATGTCGCCAAGGTTATGGCGAAGGAATACAAGATTAAGGTTCCGGAGGAAGAACTGAAGAAGTTCTATGTTGAGAACCGAGACTTGATTACCAGACGTCGAGCCGAGTACGTGTTACAGAATAAGGACTTTCGTATAGCAACTGAAACAGGTCGTCTTGAAGTCCTTAATCAAATGTTGGTAGAGGTTGAAATCAAGAACAGGGCAGCAGGGGGAAGTAACGTCGATTACTGTAACCTCATACTCCGTATCATTGAACAGGCTCGAAAGGAAGTTAAGGGGAACGAAATCAAGATGACCGTTGATGGTCATCTTGATATCAACGCCACACTTCACGCTGAGACCAACGTAATGACGGTCATGAAGCAGATGTCTATCAATGCGTTGGTAGTGGGTTTGACGGCTGCAAAGGCAGGGTTGAATCCAACCGTGTTGATATCACAGTTGGCGTCTTCATGGTATGCGAAGTTCAATGGGTTCAATGGTAACTTGATGGACGGTGAACAGGTACAGTTGCCGTCAGCACTGATTAAGCAGTACGACTGGGACCAGATAGAGCGTTCTTCTAAAGAGTTCGTTCAGGAGTTTACCCCTATCACGGAAATCATTGATGAGAAGGAACCTGAGAAGCAAACCACAGCCGAAACAACTCGTAAGAATATGCTCCTACGATTGAAGTCAATGAAGGCAGCGAAGGCACAGGAAGACAACCGTGCCAACCCTGTTACACCTGACGACAAGGATATGAGCCTCAAGGAGAATGGCGTGGTACTGGCTCCGGAACCAGATGAACCCGAAGAGCCGAAAGGTGAGTTCGAAATAGACTACAATCTTAACAAGCATTACAAGCAGAAGAAGAATATGCGTGTAAAGGGTGCGATAGGAGAGTCTATTGCTCGTCACAAGGCACAAAAAGAAGAGGGTGAGGTAAATGTAAACAAAGCGGAAGCAGAAGCCGCAGCGAGACGTGAAAGACGGAAAGCACGTCGCGAAGCAAAGAAGAAAGGAAATAAGGATGAATGATAACGATTATTTCTCCATAGACCGTTCTGCTGAGCATAAGGCAAGGCGAGAGCGATTGTCTCAAAAGAAAGTTGAGTCATGGAAGCGTATCTGTGAGTCAGCAAGGAAATCACGTTCAAAAATCAATAAGGAATGAAAATAGTTTATAACACATGGTTCCCGTTCGGGAGTTATCATACGTTGAACTTCTTCGGAATACTGTTTACCAAGCGTAAACAGTTACCGGAGTCAACAATCACGCACGAGTCGATACACACGGCTCAAATGAAGGAGATGCTCTGGCTGTTCTTCTACCTGTGGTATGGGGTTGAGTACCTACTCATCAGGCTGTTCCACAAGAAACAGAACTGTGCATATCACGACATCAGTCTTGAGGAAGAGGCTCACAATAATGATGAGAACCCTGACTATCTCAAGACTCGTAAGCATTATGCGTGGTGGAAATACATAAGGCTTCGAAGCAATCATAAATAAATTTCGTTTAACAATTAAAATTTCAAAGATTATGCAAAAAGACTTTTTGACAATCACCCCAGACAATGGGGAGGGGGTCACAGGAAGTGACCGTAAAAGCATCGTCAAACACGGGTAAAGCTCGCTCTACCACGATAACCATTTCGGGGGAGGGGGGTATCACTCGAACTATTGATGTGAACCAGGCTCAAGGACGTTTTACAGCGTCTAAAACAGGTTCTATTCAGTTTAACAATTTGTTTTCTGGACGGGTAACGTCAAGACTTTATTTAAGGCTGATAAATACAAACAACGAAAACAAATATATCAGTTTGTGTGAAAGGCTGGATGAAATGAATTCAGGCGAGAAAAATACTGAACAGATATCTGGGGAAGTTCAATGGACAGGGAGTCGGACGTTCACGACAAACAAATGCAACCTATTTATTTCATCTGGAAAGAATGAAAGTATTGACATCACGCTAAATGGACAAACTTTAGTCAAGGGAACATTCACTTCTCAGCAAGAAGTTAGATTTTCAACTATAACAATATCTCCGGGAGATACATTGAAAGTATCAGGAACAGTTCGATATTCGTAAAAAGAAAGGGTGAGCCGAAAGACTCACCCTGTTTTGTTTACCTGTGTACAGGCTTCTAAATACCTGTCGGAGTAACATTGTAAGAACGCACCATCCACGCTTCCTTTTCCATACTTTCAATCATGTCCTCGAGGAAGTTAAGAGTGGCGAGGTCATTCTCGGGGATTTGTTTGTGAATGTCTCTGATAGAGCGTATCAATTTATCCCAGTCGTCACGAATGATTTTCCACATGTCAAGAGCCTGTGGAACGGCTTCACCCATACCGAATTCTTTGATGTGGTTGTTTTGTAACATTGCTTCCATAGAACCCAGCGGACGTTTTCCGAGCGCACGGATACGTTCAGCAACATCATCAACACGTTCAATTTCTTCTTCGTAGAGTTTCAGCATAGCCTCGTGATAGGAACCAAACGAGTCTCCTACGACGTTCCAGTGAAATTGCCATGTCTTCAGCAATAGTGTGAAGTGGTCGGCAAGCAAACCATTAAGCAAGAGAGCACTACGTTCGAGCTCTTCTGCGGTTAAACCAGTCTTAATCATTTTCCTTTAATATTAAAGAGTTTATAAACAGTTATATAACGAGTACAAAGGTACAAAGAATAAAATCTTCAGGAAAATCTAAGAATATTCCGGATAAATCATTGGATATATCAAAAGAATGACTAACTTTGTTGCGTCAAACAATAAATCAACGGAATAATATGAAGACTTTAATAGAATTAAAACAGGCTGCTGAGAGTAAAGGTTTACGGTTCGAAGTAAACAAGTGGGACCCGACTATCAGACGTTGGGAAACCGATAAAGTTCCTAATCCTGACTTCATGAAGATAGAGATTGGTATGAGTTCGAGATGAGAACATCGGTTCAGAAACTGTTCTTACAGTTGTACGTCAGTATATATGGAACGACTGAACGCTATCTCAAGGAAGTTGAACTGTGGAAGAGAGGTCGTAAGAAGATAGTGAAATGTAAGTTCACCCGTGTTGAATATATTGAGTTTAGTCAGATGTGGGAGTGGCACAGAAAGAACTATTTGGCTGAACGTAAACGCATGAGGGAACTGTTCCAGATAGCCTACTACGATAAATTCAAGATGTATGCTTCTGAGACCTGTGACGAGTACGAAGCCCAACGGTCAAAGAAGAAAGACAACGACCTCACAATGGAAGATATATTAGCAATAAACATGATGGCAGCAGCCTGTAAGAACAAATCCTTCTACAAACAAATAGGAGAGGCAAACGACGACGAAGACGACGATTAATGATTTCCCCGAAAATAATCGGGGATTTCTTTTGATATATCAATCTTTATACATATATTTGCTTCCGTAAATCAAACAAGTGTAATCATGAGAAAGAAAACATCACATCGCGAGAAGGACTTCGGTCTGGTTCAAAGAGCCTTATGTGGCGACCAGGATGCCTTTACAACGATATTCAAGAAGTACAATGTTATCCTCACTATACAGATTGGTGAGATTATCAATGACAAAGATTTAACAGCCGACATCGTAATGGAAACATTCGAAAAGGCTTTCGAGCGGTTGGAACGCTTTCAACCAGACTATCAATTGAGTGCGTGGTTAGTTCGTATCGGTAGGAACTGTGCGATAGACTATTGTCGTAAGAAGAACCGAGTGAATATCGTCAGCATTGATGAGGGGTTCGACGATACCGAGGATGACCGACCTACGTTACAAGTAATAGACGACAGCCGTACACCTGAAGAATCCCTGTCGTTCAATCAGCGAATAGAATATGTAAAGAGCGTCATGCAGAAGATGCCGTCGACATCAAGACGGGTTATTCAGATGCGGTTCTTTGATGACTTCACCTACGAAGAAATGGCTGATGAACTGGGGTTCACTCTTCAACAGGTCAAGAACGCTATGCATAGAGCGAAGCGAGACCTCATTGAACTTATAGAGTTGCAGGCATACGATGACGTCCTTCACAAATAAAAGAGGAGTTCGTCATAACGCTATACAGGTATGAGAATGACAAGTTATTTCAGGTCTCTTGTTAAGTCAGGGACATTGGACAGCAGTAAATCGTTTGCCTTGCTGCTGTCCGTAATTATAGGAGCCATCATCGGTTTAGTGGTGTGCTTCTGTCTTATTTGGGACGTCGTGACCAACGGGTACATCAAGACAAATTTAAACGAATTGGGAGTGTTCCTATTGTGTGCAGGTGGCTTCATGGTTGGTGGCGGGATAAACAAGGTATTTGGCGAAAAGTATTTTAAACATCAAAAACCAGAGAAGAATGAAAAAGAAGTTTAAAGCGAAAGTTTCAGGAATGTTTGACATCGTTCAGTTGAGCGATGATACATTCAGCGAAGTGGTAGAGAAGTTGAAAGCCAACGACTACCATATTGACCAACAGTTCACGAACCGTGAAGAGTGTTATGTCGAAGCCATAGGCGACAGCGGTACGAAGTCCGTATCTCGTGGGGATATGGTGTTCACGGACGAGACGGGAGAGTTATTTATCATGTCTGAGAAACGATTCAACGCAACGTATGAAGAAGTGGAAGAAGATTCAAAAATCCCTAATCAGAAAATGGCGACAGACCCTGTGTGATTGGTTCGGTCATCAACCTGTAACGGTCATAGAAGAACGCTGGCGTGGTAAACAGAACATTCTGAACCGTAAAGGAGGGAAGTCTCGCAAGGGAGGACACTATGTAACAGGTCATTATCAAAAGTGTCGTAGATGTGGTAAGAAATTGAAGTAACTTTGAAAGATGTTGGTAATATGTTAAAGATGAAGTTTTGGTTCGAAGGGAACCAGTTACAGCCTGATTGCAACATTCACGGAGGCTGCAAGATAGGGAGTTCAGCCTGTCATGCCTGTCCTCACTGTGTACGGGTAAACAGCAAAGACCAGGAAGTTCTGTGTCTTGGTGATGGCTCGGAGTATAAAGAAGCCAAGTTGGAAGAGTTGAGGGTTGGTGACAGGTTCAAGACAGTGAAGAACGTGTATGGGACTCTCTATACAGTAAGGGAAATCAAGAACGGTAAAGTTATGGTGGGTAGCGACGTCACGTCAATGTCAGTCATCAAGAACTTTGATAAGGTGTTCTTGCTTCCTGTAAGCGAAAGTAATTAGTAAACCGAATGAGATGTCAGCACCAGATAGGAAAGTTTCTTAGAACGACTGTTAGACGTCTCATTCCCTAAATTAAAAACGAAAGAAGATTATGAATAGTTATGATTATATCCCCGACTGGTGGGTAAGTGGTTCAACTCAAACAAAGTAAAGGTCATGGAAAAGGAAAAGACTCATACAGTAATAGACACTTCGATAGGCTGTTCGCCTGACGAATATTATCGCTTCTACGGAACGCTCGAGGAATGTCAAGCGTATATCAAGGAACACGAGAATGAACCTAACTTGGGGATAATACCATGATACACTTCGCTCAGAACAATGACATCATCATTGGTGTGGACTTTGGTTACGGTAACGATATCGCAGTAAAGACCACAGCAAAGGTTCACGAGGATGGCAGGTTGGAAATACTGTCATCGGAACGGATAGGAAGAACTCGTGACATTAAACAAGAACATCGGGATAGAATAATAGAAGAACTTAAACAATTCGGAAAGGAAATATGAGAAGGAATATCCATGTAATGTACAAGAATTTCAGAGGCATAGTGCTGACGAAAACCCTGTTGGGGTTCGAGGGAAGACTGAACCCTGCTCAACTCAAAGAAGAACTTGAGGCGAAGAATGTTGAATGTTCATTGGTTGTGGGCTGGAGCCTGTACGAGCCTGATGAGGCTATTGAACTCACACCATCACAGGCTATGGACTTCCACGAATGTCTTGAAGAATTGAGCGAGGTTGATATCCGTTTCAATGTGAACGGACATTCAATTGAGAACGGTTCTATACGGCTGTCGTATAACATCTATGAGCATAGCATCATGGTCACACAGGTGTGGCTCAATGGAAAGGAGACAAAGGAATTGGTGGACACCATTCAGCAATGGTTAGATAACAATCAAGATTTTATAAAGTAGATTATGGAAGCATTTAAAGTAAGACTCATTCAGGAGTATAATGAACTGAATGAACGGATTGGGAAGTTAAGCAACTTCCTCAAAAATCCTAACGGAGTAGAACTCTCAGAGAAGATGATGGCTGTCATGGGTGGGCAGCAAGTGGCTATGGAAGAGTATAGTCGTAAACTTTGGGAGCGAATGGAGATGTTAGGTATCACGTCAGAAGATGTGATGAATCCTAATTACACGGGTCAGAATATGTCCTTCGGTGAGGCATTACAGGCTCTGGAGGCTGGTAAGTGTGTTGCTCGTAAGGGGTGGATAACTACCTGTTTCGTGGTAAAGCAAATCGACAGTGACATTCCGGCTGAGGTTGTTCCTAAGATGCAGTCGCTCCCACAGCATGCAAAGAACTTGCTGAATGCGTTTGGCGTGGGGAGTATCAGTTACCGTTCACAATGTTTGTTGGTAGAACAGGCTGGGGATGGTAACGGTGCAACGAACTACGTTCCGGACTGGGTTGATATGTTTGCAAAGGATTGGTTCGTATTAGGAGGTGAGTGATGATAGTGCTTCTCATTATATTGTGCGTATTGCTGACGGCTGTTATCGTGCTGTCGGTATGGGGATACACGTTGCTCAGTAAGAAAATTGATTACGTGTACGGAAATCAATCCATATTGTATCAGAAGATATTAGAGGCTGAGATACCTGTGTTATGCTCGTATCTTGGAGTGCTCGAAACGGCTCGTCGTGAAGCGTTGGCTGATGAACGGTATGAAGATGTGCAAAGGTTGATTGAGACTATCCGATATAATACAGGGACGTTGGAGCAGTTGAGGCGGGAGTACAGTATGATGCGGAAGGATAGTCAGTCGACTCGATAGATTCAGGGAAGGGTGTTCGATATTCGACATTGGGTTTTGGATTATGTGTGGAGGGATGTAACGAGTCACGTGTGATGGCTTGTTATATCCCTCTGGACGTCTCGTACAGGGACGTCCACCATCAACATGGTATAATGCTGAGCCTCACAGTGGTTAGTTCCTAATAGAGTATAGTAAGAGAGGTGATAATCACTGATGGGTATGGGAGCCTCCCTATATAGGTCTATATGGTATATGTAGTATGGTGGGTATTGAGGTGAGGGGTATGGGGTGGTTTGGGTTGAGGTTGGGTTGGTCATTTGAGGTTCAGGGTATTTCGAATCCGGACTGCGACACTCTCCTGCGCCAGAATCCTGCGCGACTCAACCCCGAAGAACCGTGTCCGATGACTGTTCCTACTCCACACCAAGGACTCCGTGGGCTGTCATTTGGGACGATATCGTATGCCTCACTATCCGTTATCACGAGACTGACACGCTGGCGTCGAAAACAGCCTGTAAATCAGGCTAAAAATCTCTCCACCAAGACACGGATAATTGGTTGCATCTACTCCGGGAAATTCGGTACAGAAGTAACAGCGTCCGTCATGGGGAGTTGTCATCACCCTAACATGGTCACCCCACAGCGAGTTAAGCCGGAAATGACTGTTTCGAAAAGTTTTGGGAACAGGGTTGGGAACGTTACCAAGAGGCTCTGAGCCTGTATAAGTCATCAGAGTGGTACATCACTAACCACGAAAGAAGAGTTAAAGACTACGAAAGCACCAAGCGTCTTTACACGATGATAGCTGAGGGCACGACTCCTAACTGTATGGGCGAACTACCTGATGAGGACAAGAAAGCCGACGCTCGTAAACGTCTCCAGGACAATGAGGAAAGATACCCGAAGTCATTACAGTCAGTAGAGGACACGGCTCTCCGTCGTCAGTATTACAGTCTGTGCGGTTACACTCATGAGGACGAAATGGTTCACACTCCTGGAGTACGCTATGACCGTCAGCCGGAATACATTCGTAATAAGGAAATACAGGCTTCAGGAGTTCTGAGCATTCACTTCTACTGCGAGTCCCGTGAGAAGTTTTACGCAAAGCGTGACCAAGAGGTACGGCTCACAATCGAACAGGCTACTGCAAAATTGAAATTACAGGTAGAGAAGAAACTCACTCCTATCAAAGATAAGATACAGTCGTTCGACCTCATCTCTTTTAGAGGTCAGCAGGGAAACTACGTGGGCGAGTGGGTGATACGTACTGAAGACGCTCGATACATCTTTAAAACGAGTTGTATCCTGGCTGGTGGCTATAATATACAATGCCTTCACACTCGGTATATAGCGAATCTTAAACAGGTAAAGAAATAAATCTTGAGGATATCCCGGAAATTCTTCCGGGATTTCTTTGATATGTCGATAGAACCCAGTACATTTGCTCAGTCAATTAAATCAAAGGAGGAATCAAACTATGTTACAGAAAGGTTCAGAACAGTATAAACAGGCTCAGAAGTTAGCGAATGAAATCAAGGACATGGCGGGAACTGACCGCTGGAATAACAACTCCTATTTCGACATCGCTTTCAATGCTCTCGGGCAGTTCATCAGTAAAGTACAGGCGACAGACGGCTTCGCTGCTAAGATAGCCGAAACAGTCGACAAGACGATGAACCCCTACGGAAAGAAAGTTGCGTTCATCAGTGACAAGCAATCATGGATATTGGCTGTTGCAGCCGTTGAAAATAATATAACACTATAATCATCATGGAAAGAATAATTTGGACAGTATTTGAGTTCTTCTGGGGACGCTTCGGAAGAAAGAAGTTAGTAAAGAAATACAGGGTATGGTGGCAGCGGTTCTGGATAGCCGTGTTCGTCTTCCTATTCCTGTGGGGAATGAAGATATTCCTTGAGTGGTGGGACGGTGTGGTTCAGTTCCTAAACTATGTGATATGGGGATAGTCATGAGAACTCTGACTGTAAGAAAGGTCGGTGAGACCGACAAGGCTGTGCAATACTGCGTGACGTTTTGGATAGTCGAACATCCCGGACACCCTATATGCGGTGAGGGAAAGGAGTTCTTCTTTAACAGGTGGCTGCCGAAGCGTGTGGTCACTCCTATTGATGACACTCATATAGGTATTCCGAAGAAGTTCCTTGAGGAGACCATTGAACTACTGGCAAAAGGACATCCGTTCAGGGAAGTTCGCTATAATGCTCAGTTCAAACAGGAGACTCTACAATGGACTAAACCGACGAAACCAGAAAAATCTTGAAAATTCTTTGAAGATTTCCGGATAATTTCTTTGCTGATTCAATAGAAAGCACTATCTTTGTAATGTCAAATTAAATCAACAATGTCAAACAAATTAAAAATTAGAATTATGAAGACAACTGTAAACAACATCGCTTCCGAGAATGTAACTTCTTTCGTAATTAACGAAGATATGCTTAACGAAAAGAAGGCAATGAAGTACATCAGCAAACCTAACATGGTCGCTGCTATCAATGACATTTGTGCTGCTATCAAAGGTCTTAACAGCTTGTTCTCACCTCAGGAGTACACCGAAGCCAACAGCAAGAAAGAACTGTTCGACGCTTATCACCGCTTCTACATTATTTATACTGACCTCCGCGACGCTGCTATTGAGGCTCGTCACCGTGAAGAAGAAAAGAGAGAACGTGAAGAACGTCGTCGTCAGGCTGAAATCGAAAAGAATACCAAGGAACTTATCAAGCCAGCCCAGCCGTTAAAGAGCGAAGAGGAAGTCAAAGAAGCCTCTAAAGCCAATAAGAAGGCAAAGGCTGACAAGGCTCCCAAGAAGGAAAAGAAAGCCTCTGTAGAGGGCGAAAAGAAGTCTGCTCCTCGTATCGGTGACGCTAACGAACGTCTGACTAAATACTCTGAGGAACTGGCTGAGAAAGAAGCTCTGGTTGCTAATGCTGAGGAGTTCGCTAAACTGTCAAAGGAAGACGCCAAGGCTATCCGCCACCGTATTGCTTCTCTCAAGCGTAAAATCGAGCGTGCTAACAAGGCTCTGGGAACTAAATGAGAGCCAGTCATGAAAGAAATCCTGACATTCGTAGTGCTTCTGATACTGGGAGCACTACGTTATTTCGAATATAGACATCGTGAATAATTAATCCAATATATCATGGGCAAACTAATTACCAAAGAGGATGGGTATGAAATACGCTTGGGTCAGAAGAACCCGTCTTGTTACCCGTGTTGCTTCGAGGGGTCGGTCTGCGCTTGTCGTAGCGACCTTTGCATAAATCATCGAGACAACTATATCAGAGAGCATGGTAAACTCCCGCAGGGAGAAGGTATTTATCTCAGGCAAGCGAAGTCATGAACGAAAAGGATACTTCCCTATATGGTAAGAACCGTGAAGGAAAGGTGGCTCTCTGTGAAACCTGTGCTTATGACGGTTACTGCCGAGACAAGATACGATATTATAGATGCAGAAACTATATAAAAATTAAAGACGATTATGGCAAGAATGAAAAGAATGTTGCTGATGACCGCTCTGATGATGGCGGCAGCACAATCAAATGACCCATTCAGAACTCCTCGACGCAATACAGGGGTTCGACGTAATGACAACCAACGGAAGCCGAAACCCGTTGTTCGTGAGTTGAGGGAGTTCACTGTGAAAGGTCATACGATTATGGCTTACTCCCGCAAGGATGCTATTACACGGCTGAAACTCAAGAAGAAAATTTAGGAGCCATGAAGACGAAAGAACAAATAGAAGCGCACAGAAGAACTTGTGAGCATTTCAATACTACTCTCCTCGGAGATGGTAGAACGTGTTGCACAGCCGATTTGCGTGCTTTACCTACGTGGCAAGACCCAGGAGGTGATGGTATGGTTTACCCCTGTGGAGATGATTGTCCGTTTATGAAACAGTTTATAAATGAAGATAAAAATGAAGACATTGAAACCAATCATTCAGACGGAAGAGCCTGACAAGTATGGGCGAACCGTAAAGATAGGAATCACCGACGGAACGACAGCAACGTTCTTTCAGGTGATGTCACATGATGAAGTGAGAAACCTCCGTGACGAGTTGACGAAGTTCCTAAACCATTCAGGAGCCGGAACCCCTGTGTTCGACTATTGACCTCACTGAAAGAGGTGAATGGTTTGTAGGGAGCGAAAATCATTACGAGATAATCGCTAATGAATATCCTCCTATACTTGAACAGCCTCGTTTCGTGCGGGACATCATGATAAAATGCGTTGAGACAGGGGTTCTCGTACTGTATCGCATGATAGAGTCTCCGCTGAATAGTATGTACATTTCAAAATAATCCCGATATGGAAATCAATCAGAATAATAAGCCAGTGACCGTTACGTTCAGTGACGGCACTGTCAAACAAGTAATCTACGACTCAATAGAGTTTCTTGAGGGAGGGAATGTATCCCTTCGCGGACACTTATCAGACCTTCCTACTGAAACGGTCGTAGAGACGCCAAAAGAGGCTCCTATCACCCCACAACTACCACCCGAAAGACCTTATATGCGCAGGTACACGTTCCGAAGCGGTCTTGTGCGCTTCCTACACGAAGGACGTATGCGTACTGCTGCCGTCACTCACTGTACGGATAAGGCTTGGCGAGTGATGAATAAAGAGTTGGGAGTAGCGTGGTTGCCGAAGAATGTTATCAGGTGGAGCGAAATCGCTCAGCAGTTCTGCGTCATCGATGAGACGTATGAGTTGGACTTCACGTTTGATGTCAAACAGGGTATGGATGAATATCCGTCCTTATTCGACCCTGAGGATTTAGTTGTAAACGAACTCGATTAATAGAAAGGAAAATTGATGATGGTGAATATGGCCACACTATAAAAAGAATACCATCATGAGAAGATGCCGGAAATGTATGTGCGTGAATGAAGCAGCCTGTCGAGCGTGTCGTTCGTATTACAGGGGAAGAGTGAAGAACGCTCTTATCATTGCCTTTGTGATGTGTGTGGGTGCGATGTTGTTAGGCTGTATCTTGGCTCTTCTCATGATAGGAGTTTTTCTATTATTATAAACCAAAATGAGAAGTTATGCTGGAAACAGAAACAATCTATCCAGGCGGAAATCTGCCTAAACAGAAGTATCTCAAAAGAATGTGGCGTGGGCTTGCGGTTCTTTTGCTGTCAATTCTAATCATTCTTGTGATACGGTCGTATGGTACGACAGAACCTGTACCATCTCAGCCAGCGTTTGGCTGTGAGGTTGCTGAAGAACAGGCTGTGGAGCTTGCACCTGAAACGCTCTTTGACGAGGTGTATGATTATATCTTCAAGTTGAGGATTGACCATCCGGACATCGTCATGGCACAATGTATTGAGGAGTCCGGAGGCTTTACTTCTAAACTGTTTGTAGAGGGACACAACTGTCTGGGAATGAAAGTTCCCGGAAGCCGTCCCACTCTGGCTGTTGGAACTATGTTAGGTCATGCCCGTTTCAATTCGTGGCGGGAGTGTATAGCCGACTATGCTATATGGCAGAGTACATTTGCCCGACGGCTCACAAAGGACGAATATTTCGTCTATTTAGACAGAGTTTATGCGGAGAAGAAGGGATATAGCAGTCGTCTTAAAGCGATAATTCAGTCTCGAGGACTGTAGCCTGACTCCGAAAAATCACGTATCTTTAACATCAACAAATAATTTCGTATGGAAACAAGAATTAAAACAGCCCTTGGACGGCTTTCGTAAATCAGTGCTTGACGCACACGGTATGGACTTCCTAATTGTAGGTTCACTCGCTCTTCACGAGTTGGGTATGGAAACGGCTGAACCTCATGACATCGACATGGAGGTCAAATGTACACCTGAACAGGAACAGAGTATCTTCAAGTTACTGTCGGACTCTCAGAAGAACACGATGTATCAGATGCAGGAGAAGGAGGATTATCTCTCCAACGCTGAACGTCGTATGGACAAAGTGACATGGAAGCATAAGCCGTATCTCTTTCAGTGGGGAGACGTCATCATCAACGTATGGGTGGTGAGTGAGTTCAGTCATGAGTATGTTACACTCGACAGCGGAATCAAGTTCGCAAAGGTGATGTCTGTCATTCGTAAGAAGATAGCGTATCAGCGCAACAAAGACAGAGCGTTCCTAATCAATCTCGCATATCGCTTCCTTGGAATGGTGGGCGCAAACGGGAAGAATTTATCCGCTGTATTCAATCAGGATTGCCGATAATCCGGGAGTCCAAAGGGAATGATAAAAACTATCAACCGAAAAACGACGTTATTATAACACGTTTGAAAAATAGAAACAATTATTCACTAAATTTTAAAAAGAAATGAGAAAGTCAGAATTCGTGGCAGCAGTTGCCAAAGAGGCTGGTATGAGCCAGAGAGACACCGAAAAAGTAATCGACGCACTGAATTCGGTGATTGTCAAGACCTGTGTTGAGGACGGTGAAGAAATCAGCCTACCTTTCGGAAAGTTCAAACAGAAAGCCAACCCTGCTAAAACAGGCACGAACCCGTTGACTCAGAAACCTATGAACGTTCCCGAGTCTCACACACTTGCTTTCAAGGCTTCCAAAACCGTGAAAGTGGTTGTTGAACCGAAGAAAGGTAAAAAGAAATAAGTCCGTGAGGATGTGATTTTTGTTTTAGTCATGATTGGAAAGAGGTTGCCTGTAACGGGTTGCCTCTTTCCTTATTCATAGGAGCCACTGGCGGTCGCTCTACGAGATTTACCCCTGTTGGCTGGTACATTTTATTCCCCGTATAGTTATAATCGCTTAAATCGTCTAATATGAACGAAAGAATGGATAAGGATAGCACAGTCACCCTGTCGGGATTCTGCGAACACGTAATCAGTAAAACTGAATCCGAGATATACAGAATAACAGGCTCATCTTCCCTAAAAATTCAGGACGGGAAGGCTCGTAGGAGAGAACGCAGAGCCGAATTGAGGAAAAATCGGAAGAAATAATGAAGATTTTCCGGATAAACTCCTTGGATATTCGATAAATGGACGTATATTTGCTCAGTCAAATCAAACAAGTTACGTCATGAAAGGTTCAAGATACTACAAAAATTTAGACTTCAGCAAGCCAGTAGGGACTCATCGCTATGTTGATAACATCAAAGACCGTCGACAATTAGCAAAGGTTTGCCTCGTGGCTATGGCTCGTATCAATCAAGCCGAACAGGGTACAATCACAGAACCCTATGAATTGGCTTCCTCTACAATGAAAGACGGTCGTACACTCATTCAAACTATCTACGAGGATGGTTATGTTATGTATAATGACGGATGGTTCATTGTCGAATGCGATGAAGACGGGACACTTTACGTTGATGTAACAGGTACAGCGACTCGAGAATGTCCGGAGTACGAAAACATGGAATATATCATGGACGCTTCCTGTCGTGAGGCTCACGAAGAGTGCTTCAAGGCTTTGGCTGAGTATGAAACCAATTAAATATAGATAGTTATGGATAGAAATGTAAAGCAATTGGAGTACGTATTTCCTGAAATCAAGTACAAGAGTGGTCCGATGGATACCTTTGTTCACGTGGACTTCATTCACCGTTGGTTCGGTGTTATTGACACCAAGAAGATGGTGAAGTATGGTGCTCACGCCAATGTGGTATTCGGAACTGACAAACGACAGTACACGTTCCGCGAGGGTTGGCTGATAGGGTTCAGAAGAATTCCTGAGTCAGAAACTCGTGTAATAGTACAGAATGAGAAGAGCGACACGTGGGTTCTCCGTCGTGATTGGGCAAAGGTCTTCGAAAAGATGACTCCTCAGAAGGCAGCGGACTTCAAGATAACTTCCTATAAGGACGTTCTTGATGAAATGGCTGAATACTTTATGGACGGTGACGAATTCAAGACCGCCACGTTCCTGTGTAAAATCGAAGAAACTAACAAGGTATGATAGCAATCAGCGACAAATTAAGACATCAAGTCATGAAACTGGCTGAGCAGTACGAGAAGCCTGAATTCATCACTGACGACCCTGTACAGTTCCCCAGACGGTTCGGATACAAGTGTTCTCAGGAGATAGTTGGCTTCATCGCTGCTTGGTTAGCGTATGGGAATCGGAAAGCCATTCTCTCTACCTGTGAGAAACTATGTAAGGAAATGGAACGTCTGACTCCCTATATGTATATCAAGAACATGGGTTGGCGAAAGTACATTGACTCGGAGGAACCCCTGTACCGTTTCTTCAAGGAGAAGGACTTCGCTGACCTGTGTCGTGCGCTCAAGGAGATTTACGATAACAACGAAGATATGGAAGAGGCTCTGTCTAAGAACTATACTCGTACGATGGGAGCCACAGATTATCTCGATGCGCTGATAAGCCTGTTCCCTGGAGTGAAAGGTATCCCTCAGGATTCGAAGTCTGCCTGTAAGCGATTGAATATGTTTCTACGATGGATGTGCCGTCGAAACAGTCCTGTGGATTTAGGTATCTGGAGTTTCATTCCCCAGTCGTCCCTACTCATTCCGCTTGACACTCACGTCGCAACCGTTGGTCGTCAATTGGGTCTCATAACGGGCAAAGGTGATAGCATGAATACAGTGCTTGAACTTACTACGAATTGCCGTAATGTCTATCCGTTAGACCCCTGTAAATGTGATTATGCCCTGTTTGGGTACGGTGTAAACAATAAAACCAAGAAAGAATCATGAAGAAACTATTGAGGAAACTGTTCCTATACTTATTCAAGGAAGACTTCAAGAGGATGAAAGCGTTGGAGAGGGACTTGGAAGGGTTAATTCATCGCCAGAAATGTGCGACCTCTTTGGCTGAGGTTCGTGCTGAACGTATCAGAAAACTTCTGGGGAACATCGATGTTTCGGTCGATGTTCATCACCATTCAGGCTCATGGGCTGTCGTGTCCTTACAGGGTGGAAAGACGGACTATATTAAATTCGTTGACCTCGACCAAAGAAGCATTAGGGAGATTTCTGCTTTCCTACGACAGTTTGACAGGCAGAATGTTAAGATTGACGCCAACCCCTTTGATAGAAAAATGTTGAACGAAGAAATTTATCAGATATGAAAAGATTGATGATTATTACAGCCGTGTTTGCCCTCCTACTTACAGGGTGCGGCACACGTGTCAGTCATGACACACTCATAGAACTGTCGGTGAGTTCTATCACCGAGTATCAGAACAGATTGAATGCTATTCATCCAAAGGATTTACAAGTGTCAATCAATGAACTTGCTCAAAAGGAAGGTCTTGAAACTCGTGTTGCTACTTCTGAATACAGCGGAAAGGAGTATCAATACTCACGAACCGTTCTCAATGATGGGACTAAATATTCAATTTCAGCGACAGACCACGGGGACTTCTTTTGGGTTCTTATAACGATAACCAACTCCAAGGATAATACAATCCCCCGAAAGATGTGTGAACGTATCCGCTCGCTCGCATTTGAGAGAGGCTTGACGCTGTCACGCAATAAACTCTCAGACAAAATTACGGGAGGGAATCTTATGGTGAGTGATATGCTGAATGGAGTTGTAATAAGTATAGAGCATGACTAAGATAGGTATCATCGGAGCCGGAACAGGGACACTTCCTTCAGAAGTTCTTAGGATGGCTGAGGAAGCGAATGTTGAAATTGTGGAACTTGACAAGGATTTCTCTCCTACTGACATTTCTCAATTCGAAAACAGGGTGTACACTATTCAGCCACGACCTGAAATTCCTCATATCTAATGGTGCGAGCCTGTACGGTTTGGAAAGGGTGGTTCGAAACGTGGTAGGAGTGAGAAGCAAATCCGCAAGGACAGGAAGAAAAGAAAGATTAATATTCGAGGAGTTCGATTAGAACTCCTCGGATTCCACGTATAATTATCAAACATTTTAAACAAAAGATTATGGACATTACAAAGAAGAAAGTCATCTTCATCGACATGGACGGTACGCTCATCGATACCGTTTCCGGGAAAACCTTTCCGGAAGGAGTCTGGGACATGAAACTGAAAATGGAGGTTTTTGCGCAACTCAAGAAACTCCATCCACAGGCTGTTCTTATCGTATCTAATCAGGGTGGAATTGAACTGGGACACGTTCATCCCGCTATGTTCCAACCGAAATTCATCTACGTTATTGCGTGCCTTCAATCGTACATCGGTTTGAATACGCTTGTTGCCGGACAGTTCTGTCCCTACAATGACAAGAAGCATCCGAAGCGTAAACCTAATCCGGGAATGCTTGAGGACATGCTGGCTGAATTCACTCACAATACAGGTATCACAATCTCCAAAGAAGACTGTCTTATAATAGGGGACGCCTCTGGTTTGGAAGGGCAGTTCAGCGACAGCGACCTCAAGACGGCTGAAAACTTCGGGTGTGATTATCTTGACGTAACAGAGTTCACCAACATGGAACTCCCTGAGCCTCTATTTAAGGTCATTCGCCTGTCGGACGGTGAAGTTGTAAAGGATAAGGACGATAATCCCTTACAGAACCTTACAGAGAGCGAAGCAACCGACAAAGTGGTATTCCTTATGGAAGCGAACCCCGAACCACAGGAGCAGTTCACATACGTTCCTATGCTGTGGGAAGTCCCTCACGAGCCAGAACAGGCTCCTCAACCGAAAGAAAAGATTATTCGGATGAACCCTAAAAAGTAATAGACATGGCAATTATTGACAAAGACACCCGTATGACGGTTGCCACACGGCTGGCAAACCTCAACTACAAAGAACAGATGGACTCGTCACTGGCGAAGTTGAATGAACTGTTCGAAAAGTACATTATCGGAAAGACTCCGGACGATGTATTGAAGTGTTTCAAAGCGCACAAGAAGTATTTCATTCGTTGTAATGAACCATCGCTGTCATCTTACAACCTTCCGAAGACGTTCTTTCCTGAAGATTGGGGAAGTAGAGGTTTTTATATTTATCTCAAGTTCACTCAGGAACTTCCTATTGCTGACGAAAAGGTTGAAGACATCGCCAAGAAACTTTCTGAAGACCATCCTATCGTTCAGCAAATCAAGGAACATCTCCTTCTCGAGCGAGACCGTTACTTTATGGAAAAGCGTCTGAAGTGTATGATGGAAACAACCCGTTTCACTCCGGAACGTCTGAAGAACGAATTCCCTGAGGCATATCTCATCTATATGGACGTTATAACAGCCGACTGGAATGAAAAACGTGATGACGCAAAGAAACCTGCTTCAAACCTGTGTGACACTATCGAGAATATCCGTGCGACGCTGAAACCTAACTTAAAGGAGGCATTGAAACATGATAAAGAAGAGGAATAAATTGGGATGGTTCCTGAGGTGGTATTACAGCCACCTCCTCTTTTCTGCTCAATACGTATCTTTCAAAGACGCTGGGCTTGAGGAACTGTTCTGGAACATCGTTACGTGGTATCACTTCTTCCGTCACTTTGAAGAGTTTACCTGTAAGATTCAGTGGTATGTTTCAAAGGATATGGTCGCCTACATTTTCATTCGAAACCTTGCGGATTGGTCAACAAAATCCATTTGTTTCAATGATAAGCCGTGTCCGTTGGTACAGGTAACTGAGAATCTTGACTATTACAAACAGGTGGACGGAGCGATTTATGAGATTTCCAATGGAAGTCCAGTCGAATAGCGTTTATTCAGTACATTCATTTTAAATCGAAAGATATGTTGATATTCATTAAATCGTGGATTACTCCCCCACAGGACAGTCCTTCAAAGGAATCACTCGTAGAGGTTCAGAAAGCCTACCGAGTTGAGAACATTAAAGAGGTGAGCGAAGTGAACGCTCTTACGAACCCCAAGGGGAAGTTTCGCTTCTCCATCCTATTAGTTACAGGCGAAAGGCTCTTCTCCTCCTTGTATGGAACAAAAGAGGAAGCCGAGATGGCACAGGTATCTGCTATTACCGTTCTGAATGCGATTGAACTGTACTTCGAACGTTTCAAGCATGTGCCGGAACACCACGCAACCCCTGTAATGTTTCAGGCTCCTGATGCAAAACAGAAGAAGTTGGTTCCGGGAAAGATATCGATGTTCGATACACCCGTTTACACAATTCAAATTTAATCACCTAAATAATTCAGACTTATGAAAGTAGTTTATAATTTTATCTATTCCGACTCTGACGGAAAGATTCAAGAATTCACAATGCCTGTTAGTATAACAGAAGAAATCGATGCTGACACGATGTACGACCTCTGTCTATCGTATCTTGAAGTTGGTAAAGTAAAGGGCACACCGCTTCATGCAGTATCAACCTCCGGCAAGTATCCAAACTATTGCTTCACCTCAACTGCTTTTGATGCTGAATGCGAGACTTGTCGTTCGAAGAAACTTACCAATAAGAGCGCACAGGCTTATGAGCCTCAGTCTCTTGATGGGAAGAAGATTTACATTTACGAAGGCAAGTTCGGAAAGGTTGGACAGTTCGGTCGACGCATCATTCAAAAATCCTACCTTTTGCCCGCACCAGCACTCCTCACCGACAATCTGATTGGCGATTTCAAAGCAGCCATGAATAAGGAAAAAGACGGTATGGGCTGGGAATTGTTAGGAATCACTCTGGTTCACGAACTCGACCCACAGGGTATGACAGACAAGGAGATTGAACAGTACGTCAAGACTCCGGAAGGAAACCTGTTTCAGCCTGACTCCGAGGAAAAACTTCCTGAGGAGAAAATGATTTGGGCTCGCATCAGCGATGAGAACGAAGACCGCACCGCTTGGGTTCCGGCTCTGGTTCGTGGTGAACAGGTATTGAGCGCAATTGGCGAACTTGATAATCCTGACAACCCCGAGGACACCCGTGAATTCATCGACTGTCCTATTCCGGGATATCGTGTCGTGAAAGACGATACTGACCCGAAGGAACTTGGTCTGGCTCGTATAGCCTGTGCAGTATATCCGCTCGACAGAAATGACAAGCGTGAAGAACCGTTCCTGTACATCAACGAATTCATCATTCCGATAGGGTTGAGCAACAAAGAAGCCGTGAAATATCTTATGGCGTTGGCTCAGAAGTTCATCAAAGGAAATTGTGAGATTGAGCCTCTCTATTGGGAGTACCTGTCTTTCTTGAACGGTGAGAAATTAGCGACGGCTCACATTCTTGACCAGAGTATGAAGCCAGCCGACCTCGCTACTCCTCACTTCCTTGTTTCCTATACGGTCAACGAAGAGGAGGGTCGTGAATATACGTGTGTCGTTCGTTACCCTGAACGCATCACTTCGCCCATCATGATGATTCCGGCTGGTGCGTATGTGGCTCAGAAACTCAAGAAGTATTTCGGTGATAAAGCAAGTATCACACAAATGGATTACTTCGATGACGTGGTATCAAGCCTTGCGGTCATCTTATAAGGCTCTACACGGCAATCAAAGGTGTGCTCCGGACAATTTGTTCGGGGCATACTTATAACTTCCTAAATCGGCTATAATTGACGTCAATAGCATAAATAACTTCGTTTTAATTCAAAAGTAAAAATCATGAATAAAGATTTTCTTACAATTACTCCCGAGTCTGGGGGGTACGACTGATGTAACAGTTCAAGCCTCTCAAAATTCTGGCAATGCACGAACTTCTACCATCACAATTTCGGGGGGGTATCACCAGAACGATTAATGTGAGCCAAACGGCTGCTCGTCGAACTGTTACTGAGGTTCAGTATAATTTTGACAGTTTTGCTGGAACAAGTAACGGGTGGATATCCGCTCAAGGAACGATTGAAGCACGTTTTTCGAACCAATTTATTACTCCAGAATTTAGGCTTCGAAAAGCGGTTTATGAGGGGGATACTTTAATTTCTGAAGATTTTAGCAAATCTGGAAATAATAAGATTACAGTCGTTCCGACAAATACTTCCTATTACGACGTGACCATATTATTAGAGTACGGGGAACGAGTTCAGTTTATGAAGAAATCTGGTGCTCCATCTTCAGTTTCGTGTTATTACGATATTACGGTTCAGTATATGGGAGCAGGTGGCACAGCGACAGCCTCGTTTCATTTATATAACTAATATTCATATCAATGTTATAATTTAAGATTTCCCGGAAGAAATTCCGGGATTTTTCTTTTCAATCTCATTTCTTTCCATTATCTTTGTACTGTCAAACTTAAAACACCAAGAAATATGAAAAAGGTTATTTCAAAATTAGACAGAAAAGAATACTACTTAACAGTATGCAATGACGAATCAAATGTTATGTTTATCTGTGGTAAAAGATACCAAGTTCGTAATGCTACATCTGATGACTGTTGTAACCCTGAACTTTACTGCGTTGTCAACGGAACATTCAACGAGCCTCTATCTGACCTCGACTTCAAGATAGCATCTGGTGGGCTACTCCCGTTGAACCGTTACAATGGAACATACTGTTTGAATAAGAAAGTTCTTAAATCTGATTGCAAAAGATATTTATCGTACATCGATTAATAAGTTAGGACTATGGCAAAGAAGATAAAATTCACATCAAAGAAGAACCCGAAGCCGTCAAAGTTAGCACGTGCGGGTGGCGATGTTCAAACCTCGTCAATTTACTATCAGGGCGAGCGTATAGGCTCGGTTGAGGGGAACACTCGTATAATACTGATATGCGACCCCAAACCTGTTTATTTGAGACTAAAAAGAACCCCAAGACCACAGGTATGCAGTAAACTGGGTCAAGGAACACGCTCAATGGATATGGGATAACTACAATCTTCGAATCAAATCACAACTTAAAGAAAAGGAATCATGATAGCACCTATTGAAATAAATCGAGTAACGGTAAAGGGTGGAGCCGGAATGCCCACGTCAGAATATGCACAGTTAGTTTACAAGGGTGAGGAAATAGGCTTCATCAGTGAACAGGGTATCTTCCTAAAGATGTGGCATCCGGAACTGAAAGCCGGAGTCTTTCAAAACATCAATACTTTCAACGATAAGTCTTTCACTCAGAAATGCAAACTTGTCGAAAAGAACTGGGATGCCATCTATGACCGTTATACTACTATCATCAGAGGAAAATGAATTCTCTTTGTTGTGTTTTCATATTTTGATTTATTGTTTGACGACAGGGAAGAGCGGAGCCGAAAACTCCGCTCTTCTTGTTGAAACCTGCAAGCAGTCTCCCTGTCGCAAGCAGCCGTTCCCAGATTTACTCTAACAATTCAATTTAGAGATTATCAAGGAGCAACCGCTTATCTGTTTAATTCTTCGGAGACTCCTTTGTATAGTCCTAATAACTATTATTCTATGGGTTCAGGATTTGAGAATGCTTCTATCGTATGGAATGAAACAACTGGATTGACTGTTTGCAAAACAGCAAGCAAAACTGAAACAGTTCAAGCAAAGGCTGGAGATTTAATTACAGTAAGAATTCAACAATCGAGTTCAAGTTCTTTCGACCCTATGCATTTCGCAACCTTTACACTTAAAGCGGAAAATCAAACTATCACGCCATAAAGGCACCAATGAAGAAGGATGGGGAGGTCTGATATCAGACCTCCTTTCCAAATAATTAACTTCCCGAAGTTATAAGAACACGAATAGTTCCCGTATCTTTTGTCGACCCACCTGATTTCAGATAGATATCTATCTTGTGCATACCTGTTTGACCGCTATCATTGATAGCATTAACAGCAACAGTCTTTGAGCCTGTACCTGATGTGGGTGACGCATTTAGACTGAACGCATTAGAAGCGAAGTCGATTGACCATGAACCGTTTGCTGGTGCAATAACCGTAACAGTTCCCGAGCTTGAACCGTATCCAGAAATAATGATATTTGTTGAACTAATTGACCACGCTTCGGCTGCTTGCGACAGGGAGACTGCTTGCAGGTTTCAACAAGAAGAGCGGAGTTT
>ERZ1027056.286-NODE-286-length-25589-cov-7.131276_pt1 | contig 25589 bp, 24 predicted proteins | sample MGYA00519427_ERZ1027056 | MGnify/ENA primary metagenome ERZ1027056 (study PRJEB26926, sample SAMN06164570) | human gut metagenome | biome: ENVO:00009003; feature: ENVO:2100002; material: ENVO:00002003 | host: Homo sapiens | place: USA | collected 2012 ... | reverse complement strand
GGCGCAGGCAGCGAAGCGTCCCTGCCAGTAACTTTGCGCTCCCGCAGGAGCGCCCCCAAGCTGCTCTACCCACTACTTGCACATTGTCGCGCCAGATGGGCGCGACCACATAGCCGCTCCACCGCACCTTGCCCGTGCTTCCCCCCTCCAAACGGATACCCAACCCCAAAAGATACAAGAAAACCAGCGGCACAAAACCGCTGGTTTTTTTAATCTCCAGAAATATTCACTTCTTCAGCTCCGCCAGATGAATCCGCAGGAACATCAGCACGTTCGCCACAAACTCGCACGTTGTGGGGCGCGGTTCATGCGGCGCGGGATTCCGCCCCGACAGGGCGCAGTAAAGCGGAATGTTCTGCTCCTGCCACGATTGGTTGATGGCCGTGCGAATCGCGCGTTCTACCGCCAGCGGCGACGTGCTGTATCGCCGCGCAACGGTCGGGTAGACTTCCATCGTCATGCAGCGCGTCTCAATGGGCTGACACAGGAGATACAGAATCGCATCCACCAGATAGTAGAAGCCGGACAGACGCGCAGGCACGCCGAGAGACGACAGCAGACTGGAAATCTCCCACTGCGTCGGGATTTGCGATTTCGGCAGGGGCAGTTGAGGCGGCTTCGGGCGGGCGGATGCAGTGGACGACGACACGGAAGGCATGGGCTGCGCGGGCTGAACAGCTTGCGCTGTCTGCGCGCCCTGCACCGCTCCACCAACCGGGATGAGCGGAATTGCCTGCGGTATGGGGAACCTGTCCACCTCCGACGTCATCAGGCAGTACACCGGCGCGAAATTCGGGCTTGCGGCGGGTACAGCGCGGACGCTCACAACTCGGCAGGATGAAAAATTGACGGTTTCTGGCGCAGGGCGTTTCGCATCATCCACGGGAAAGGACCTCCTTCAAAGTCGACAGAAAAAAATGGAAGTAAAAACTCGACAAAACAAACACAAGGAAAAACGGAACTTTCAAATTGCTACTGCCTGACGTCCGACTGCACAATAAGAAGTATTCACACTTCTATTGTATCACGGATACGAGAAAAAGAAAAGTGATGAATGTAAAAAATAGGCTGTTTTCGGCTGGAAAATGCAAAAAAAACAGTTGAAGTACAGGTGTGTACAATTTGAATACAATTTGCGGAAGAGGTTACTTTGAACATTGCGGAACATGAAGAAAAGGTTACATGGCTGTGTTTAGGACAAACGAGGGTGTAATAGCGCGGCTTAGGGGGCGCGTCTGCGGACGTGCGAAATTCCCCTTTTGACCCCTCTGCGCGATGGAGACGGCTTCTTCTCCATCCTTTTTCCGCGTGTTTAGCCCCTTTGTGCCGCGCCTATTCTTTTTCTGTTCCTTCCCCTATCCAATACCACTGATACACCTGCAAGACCTTTGCGCCTTCCAAGTCCTTCGCGTACGGGCAGCGCATCACCCGCTGGCGATTCTGCGCAAACGACAATTCATACGTCCGCACCGTATCCCCCTGAAATCCGCGCGGCGACGGATCAACCGCCACAAACCGCTTCCGCTCCGCATTATACCCCACAATCAGCAGCGCATGGCCCACACCGTTCGTCCGCTTCATATATATATATAGCGGCGAATATCGCTCATCGTTGAGATACTGCGCCATCATTTCATCAAATGTCGCTTCGGTCAATCCACGCCGCGCCAAACCATCCACCAGCGCCGTGATTTCGTCGTACGGCTCATTCAGCGTGCGCCGCTGGGCAAGGACGCTCATATCCACCGGGGTCATATCCACGCCAAGGTAGGACAGCGCCATCGAGTACACCGCACGCGTGCACATGGTGCCGATGTAGTAGGCATAAGGCGCGCCGTAACGGTTTTCCTTCGCAGTCAGGTCAAATTCGCCTTTTTCCTCGCCCGAACGCCAGTAATCAGCGCAGAACATGTCGTCGCGCCGCGTCTGGACAATCAGGCGGACTTGCCCGCTCACGACATCCAAACGTTCGCCGGTATCAGACTGGATGAGCAGCGCGTTTGCCTCTTCAGCGGACTGCGCCTCGCGGATGGAGGCGGGCAGCATTTCCTCCGCCCATGCCGCGCCGATAAGCGCCCAAATCAGCGCCAGTATCAGCAGGCCGCGGATTCCATGTTTCTTCAAGCCGCTCACCCCTTTCCGGCAGATTAACTTGTTCCATTATATCGCGTTTTTCGATGAATTTCAACATATTTCCGGGAATGTTGCATTTTCGCGCAGCAGGAAGCGGGTGCGCTCCGCTGATGGCAGGCACACCCGCCTTGTCAATTTCTCAAATGGTGATTCGCTTCGGAATCGGATTCGCGCTGACGGCATCCGCATTGCGCGGCAGAAATCAGCGTTTCCCCAGCATCTTCTTGAGGAACTGCCCCGTGTACGACTTTTCGCACGCGGCGACTTCCTCCGGCGTGCCTTCGCAGACGATTTCGCCGCCTTTGTCGCCGCCTTCCGGGCCGAGGTCAATCAGGTAGTCCGCCACCTTGATGACATCCAGATTATGCTCGATCACCAGCACGCTGTTGCCCGTTTCGGTCAGGCGCTGCAAAACGCCGATGAGCTTGTCCACGTCTGCCATGTGCAGCCCGGTCGTCGGCTCGTCCAAGACATAGAGCGTCTTGCCCGTCGCGCGGCGGCTGAGCTCCGTCGCCAGCTTCACGCGCTGCGCTTCGCCGCCGGAAAGGGTCGTCGATGCCTGCCCCAGCTTCATGTACCCCAAGCCGACGTCGTAGAGCGTTTCGAGCTTGCGGCGGATGCTCTCGTGGTTCTCGAAGAAGGTGATGGCTTCCTCGATGTTCATGTCCAGCACGTCGGAGATATTCTTGCCCTTGTAGGTCACTTCCAGCGTCTCGCGGTTGTAGCGCTTGCCCTTGCACACGTCGCACGGCACGAAAATATCCGGCAGGAAGTGCATTTCGATTTTCAGCATCCCGTCGCCGCAGCAGTTTTCGCACCGCCCGCCCTTGACGTTGAAGGAGAAGCGGTTTTCCTTGTAGCCGCGCGCCTTCGCTTCGGGGGAGGCGGCAAAGATCTTGCGAATCTGGTCAAACAGCCCGGTGTACGTCGCCGGATTCGACCGGGGCGTGCGCCCGATGGGGCTTTGGTCAATGCAGATGATTTTGTCCAGCTGCTCCACGCCCTCCATGCTGCCAAACGCGCCGGGACGGGTTTTCGCGCGGTTCAGCACCTTCGCCAAGTGCTTGTAGAGGATTTCGTTCACCAAGCTGGATTTGCCCGACCCCGACACGCCCGTCACGCAGCAAAGGCAGCCAAGCGGCACTTTCACGTCAATGTTCTTGAGATTATGCTCCTTCGCGCCGCGGATGGTCAGGAAGCCCTTCGGCTGACGGCGCACGTCGGGAATCTCGATGCGCTTCTTGCCCGACAGGTACTGCCCGGTGATGCTGTTCGGATTGCGCTTGATATCCTCCACCGTGCCTTCCGCGACGATGTTGCCGCCGTGGATGCCCGCGCCCGGCCCGACGTCCACAATCCAGTCCGCCGCGTACATCGTGTCCTCGTCGTGCTCGACGACAATCAGCGTGTTGCCCAAGTCGCGCATTTTTTTCAAGGTGTTAATGAGCTTCATGTTGTCGCGCTGATGCAGGCCAATCGACGGCTCATCCAGAATATACAGCACGCCCATGAGCGCTGAGCCAATCTGCGTCGCCAGCCGGATTCGCTGCGCCTCGCCGCCGGACAGCGAACCCGCCGCGCGCGCCAATGTCAAATAACCCAGCCCGACGTCCTCCAGAAAGCCCATGCGCGCGTTGATTTCCTTCAAAATCTGCGCGGCAATCATGCTTTCCTTCTCCGTCAGCGCCAGCGACTGAAAGAACGCCCGCGCGTCCGTGATGGACAGGCTGGACACCTCATACAAATTCTTGCCGCCGACCGTGACCGCCAGCGCTTCCGGCTTCAGGCGCTTGCCGTGGCAGACGGGGCAGGGTTCTTCCGCCATGTATTCCTCGTAGGCGGCTTTCATGGCTTCACTGCCTGTTTCCTCATAGCGGCGCTCCAAGGACGGAATCACGCCCTCGAACGTCGTGGAATACGTTCCCCTGCCGCTGGGCGTGTCATAGGTCATGGTCAGCTTCTCGCTGCCTGTGCCGTAGAGCAGGGCGTGGATGCCCGCTTCGGGAATCTCCTGAATCGGCGTATCCATCGTGAAGCCGTACTTGTCACATAATGCTTGGAAATACTGCGCCGTCACGCCGTCGCCATCCGCCGAACCGAAGCCCATCGCGTTCAGCCCGCCCTGCCGCAGAGACAGCGACTTATCCGGGAACAGAATATCTGTACTTACCACCATGCGGTAGCCCAGCCCGCTGCACGCCGGACACGCGCCATAGGGGCTGTTGAAGGAGAACATGCGCGGGCTGAGCTCCTCGATGGAGATGCCGCAGTCCGGGCAGGCGTAATTCATGGAGAAGAGCAGTTCGCCCTTGTCCATCATGTCCATGATGATCAAGCCGCCGGAGCGCTTCGTCGCCGTCTCGATGGAATCCGCCAGACGGCTCTGGAACTCCTTGCCGGGGCGGACAATCAGGCGGTCAACGACGATTTCAATCGAGTGCTTCTTCTTTTTGTCCAGCGCCGGCACTTCTTCCAGCCGATACAGCTCGCCGTCCACCCGCACGCGCGCGAAACCGCTCTTGCGCGCCTCCTCGAACACTTTGACATGCTCGCCCTTTTTGCCGCGGATGACGGGCGACAGCACCATCAGCTTCGTGCCTTCGGGGTAGGCGACAATCGCATCCACCATCTGGTCAACGGTCTGCTGGCGGATTTCCTTGCCGCACTTCGGGCAATGCGGATGCCCCACGCGCGCATAAAGCAGGCGCAGATAATCGTGGATTTCCGTCACCGTGCCGACGGTCGAGCGCGGATTGCGGCTGGTGGTTTTCTGGTCAATGGAGATGGCGGGGGACAGGCCGTCAATCTGGTCAACATCGGGCTTCTCCATCTGCCCCAGAAACTGCCGCGCATAGCTGGACAGGCTTTCCACATAGCGCCGCTGTCCCTCGGCATAAATGGTATCGAACGCCAGCGAGCTTTTGCCCGACCCGGACAGCCCCGTAAACACAACGAGCTTGTCGCGCGGGACGGTCAGGCTGACATTGCGCAGGTTATGCTCCCTTGCGCCGCGAATGATGATTTGGTCGTTCATCGTTGCAATCCTCCTTGGCTTAGGAACACAGTATAGCACATTTTGTCCGGCACATGCAAGGCGAACACGAACAAATATTTTCGTATCGTGGATATGCTGGGGGCTTTTTATGGAATCGCATTGACAAATGAAGGCTTGTTGTGTATGATAATGGCATAAAGGAGGTTGTTCTAATGGAAAAGAAATGGTTCGTAGCTCTGCTGATGGTTGTTGTGATGATGTGTGCCTGCTGGACGGGTGCGGGAGCGGATGAGGAACATAAGATATACACATCCAGGGACTATTGGTATTCGCTGCTGGATGATGGCACGGTGGAGATTGCGAGATATTATGGTAATGCAGAAAAACTCACCATTCCAGATACGCTTGGTGAAAAAAAGGTTACTTCTATTGGTAGCGGCGCGTTTCTCTGGTGCGATTCTCTGACCTCCGTTATCATTCCTGATTCCGTTACCACCATTGGTAACTGGGCGTTCCAAAAGTGTCATTCCCTGAACAACATCATCATTCCCGATTCCGTTACCACCATTGGTAACTGGGCGTTCTCCGAGTGCGATTCCCTGACGAACGTCACCATTCCTGATTCTGTTACCACCATTGGTAACTGGGCGTTTTCCGAATGCAATTCCCTGACGAACGTCACTATTTCCGATTCCGTTAGCACCATTGGGTACAGCACTTTTTCCAATTGCAGTGCTTTGACCAGTATCACTATTCCGGATTCCGTCATCACCATTGGTGACAGCGCATTCTATGAGTGTAATTCCTTAACCAGCATCACCATTCCTGATTCCGTTGCCACAATTGGTTACCATTCGTTCGACAACTGCCCCAACCTCACCCTAACCGTCCCCCGCAACTCCTACGCTGCCGAGTACGCCAAAACCAACAACATCCCCTACACCTACCCCGACGCCAACGACTGGCTGAACAACTAACCCGCAATCAAATTCCTTTCGCCGCCTTGCTCCGCGCACCCGCCGGGGCAAGGCGCTTTTTCTTCCCCCCTTGCAGTCCTCCCGCGAAAGTGGTATGATAGAAGACAGAACGCAAGGAGGCGGCGAAGATGGAGCGCATCCGCAAAATTCCTGACGACAGCGACCGCGTGTCCCCCGATGAGGACGACGAGGACATGTCGCCCTATGAACCGACGTACCGCGACGGCAGCGCGAAAAACGAATGCTGGCGCGACGACGACGGCTGATTATCCCCCGAAAGGAGAAGACCCCCATGCTGACCATTGATTTTCTGACGGACTATGTGTGTCCGTTCTGCCTTGTCACGAAAGAAAACCTCCGCGCGGCGCTGAAAACGCTGCATCAAGAGGCGGAAATCATCGAGCATCCGTATGCGCTGACCCCCGAAGGCAGCGAACCGACCGACATCTGCGACGAGGAGCATCGGGCGTATTTCGCGCGGCTGAAAGAACCCGCGGAGACGGTCGGGCTGAACATGCAGCTTCCGCCGGAAATCCGCCCGCGCCCGATGACGTATCTCGCGTTTGAAGGGGCGGTGCTGGCGGAAAAATCGGGCAAGCACGAAGCGTGGAGCGACCGGGTTTACCGCGCGTATTGGGTCGAGGGGCGCGACATCGGGCAGATTGATGTGCTGTGCGTGCTGGCGGCGGACATCGGACTGAATGCGGACGAAATGCGTCAAGCGCTGGAAAATCGCACCTACGCGGACGACGTGAAGACCGCCATCCAAAACACGCTGGACACCTATCATCCGCGCGGCGTGCCGATTCTCTTCGTCAATGGGCAGCGCATCCGCTTGCGGGCGTACACGCTGGCGGAAATGACGGACGTGCTGCGCGGCGTGATTCCGGCGGAAGAAAATCAGGAGGAAACGGGCTGCTCCGCGGACGGATGCCGCCTGAATTGGTAAGCAATGCAAGCATTAACACATCGGGTGCAGTATTATGAAACCGACCGCATGGGCGTGACGCACCACTCGAATTATATCCGCTTCATGGAGGAAGCGCGCGTGGCGTATCTGGAGCAGCTCGGCTTCCCGTATGCGGAACTGGAGCGCCGCGGGGTGATTTCGCCCGTGACGGCGGTGAACTGCAAATATCTGGCGACGACGACGTTCGACGACCGCATCACGGTGGATGTGCGCGTGGAGGCGTTCAACGGCGTCGTGCTGACGATTGGCTACGAGATGACGAAGCAGGACGGAACGCGTGTGTTCACCGGCTCGTCCGAACATTGCTTCTTGAATCCCGAAGGGCATTTCATTCGGCTGCGGCGCGATCAGAGGGAGTTTTACGAGATGCTGATGCGCGAGCTGAACGTCCATCATCCAGCAGAAGGAGAAACATCGCATGAATAACCAGACGACAATTGGCATTCTTGGCTCCGGCACATGGGGCATTGCGCTGGCACGGCTGCTGCACCGCAACGGGCACGATGTGACCGTGTGGTCAAAATTCCCGAAGGAAATCGAAAATCTGTCTGCTACGCGCACGCATCCCGCGCTGCCAGGGCTGGTCATCCCCGAAACGGTGCATTTCACCTGCGATTTGCAGACAGTGGCGAGCGGCAAGGATATTCTGCTTTTCGCCGTGCCGTCTATCGCCATTCGGCAGACGGCGGAAAGCGCGCGCCCGTTCATCCCGGACGGACAGATTATCGTGGATGTTGCCAAGGGCATTGAGCCGGACACACTCATGACCATGACCGAGGTCATCCGCGACGAATTAAGCAAAGACGGGCAGCATGACCATGTGAAGCTCGTTGCGCTGTCCGGCCCGACCCACGCGGAGGAAGTCGCGCTTGACATGCCGACTTCCATCGTATCCGCCTGCACGGACATGCAGGTGGCGGAAACGGTGCAGGACGTGTTCATGAACACCTGTATGCGCACCTACACGAACACGGACGTGCTTGGCGTGGAGCTGTGCGGCGCGATGAAGAACATCGAGGCGCTCGCCGTCGGCATTTCCAGCGGGCTGGGCAACGGCGACAACGCCCGCGCCGCCCTCATCACGCGCGGCATTGCCGAAATCAGCCGTCTGGGGCTGAAAATGGGCTGCGCGGAGTACACGTTCGGCGGACTGGCGGGCATCGGCGACCTCATCGTGACCGCAACATCCATGCACAGCCGCAACAACCGCTGCGGCATCCTCATCGGGCAGGGTGTTCCGCCGCAGGAAGCCGTTCGGCAGGTCGGCACGGTGGAGGGCATCAACGCGCTGCCCGCCGCCATGCAGCTGATGGAGCGCTATCAGGTGGAAATGCCGATTGCCAAGGCGGTGAACGCAGTCGTGAAGGGCGAAATCAGCGCGAAGGACATGGCGCTGGCGCTCATGACGCGCGACAAGACGAGCGAAGTGCGTCAGAGCGAATTGGCGGTTCGCTTCGAGAGCGCCCTCATGCGCCACATTTCCGGCGGCATCATGCGCCGCGTGATGGTCATCGGGGAATTTGCGGACTTGTCGCACGAGGCGATTGCGTTCCTGACCCGCGCGAAGGACGAGGGCGGACACCTGACGGTCGCGCTGACCGGATGTGCGCAGGATGTGCGGAAAAGTTCGCTGCTGGCGCTGCGGTGCGTTGACCGCGTGTTGGAATTGGAGACGGAGAAACTGACGCTGCCGGAGCTGATGCGCCTGTACCGCATTGAGGTGCTGGTGCTGGCGAAGGGGCAGGACGTGCCGGAGATGCTTCCGCCGACGGTGAAGGTGAAGTACCTCTAAGCCGCGGGTTCACCCCAATAAGCACGCGGGCATTGTATGCAAATGCGCTCAACTGAATCGCGCGAAAGGGTCAAGGGAGGAACTCCCTTGCGTTCCCTCAATAAACACGCGGGCATTGTATGCAGTCGTCACCAACTGAATCGCGCGAAAGGGAGTCCAGAGGGTCGAAGACCCTTTGGCGGAGTCAAGGGGCAGCGCCCCTTGCGTCCCCCCAATAAACACGCGGAACCAGTATGAGAGTGTCACCAACTCAATCGCGAAAAGGGTGTCGAGAGGGTCGAAGACCCTTCGCGGGTGCAGGGCAGAGCCCTGCCGGAGTCCAGAGGCAGAGCCTCTGGCGCCTCCCCATAAAAAATGCGACTGCCAGCGCAGCCGCATGATACGTTGGTCAGATGTAGTCGGAAATGTAGGGGGCTTCATGCAGCAGCGCGTGGTCAAGACGGGCAATCGCTTCGTCAGAGCCTGTGATGCGCCCGATGCGCGCTAACTTCGCGGCGGTCTTGTAGCCGATGAGCAGGGTCGAGAGCGTCGCGATGCTCATGCGCAGCTCGTAATCCGGGTCGCGGTCGGTCAGTGTGCAGTTCCCGCCCTCGAACCAGACGCGGAACGGGCGGTTGTTCCACGGCAGGAAGGCATCATCAATATCCAAATCGAAGCAGACGCCTTTTTCCTCCGGCGAACAGTGATATAGATGTAAAAACTCTTCCACATCGACGATGCGCCCCATGATGTACGGGCGAATCATCTCGCGGATGTCGCCGTCATCCATCTCAAAGGCAATCGGCTCGTTGAAGTAGGAATTGCCGCGCACCTCGTCAATCATCGAGTCGTGCGCACGGATGTATTCCCACAAGCCTTCATGCGCCTCACGGTTGATGTAAATCATTTCCTTGATGTGCATGATATCATCCTTGATGAGGTAGACCATGTAGCCCATCGGGGTAGCGTGCTGGTCGTAGTAGACGGCGACGACGGTGTCATCCTCGTCCCAACGCCAGTATTCCTCCCACGCCAGCGAGTTGCGGAACAGGCACCCGTGGGTGCTGCTGGCAAAGCGCGTGTGGAGGTTCATAAAGTCCTTGTTCTCCCAGTTGACACGGCGGACATAGCCGGGCGCTTTTGCCTTGGACGGGATTTGCCTGTCCTTGACGGTGAAGGAGATTTTGTTGGAGATGATTTCCCAGCCGAAGCGGCGGTAGAGCGGGATGGAGTAAGGGAACAGCATCCCGAAGGGCTGTTTGCGCTCCCGCATGTGTACCAGCGCTTGGTACATCAGGCGCTTCATGATGCCGTGCCCGGTGTATTCCGGGTAGGTGCAGACGCTGGTGACGAACCCGATGGGGTACACCGAGTCGTAGATATTCGCCTTCAAGGGGTAGACGGCAATCTGTGAAATGAGGGTTTCGCGGTCAAAACAGCCCAGCACGTCCGCGCGCTTGAGCACGGGACACTTGGACTGCTTGATTTCCTCGTCCTTCCAGCCGGTGTCGAACAGTTCTTGCTCCGTCACCTGAAAGGCATAGCGAAGCAGGGCGTTGTACTGGTCAAGGTCGTCGGTCGTCAGCGGTCGTATCTGATAGCCCTGCGGCAAATCCATGCTTTGTTCCATGTAGGGAAACACCTCCTGCATTACACTGAAATTGTAACGCGAAACGCCGGTGAAGTCAAGGGGAAAAGCGCTGCCGGACTTTTTCAAAATGCGAAGGTTGCACAAATGCGCTTCCTATGCTATAATAAAATGTCCACGGAATGTTCATTAGCGGACATTCCGCGTTCAGACACTTTGCGAATATACCGGGGCGCGCAGGCTGCTCCGTTTTGAAACATTGCAGCAGGAGGTGAGCCGGCACTATGCCGGATACCATGTTCATGAAAGAACGAATGCTCATCACGGGCGGTCACGCGCTTCAGGGAACGGTACACATCAGCGGCGGTAAAAACACGGCGGTGGCGGTCATTCCCGCGACGCTGCTGTGCGACGAGCCCTGCACCATTGAGAATCTGCCGGATATTTCGGATGTTCATGCGCTGGTGGATATTCTTTGCAGCCTTGGCGCAAAGGTGGATTATGAGCCGAACCGCTTCATGACCGTTGACCCGCGCCCGGCGGAAGGCTGGCAGGTCTCCTACCGCGATTCGCAGCGCCTGCGCGCAAGCTACTACCTGCTGGGTGCGCTGCTGGGGCGGCGTGGTCAGGCGGAAGTATACCAGCCCGGCGGATGCGAAATCGGGTCGCGCCCGATTGACCAGCACCTCAAGGGCTTCCGGATGCTGGGCGCAAATGTAGAACAAATGGGCGGGCGCATCAAGGCGAAAGCGGACGTGCTGACGGGCACGGACGTTGTTTTTGACTGCGTATCTGTCGGCGCGACGATTAACGTGATGCTCGCTGCTGCCAAGGCACACGGCACGACCATTATCTACAATGCCGCCAAGGAGCCGCATGTCGTGGATTTGGCGAACTTCCTGAACTCGATGGGCGCGCGCGTCAAGGGCGCGGGCACGGATGTTATCCGCATCTTCGGGCGCGATTATCTCCACGGCGCGAACTACACCGTCATCCCCGACCAGATTGAGACGGGTACGCTGATGATTGCGGCGGCGGCGACGCACGGCGATGTGGAACTGACAGGCTGCATTCCGACGCATATGGAAGCGCTGTCGGCGAAGCTGCTGGAAATGGGCGCGCGCGTGACGGAATCCGACGATACCCTGCGTGTGCGCGGAACGCTGTGCGGCTACCGCGGCGTGAACATCAAGACGCAGGTGTATCCGGGCTTCCCGACTGACCTGCAGCAGCCGATGAGTACGCTGCTGACGACAGCGATGGGACAGTCCATCGTCCGCGAAACCATCTTTGAATCGCGGCTGAAACATCTGACCGAAATTGGGCATATGGGCGCACACGTTCAATTCGTGGACAACGCGACGGCGATTATCGAGGGCGTGCCGGAGCTGTACGGCGCACCGGTAACGGCCACCGACCTGCGCGCGGGTGCGGCGCTGGTGATTGCGGGCCTGATGGCGCGCGGCGTGACGGAAATCTACGAGCCGGAGTACATCGACCGCGGCTATGAGCATCTGGAGGACAAGCTGTGCTCGCTGGGCGCGGAAATCCGGCGCGAGAAGTTCGAGTGACGGGGTTCCGAAGGATGACCATGAACTGTTCAAAATTCATGGCTTCGGATATTGATATATGCCAGGCAGCATCACATCCCTTGCTGTTGGATGCGCTGGCTGCGACGGCTCCATGAATCAGGCGCTTGGCTGCTGATTCCGTGGGACAACCTGCGTGCCTTCGAGTGAATTAGAGTGTGTTTCTAAATTCACCCGGCAGCATTTTCGGCATCTTTTCTTGCACTTCTGCGTCTTCAAACCTCGATTTACCGCCAGTAAACCTTCGGTTTTCATCCTTGAATTGCAAGAAAATCTGCTCGAAACTGCACCGGTCTCATTTTAGAAACACACTCTAGGATAGCAAAACAGCCGCAGAGCAAACAGGAGGTGTTGGCGATGCGGAATCCATTTGGCGTATTGGGGTTGGAAGCGTCTGCCGACGCGGATCAGGTGCGTGCAGCGTATCGCAAATTGGTAAAAACTTGCCATCCTGATAAATTTCAGGACGAAACGGAACGAAAAGCCGCGCAGGAAAAGATGATTACACTGAATCTGGCGTATGAGGAAGCGATGAAGCTCGCGGTCAACCGGACGACGGCATCCGCTGCCTTCAACCGCGAACTTGACCAGCAGGATGCGCTGACACTGGCGGCAAAGATGCTCCGGCAGGATAATCCTGAAGCGGCACTGCGGCAGCTCCTGCGCGCATCCACCCGCGACAGTGCGTGGTACGCCATGCAGGGCAAAGTGCTCATGGCGCTGGAACAGTATGAATCAGCGCATCAGTCCTACCGCGAGGCGATTCGCCGCGAGCCGAACAACAACCTGTACCGGCAGGGGGCGCTGGACGCGGCGGTGGCGCTGAAAAAGTCGCGGACACCGTGGGGGCGCATTCAGAAGCTGATTCGCCGCTGGAAAAAGGAACACGGAGGGGAAAAAAGATGAAAAGGCTGCTGTCGCTGCTGCTATGCGCGGTACTGGCGCTGTTCTGCGCGACGACCGCACAGGCGGCTGGCGTGTCCATCACACTTACGGCATCGGAATACGCGCTGCATTATGCCTTTGATGCGGGCGCGCAAGACCCGTTCGTCATCCTCGAATACGCAACGCCTGCCGAAAAAGGCTGGATGATGCTGTACAGCGAGGACGGGCGCTTTGAAGGGGATATCGCCCTTGCATACTCTGGCGCGGGCGGCAAAACGAGTGTTGCGCTGACCTCGGCGCGCACGACGGGCAGCATCGGCAAAGCATCGACGACGCTTCCGAAGGCTGCGGATTATCAGAAGCCGACGGGGAAGAGCAACGCGAAAGTGACGGATTTCGTGCTGACGGAAACGCCGGAAGGCTTCCACTACGCGTTCAACGCCGCCGGGACGGACTACATGCTCCTCTACTGGCGAAGCAAGGAACAGACCGTCACCCAGCCGGTTTACCCGGACGAAAACGGGCATTACGAGGGCGACGTTATCAGTGAATTGACCTTCGCGCGGACGCAGTTCACTGTGCAGGTGAAAAGCGGATCGGGCAGCATGAAGAAAGAAGCGACCGTGCGCAAGGGCTATCAGGCGCCGGAAGCGCCGCAGCGGCAGGAGGGGCGCTTGAGCGGCGTGACCGTCTGCATTGACGCGGGACATCAGGAAAACGGGCGCTTCGTCAATGAGCCGATTGGGCCGGGGCTGACTGGTTCGACCAGCGGCAAGGGCGGCATGGCGCAGGGAACCAAGACGAATCGCCGCGAGAGCATTGTTTGCCTGGAAATTGGGATGCTCCTGCGCGACGAGCTGCTTCGGCAGGGCGCGAACGTCATCATGACGCGCGAAGATCAGACGACGTTCCACACGAACATCGAACGCTGTGAAATCGCGGAAGCGGGCGGCGCGCAGATTATGCTCCGCCTGCACTGCAACAACTCCAGCAACCGCAGCAAGCGCGGCATACAGGTTTACGGCCCGCTGAACAGTGACTATGCCAAAGCGGTTGCGGATGCGGACACCTACCGCGAAATGGGGCAGAAGCTGCTGGACGCGATGAAAACGCGTGTCGGGATGACGCTGGCGAACTCCACGGGCATGGTGCGGCTGAACGACAACTATGTCGGCAACAACTGGGCGAAGATGATGTGCTTCCTTGTGGAGATGGGGTATTTATCGAATCCGGCGGAGGAATATCTGCTGGTGACGCCGGTGTATCAGCAATGGCTGGCGGAAGGCATGGTGGACGGGGTGTATGAGATTGCGGTCGCCCGCGGGTGGGTGCAAGCGCAGTAAGGAGGGAATTTCGCCTCTGCGGAGGCGACAAGGGGGCAATGAAAACAGACGAATGTCTGCGGTCGCCCCCTTGACCCCTTCGCCGGTCGCCCTCTGGATGTTAGTATATGGAAGCGCTGCTTAGGAGAACGAAAGGCACACTAACTATATAACAGCTACGATAAAAACCAACAAACATCAGTGGGGATGCGAAGCAGTCCAGAGGGCGACCGCAAAGCCCTCTGGTCGCTCCCGCAGGAGCGAAATCCTGCATAAACACGCGGACACAGCATGAGTGTGTCACCAACCGAATCGCGCGGAAGGGTCAAGGGAGAAACTCCCTTGTGGAAAGGAAAACGTATGAAACGGAAACTGCTGCTGATGCTGCTGTGCGCGGCGCTGGGATTGGGCGCGGCGCAGGCGGAGGTGTACCGGGTGGAGAGTGAAGCGGATGTGCCGGCGGATTGGGCGGAGAAGGATACGCTGCGCCTGACCTGCATTGACACGAACCGCTCAGACGCGATGGTGCTGCAATCCGGCGGGGAAGCCATGATGGTGGACAGCGGCGAAGGGCGCTATCGCAAGCGCGTGTATGCGACGCTGGATTGATATGGCATCACGGAACTGAAGTATCTGCTCAACACGCACTGCGACGATGACCACCTGCACGGCTTCATCTACCTTATGTATTCCGATTTGTATCAGGTGGATGCGTTCCTGTCGCCCAACACCACGACGTATGTGGACGAAGAGGGCTACCATCAGCAGGCGGTCAAAGCGACGGGGACGAAGAACATCCCCTATGTGCAGATTGGCGACGGCGACGAATTGACGCTGGGCAACGCGAAGCTGACGATTTTCCGCTGCCCCCTGCCGACGGGGCAGAACAACCGCAGTGCCGCCTGCATGGTGCAGTTCGGGGATTCGCGGGCGTTCCTGACCGGCGATATTGACAACGAGACGATGCAGTGGTACGCCGCGACATATGGCGAAAAACTCCGCTGCGATATCCTCAAAGCGCCTCATCACGGGCTGGCGACGATTCCGGACAGCTTCGTGGAGCAGACACAGCCGCAGGTGCTGTTCGTCCCCAACCGCTCCGCCCTCAGCACGAAGGTGACGGCAGGCTGGGTGAAGAACCACATGCCGGGCGCGGCACTCTACTTCTCCGGCGACGGGACGGTTACGATGCTGACCGACGGCACGGACTGGTATATCTGGCAAGAAGCGAATTACGTCGACCCGCAATAAGGAGGGGCTGCTAATGAAACGCATGATGCGTCTGCTGTCGCTGGTGCTGTGCCTGATGCTGGTGCAGCAGACGGCGTTTGCCGCGATTCCGGAGGATTACGTTGTCCGACACGGCGACCGCGAATCAAAAAAAATCGCGATCACGGTGGATGACGGCTGGAACATGGATGCTGTGTATAAAATCCACGAATTGAGCATTGAACTTGATTTCCCGGTGACGTGGTTTATCGTCGGCAAGCTGTTCTGCGCGGAAGACCGTGAACTGTGGGAAGACGCGCTGGCACACGGCGATGAGTTCGGCAGTCATACATGGAAGCACGCGCAATTGCTGGAATACTCCGAGTCCAGTGCGGATGCGCAGGTGCGTCTGTCGCAGGAGCGCGTGGACGAGGTGCTGGGCTACCACTATCCGCTGCGGCTGCTGCGCCCGCCGTTCGGGCACTACATGAACTCCGAGAAGAACTTCCTGCCGATTTTCTATGCGCACGGCGTGGAGAAGGTCGTCCTGTGGGATGTGGCGCAGACCGAACCTTATCAGGCGTTCCGTGACACCCAGAACGGCTCGATTCTGCTCTATCACGCGCGAATGGCGGACTATGAGTGCCTGAAAACGCTGATTCCCATGCTGCGCGACGCGGGATTCGAGTTCGTGACGGTTTCTGATTTGCTGGGGCTTGAACCGCTGGTGCTGGACAAGCCCGACGATGCGGAAGCGACCGATGCGCCCGAAGCGACAAAGCCCCCGGAAACGACGAAAGCGCCGGCAGTGACGAAAGCCCCGATGCCGACGAATCCGCCGAAGCCGACGGAAGCGCCGAATCCGACGGACGTGCCGGAGCCAACGGAAGCCCCGGAGCCAACGGAAGCCCCGGAGCCAACGGAAGCCCCGAAGCCAACGGATGTGCCGAATCCGACGGATGTGCCGGAGCCAACGGAAGCCCCGAAGCCAACGGAAGCGCCGGAAGCAACGGACGTGCCGAAGCCGACGGAAGCGCCGGAAGCGACGGACGTGCCGAAGCCGACGGATGTGCCGGAAGTGACGGAAGTGCCGGAAGCGACGGAAGTGCCGAAGCCGACGGATGTGCCGGAAGTAACGAATTCGCCGGAAGTAACGGAATAAGCAAACAGCTCCCTGATGGCAGCAAAAATCTGCTTCATTGGGGAGCTGAATTTTTGTCCAAAAACGGAAATTTGTACATTTGTCGTATTATACAAAAACGGGTCGGGGGAAAATGCTTCCCTTGACCCGTATTCGGTTACTTATCCGCCGGACGGTGCGTTGCTTCCCAATTGTCATAGTCATCCAGGAAACTGTATTCCTTTTCGCCGATTTTCCAGCCCGGCATGGTGTCCAGACTGACGGCGTGAATCGCGCTGAACACGTTCTTCTCTACATCGGGGTTCGTCTCCCGAAGCGTTTTCAGCAGCTGCTTGATTTCCGCGCGCTTCGAGTTGCCGATGCCATCGCCGCTTTTGTCGCGCTCTTCGGTCAGGCGGCAGGCGCAGGCGATAAAGTGCAGGGCGTTGAAATCGCGCCAAGCGCAGATGTCCTCCTCATGGATGCAGTACATTGGGCGAATCAGCTCCATGCCGGGAAAATTGCGGCTGTGCAGCTTCGGCAGCATGGCCTGCAGCTGGGCACCGTAGAACATCCCCATAACGGTCGTCTCCACAACATCGTTGAAGTGATGCCCAAGTGCGATTTTGTTGCAGCCCATTTCCTGCGCACGGTCGTAAAGGAAACCGCGGCGCATCCGGGCGCAGAGGTAGCAGGGATTTCGCTCGGCGATTTTCGTTGTCTCGAAAATGCTGCTGTCAAAAATGCGGATGGGGATTTCCATCAGGGCGGCATTGTCGATGATACGCTGGCGGTTTTCAGCATTGTAGCCGGGATCCATGACGAGAAACTCCGTCTCGAAGGGAATGTCGGTGTGGCGCTGCAGCAGCTGCATCATTTTCGCCAGCAGCATGGAGTCCTTGCCGCCGGAAATGCACACCGCAATGTGGTCGCCGGGAGCAATCATCTTGTACTGCTTGATGCCGCGGACGAACGGCCGCCAGAGCGGCTTGCGGAAATCGGAGAGGATGCTGCGCTCGATGCGTGCAGCAGGGGATAGGGTACGCGGCATGGGGCGTACCTCCTTTGTCGAGTGAATTGGTGTGTTTACCGCGTCTATTGTAGCATACTTTCCTGCGTTTGTCATGGAGAAAATTCGCCGATACCGCATACTGTTTCCGGATCGTTCAGTCCTGTCCATCCTCATTTTTCTTCGGCGTGATGCGCGATAAGACTGGATTGCGATAATAACCATCGGGGTCAAGCTGCATGGTTTTCATAATCGCCGCCGCATCCAGTTCCGCATTGTCCAGCCCATCGTACATTTCAACAGGCTGACCGCCGCAGTTTGACCAAAGATGGCTGTGATTGTTCAATTCACAGAGGCGGTTCGCGAATGTTTCAAACTGCGGCTTGGTAAACTGAATGCCGGCTTCTTCAAGCAACTCCACATAGTAAGAAAATTGATCGCAGACAAACGACAGCAGAATCCCGCGCTGGATTTTTTCCATGATGCGCTGCAAGTATGGCTTGTTTGCTTCTTCGGAAACCGCTTTTTTGCGCCACGCCGCCTTATAATCGTCATACTCCCAGTGGTCATCTTTTGTCCAGAATACAACCTCTGACAACGCCTTGCCGCACAGAGGCGTGCCGTCGGGCGCAGTGGTTTTGGCGTCCGGAGCGACATGGAGGTTTGCCAGAAAGAAGCGGAGAGAACGCGCTTCTGGCGTTTCCCAGAAATAATTCGGGTCGGCATACGCATAGAACACATCGTGTGCGGGAACGACACAGGGCTTATCGTCCTGATAGCTCAGCAGCTTGTAATACTCATTCAAGCCCCAAATGTTCGGGTAAATCAGCATTCTATGAACCAGCTCGGCATCCTGAATGCTGATGGACGTCTCCTCTTCGTACAGGTCAGGCAGCAGCATGATGGCATAGGCATGCTTTTCAACGCGCACAATTTCCGCAAAGGAAAAGAAATCCTTGCGGAGAATCTTTTTCTTGGCAGTCAATTCCGGCTCAACATGCTGAAAAAGCTCCCATGCGTGCCAGAGTGTCATCGTCCCATAAAGATTGGCACAGGCATCAAAGAAACGGTGGAGGAGGTCAAGGCGCGCTTGCCCTTCTGCGGTGCTGTTGTCAAGTCGATGATGGGTATCGATGGCAAGCCGTGTGTATAGGCGCGAGAGTTCTGATTTGCTGACGGGTTTGGGCATCTTGACGCTCATGCGGATTCCTCCCTTCAAGCGGAAAAACAACTGCTTTCATCGGCGATTATAACACGAAATCACGATGGGGGCAAAGGGAATTTTCTTTTTTGCAAAAGCGGTGGAAAATGCGGATTTTCCCTTGACGGACAGGGCAAATTTTGCTACAATAGACCTTTGGCTGAGGGGCATTTTCCTCTCGGCTTCATAGGGGACTGATACTATTTCTGGATTCACCTGCGCCATTTGCTTGCGCCTTTTCATCCGGAAATAGTGTGAATACGGAAAGGAAAGCAACATGTCAGAAAAACAGGAACAGCAGAACACGGAACGCAGCCGGATGCTGGGCACGATGGAGATGCGCAAGCTCGTGCCGACGGTGTCCGTACCGATTATGGTGTCGATGCTGGTGCAGGCACTGTATAATATCGTCGATGGGATTTTCGTCGGGCAGTATTCGCCGGATGCGCTGACGGCCGTCAACCTCGCTATGCCGATGCAGATGCTGATGATTGCTGTTTCGACCGGCATGGGTACGGGCATCAACAGCTTGATTTCACGCAGGCTCGGCGAAAAGCGCCCGCATGAGGCGCGCGATGCCGCCCGCCACGGCATCCTGATTGAGGTCATCGGCTGGCTGCTGTTCGTTATCGTCGGGCTGTTCTTCGCCCGCATGTATATCGGCATGACGAACCCGAAGGCGGAAGTGCTGGAAATGGGCACACTGTACCTGCGCATCGTCTGCACGCTCAGCTTGGGGCAGTTCATGTCCATTTGCTTTGAACGCATGATGCAGGCGACGGGCAACACAACGCTGTCGATGATTACCCAGCTGTCCGGCGCAGTGACGAACATCATCCTTGACCCGATTCTGATTTTCAGCTGCCAAATGGGTATCGCCGGCGCGGCGATTGCGACGGTTATCGGTCAGGTCGTGAGCTGCACCGTCGGTTTCGTCCTGAATCAGTGGAAAAACCGGGAACTGCGCCTGACGCATGAGGGCTTCCGTTTCGACTGGAAGACGGTGCAGAATATCCTCGTTGTCGGCATTCCGTCCACCATCATGCAGGCGATTTCCTCCGTCTGCACAACGCTGATGAACATGATTCTGGCAGGCTTTGGCGATATTTATGTGAACGTTCTGGGCGTATATTTCAAGCTCCAGTCGTTTGTCTTTATGCCGGTGTTCGGGCTGTGCAACGGCATGGTACCGATTGTGGGCTACAACTTCGGCGCGCAGAAGAAAAAGCGCGTCTACGAGTGCGTCCGCGTGTGTCTGGTGTATGCGCTGGTGATTATGGCGGTTGGCGCGCTGCTGTTCCTTGCTGTGCCGAACCTGCTGATGATGCCGTTCGACTCCTCGGCGGACAAGGCGCTGACGGCGGAAGGCTGCGTCGCCCTGCGGATTATCTGCTCGCACTTCCTGATTGCGGCGGCGGGCATTACGCTCAGCACGGTCTTCCAGGCGGTCGGCCGCGGCACATACAGCCTGATTATGAGCCTGTGCCGCCAGTTGATTGTGCTGCTGCCCGCGGCGTGGGCGCTGTCCCTCATCGGCCCGAACGCCATCTGGTGGGCGTTCCCGATTGCGGAAATCGTCTCGCTGACGGTTTGCCTGCTGCTCTACCGCAAGTGCGACCGCGAACTGATTGCGCCGCTGCCGGAAGAATAACGGTATTTATACTATTTCCAGATTCAACTGTGCCATCTTGGCGCATTTTCATCTGGAAATAGTATTAGGCAACACCGCCCGACGCGCTGCCGAGTTGCGCGGTGCTGCCATTATAGAAGAATCGCCCGATGCGCGGGAAATGCTCCGCACGCATCGGGCGATTTCTTTATCATGACTGCATTTTGCAAGGAACTATGATATCCCTTGTCAGATGTACAATTCAGACTGTCAAAGACGCCGTTTCGTGCAGCAGTGAAGCGGCGTCAAGCATATGCAAGAGAGCAGTAAAGCATGGCATCAGGTGTTTTTTCTTTTTTATGTTCGTTTTTCAGGGACTTGCACAATCACTGTACAGATGCTATAATATTGTCACAGTGATTGAACAGACTGGAAACGGGAAAGAAGTTCCGTATCCTTTTGTGACAGATGGAACGCTGACAGTAACGAATGTCGTTCTGTCAAGAACCACAAAATGAATAGTAAGGATACGTTAAAACAAGGGAGGCAAGACCTATGAAACCGTATTGCATGATCAGCAATGCAAAGACCTTCGCTTTCTCCGCAGAAAATCCCACAGGCGCCAGAGCGGGCGGTTCCAAAGGAGGAGACTGCACCAAGCTCAGTCCGACCGTGGCGATTCGCGCAGGGGAGACGGTGACGCTGGTGGACACCGACGGTCCCGGAATGATCCAGAGCATTTGGTTTACCGGCTACGTTGGACATAGCTTCGTGATCCGCATGTACTGGGACAACTGCGAATATCCTTCCGTGGAAGCGCCCATTTCCGCATTTTTCGGAACCGCATACGATGAGAATTTTGTGGACAGGGATGGAAAATACGCGGTGCTCAATTCCGCACAAATCCTGGTGGCTCCCGGACGGGGACTGAACTGCTACTGGGAGATGCCTTTCAAAAAGCACTGCCGGATCACCATGGAAAACCGCGGCGAAAAGGATCAGCGCCTGTATTATATCATCACCGGCTGTCACTGTGAGGTGCCTGACGAGATCGGATATTTCCATGCTTCCTACCGTCAGGAGCATCCCGTTCAGAAGGGGCGTTCCTACACCATTATTGATGGCATTCAGGGAAAAGGTCAGTTCGTGGGCGTGACCCTGGCCACCGGAATGAACGGAAACAACACCTGCTGGGTGGAAGGCGAAGCCAGAATGTACATAGACGATGATAAATATCCTTCCATTCACTATACAGGCACAGAGGATTATTTCTGCGGCTCCTACGGCTTTGGAAATGATGTGCAGATTAAATCCTATCAGACTTACAGCGGCCTCTACAGCGGAATGTACGCCATTTACGGTGATAACCGTGCATTTTACAACGGTCAGCAGAGATTCCTGCTGTACCGCTTCCACGTTGCTGACCCGATCCACTTTGAAACCGGATTTCGTATGACGCTGGACAACATGGGATGGACTGGACCGCGGTACGACGACTATACTTCCTGCGCATACTGGTATCAGACGCTGCCGTCCGCGCCGCTGAAACCGCTGCCGTCGGACAAAGAGATGATCATGAAGTGACCGCCGCAGGCGAACGGGTGAAAAGCATTACAAAAAATCCAGGGTGTCAAGCAAAAGCGCTTGACACCCTGTTGCCGTTATCCTATTTCCAGATAAGCATGTGCCAAGGCGCGTGCAGCTGGCGCAGGTGCATTCGGAAATAGAATTACCTTGCAAGCACCTTCTGATGATAGGCGCATTTTCCGCAGAACGGACACGTCATCTTGCGGGCTGTGCCGCGATGCAGTGCCATCACGACGGCTTTCATGGTCGGCACATAGCGTTTTCCACATTCGGGGCATTCGTAATAGCCGGTGTCATGCTCGATTTTCACGCCGACAAAGCAGATGGCAAAAACAACCGCAGCGCCGAATGTCAATAAGGCGATTCCGAGGGCAAGATGGTCTTTCGCCAGATAGCATCCGACAAGAATCATCGTGAGCGATACAGCAATCGTCATGCAGGCAAGCACTTTTTCCAGCTGAAGAATCCGCCGATTCGCAGCTTCTTCCTGCTGCTTCATTTCCAGAAGCAATGCATCGAAAGCCTTCTGATGCGCTTCCATCGTCATTCGCTCCCCGCGAAAAAGCTCGCTCAGCTGAATGTTCAGCAGATCGCATAATTCGGGCATAATGGCTGCATCCGGCAGATTTCGCCCGGTTTCCCATTTGGATACCGCGCGGTCTGTGATACCTAACTTTTCTGCAAGAACAGTTTGGGTGAAGCCCTGCTCTTTTCGGCAGGATGCAATGAACTTCCCGATTTTCTCCTGATTCATGCGGAAACACCTCCCTTCTGGCAGTCATTCTATCACGGAAAAGAGGCTTTGCACACGAACCAGCGGTTGATATGCCCGAAATCGCGATTTCACGGAACTCTACCGCGGGTTGAGCGGCTTTATTCCGCTTCCGCCGGCAGGAACGGGAGCGTCATCGCCTCCATGCCTTCGGAGGAGGCCATCGCCGCCAGTTCCTCTTCCCGCGCCATCACCAGCGCCCGCAGCGTCTTGTTGATGGACTCGGCATTGCTGTACTTCGGCGTTTTGCTGGCATCGTAGTTCATGTCAATCTGCATCAGGTGCAGTACATGCGCCGCCAAGGGCCCGGTGATGAACTTCGGCTGATAGTTGTTCACCTGCACGGTGTCGCCCGCCGCGCGGTCAATGCCGGTGGTCTGTACGGGATAGAGGGTGATTTGCTGCCCCTTGTATGTGCCGTCGTCGCCAAACGTCAACACGGCGCGGAGCATCAGCGCGGGCGCGGCGTCCTGCACGGCGGGGGTGCGGTTCTTGTTCTCCTGATACGCCTTGCGGTTGCCGCCGAAGCAGAAATTGCCCAGCGAGTAGAACGCGCTGCGGTTGTTGATGACATCCATGCCCATGACGACGTGCGCATGGTGACAGATGACCAAATCTGCCCCAGCGGAAATCGCCATTTTGGTGAAGATGGTCTGCGGCTTAGTGCGGTGGCGGCCGTACTCCTGCCCGCCGTGGAGGATGGCAATGACCGCGTCCGCCTGACCGGACTGCTTGATTTCCGTAATCTGCTGGCGGAGATACGCGCCGTTGCCATTGGGGTCTTGCGGGTTGTAATCGTCCCAGAGCAGGCTCATCAGGCAGATGGTCACGCCGTCCTTGGTGTAGAAGTAGAACTTTTCCGTTTCGGGGTTGCGGTTCTTGTTGTATGTGCCAAACCAGCCGAGACCTTCTGCTTCGACGGCGGCAATCGTATCGCGGAAGCCCTGCGCACCGTAGTCGAACGCATGATTATTCGCCAACGACGCGACTTCCACGCTCGCGGCGGAAAGCACCTTGGCGTACGCTGCCGGCCCGCGGAACCAGTAGCCATCGTCGCCTTTGCCCTTGTCACGCGGGTAAAGGGCGTTGTTGTCGGTCAGCACGCCCTCCAAATTGACGACGGTCAGGTCATCCTCGGCAAAGAAATCCGCGAAGTTTTTGAGAAAGTACCCCGCGCCTTCGCGGTCATAGACGGCAAAGAAGCTGTCCTCGGCGGTGCGCAGGTAATCCTCGCCGCCAAGGGTGATGTCGCCAGTGAAGGTGAGGGTGATGGTCTTGTCCGCCAGCGCGAAAGAGGGGAGAAGACAGAGAAGCAGCAGCAGGCAGGTTATCTTCCGCATGTTAATCCTCCATCACCGTCGGCGGGATAAGGGTGAAAGTGTAGGGATCATCCAGCGTGCCCGTGCCGCCGGAAATCTCGCTCGCGCTCAAAGACAGATAGCACGCAGGCCGCATTCCCTCGTCCAGCGTGATGACGTTGATGCGCCCCAACTCGCCCTTGGACTTGATGCACCGCGCGTGGCGGGCGTCGGAGGAGGACTGGGAGCGCGTCCAATAGGGGGAATGGCCGCCGCGCTGGCTGCCGTACTTGAACAGCCCGTTCGCCAGCGCGTAGGGTGTGCCCCACGCCTTGCGGCTTTCATTGCTGGTGAAGCCGTACGCCTTGTTCTTTAAATCCGCATCGCTGGCGAGGAAAAACAACCCGAACGTGTCATCCGGGGTCAGCATGGCACGCTCGTCGTCCGTGAAGCAGTTCTGGGCGAAATCACCGCAGAGGTAGCGGCTCATTTCGGTTTGAGTGAAGTCACCATTGAAGCCGGGCTTCTTTTTGTTGGTGGGCTTGTTGGCGTACTCCTGATAATCGCTGTGGATGGGGCGCGCCTCCAGCACATATTCGCTCAGCAGATACGCTCTGCCGTCCTCAACGCTCAGCACGCGCCAGACAATCGGCTCGACGCCGCCGTCCGCATCCTGCGGGCACTGCCCCAGCGTGACATAGACATAGCCGGATTTGGCGTCGTAGCCGCGCAGGGCCACATCTGCCAGCGCACAGGAGACCATCAGCAGCGCGGCAAGAAGCAGCGCAATGATTCGCTTCATTGTAATAACCTCCTTCAGGTTTGCACTTTCTATCATACCATACCCCCGCGCGAAAGTCCACGAAAAACAGCGGAATTTACATTTTGACTGCGGAGGCGGCGTTTCGCTTGCGAAAAACCCAAATTTTTTGCATTCCCGATGGCCTGAATCCGTTTCGGATAATAAGTCGGAGCATCTTCATCTCCGGTAAATCCTTGTACCAACCCATTGAATCCCATAACATACTGTTTACCGGAATAAGCGACGACTTCAACCTCTTTTTCATCACCCGGTTCAAAACGTATAGCTGTTGTTGCCGGAATATTCAGGTGACAACCGAAAGCTTTTGCCCGGTCGAATTCGAGATACCGGTTCACTTCGAAGAAATGGAAATGCGAACCGACCTGAACCGGACGGTCGCCGGTGTTGCGCACGACAAGCTGCACGGTCTTGCGGCCGGTGTTGTACTCGATCGGGGCGTTCATCAGGATCACTCCTCCGACGGCTACGGGCTTTGCGGGCTTGAAGCCGGGTTCATTCGGATAGAGACTCGCCGCCTGTGCCTGATTTTTCGCAGGGGCGGGATTTTTCGTACTCATAATCGGGATTTTTAGAATTACTTGATAGGATGGTGGATGCTCACCAGACGGGAACCGTCCGTAAACACGGCTTCGACCTGCAGCAGGTCGATCATGTCGGCGACGCCCTCCATGACGTCGCTTTTCTTCAGCACGCTGGCCGCTCCTTTCATAACCTCTTCCACGGTCTTGCCT
>ERZ1027056.260-NODE-260-length-27074-cov-14.479625_pt1 | contig 27074 bp, 19 predicted proteins | sample MGYA00519427_ERZ1027056 | MGnify/ENA primary metagenome ERZ1027056 (study PRJEB26926, sample SAMN06164570) | human gut metagenome | biome: ENVO:00009003; feature: ENVO:2100002; material: ENVO:00002003 | host: Homo sapiens | place: USA | collected 2012 ... | reverse complement strand
AGATGCTCAGGAGTCTCGTGGGCTCGGAGATGTGTATAAGAGACAGGTATAAAGTCCTTAAAAGCAAACAGCCTCCGCAGGAAAACTACGGAGGCTGTCACTTCTTATATCAGATATTAGTCAGGGGAGCTTATTAATACATTCCGCCCATTCCGCCTGCACCAGCTGCGGCAGCTGCCATAGCAGCGTCAGCCTGTGGATCCTTCTTGTCTGCAACAAGGCTCTCTGTAGTGAGGACCATTGATGCAACAGAGGCTGCGTTCTGGAGAGCTGAACGTGTTACCTTTGTAGGGTCAACGATACCGGCTGGTATCATGTCAACATACTCGGAAGTATAAGCGTTGAAACCATAGCCGACCTTTCTTGAACGGATTATCTTGTCTATGATAACGCTGCCCTCAAGACCAGCGTTTACAGCGATCTGTCTTACCGGCTCTTCAAGTGCCTTATAAACGATCTGAGCACCTGTCTTTTCGTCGCCGCTGAGTTTGTCAACGAGTTTCTTTACAGCCGGCATAGCGTTGATAAGAGCTGTTCCGCCGCCTGCAACGATACCCTCTTCAACAGCTGCCTTTGTAGCTGCAAGAGCGTCCTCTATTCTCAGTTTCTTTTCCTTCATCTCTACCTCAGTAGCAGCACCGACCTTGATAACAGCTACGCCGCCTGAAAGCTTAGCAAGTCTTTCCTGAAGTTTCTCTCTGTCAAAGTCAGAAGTTGTGTTCTCGATCTGTGACTTGATCTGACCAACTCTTGCCTTGATATCGTCGCTGTTGCCAGCACCGTCAACGATGATAGTGTTCTCTTTCTGAACGACTACCTGTCTTGCTCTGCCAAGCTGCTCCATAGTTGTTTCGCTGAGTTCAAGACCAAGCTCCGAAGAAATTACCTGACCGCCTGTGAGGATAGCGATATCCTGGAGCATCTCTTTTCTTCTGTCGCCAAAGCCAGGAGCCTTGACAGCAACGCAAGTGAAAGTACCTCTCAGCTTGTTTACGATAAGAGTTGAAAGAGCCTCGCCCTCAACGTCCTCGGCGATGATAAGGAGCTTTTTGCCAGCCTTTACGATCTGCTCAAGAAGTGGAAGTATCTCCTGAATGTTAGATATCTTCTTATCTGTGATAAGAATGTAAGCGTCATCAAGGACAGCCTCCATTTTATCTGTATCTGTTACCATATAAGGTGCGATATATCCTCTGTCGAACTGCATACCTTCAACAACTTCGCTGTAAGTTTCAGCAGTCTTTGACTCCTCAAGAGTGATAACGCCGTCGGCAGTTACCTTTTCCATAGCCTCGGCGATAAGCTTACCGATATTCTCATCGGCAGCGGAAACAGCACCAACTCTTGCTATTTCCTCAGAGCCTTCTATCTTCTTTGAGTTAGCGATGATAGTTTCAACGGCAGTATCTACAGCCTGATCCATACCCTTTTTAAGTACCATTGGATTAGCACCGGCTGCGATATTCTTCATGCCTTCTCTAACAAGAGCCTGAGCAAGCAATGTAGCTGTTGTTGTACCGTCGCCTGCTGCGTCGTTAGTCTTAGTAGCGACTTCCTTTACGAGCTGAGCACCCATATTCTCGAATGGGTCGTCAAGCTCAATTTCCTTAGCGATAGTAACGCCGTCGTTTGTGATGAGCGGAGCACCATACTTCTTATCCAGAACTACGTTTCTGCCCTTAGGTCCCAATGTTATCTTAACTGTATTTGCGAGCTTATCGATACCGCTCTGCAAAGCTTTTCTTGCGTCTTCGCCAAAAATTATATCCTTAGCCATTGTAAATTACCTCCGTTTGATATACTATTTATAATGTAGTTATGCTGTTTTAGTCAACAACTGCGAGAATGTCGTCCATTTTAACGATGATGAACTCTTCGCCGTCTAGCTTTACGTTTGTGCCGCTGTACTTAGAGATGAGCACCTTATCGCCCTTATTAACGCCCATTGTAACGTCCTTTTTACCAGGGCCTACAGCTATTACCTCAGCTACCTCAGGCTTTTCCTTGGCTGAACCTGTGAGAATGATACCGCTCTTTGTGGTTTCCTCAGCCTCTGTCATTTTAACTACAACTCTGTCCTGCAATGGTTTGATTGCCATGATAAGTTCCTCCTTTTATAATACCAATTATAAGCTTTGTAAAATATTGTGAGCTGCTGTATTTTTAGTCTTTTCAGCACTCTCACCGTTTGAATGTTAGCACTCATTCTTTCTGAGTGCTAATTATATTTTAGCACCTTTTTCGCAAAATTCAAGTCATTTATAGTCATTTGTGGGATTTTTGTATGATTGCACAATATCTATTACGTCGCAAAATGATTTTGAGAGCATATTGTACAATTTATTGTGGGGTATTGCAGGTCTGAAATCAGATTTTCGGGTGGGGATAAATGTATTAAATGGAGGTATGCGTATCAACAGTATCCATAATTGTAGGGGCTTGGCTCAATTTCGGTTTCACCGAAATGCGACAGCCCGTTCGGAGGGGTAACGCCGTGGTTTTGGTATCTTCGATGTTGAATTATTTGGGGTGACATGGTTGTGATAATCTCCGTTAATTCAATGGGCGAGGAATATCGGGACGCCCATTTCTGTGAAACAGAAATTGCGTCGCTCCCCTACAGGTGTGGTGGGATAGTTTGTATGGTTATCGAACCGTATTATCACCGTGGATCTGTTCCTTCGACGGGCGAACGGTGTTCGCCCCTACAGATTTGTTGCCGTGGGGTTCGTGTTTCAGCCGTTTATATTCGATTTTCAAGTTACGTTCGGGGTATGACATTTGGTATTATGCCCTAGGTGTTGCATACACAAAATATCACAATGCACGCCCACGTCCTGATACAAGTACTCTACAGCCTGTTCCAGAATCTCTCATCGTATTCACTAAGTCGCAGGGCTTGTACGTGCCCGCAAGTATCTAATAAGACGCTTTCTACTTATCCCTGAAAAGTACCCCTTTTGTTGCATAAAAAATGCAACAATTAATGGAATGTTGCCAAATTAAATTATAAATCATTTGTTTGCACAATTTCAGTCGGCTTATTTTATGCACTTATCACACAATATTATGAACAGGATATTGATACAGATGATGTAATTTTATGGTGTTTATTCAGCTTTACACAACAATTTTAATTTATATCAATATATGCAATTTTGATAAAAAACAGTTGACAAACGGGTGCGATTTGGTGTATCATTATATTGTAATCGTTTTATCGTAAAGATCAAACAATAATACATTCGGAGGTCAAGACAATGGCAGAGTATTTTAAGGATATTCCAAAGATCAAGTACGAGGGTGTGAACTCAACTAATCCGCTCTCATTTAAGTATTATAACCCTGATGAGGTTGTAATGGGTAAGACTATGAGAGAACAGCTGAAGTTCGCTCTTTCATGGTGGCACACAATGGGCGGCGACGGAACTGATATGTTCGGCTGCGGCACAACTGACAAGACTTGGGGCGAGAGCACACCTGAGGCAAGAGCAAAGAAGAAGGTAGACGTTGCTTTCGAGATCATGGACAAGCTTTCTATCGATTATTTCTGTTTCCACGACCGTGACCTTTCACCTGAATATGGTGATCTTGGCACAACTAATGCTAAGCTTGCTGAAGTTGTTGATTACATAGCTGAGAAAATGGCTGCTGATCCTACAAAGAAACTGCTTTGGGGCACAGCGAAGTGTTTCGATCATCCAAGATATATGCATGGTGCAGGTACGTCACCTTCTGCTGATGTTTTTGCATATGCTGCTGCACAGATCAAGAATGCAGTTGACGCTACTATCAAGCTTGGTGGTAAGGGTTATGTATTCTGGGGCGGAAGAGAAGGATATGAGACTCTTTTGAACACAAACATGGGTCTTGAGCTTGACAACATGGCAAGACTTATGAAGATGACAGTTGACTATGCACGTTCAAAGGGTTACACAGGTGATTTCTACATTGAGCCAAAGCCAAAGGAGCCAACAAAGCATCAGTATGATTTTGACACAGCTACAGTTCTTGGATTCCTGAGAAAGTACGGACTTGACAAGGATTTCAAGATGAACATTGAGGCTAACCACGCTACGCTTGCACAGCACACATTCCAGCACGAGCTGAGAGTTGCAAGAGATAACGGTGTATTTGGTTCTATCGATGCAAACCAGGGTGACCCACTGCTCGGTTGGGACACAGACCAGTTCCCTACTAACGCATATGACGCAACGCTTTGTATGTACGAGGTACTGAAGGCAGGCGGATTTACAAACGGTGGTTTAAACTTTGACGCAAAGGCAAGAAGAGGTTCATACACAATGGAGGACATTTTCCTCAGCTACATTGCAGGCATGGACACATTTGCACTTGGTTTGAAGGCAGCTGCAAAGATCATAGAGGACGGCAGACTTGACAAGTTTGTTGATGACAGATATGCAAGCTGGACGACAGGCATTGGTGCAGACATCATTGCCGGCAAGGCTGACATGGAGAGCCTTGAGAAGTATGCAGTTGAGAAGGGTGAAGTTACTGACTCGCTTTCTAGCGGCAGGCAGGAATATCTTGAGAGCGTTCTCAATCAGATCATGTTCAATCTTTAAGCAGGGGCGTGCCCCTGCACCCATATCCGCTATCATTCGTGGTAGCGGATTTTTTTGTACAAAAAAAGAGCGGCTCTCAGCGAACCGCCCTCTTTGATCGTCGTGATCATTTCTCTTTTCTTGAAAGCTCCTGAAGTTCCTGCTCATACTGTGAGAAACCTTCCACAGATTTGAGCAGCTCGTCCTCGACGTGCTCTTCTTTATTATCCTTAAACACAAACTTCAGGAACACTGGTGTGATTATTGTTGTTGCCACTACCATGATGATGATAGGTGCGAATACTTCGTTGCCCATAAGTCCCAATTTCTGTCCTTTTGCAGCGACGATAAGTGCGACCTCGCCTCGTGAGATCATACCCATTGCTATCTGCACACTCTCCTGATTTGTATACTTACAAACCTTTGCACCAAGTCCGCAGCCTATTATCTTTGTGATTATTGCCACAACAAGGAGCAATACTGTGAACAGCACCATTTTACCGCTCATATTTATTCCGCTCATTGTAAGACCGATACTTGCAAAGAACACCGGTGAAAGGAGCATATATGAAAGTGTTTCAAATCTGTTGGAGATATACTTTACGTCCTTTTCGCTTGAAATTGCAAGACCTGCGACGAACGCACCTGTGATATCTGCGACGCCGAAAAGCTCTGCTACATACGCCATAAGGAGGCAGAAAACGAAGGAGATGATAACGTGACGTCTGAGGTCTTTTTTATCTCTTTTTCTCCACTTTGTGAACACGATATGGTAGACAACTGTACATCCTATTGCTACTGCAAAGAAGGCTACTATCTTAATAAGGACGGTCACAACGTGGACGCTTGTATCTGCAAGGCTTGTGATAAGGGTGAGTGCGATGATACCGAGGATATCGTCGATGATAGCTGCACCAAGTATTGCGTTACCGGCTCTGGTGGAGAGTTTTCCAAGCTCTTTCAGGGTTTCTACTGTGATAGAAACTGATGTTGCTGTGAGGACAACGCCTATGAAGAGGTGCTGCAAGAATGGTGAGCAAGCGAGGTCGTCGCCTTTGCCCACGCCCATTGCTGCGGCAAGTCCAAGTCCGCCGAACAACGGCACGATAACGCCGAGGAGTGCGATTATGAACGAGGCTTTACCTGTCTTTTTAAGCTCCTGAACGTCTGTTGTAAGTCCTGCGGTGAACATGAGGACGATAACGCCCAGTTCTGACATTTCTGAGATGAACTCAGTTTCTTTGACCACGCCGAGGACGGCAGGGCCGAGTATTACGCCTGCCAGCAGTGCACCTACTACCTGCGGCAGTTTCATTTTCTTTGTGACAAGACCCAGAATTTTGGTCGAAAGCAGTATAAGTGCGATAAAAAGTATGTATCTATACTCTTCCATGATTTTACTTCCTTTCCACACCGTCAAAGAATGACGTTAATGCGTAAAAATAACGATTTACAGTATTATACTCTGCAAATCGCCATTGATTTATCCGTATATATTATAGCATTATGCTGCAACATAGTCAACAGACTGCACAATTTGTTCACAAAAAAGAGCAACAAAAAAGAGCCGCAAAAGTCGGCTCTTTTTGTGATTATTTTATCAAAGTTTCATTAAACTGCTTTTTTGCCGTTAGGGAAAATTTTATCCTCGCAGATACCTGCCATTTTCTCGATAGCAGGCTGTATATCCAGCCACAGTCCGCAGCCGTCGTCCTGACCGCTTGTTTTCCAAGCAAACACGCCGTTCCAGCCGTTATTGTAAGCCTCTTCATAAGCTGAGGTGATATCGAAATCGCTGTCGCTTGCAACGGCTGGGCACTCGCCTATAACGCTTGGCTTTGTGCCGTCAAGGCCGAAGTCTGTTGGTGACTCGCCGAAAGGATATCCCCACATACCCTGCATCCATGTATACCAGTGTGTGGAATAGAAGTCAACATATGCAAGGCTCTTATCATACTTATCTCCGCTGAGGGTGCTTTGCAGCTCGCTGTCGGATATCTTATTGCCCTGCTGGCTGTCTGAATTATACTTTATCATTCCCATGCCCACTGTTACAAGGACGTCTGAATTTGCATGGATAGCGGCAGCTGCCTTTGCGTAATACTGCTCAAGGTAGAGCCAATCAAGCTTGCCGCACTCTTCGTTTTCAACTATCCAGTCAGGCTCGTTACAAAGGTCTACAGACCAGAAATAGTCGCTCTTGCCGTATCTCTGAACGAAAGGCACGATATAGTTATCAACGAATCTATCGGTCTTGTCGCTGTCCTGAATGAGTGCTCTCCAAGCGTTATAGTTCTGGTTTGAATCCTTAAAGTTATCGAAGGACTGGACTGTTGCCATTATGTATATCTGATACTGTTCTGCAAGATAGAAGAGGTTATCGAGGTCCTCCCAATGGGCAGTTGTTGCACCGTCGAATGTGCCGTCTGCTGAGATCAACATACCGACGTCGCCGTTACATACTACCCAAATTCTCGCAGCATTTACACCAGAGTTATGAAGTTTCTGGAAGTGATCCTGCCAAAACTCGAAGTTGAATCCGCCGCCGAAGTCGTTCCATTTATCCCATGGTGAGTTTACGCCGTTGAGCCAAAGCTCTTTATCGCCGACCATGAATTTTGTGCCGTCAACGGTGACTCTTGCAGAGCCGTCTGTAGTTGTTTCGTAGTCCTTTTCAGGCATTGCAGCCTCAGGGACAACAGGTGTATAATAGCTCGTGCCTGCTCCACCTGACGCAGATGACGAGGCATTATCTGCCTTTGAGCTTGATGACGAATCGCCGCAGCCTGCTGTTGAAACGAGCATGAGCACTGCCAGTGATGACGCCAGCCACTGTTTTACTTTCATAAAATTTACCTTTCCTTTCTCCCTTTTAAGGGATAAGATCTATGCCGCCAGTTCTTTTACGGCACTATCTTGAATTATTATAGCACACAAATATACTGTTTTCAATAGCTATGCCATATTTTTTTATTATTTTGCCAAGACAGGCAAGGTTAAAATTTTAACGTAGTGCGAATATATTCGCCCACATATTCCCTGCATTTATGGTGGATACAATTAAAAATATGAACATTTGCTGCATATCAACAAAAACAGAGGGTTTTATTTGTTCAATAAGCGTATTCAAAATCAAGTGGACATATGCTATAATGTAATAGTATATTTAGTTTGTTGAAAAGCTTTTTAAACAGTGGGCGAACTGTTCGCCCCTACAGGTGTTGATGCAAGACAGGTCATCTGCTTTGGAACGTTATACTTGTATTTTAACATTCTCTGTATACCTATAACGGTACAGTCATATTTTAAAGCGAAAGGACGGAAAATAATGAAGTCAGTATCAAAGAGATGTCTAAGTCTGATATTGTCGTTTCTTATGGCGATGACTGTTTTTGCAGGTCTTGACCTTGGAAACATTCAGGCTCAGGCTTTGTCAGGCGACAATCTGAAGAATGCGGACACAGAGGCTATTCTTGAAGACATGGGGCTTGGCTGGAACTTGGGAAACTCCCTTGACGCAAATGAAGGTTCGGGACTTTCCACGGAAACATCATGGGGCAACCCTAAGGTAACAAAGGCTCTTATCGACAAGGTAAAGTCTTTGGGATTCAACACAGTGAGAGTGCCTGTTTCTTGGGGCAAGCACGTATCGGGTGACAACTACACTATCGACTCTGCATGGCTTGCGAGAGTAAAAGAAGTTGTTGATTACTGCTACGCAAACGATATGTATGTAGTTCTCAACATTCATCATGACACAAAGTCATCGGCAAATGCGTCGGGCAATGGATATTATCCTACATCATCGGCATATGCCACATCAGAGAAGTTTGTCAGCAGTGTATGGTCACAGGTGGCTGATTATTTCAAGGATTATGATTATCACCTGATTTTTGAGACCCTCAACGAACCTCGTCTTATCGGCACAAGCTATGAATGGTGGTTCAACAAATGGAGCATTCCTTCAACGGTAAATGACGCTATCGACTGCATCAACAAGCTCAATCAGAAGGCTGTTGACACTATCAGAGCCACAGGTTCAAACAACAGCGGCAGACTTATCATGTGCCCAGGCTATGACGCATCTGTAGACGGTGCTACGGTTTCAGGGTTCAAGATTCCTACAGATATTTCGGGCAACAAGAACCGCATTGCGGTATCTATCCACGCATACAGCCCTTACAACTTTGCGATGAACATAGATACATCAAAGGGTGCGACATCGACTTATTCTTCATCTATAAAGAAAGAGCTTAAAGACATTTTCAGCACGCTGAAGAGCTCTTTCCGTGACAAGGGCATACCTGTTGTTATCGGAGAGTTCGGCACAAGTGACAAGAACAACACTGCGGAACGTGTAAAGTGGGCGACTGACTACACTGCTTTTGCAAAGGAAAACAACATTCCTTGTATTCTTTGGGACAACAATGCTTTTGCTAAATATCAGAACGGAAGTATCGTTCCTAACAGCGAATATCACGGATACATAAACAGGACGAACAACACTGTAACAAGCCCTGCAAAGGACATTATCGAGGCTCTTATGAAACCATACGAGTCGACAGCGAGCAAAGCTGACCTCAGCTGCACTTCAGGCTTTTCAATGGTTGTTGGAGAGAGCAAGAGCATTGGGGCAAGATCTTCCACAAGCGGTGCGGTTATAACATACGCAAGCAAGACGCCTTCTATTTGCACTGTTGACGGAAACGGAAATGTTACGGCACTGAAAACCGGTATCGGTTATGTTACTGTAACAGTTTCTGCTGACGGTCATGACAGCGTTTCAAAGGACGTTCAGGTAACTATATCAAAGAAGTCCCTGAACAATGCGGCTCTCAAGCTGGCAGAAACAAGCTATGTTTATGACAGCTATGCAAAGACGCCTGCTGCAACTGTGACACTTGACGGCAAGGTGCTGGCTGCGGGCAAGGACTACACACTTTCTTACAAGAACAATGTAAACGTAAGCACTGCAACTGTTACTGCGACCGGTATCGGCGACTACACAGGATACACTGCAAAGAACTTCACGATATCAAAGAGATCAATGGCAGGCGGCAGAGTTTCGACAGTTTCAAGCGTTGCATTCACAAGAGGCTATATTACACCGTCTGTTAATGTAAATGTAAACGGTAGAACTCTTATAAAAGGCACTGACTACACAGTTTCTTACTCAAACAACAAAAATGTGGGCACTGCCACTGTAACGGTTTATGCAAAGGGCAACTACTCAGGTTCACTGTCAACAACATTCGACATCATGCCTGCTAAGCAGGAGATACAAAAGCTTGAAACAAGATACAAGGGCTTTTACATCGACTGGGCACAGAAGGGATCGGCAACGGGATATGATCTTGAATATTCCACAAACGCTGACATGAGCGGTGCAGCATCAAAGCATCTCACTGCAAACAAGCCTGACACAATGACAATAAGCGGTCTGACAGGAAACAAGACATACTACATTCGTGTTCGCTCATACACAGAGGTGAACGGCCGCACCCTTTACGGCGACTGGTCTGATGTGAAGAGCATAAAGACTGCAAACACGAACATCACAAAGGCAAAGGTATCAGGCATTTCGACAAAGGCTTTCACAGGCAAGGCTATAAAGCAGAACGTGAAGGTCACATACAACGGCAAGACGCTGAAAAACGGCACTGACTACACGGTTTCTTACTCAAACAACAAGAAGGTCGGCAAGGCAACTGTTAAGATAACAGGCAAGGGCAAATACGGCGGAGTTATCAAAAAGACTTTCAAGATAAACCCTGCAAAGCAGAAGATACAAAAGCTTACTGCAAAGTCTAAGGGCTTTTACATCGACTTTGTTCAGAAACAGAGTGCGACCGGCTACGAGCTGCAATACAGCACAAGCTCAAAGTTCAGCGGTGCTAAAAAGGTAACGATAAAAAACAAAAAGACAGACAAAAAGACTGTCAAAAAGCTTAAAGCCAACAAGAAATACTATGTGCGTGTACGTTCATACACGGTAGTAAAGGGCACAAAGTATTACGGTGCATGGTCGGCAGCTAAGAGAGTTACTACAAAGAGATAAAATAAAACACGAACAGCGGTAGTCCAAGGGGACTGCCGCTGTTTTTTTGCATGAAAAAACGGGTGGAGGATATCCGCCCGTTTCAATTTGTCATAAAGTTATACTATTCAAATAGCAGGCGACCTGAGGTTGCCCCTACACAAGATAGATGTTTTTCGCAATTATATTATCCGTTGCTGCTTGCAACAAAGAAATAGGTCATATAGGAAAGGACAATAAATGCGGAGGACAGCCAGCTGATAGTATTCACTGCCGTTTTACACGGGGCTTTTTTCGACTGCTGACACATATTTGTGAAAAGTCCGATATTTATAAGTCCTATGAGCATACATGGTATTATGTATCTGAAATTCATTGTGCAGATAAAAGGATATCTGATGCAGAAGTTATAATAGTTGCCCAGGACTGTGGCATATATCACGGTGAGCATAAGCTTTTCGGTGAATCTTGCGTTATCTGTTTTGGCAAAGAGTACTATTACCATTGCCACAAAGGATATGACTGCGAGTATCAAGGCTATCCAGAACAGTGCATATGGCACGAGGGTCGCTGTTTTCGGAAAGTGGCTTTCGTTTATGCCCTCGCCGAAAAGCGAGTTTTTAAGTGCGGCTATGGTAGGGTTATACTCCTTATAGCTTTCGCCGCCCCACTGCTCAAAGACCTTTTTGAACTGGAAAAAGCTGAAATCAGTGAGTCTTTGTTTAGTGGTGAGGTAGCCTATATACTGGCTGTCGTTTTCGGACAGGCTCGGCACATAGGTAGGTTTTACGCCGAAACGCAGGAAGTTTCTCACGCTCCACCAAAGACCAAGTGAACAGCATATAACTCCGAACAGGCAAAGCTGTCCGAGGCGGTTCACGATATGCTTACGGTTTTGCACAAGTGCCATGATAAAGAGTATGAGCACGGCAGGGGCACAAAGTCCCACGGAGAGTTTGGTCATCATGCCAAGTCCGATACAAAGGGCGGCTTTAACGATATTCTTTGCGGTCTGTTCTCTATACCACCTGAACACGCAATATATTGCTCCCACTGTAAAGCACAGCATGAGAGGGTCGTTATTTATTCCCCCTGACATTAGGACAAGGTATGGATACATACAGCACATACCGAACGGTATGGTCAGGGCTTTGCCTTTAAGGTCAAAGAGCCTTAATATCTTATAGACTGTTATTGTTACGGCACAGACATAGAAGAGGGTCAAGGCTTGTATAGCCTCGCACGCCATATAATACTCTATGCCGAAGATGGTGCAGAATTTCAACCATACTGCACAGATGATATGATGCAGAGGCGGGTGATAATACTGCCAAAGGGTGGTAGGGTCAAAGTCAGGCAGGGCGTTGTTATTATAGATATACTCTATATAGCCTGCGTGACCGCCCTCGCCGCCGAAATACCACACGTCATTCTGTCTTGTATAGATATCAGACATGAAAACATAGGAATATCTCAGCACAAAGCCTGCTCCTGCAAGGGTCAGGCATTTCACCTTATCGTAAAACTTTCTGTCGTTATTTAGCAGGACAACATACAGCACGAGCACTGCCGCTAATCCCACAAAGCATACAAAAGAGGCTTTATACTCGGTATGCACAAAGTAGTTCACGGCGGCAAGGGCTAAAAGGCTTTTCGCCGCAAATATGAGGACTGAGCCTATGGTATGTTTTCCGCTGTCGTCAAGATGCCTTAACAGCCGTCTGAACCACACAAATTCCAAAAGGACAAACACGCCATAGACTGTAAATCCGTTCACAAACTCATAGCTATAGCAGCCAAAGCCTGTGAGGGCGAAACATATGAACGCTGCCACAAGGTAGGGGTGATGGCTTATGGTATCAAACACTGCCTCAAGCCGTCTGTTACTTATAACTCTTCTGTTCATGGTTTTTCGCATTGACAGAAGAAGTTCGCCTTTCTTTTTATCCATATTAGTTTCCAGATTTTTCTTCGTGATATTCTTTTTCTGTATTTACGTTCCAAATATCTTTTCTGCTCTTTTTGCCGGTCTTTATAGCCTCGGCTGTTTCCATGGCGGTGAGCATTGAATGGTCCATATTATTATATCTATGCTGACCGTTTCTGCCCACGCAATAGAGGTTCGGGAATGTATCGAGGAACTTTATCATGGTATCGAAATGCTTATATGTATCAAAATAAGCAGGATATGCTTTCTTGACCTTTTCTCTATGGGAATCGAGGACTTCATTTTCGGAGATGACGCCCATTTTAACAAGCTCGGCGGTTGCGAACTTCACGCAGTCCTCATCGGACATATTCCAAAAGTCGTCGCCCTCGGCACAGAAATACTCAAGGCCTATCCAAACTGTATCCTCAGGCTTTTCCACCATATAAGGCGACCAGTTGTTGAATATCTGTATTCTGCCCAGTTTCACGCCCTTATCCTGGACATATATCCAGCAGTCAGGGACGATATTGCCGAGAGTTGTTTTATTTGTTTCATTTTTAAGGTTGAGCTTATTGACCAGCAGACCAACGGTAACAAAGTCACGGTATGGCAGACCTTCGGCTATCTTTATGACGGTATCGCAAGGCTTTGTGCCGTCCATGCCGAGGATAAGGTCTTTGACAGGCATTGAGGAGATAAAGATATCACCTGTGAAGGTCTTTTCGCCCTCAGCGGTATCGCAGACAACGGAGGTGACTTTTCTGCCCTCGCACATTATTTTCTTTACCTGACAGCCTGTGAGTATTTTTCCCCCAAGCTCTTTCACCTTATCGGCGGCTGTTTCCCACAGCTGACCAGGGCCGTATTTGGGATACCAGAACTGCTCGATAAGGGAGGTTTCTACCTCGCCCTTATTCTTTGTGCCGAACACCTTTTTGAACATATCTTTCAAAAGGGCTGTGATAGAAAGACCTTTTACACGCTGTGAGCCCCAATCTGCGGATATCTCGCTAGGGTGTCTGCCCCAAAGCTTTTCGGTATAGCCCTCGAAGAACATGGAATAGAGGACTTTTCCGAAACGGTTTATATAGAAGTTCTCAAGGTTGGTTTCAGGCTTTTTGAACACGCACGCCCACAGGTAGCTGAAACCTGCTTTCATGGTGGTGACAAAGCCCATGTTCTTTATGGTTTCAGGTTTCATTGAGATAGGATAGTCAAAGAAGTGCTTGTTATAATAAATTCTCGACACTCTGTCACGGACGAGCATTACTCTATCCTCAGTTTCAGGGTCAGGGCCGTTTTCGGCGAGGGGCTTTTCATGGCCGAGCTTTTTATCGTCATAGGCAGGCTTGCCCTGAAGAGGCATAAGGTCTGCCCACCAATCCATAACCTGCTGATTTTTGGAGAAAAATCTGTGTCCGCCTATATCCATTCTATTGCCGTTATACCTCACGGTCTGTGAGATACCGCCCATTACCTGAGAGCCTTCAAGTATAGTCACGTCATAGTCGCCGCCGTCTTTCAGCAGTTCAACTGCCGCAGTCAATCCGGCAGGGCCTGCACCTATAATAATTACTTTTTTCATATTTTATCCTCTCCTATCAGGTTTTGTTTTTATCAAATATAATAAATTTTCTGCCTGCAAAATTCCAAACGAAAACTATCACTGTGGAAACGAGTTTTCCCACAAGATAATATTTATCCTTTGGCAACAGTGAGCCGAACACCAGCTTTGCGGCAAGGATATCTTTAAAGAACCATATTATGGCTGCGTTTATACCCAAGCCCACAACGCCCACGGCTGCAAATGCGGCGAACTCTGCGAGGCGGTTTTTTATCTTTGAATTTCTGAATATCCAAAATGTGCTCAGGACATAATTCACTATCAGACCTGCCACAAAGGATATGGTTGCGGCGAGCACGGGGTCAAATCTGCAAAGCTCCACCAAGGCGGTCATTATGCCATAATCCACCACAAATGCGAATCCGCCAACAAACACATATCTGAAAAACTGTATGAATGTATTATCGGTATCACCCGAAAAAAGCTGTTTTATCTTCATTTTCACGTTCCGTTCCTAATATGCTGACACATATAAATGCGTTCACAGGGGCAAAAAGTTGCACACAGGTGGTTACTGCGGCTCAACTTCTCCCTTTCGCACAAATATACGCTCTGCTTTTTGTACACATTGTCAGAAACACATAGTTCACAAAGCATTAATTAATATTATACAACTTTTATGCCGTTTCGTCAAGCAAAATTATGCAAAAAATAAAAAAACGGACGGTTTTATCCGTCCGCTGTGAATGTATTAAATTTAATAGCTGACGCTGCAAATTTACAAACTCTTTGTCGGTCATATCCTGTTATGAGGTTTAAGTCTTTTATCCTCATACATATATTTATCTGCGATGTGCATAACATCGTCGAACCAGAAGTTTTCCACCGGGGCTACTGCTACACCGACGCTGGCTGAGAGGACATAGGATTTTCCGCAGTGTCTGTTCAGTTCTGCCATTTTATCCTTTATCTCCTGCTTGACCTGCTTGGAAAGGTCTGTATCGACGATAGCGAAAAGTGCAAGCTCATCTCCGCCAAATCTGCCGCAGACTTTATTTTCTATGCTCACGCTGTCGATAGCGTTTGCGGCGGCTCTTATTGCATAGTCGCCTGCCTCGTGGCCAAAGTTATCGTTTATATATTTCAGTCCGTCAACGTCCACTGAAACCACCAATGCAAGCTGGTCGTTTCTTCGTGGGAGAGTTTCAAGTGCATTATAAAAGCCTGTGCGGTTATAAAGCCCTGTGAGCATATCGTGGCGGTACATTTCTTCGATATGCTTTGTCATATACTTCTGATAGATAACGCTGCGGTAGCTGCCCAGAGCGGTATTCAGCGAATTTACATAGAGCGGTATTTTAAAATACTCGCTGAGCATTATCGGGAAATAAAAACACACATATCCAAGGGGTATGCCGACATAAGAGAGGGCTGAGAATATGAGCGGAACGCCATTGTCGATCGCATTGTTTATGTTTGGGATAATGTCGCTGCGGTCAAAAGGCATTGGAAGGTCTTTATCCTTTGCGGCAACGCTGCGGACGAGTATCATTTTATCGTCAAACGGCTTTTCTCTATTGCTTACACGAGGGTCTTTACGCTCGTCAAAAAAGTCGCCGTTCACCATAACTGTCATATCGCCGAAAGCATACTCTTTGAGCAATGCGGCGAGGGTCTTTGGAGTTTCGCAGTTCATGATATTCACCGCAAGCTCATAGAGGACACGGTCCTCGTCCTGATAGCGGTTCATTCTGTCACGGAGTATCCTGATATACTCACCGGTATTTATCTGCTCTACTGAAGGCTCACAGCCGCAGGAATTTTCAACTGACAGGCGATAATCCACGGTATAGGCCTTTTCAAATTTTTCCCCTGCAAGGGCTTTGCTTATAGAATTTATAATAGTTTTGGCGGTGTCCTCAAAGCTGCAGCCGCAGGTCGTGAGCATAGGTGTACAGTACCTAGCCTCTTCAAGTCCGTCAAAGCCTGTTATGATAATATCTTCAGGTATTTTATAGCCACGTCTTTGAAACTCTGCTCCTGCTGCTATAGCCATAATATCATTTGCACAGATAATGGCTCTTGGTACTTTATTTTTCTCTATCATATCCGAAACGGCTTTTAATGTTGGATCAGACCAATAGTCGCCGTAATAAAAGATATCGTTTCTAAACGGTATGCCGTATTCTTCAATGACTTTTCTGAAAACGGCAATTCTTTCCTCTGAATTTTCCTCGCCTTTTCGTCCTGCGATAAAGCCTATATCCTTAACGCCGTGTTTTTCTATCACATGGCGGACTATTTGCTCAAAGCCTTTTGCATAGCCGAAATTTATGCTGATGCAATCATCATGCTTGACGCCCACTGACAAAACAGGCTTGCCATGCTCCGCAGCTGTTTTTCTTATCTGCGTCATGATAGCCTCGGCATACACTCCCTCTTCAAATGTAACGACGGCGTCTGCTATATTATAGTCGATAAGGTCAAACACAGACTGCTCGCCTTTTTCTGAAAGGGTCTTCCAATACAGGTCTGAGCAAGTGTGATATATAAATAATCTGTAATCGTTTTTAATGGCAAATTTATTAAGGGTTTGGATAAAATTATAATTACGCTCATCATAGACTTTACACATACAGACGGCGATGACCTTAACGTTACCGATCATATCACACAGCACCTTTCTTAGGGCAGCACTGCCCTTTATTCAAACACACTATGATTATATCACAAGATGATGAATAAATCAAGATTAAATAAGGCAAATTTTACAGAATTAAGGCATAGTTTTCTAAACTTGATTAAATCACCAAAAAAAAAAAAGTGGGCAGGCTGCAAAGGCAACTTCCCATGGTGGAAATGGGGTATCGTCTTAGTCCAGTCTGCTCACGTCGTTCCATGATTTTATACGCTGGTAGGTCATTTTATGCTGCTGCATATAATCGTCTTTATTTTCGGGAGGATCGGCGATATCCTGTGGGTTATCGCTTGTGAAGATATCCTCATAGTCGTTAGTGATGACCTTATCGCCGTTTTGCTGATCCAGAGTTTTTTGCAGGTTTTCGGTCATTTTATCACGGGTAAGCCCCTCAAAGTCTATACGCTCTTTTCTGCCGTCGAATGGGAAGTTCGGGAGTTTTCGCATAAAGTTCAGGTCGGACACTGTTTTTGTGGTGACGGCGGCGGCTATTATAAGGTAGGCGAGCATGACGAAAGTATCGCCTGACACGCTATCGAAAAGGCCGAATTTCAGGCCCATATACAGAATCATCACGGCAGGGGAGGCGGCTATCAATTTAGCGGTATCCGCCATAAGCAGAGCTCCGCAGGCTGCAAAGGCAACATAGTTAAAAAAGGCATTGGAGCTTGTATCGAAGAAGGCGAATCCATTCCACTCAGCCACTAAGAAGTTGACCCAGCCCATCATACCATAGACCAGCATAGCAGGCACGATAAAGGCGAACGTTACGGCGGCAAGTCTATGTTGTCTTTTCACAAGGTTTCGATAGAACTTACGCAGCGTTTCATCGGGCAATGTTTTATAGTCCTCTCTTAGGTTGAACATTTCCATGTTATGTCACCTCCTGAATTTATTATAGCATGGGGGGTAGGGGATTGTCAAATGGTTTCTGGGGGTGTTAGCACAAACCATGTAGGAGATGACGTCCCGATATTTCTTGCCCGTTAAATTATTGGAGAATTTCACAATAATGTCACCCCCGAATAATTCAACATCAAAGATACAAAAAATACAGCAGTATTCCTCCGAGTGGGACGCCCATTTCTGTGAAACAGAAATTGCGTCGCTCCCCTACGATCTTGAATTTACAGCAAACTCCAAGCACAGGCGAACAATGTTCGCCCCTACATCTCATTCGGGCAAGTTCCTGCCGCCGCAAAATCGCTCCGCTCGGTGCTGACTTTTACCTTGTGCTTGTGCACAACTCTGGTCAGCTATGCCAATTCCTCATTTCTCATTCACACAAATGTAATCGTTTTATGCCTATTGCATTAATTAAAATTTTGTTGTATAATATATCTGTACATATATTTATGCCTTCGGGCAAAATCATAAGTTAGAAAGGACTTTTTATTATGAAGAAATTACTGGCGGCAGCCCTCGCCCTTTGCATGACTAGTGCTGCTCTCACAAGCTGCGGTAACTCTGACAGCTCTTCTACAGCAGATTCAAACTCCTCTGCTGCTAACTCTCAGACCTCAGATTCAAGTGCCGCTGATACTGAAAATGTTTCAGACAAGCTCCTCGCTGAATATCCTGCATCTTCTGAAAAGATAGATGTCAAGAACGGTGCTACGGAAAACATGATAGCAAGAAGTGTTATCAACGAGGGCGACACCTCACGTCTTGCTGCTAAGCTCGACTATGCTCTTCAGAATCCTAAGGAGACAACTAAGATATGTTTCCTCGGAGATTCTATCACTGCTGGTTCAGGTGCTAACTCTTCGACAAATCAGTATGTAAATCAGTTCAAGAGCTGGTGGGAAGAAAATGTAAGTTTCTATGTTGATGTTACTAATGCCGGTATCGGTGCTACTGATTCTTACATCGGCGTTCACAGAGCACAGCGTGACGCTCTTGAGGCTAAGCCTGACATTATCGTTATCGAGTTTATCAATGACGCTGATGATGAATTTTACGAATCCTGCATGGACAGCCTTGTTAGAATGTGTCTTGAACAGGACAACAATCCTGCTGTTATGATACTTGAGCCTTCAACTGAGGGAGGTACTTCTCCACAGGCTGCTCATCTCAAGGTAGCACAGGCTTACAACATTCCTATGATATCTTATCATGACGCTGTTATGCCTGAGATAGAGGCCGGCAACTTCACATGGGCTGACATTTCACCTGACAACGTTCACCCTAATGATGACGGTCACGTTATAATGGCATCACTGCTCACAAACTTCACAAGCAAGATAAAGGACAATCTTGACAGCGTTGACAAAGAGGCTAAGGCATTTGACACAAACACGGTCGCACCGACAGGCGATGTATTTGCTGACGCTACTATCGGCAGCCGTCAAACTGAGGACATTGTAAAGACAACTGATGAGGGAACATTCACAGATGTTACAACGTTCCAGAAGTTCACAGACGGTTGGGGAACTACAACAGGCGGAACTATCAAGTTTGAGATAACTGCAAAGAACATTGGTATGATATACTACATGACTGTTGACGGTCAGTCAGGCATAGCAGCTGTAAAGGTTGACGGCGAGGACGTTGCGACTATCAACGCAGACTTCACAGGCGGCTGGGGCAACTACGCAAAGGCTCAGCAGATATACTCATCTGACGTGGTAGCTACTCACACTGTTGAGGTAACTATGGTTGATGATGCAAAGCCTAACTTCCAGATACTTAACTGGCTTATCTCATAATATGTGAAACTAATAGCCGCAAGGCATAAAAAAGTGCTGATACGTTTTGTCCGTATCGGCACTTTTTGTTGGCATATTATCTTTTAACGTCCATTCGCCTGCAAGCTACTGCGAAAAATACTGCCAGCTCTGCAACGGCAAGCAGACCCAGAGTTCTGCGGTATACGATGCTTTCAGCAAAATTTCCTGCATACAGCTCAGAAAAAAGTTTTATGAAAAGTGCGGTGTACGCCGCCGCTGTAAGTATAGCGACAGACCTGTTAAAACGCTTTATCACCACGCTCAAAAGCAGTGCGGACAAAAATATTATAGCAAAAAACATCATTGCCGAAACAAAGCTGCCAAGCCGTGAGCCGCTGAAAAATATATCGAATATCTGCGATCTTTGTTCAAGAAGCTCATATTCGACAGAGCCTGCGGAGCTGCTGCACACAAGCTCTATGACACGCAGCCACAGGAGATAGCCGCCTGAAACGAATACCGACATTGTTATCATACTAAGGAGCACACAGCCTATGCCGCATTTTCTTGGGATATTTTGTGCACAGGTTATCTGAATAGCGTTCGTGCAGACCACATATGCACACACTGCGGTGACGACACAAGAGGCTATCAGCAGCAAGGGCAGCACAAAATCGCAGGCTATTGTCATATCGCCGCTGCCGCATAAAAATGCAGATACTGTGATGACGCCGTAGAGGCAAAGCATAAAGGCATATATCACAAGGCAGTAATATCTCTGGATCGTCTTGAAAAGTGTGAGTGTTTTGATCTTTCGCATTTTATTTCACACCCCTTTGTCTTTTGATAGGCTTTCTGTGCCAAAAAAGGTAAGCTGTCAATGCGGCGATGATCGTAAGTGCCGCATAGGTAACGGAAAAGGCTATCGGTGCAACATCGGGAACGATATTTTCAAAGAACTCATAGCTCAGCAAAGGACTTCTCAAAGCCTTTGTGAAGATACCGCCGCCGATATTCAGTGCCGCAAGGATAACTATAACGCCGCAGTTGATGAGTTTGCCTGTGCGTTCAAGTCGGCTCATTATAATGAAAAATGCCGAGCCGCTGAAAAATATGAGAAAAGTTCTCACAAACAGCATCGAATAGATATAAGCTGCACTTTTGCTGAATGACAGCGATAAAAGAGAATAATTTTGCAGTATCTCTGCGTGTGTATAGTCCACTGCCACGCCGTCAAGGCGTATAACAGTTCCTTTCAGCTTATCTGCAAAAATAAAGCTCTCTATGCTGTGTGCGGCAACAACTATAAATGCTGTGACAAAAGCACAGATAAGTATTGCAGCAAAGGACGTTTTTCTTGACACACCACAGCAGACTGAAAGTGAGAATATCTCTTTTACCGTAAAAAACGCCGCCGCAAATGCTGCCGTCCCCGTAAGCAATTCATAATATTCCGACACACCCTCCACGCTCAAAGCCTTTGCCGCAAGCAGCACAAGGAAAAACACAAGCACGGCTGCAAGGGGAAGGAGAGTTCTTACAACAGTAGTTTTACAGAGTTTCAGCTCATTCATTGTTCCCCCTCCTCACCTGTCAGATTTATGAACACCTGCTGTAGGTCGGGTCTTGAGATCTCAAGACCTTCGGGGACATTTTCGGGCGTGCCCTTTAGATACGCCGAGCTTATTGTTCCGATGTTTTTCATGCAAAGCACCTCTTTATTCTGACAATAGGCAGAAACTAAACTCTTTGCACCTGTGACGGAATAGCCATCCGTCAAAATATCCTCCGTTTTGCCTACCGCAAGCACCTTGCCCTTATCTATTATTATGACATCCTCCACAAGGTTCTCGCACTCTTCGATAAGGTGGGTGGATATTACCACGCCGCACTGAGTTTCGGCAAAGCGTTCTACCAGCAGGCGGTAAAAAAGGTCACGGTGGTTGGCGTCAAGCCCAAGAACAGGCTCGTCAAAGAAGAGAAAGTCTGCACCGCTCGCCAAGGTGAGAATGAGCTTTGAAACTGTCAGATAGCCTGTTGAGAGGGCGGAAAGGCGTTTTTTCAGGTCAAGCTTGAATTTTTCGGCAAGAGAATAGGCATAGTCCTTATCAAAACCGCCGTAAAAATCAGCCGTGATATTCACCGCCTGCTTAAAGGTCAGACCTGCCGGCATTGTGACGCTCTCGCTCATTGCGTATATACGATTCAGTGCTTTATCATTTTCCAAAAGGTCTTCGCCGTCAAGAGTACACCTGCCCGAGGTGGCAAAAACACGGTTCGTTATAATATTCATAAGAGTGGATTTGCCTGCACCGTTTCTGCCCAAAAGTCCGTATATCCTGCCCTTTTCTATCTCCACAGACACACCCACAAGGGCATAGTTCCTGCCGTATTTTTTTATGATGTTATCCGCCTTTATAACGCTGTTACTCATTTTCAAATCCCCTTTCTATCATTGCGATTATCTCATTTTTTGATATGCCAAGTTTTTTAGCCTCTTCACACATTTTATCAACGTATGTTTGCTGAAAATCCTGCTGTCTTTCTGCTCTGAGCTTTTCCACTGCACCGCTGCTCACGAACATTCCAAGACCTCTTTTTTTGAATATTACCCCTTTATCCACGAGCATATTTATTCCTTTCAAGGCTGTGGCGGGGTTCACTTTATACTCCACTGATATTTCAGTTGTGGACGGTATCTGCTCTCCCTCAGGTATCGTTCCGCTTATTATCATATCCGACAGCCACTCGCACAGCTGAACATATATAGGCTTTTCACTCTCCAGTCTGAGTTCCACGCTATTTCCTCCTTCCGCTTATTTTGTTGTCTTTTTTCTTTTATTCTCACAAGTTTATTAGTTAGTTACTTGTGTAACTAACTATACAACAAAAGGCGGCATTTGTCAAGCTTTTTGGCAAAAGATTTTTCAAGACAGGCAAGATACACAATTTTATACTGCGTCTTTTATGCAGTATAAATGTTATAATATTTTATAAATATACAGAATATTCAGTGAAATTAAAGCAGTGAGCTTAACAAAAGTCAAATAAAATATGGTATAATGTAAGTGCTGGAGAGACACAAACAGCGATATCACAACTTATTTATCCCCTTAATAAGCACTTCACCCGACAGGTTTTGGTCTGTCGGGTGTTTTTTTGAGGAAAAAATCGGCGGCAGACAACTTAATGTCTGCCGCCGAAAGTTTTATATTGTTTTAAGTATTAAAGCAATTATCCAAGAACAACAACGATGTTTGTCTGCTCTGTCATCTTGCACTCGCATACGAAGTTGCCTTCTACTGCCTCGCCGTTGACTGTCATAGACTTAACGCCGCTCTGAACGTGGTCTGGGTTCTGGATATCGATAGAAAGATGCTTGCCACGGAAGTTCTTTTCGATCTTGAAACCGTCCCATGTGTGTGGGATAGAAGGGCTTATTACAAGGCCTTCTGCGTTTGGTCTCATACCGCAGATACCCTCTACGCAGCCTACCATTACTGTTGAGCCTGTACCTGTCAGCCAATGAACGTGTGAACGTCCTGCATATGGTGAACGTGTTGACTCTGTAAACTGACCGTGAACGTATGGCTCAAGTATTCTTACTTCTGCCTTATCGTTCATGTTTGCAGGTGAGGACTCAAGGAAGTACTCGAATGCTCTGTCGCCGTGACCGAGAAGTGACTCTGCAAGGATAGCCCAGCCCTGTGTCTGTGAGAAGATACCGCCGTTCTCCTTTGTATCAGGGTTGAAGATGTGCATAAGTGCACCGTCAAAGTAATGATCTACATAAGGTGGCTCCATGATCTTTACGCCGTATGGAGTATTGAGTATCTCATGTACCTTCTCCATTGCTGTTTCAGCCTGCTTTTCAGACGCAAAGCCTGAGATAACTGACCATGACTGTGGGTTGAGCCACATTGATGCCTCAGGATCCTTCTTAGCACCAACGATCTCGCCGTTCTCTCTATAGCCTCTGATGAATCTATCCTCGTCCCAGCAAGCCTCAAGGCTCTTGCCAAGCTCAGGCTGTACCTTATCGATATATGCAGCATACTCATTGTCGCCTCTGTCAAGTGCATAGCCCTTGATGATGCTCATTGCATAATAGAGCTGGAATGCAACGAATGTTGACTCGCCCTTCTTACCAAGTCTGAGGCAGTCGTTCCAGTCAGCATAAAGACCTGCTGGCATTGTATGTGCACCCAGTCTTTCCATTGAGAAGTTGATAGCTCTCTTGAGGTGCTCATAAACTGTATCCTCGCCGCCGTTTGCGTATACGATAACTTCATCGAGGAATGCCTTGTTTCCGCTCTCGCCGATATACTTATTAACTGTTGGGAAGAGCCAGAGGGCATCGTCTGCTCTATAGCATGGGTGACCTGTTTCCTTAGCGTAGATAGAGTTCTCATCGTTCTCATCCGGGCAAGTTTCGTGGCCTGCCTTGTGGTCGAACTTAACAAGTGGAAGTCCGCCGCCGTTATCTACCTGTGCAGAGATCATGAATCTGATCTTTTCAGCAGCAAGCTCAGGATTGATATGGATAATACCCTGGATATCCTGAACTGTATCTCTATAGCCGTAGCCGTTTCTCAGACCGCAATAGATGAATGATGCAGCTCTTGACCAGATGAATGTGATAAAGCACTGATAAGCGTTCCATACGTTTACCATGTTATTGAACTCAGCAGAAGGAGTTTCGATCTGGAAGTTATTGAGCTGACCATGCCAGTAAGCGATAAGCTCCTTGACCTCAGCGTCTACCTTGCCAGGCTCGTTATATGCAGCAAGTATCTCGTCAGCTACCTTAGGGTTCTTCTGACCTACAACGTAGATGATCTCCTTTGTTTCGCCCGGAGCGAGGATAATATCAGACTGGAGAGCACCGCAAGCATTTGAGTTATAGTTGAGCTTATTGTCGCAGAAACCTCTCTCAACAGCAACAGGGTTGCCATAAGTTCTATAAGAGCCGATAAAGCTGTCGAGGTTGCCGTTATAAGCTGAAACAGGAGCACCTACAACGCCGAAGAATCTTTCTCTCCAGTTAGAGCCGTTCTCGTCCTTGCCGCTGTTCTCATTGATATGCTGAACGATCTTGTTGCCCTCAAAGCTTGTTCTTGTGATGAACAGAGTATACTGGAGGTTTACCTGATCCTGCTCATAGTTGTTCTCGTTTGTGAACTCTACAAAGCCGAATGTTGACAGGTTTCTATATCTGTCGGAATTATTTGTTATCTTAGTTCTCCATACCTCATATGTTTTGTTCAGAGGAACATAATATGTAAGCTCGGAGTGGATATCTGCATAGTCAGACTTGATCGTTGTATAAGCTGTACCGTGGTGGCACTCTGTCTTATACTGGTCAAGAGGCTTGCCAACAGGCTGCCATGTGCATGACCAATAATCCTTGGCGTCGTTATCTCTGATATAGATATATCTGCCAGGGAGACCGATATTTGAGTTGAAACGATAACGGATTATTCTTCCGTTAGCACCGCTCTTTACAAAGCTGTATCCGCCGCCGTTGTTGGATACGATAGCACCGTACTCAGGTGAGCCGAGGTAGTTAGCCCATGGTGCAGGTGTGTCAGGTCTTGTAATAACGTATTCCTTGTGTTCAAGGTCAAAATAACCGTACTGCATATTTTTTTATACGCTCCTTTTCAATATTTTAAAGTTGTAAACGTTTCACCAAAATGACGTAAACGTTTCCCTCATAGATCCCGTCATTATTCATAACGCTTATATTATTTTAGCATACTTCCGATAGCTTTACAAGGGGGTAAAGCCAAAAAAATGGGCGTATTTTCAAAAAACTTTTTCACGATTATTGAATTTTGAAACTTAAACGATTGAAAGATTTTTTCAATATTTAGAATTGTTTATAATATCCAATATGCCACAGATTTATTTAGTAAATTCATATATTGAAATATATAAGAAAATGTGGTACTATGCAGATACAAATACAGAAAGTGAGTGTTTAACATGAAAGGTACAAAATATATTGTAAGTATCATCACGTCAATAGCTATATTGTTTCTTTGCTCCTGTTCTAAATCAGACGACACAAAGAAGGCAGAATCCACATCAGCGGCAGATACAGTCACAGACAGCTCGGAAGTGAAAACGGCGGACACTTCATACACGATAATTATTGATGACAAGATATACTATCTGAGCAGCAAGGTGCTAACTGAAGAAGAGAAAGCTTACATTGATGAGCAAGCTGCTAATGTTTCATCAACACATTATTTATATGACCCTGCTCTGCAATCAGACGGTGCTATCACAGATGTTAAGACAGATGTTTTCAGACTTGACAACAAATATCTGTGCATGAAGATCAAATATGATGATCTTTACAGGAGCGTACAAAAGCTGTACACAGATAAAAATGAGATCGTATACGTTGTTTTTGAGCCTGCGGGAAGTAATTTCTCTTATACTGATAGCTTGCCTGACGGCTCTGAGATCACAGCCTATTATATTTATCACTGGTATGGAGAAGAACCATATGAGATAACAGACAAAGACACTATCGACAAGATAACTGCGTGGATAGAAAACGCTAAATCTGTATGCAAGGATTATCCTTACATTGACGGTGCAGAATACGGCGGTGCTGACGCTTATGGGATCTCTCTTGAAAAGGTTGAACCAGGCGAAGTACATGAAAATCTTTGTATAATCGATGTTTCACAGTATTCGTGGGACAGCTCGAGCGGTCAGCACTCTCAAAGTAAAATATGCAATTTTAGCATAAAAGATGATACGGGCGAATTTCAGGATTACAATTTGCCAAAAGAAATGATAGATGAGATAATCCCTCTTATAACAAGACCTAATGTTGAGTAACGACACACAAAAACCGGCGTGTATCTTCACGATACACGCCGGTCGTTTTTATTATGTTTTATGATACTTTGAGCCATGCACAAGCAAAATCAAGTGCCTCATAAAGGCTTGACTTTTCTGCTACCTTAACGATCTGCTCATTCGGCGGCAGTGTGATGTCTGTTGCTACTTTTCTTATTCTTACCTTGTTCGCAACGTCGAGTCCGCCGACCTTTTCTGTAGAAAGTATTTCGATCATGACTACATATTCGTCATACATATTTCCAAAATAGATATGATTTCCTTTTCTCACCAGCGGCAGTCCCTTATAGGTGAAAAATGCTTTCTTTTCTTCTGCCATTAGTATCTCCTCCGTTTCTCATAATATCGTTTTATTCTCTTTATACTTTACCTTTTTATTATACCATACTTTTCTACATAAACTACAAAAACTTAATTATTTTTTTCATACTCCGTTTCACACCAACACATAATTTCAAATGGAATCAGATCTTCCAATTCACAATATCTTGAGAAATCGATTCTAGCTGCTTCAAATGCACAATCTACCATATGCTGCATATGATTTTCTCTTTCAGCCTTTCTTCTCCATTCATTATACTTTTCTTGTACATCCTGTTTTTTCTCTAATTTGTCTAATCCTTTTAACATCTTATATTCCCTTCTGCGTTGTTTTTGCATATAGTAAATTGATAACAAGCATAAATTCTGTCTCTTATACACATCTCCGAGCCCACGAGACTCCTGAGCATC
>ERZ1027056.251-NODE-251-length-27870-cov-4.574151_pt1 | contig 27870 bp, 26 predicted proteins | sample MGYA00519427_ERZ1027056 | MGnify/ENA primary metagenome ERZ1027056 (study PRJEB26926, sample SAMN06164570) | human gut metagenome | biome: ENVO:00009003; feature: ENVO:2100002; material: ENVO:00002003 | host: Homo sapiens | place: USA | collected 2012 ... | reverse complement strand
GAGTCTCGTGGGCTCGGAGATGTGTATAAGAGACAGATATAGCAGCCCGTGCGCTCCGGCACCTCAATCAGGCGCGGGAACATGTTCTCCCCGCACGGCACGATGCCGATTTTTTCCTTCTCGCTTCCCGTGCGCAGGACGGCGACGGCATAAATCTCCTTGTTTTTGAGGAACGGGAACGTCTGCTTTTTGCCCACGACATAGGTCGAAAGCAATGGCAGATAGTCCTCGCGGAAGATTTTCGCCAGATACTGCTCGCTTTCCGGGCTGATTTGGCGGAAGTTGACGATGCTGATGCCCTCGTCCTCCAGCTTCTTCAGCACATCGGCATACGTCCGGTCGCGGCGGTCGCACAGCGTGCGGATGCGGCTGACGGCAGCGTCAATCTGCTCGCCGGGAGTCATGTTCGTCTTGTTCTCGCGTGTCTCCTTATCCAGCAGCATCTGGTCATGCAGGCTTCCGATGCGCACCATGAAAAACTCGTCCAGATTGCTCTGGAAGATCGAGAGGAACGACAGACGCTCGCACAGCGGTACGCGCTCATCCTCCGCCTCTTCCAGTACTCGCTCGTTGAACCGCAGCCACGAAAGCTCGCGGTTTTCCGTGCAAGTCAGCATGTTGTCCATCCTATTTTGCCCCTTTCCATCAGTTCATTGCAATATCTGCCAATTTATCGCGATAATTGCGCAGCGCTTCCGCTTCCACTTGCTGACGCTCCGCCGCCAATTTTGGGTTTTCCCGCAGTCGCTTCATGCACTTCGCAGCTTCATCCAGCAGCTTCACGTCACCATCAAGCAGGAAATCCGCCATCATTTCGCCAGATTGCCGCGTACCCATCAGGTCGCCCGGCCCGCGAAGCTCCAAGTCTTTCTGCGCGACGATGAAGCCGTCATTCGTCTGCGTCAGGATGCGCAATCGCTCATTTTCCGCTGCCAGCAGGAAGCACCAGCTTTCCGCTGATCCGCGCCCGACGCGCCCGCGCAGCTGATGCAATTGGCTGAGCCCGAAGCGCTCGGCATTCTCAATCACCATGACGCTCGCGTTCGGCACGTTCACGCCGACTTCGATGACCGTCGTGGACACGAGGACATCGAGATTCCCGGCGGAAAACTCGCTGAGCACCTGCGCTTTTTCGTCCGCGGGCTGTGCGCCCCACGTCAATCCGACACGAAGTCCCGACAATTCGCCGTTTTTCAGCGCGTCGAACGTCGCCTGTGCGCTGCGAACGTCCTCCATCATCTCGCTGTCCTCAACCAGCGGACAGACCACATACGCCTGATGCCCTTTCAGCACCTCCTGCCGCAGGAAGCCGTACATCCCGGCGCGCTTCTCTTCCGGCACGACTCGCGTCTTGACCGGCGTGCGCCCCGGCGGCAGCTCATCGACGATGGACACATCAAGGTCGCCATAGAGAATCAGCGCAAGCGTGCGTGGAATCGGCGTTGCGGACATGACGAGCACATGCGGCGCTTTCGTGCCGTCCGCACCCTTCTGCTGCAAGGTCGAGCGCTGCATCACACCGAAACGGTGCTGCTCATCCGTCACAACCAGTCCGAGCTTTTGATACGCCACCTTTTCGCTGATCAGCGCGTGCGTCCCGAACACTGCCTGATACTCCCCGTTTGCGCAAGCCTCCTGCGCCTCCCGCTTCGCCTTCGGACGCATCGAGCCAATCAGCAGGCCGCAGTGGATGCCCAGCGGTTCCAGCATTGCCTTGGCGGATTCGTAGTGCTGGCACGCGAGAATTTCCGTCGGCGCCATCATCGCCGCCTGGTATCCGCAGGCGCATGTCATGGCAATCGCCCCGAATGCCAGCGCGGTTTTGCCGCAGCCGACGTCGCCCTGCACGAGGCGGCTCATCGCCCGGTCGCACCGCAAATCCGCCGCGATTTCCTCCAAGACGCGCTTCTGCGCCCCGGTCGGCGGGAACGGCAGCGTCTGCCAGAATTTTTCCGGCGCATCCGGCGGAATCGGCAGTGCCGTGCCATCCGCCTTGTGTCCGCGCAGCAGCCCCAGTGCCGCCTGATACATCAGCATCTGCTCAAATGCCAGCCGCCGCCGCGCCAGCCGCAGATTTTCTACATTCAGCGGGAAATGTGCCTGCCGGATGGCAAAATTCAGCTCACACAGCTGATGGCGGATGCGCAGGTCGTTCGGCAGCGTCTCCGGGCAGCAGTCATCGACCTGTTCCAGCGCCTGCTGCATCATTTCGCGGAAGGACTTCGCCGGAATCCCCTTCACAGCGCGGTACACCGGCAGGATACACGGCTCCGTCACCCGCTGCGCATTTTGGAGCACGGGTTTTCCCCGGCTCTGCCCCATACGCCCGAAGAGCATGATGGTCTGCCCGACCGGCAGGTTCTGCATCATCCACGGCTGATTATACCACACCAGCGGCAGTTTTCCGCTGTCATCCCAGAGATACGCCGTCACGCGCGTCAAGCCGTTGAAGCGGCTGAGCTTCGGTGCGTCCTGCACAACGCCCATCACCAGCACCTCGCCGCCGTTTGCGTCCGCGCAGGGAATCGGGTGTGTTCTGTCCTCGTAGCGCTGCGGAAGAAAATACAACAAATCGCGCAATGAGCAGACGCCCACTGCGCGAAGGGATTCCAGCCGGGTTGGGCCAATGCCCTTGATGGCGGAAAGCTCCATTTGCTTTTTACTCCACAGAAATCAGATAGTAATACAGCGGCTGACCGCCCAGCAGGCAGTCCACATCGCAATTCGGATACTGATCGGCGATTTCCGCCGCCACCTGCTCCGCGTCTTCCTTCGTCGTATCCGCGCCGTAGTAGACGGTAATCAGCTCCGCATCATCCGTCACAACCGCTTTCATCATGTCCAGCACAACGTCATGCACAGAATTGCCGCAATACTCAATCTTGCCGTTGTGCATCCCGATGATGTCACCCTTGTGAATCTGCACGCCGTTGTACTCGCTGTCGCGCACCGCATACGTTACCGTACCGGTCTTGACGTGCTCCGCCGCTTCCGCCATGCGCTTGGCGTTCTCCTCGCCGGACACGTCATCTTGGAACGCGACCGCCGCGGCAATGCCCATCGCCACGTTCTTCGTGGGGATGACGTGCACTTCCTTCTCCGCCAGTTCCGCCGCCTGATTCGCCGCGAAAATGACGTTGCCGTTATTCGGAAACACGAACACACACTTGGCGTTGACCTGATTGATGGCGTTCAGAATGTCATCCACCGACGGGTTCATCGTCTGACCGCCCTCGACCACCACATCCACCGTCAAATCACGGAAGATGCTGGAGAAGCCGTCGCCCAGCGACACTGCCACCATGCCAAATTCCTTCGCAGGTTCGGCAGGGGCTTCCACGGCGGCAGGAGCCTTTTCCGCTTCCAGCGCACGCTTGCGCGCCAGCATGTTGTCCACCTTCACATTCACCAGTTCGCCCAGCTCAATGCCATACTGGATAGCATTGCCGGGGTCGTTGGTGTGCACATGCACCTTCGTCTCGGTCAGGTCGCCCGTCACCTTGACGCAGTTGCCAATGCGGTTCAGGCGGCGGCGGAAGGAATCCACGTCGCCCTCGGTGCAGTCCTCGCGGAAGTTCACGATGTCGTACTCCGTGCAGTAGGCATAAGGCAGATCGCCGGACAGGTCGTGAATATCCTCCTCCACCTGACTATCGCCCGCCAGCAGCGCCGCCGGGTCAGCAATTTCCTCGCCGCGCATGACCGCCGCATAGCCGGTGTAAATCAGCATGAGGCCGCGTCCGCCGGAGTCGACCACGCCCGCCGCTTTCAGGGGCGGCAGCATGTCAGGCGTGCGCTTCAAAATTGCCTCGCCGCTGGTCAGAATGACGTTCATCAGCCCATCGTAGTCATCGGGATTGCTCTCGGTGTATTTGATGGCATCCTCCGCAATGACGCGCGCGACGGTCAGAATCGTGCCCTCCTTGGGCTTCATGACTGCCTTGTACGCCTTGTCAGAGCCCGCCTTCAATGCCTGCGCAAACTGCACGGGGGTAATCTTCTCCACGCCCTTCAAGGACGTCGCGAAGCCGCGCAGCAGCTGGGACGTGATAACGCCGGAGTTGCCGCGCGCGCCTTTGAGCGCACCCTTCGAGATGGCAGCCGCCGCCTCGTCCGCGCGCAGGTACTCCTGCGCATTGACCTCACGGGTCGCGCTCTGCATGGTCAGGGACATATTCGTCCCCGTATCGCCGTCCGGGACAGGGAAAACGTTCAGCGCGTCCACCGCTTCCCGGTTCTTTTCGAGCAGTGCCGCACCCGCGACGACCATGTCGCGCAGCAGCAGCCCGTCAATGGTTTTATGCTGTATCAAAGGTAAATTCCTCCTACCTGCTTTCGGCGCCAGCTCCTTGGAGCTGCTGCCGTGTGGCTTTCCTGCATTACACGCGGATACCTTCCACGGAGATGTTGACCTTGCGAACCTTTACGCCCGTCATGCTTTCCAGCTTGTAGCGCACGGTATCGACAATGGTCTTGCACACCTCGGCAATGGAGATGCCGTATTCCACGATGATGAACAGATCGACGTCCAGCATATCGCCAACACTGCGAATCTGCACGCCCTTGGAGAGGTTTTCCCTTCCCAGCCATTCGACGATGCCATCCTTGGCACGCTTGGAGGACATGGCGACGATGCCGTAGCATTCCAGCGCCGCGTATCCCACGACCTTGAGCAGGACATCCTCCGTAATATAGATTGTTCCGATGTCGTTCTTGATTTTGCAATCCATAGTAGTCGACCTCCTTCATCCAGGGGCTTCCCAGCTTTTGTCCTCGCGGACACGATAAATGCACCCATAGCTGGGTCAGAGTATAGTATACAGGATTTTAGCGGAAATGGCAAGACTTTTTCGGCCCGTTTCACAAAAATGCCGCCAGAAATTCCAGAAAAGGCGCCGACATGTGTCGGTTTCGTGAACATTTCTTGCAGATTGTGTGATTTTCCCGCCTTTGCGATACCGCCTGACCAAAAATTTTCCCCTTGACAAGCGGGAAAAACCGTGCTATCATGCACCCATCAGGGCAATGAGGAGACGGGTCATCCGCTTCTGCGGCGCAGGCAGAGAGCTTCCGGGCGGTGTGAGGAAGCAGGCGACGCATAGGGTGACGTACAGCTCCGAGTCATCCGCTGAAACCGCGTCTGCGCGGCGTGTAGGCGGCATCCGGTGCGCCGGTTACAGCGTGCGAGGAATGACTGTTCCTCCTTGAGGGCTGTTTGCAGCCAGACGGAAGTGGTACCGTGGCATTTTGTCACCTTCCCCGGATTTTGTCCGGAGAAGGTGTTTTTTATTCTTATTCTCTGAAAGTAGTAAGGAGTGATTGGATTATGGCGCTTGATTCCCTGCGTTTCGCGCACCGCTTCGACCAGATCAGCGGCAGCGCCATTCGCGAAATCTTCAAGATGATTGCCAAGCCCGGCATGATTTCCTTCGCGGGCGGCAATCCGGCGGCATCAGCGCTGCCCGATGCGGAATGCGCCGAAATCGCCCGCGACGTGCTGCAAAATGATGGCAAGCGCATCCTGCAATATGGCGCGACAGAGGGGTATCCGCCGCTGCTGGAGAGTCTGCTCGCCTATGTGGAGCAGCAGCTTGGGTGCGCCGTCCCTGCGGTGCTGCCCGTCACTGGCTCAACGCAGGCGATGGATTTGCTCTGCAAGGCGCTGATTGACCCCGGCGACGTGATTCTGGTGGAGAACCCGTCATTTCTTGGCAACATGCAATGTATGCGGCTGTATCAGGCGACGCTGGTCCCGGTAGAGAGCGACGAGAACGGGATTATCCCGGAAAAGCTGGAAGAAGCGATGCTCCAGTATCACCCGAAGCTGCTTTACACCATCCCGACGTTCCAGAACCCGACGGGCATCACACTGGCCGCCGACCGCCGCAAGCCCATTGCGGAACTCGCCGCGAAGTACCACGTCGTCGTGGCGGAGGACGACCCGTACCGCGACCTGCGATATGCCGGAGAAGCGTGCCCCTCCATCAAATCCTTCGACAAGGATGGCTGGGTCGTTTTCCTCGGCTCATTCAGCAAGATTATCAGCCCCGGTCTGCGCGTCGGATTCATGGCGGGCGACGCGGGCATCCTGCGCAAATGCACCGTCGGCAAGCAGTCCACCGACGTCCACACGGCAAACCTTACACAGGCGATTGTGGATCAGTACCTGCGGCGCGGTCTGCTGCCCGACCACATCAAGCGCAGCTGCCGCAGCTACAAGGCGCAGCTGGATGCTATGCTGAGTGAACTTTCGACCTTTCCCGAAGGCACGACGTACACGCGCCCGGACGGCGGCCTGTTCATCTTCGTGACGCTGCCGGAGGGCATCGACGCAAAGGAGCTGCTGGAGCAAGCGGTAGAGCGCCACGTCGCCTACGTCCCCGGCACGCACTTCTTCTGCGACGGCGGACACGAGAACACGCTGCGCCTGAACTTCTCCAACTCCAGCATCGCGCAAATTCACGAGGGCATGAGCACCTTGCGGGAGATTTTCGCGCAGGCGCTGGTGAAATGACACTGTTTCCCCTACTACTTAATATATAGGAGGTTCCCCATGCACATTCTTGACGTTTTGAAAGAACGCGGCTTCATCGCCCAGACCACCTTTGAGGACGAACTGTACAAGCAGCTCGAAGAACCGACCACCTTCTACGTCGGCTTCGATCCGACCGCTGATTCCCTCCACATCGGGCATTACATCCCGATTATGGCGATGGCGCACATGCAGCGCGCGGGGCATCGCCCGATTGCGCTGATGGGCGGCGGCACGGCGATGATCGGCGACCCGTCCGGCAAGACCGACATGCGCAAGATGATGACCGTCGAGACGATTGACCACAACGTCGAGTGCATCAAGCAGCAGATGAGCCGTTTCCTTGATTTCTCCGACGACAAGGCGATTATCGTCAACAACGCGGACTGGCTGCGCAACCTGAACTTCATCGAATTCATGCGCGACATCGGCGCGATGTTCTCCGTCAACAAGATGCTGACCGCTGACTGCTACAAGACGCGCATGGCGACCGACAACGGTTTGTCCTTCCTCGAATTCACCTATATGCTCATGCAGTCCTACGACTTCCTGGAGCTGTTCCACCGCTACGGCTGCCGGCTGGAAATGGGCGGCAATGACCAGTGGAGCAACATGCTTGGCGGCGCAGACCTGGTTCGCCGCAAGGACAGTGAAAAGGCGTTCGCCTGCACGTTCCAGCTGCTGCTGACCCACGACGGCAAGAAGATGGGCAAGACCGAGAAGGGCGCGCTGTGGCTTGACCCGAACAAGACCTCCCCGTTCGACTTCTACCAGTACTGGCGCAACGTTGATGACGCGGACGTGGAAAAGTGCCTTGGCTTGCTGACCTTCCTGCCGATGGACGAAGTGCGCCGTCTGGGCGCGCTGCAAGGCAGCGAAATCAACGAGGCGAAGAAGGTGCTGGCATTCGAGGTGACGAAGCTGGTGCACGGCGAAGAAGAGGCGCAGAAGGCCGCCGATGCCGCTGCCGCACTGTTCGCGGGCGGCGCGTCTGCCGCGAATGTCCCCTCCTTCACGCTGACGAAGGACGAATTCGCCGCTGACAGCCGCGTGACAACCATGCTGGTCAAGTCCGGGCTGTGCAAGAGCCAGAGCGACGCGCGCAATCAGGTGAAGGCGGGTGCGGTACTGGTGGCGGACAAGAAGGTGGATGACCTGAACGCCACGCTGGCGGAGAGCGACGTCCCTGCGGATGGTCTGCTGATTCAGAAAGGCAAGAAGAACTTCCGCCGCCTGTTCCTCGCATGAGTGCCATGAACCCCTATCGGACGCTCCGGCAGTCTGCCAGCGACGAGTTCATCATCAACAAAAGCCGCTTCATCGGCTATGCCGCGCCGTGCGAAACGGAAGCGGAGGCGCTTGCCTTCCTGCAATCCATCCGCACAAAGCACAAGGACGCCACGCACAACTGTTATGCCTACATCATCGGGCAGAACGCGGGCATCATGCGCTATTCCGACGACGGCGAGCCGGGCGGCACGGCAGGGCTGCCGATGATGGAGGTATTGAAGCATCAGGGCGTAGTCAACTGCTGCTGCGTGGTCACGCGCTATTTCGGCGGCGTGCTGCTGGGCGCGGGCGGGCTGGTGCGCGCGTACACGCAGGGGGCTGTCGTCGCGCTCAAGGCGGCGCAAGTCGTCGAGATGCTCCCCTCCTGCCAATACCTGTGCGAAGTCGCCTATCCGCTGTGGGACAAGGTGCAGTACGCGCTGAAAAGCCTGCCCGTGCAATTGCTGAGCAGCGAGTTCACGACCGCCGTCGGCTTCACGCTGCTGATTCGCCAGACGGACGCGCAATCTGTCCTGGACACGCTGACCCGCGTCACCGACGGGCGCATTGAGACGCTGCTGGAGGAAGAATCCTACCGTGTGTGGGACAGCGAAAGCAAATAACCGATTTTACCCGGAAATCGTTCTGATTCAGAACAGTTTTCGGGTTTTTGCTTGACCTTTATCAGCTTTCCTGCTATGATGCTTTCATAAATATCGGGACAAGGAGAAAGGCATATGACAAGGAAACATCCAGCACAGGAGCTTGAGGAAGATGTGCTGGTTCGCACAAGCAACATGGGGCAAGGGCGCTCGGATTATGAAGCGTTTCACACGCTGTCGCCCGCCATCCACCTGCGCGAAATCCATACGCATGATTTCTTTGAGCTGTATATTCACCTAAACGGCTTTCCCCGCCTGTATGTGGACAACAAAATCGTCACGCTCCAGCGCGGCAGCCTGATGATTTTCCCGCCATTCGTCATGCACGGCATAATCTCGCAGGACACCATCCACAACTACGAGCGAGTGGTGCTGTTCATCTCCTCCGGGATGCTGCACCAGCTGGGGCAGGGGCTTCTGCCGCTGGAACAGCGCCTTTTGGACTGCACGCGCCGCACCGGGTATCATTATCAGCTGGATGAAGCAGCGCTTTCGCTGTGTACAACGTGCATTGACCGTGTGGCGCAGAACACAGGCGATGAGCGTCCCGAATCGCGCTTGGCGGATTATGCCGCGATGACCGAGTTTCTGCTGCAAATCCTCCGCGTGACGCAGGAAGCGCCAATGCTGCAGAGTGCCCAGCCCTCGCCAAACACCATCCAGCGCGTGATGGCGTACATCAACGAGCATTACGCCCAGCCGCTGACGCTGGAGGAAATTGCGGACGCGTTCTTCATCAGCAAATCGTACCTGTCACACGAGTTTGTCCGTTACACGAACACGTCGGTGTACGAGTACATCCAGTTCCGGCGCATCTGCGGCGCGAAGCTGCTGATTGCCTCCGGCGTATCGCTGACGGATGCCGCGTTTCAGAGCGGGTTCAATTCGTACTCTTCGTTTCTGCGCACTTTTCGCAAAACAGCAGGCATTTCACCGACGGATTTCCAGCGAAATCTTGGCAAATAGTTTTTGCATTGTCGAATACGGATAATTTTTTCCCAGATATATCTGCACGATTTGCATAGTAGCGTGGACAATTTGCATAGACGCGCCGCCCTTTCTCCGCTATAATGAGGGTAACTTCCGGATGAGGTAATGCAGCCGTCGCCTCCCGGACAATGTGCAAAGGTTCGGCTGAAAGAGAAAAGGAGGATCTCTATGAAACGGTTTTTCCTGCTGCTGCTCGCTGCTATCATCGGGCTGCTGCCGCTGATGAGCGCCTGCGCTGAGGCGCCGCTGGACGGGTATCCCGGCATTGATGAGCTGCCCGCCATCGACACAATCAACAATCCATTTGAGTTTTTCGACGTGAAGAATGACCCGAACGGCGACGGCGTTGTGACCGACATTACCGAATGGGAAGCGCGCCGCACTGAAATCCGCGATTTGATCCAGCACTACTGGCTGGGCTACCGCTGGGAAACCGCGGCGGAGGACGTGTCCGGCAAGTACGAGATTGTCTACGAGGACAACACCGCGTCTTACGGCGGCATCTGGGGCATGGGCGCTTGCGTCTTTAACCTCGGCGACGAATTCCGCAAGCTGTCCGCCGCGCTGCTGGAAGGTGAAGTAACGGTGGGCGACAAGACGTTCGGTCCTGCATCCACCAAGGCGGAAGCAAAGCAGCTCGCCATTGAAGCGTGGAACGCGGGCTACTCCGTCCACTACATCGGCGAACCGCCGTGGGGCACGGAAGGCGATGCCGTGTTCGTGAACACGACGGGTACGATTACTGAGGAAACCGTTCCCGCCCGTGCGCGCCCCGTTTATCAGGCGGTCATCACCATCACGAACCCGGAAACGGGCGCAAAGGCGAGCTTCGCTGCGAAGCTGAATGTGCCCACGGATGCGCAGATTCTGGCGGCTTGGGGCGAAGAGAAGGATCAAGTGCCGTTCGTGATTGATATCGGCGGTACCTCCGCATTCTCTGCTGCGAACTTGAACGGACGGGGCTACGGTCTGGTGACGTTCAAAGCCACTGACATTTACCCCGATGACTCCAATGCGGATGACGGCATTGACCGTGCTGGCGTGTACACCACGCTCTACCCCTACGACGCGAACGACTACAAGCACGCATCCGGCGCGCTGATGGCGTGGAGCTGGGCGGCCAGTCAGATTGTGACCGCCTTGGAAAACCAGGCAGAGGGCACGAGCCTGACGCTGGGCGAGCTGGTTCGCCTTGACCCGGCTAAGACCGTCATCACGGGTCATTCCCGCTACGGCAAGGCCGCCATGTTCACCTCGGCGTTTGACGACCGCATCAGCATCTGCGTGCCGAGCGAATGCGGCGGTTCGGGCATCCAGAGCTACCGCTACAAGGTGGAAGGCAAGATTTTCAACTTCAACACCTCCGCCTACGCCAAGGCTGACCGTGTCTACGGCAAGACCGAAGTGCCGACCGTGTCCTACGGCAAGGGCAACAGCTGGTTCCCGGAGACGGCAGCTATGTTCGTCGCCCGTGACAACCAGATTCCGTTTGACCCGGTGGAAATCATCGCGCTGGTTGCGCCACGCCCCTTCTTCACCGTGTCAGGCATTGACACCCACTGGCTGGGCAATGAAGGCGCTGTCGCCAGCATGGTTGCAGCAGAAGAGGTTTACGATTTCGTCGGCACGACGGAAATCGAGAAAAACAACATTGCTGTTCGTGCCCGCCAGAGTGACCACGTCTTCTACCCGCGTGACTTCTGCTTTGCGCTGGCGATTATGGATCGCGAATTCAAGCAGACGGACGACAAGCTGCTGCATGTGAAGGATCTGTTCCCGGAAGGCACTGGCATTTCCGGCATGTCCTACCCGGCGGCGGATTACGCAACCATCAGCGAACTGAACGACTACCCGTTTGACATCAATTCTTCCTACATCCCGTGGTCTGCCGAAAGCAAGTACACGCTGTGGACGGCGCAGGAAACCTTCCTGACGAACCACAATGTTACCATTACCGCGCATTCCGACGCGCCCGACGTGGTGCTGGTGCTGCCGGACGGCAGGGAAGTCGCCGCCGCTTCGCACGAGGGTGACGTGTTCACCTTCACCTTGACTGCTGAACAGTCCGTCTACGGGCGCTACGAACTGCGCACCGTCGGCACGGACAAGGCGGCGCACAGCGTCTACTTCTCCGCCGTTTCGCTGGCGGATGCGCTCCGTCACGGCACGACGAAGGGCGACGAGGGCGAAGAGAACCGTGTGCTGGGCTTCGCGTCCCGTCTGGCGAACACGAAGGAGAATCCCCCGCTGGTCTACATCGGCAGCGAAACCGAACCCGCTTCTATGATTTTCACCCCTGAACGTGTGGTGCCGGAAGACACGAGCCTGCTGGAATACGGCATTCTGTTCCACGACGCGCTGTTTATCCGCATTGCAAACGCCGGCTGGGATGCTTCGCAGACCTTCAAGGTGAAGAACCTGAAGTTTGTCTCCATGCCGGAATACACCTTCGAGTTCTCGATGGCGGACATTGCCGCTTCCGCTGAAAACAACGGCAAGCAGGATGCTGCGCTGTTCACCAAGCCGATTTCTTGGAACGCTGAGCGCTACAACAACGGTTTCTCGCAGGTGTGGCCCGCGATTCCGGATACGCTGGAAGAGCGGCAGGCGCTTGAACGCGGCGAGACCATCACCCGCCCCGAAGCGCCCGAAAAGACCGTGACCGCCTTTGACGCGACCGTTTCCGGCGAAGCGGCACTGTCGGACACCGCGCTGACCATCACGCTGACCTTCTCCGAAGCGCTGCGCACGGGTGAATACGCTGTCGGCATGGACATTGCCGAAGCGTGGGAAACCACGTGGAATGCGGACGGCACGCAGATGACGCTGACCGTCCCCGCGGACGCGCTGAATGGACAGCACACCGTGAACCTCATCATCTTCCGCCTGATGGATACCGATGGCAACCTCATCGGCGGTCCGGTGGAACTGCATTTGGACTTCTAATCCTCGAATCCCCTGCCCGTGGCGACGTAAAATCGTCACGGGCTTTTTGTTCCCTGCAAACTTCATTTTCGCTTCCTCGTGACTTCACATTGGATTCATCCAATTGTGTCATAATTGCTTCCGGAACATCCATGAGATGGAAGGAGTCAGAGGAACTATGAAGAAGACCGGGAAAATCATTGCCATTATCGTCGTGCTTGCGCTCGTCGTGAGCGGCGTTTTCCTTTTTGCGGGTGGACGGAAAAATACAGCTTACAGCGAGGAAATCGCCCGCACGCAGGACATCAGCACCTATTACACCTTTTCCGGCAACCTGTCGACAAAGGACAGCCAAATCGTCACCTCCACCGCGAAAACAACCGTCAAAGAGTGCCTGTTCTCCGAGGGCGACGCGGTGAAGAAGAACGACATTATCCTCAAATTTTCAAGCGGCGGCACGGCACGCGCGCCGATGGACGGAACGCTCTCGAACCTCTACGTCGAGGAAGGCGACGAGGTGACCATGGGGCAGCAGCTGCTGCGTGTCGCAGATTACAGCAATCCGCAGATTGTGTTCAACGTGGATGAATACGACCGTCCGGCGCTCTCCGTCGGGCAGGCGGCGGATGTGACCGTGCTGTCCACCGGCAAGGCGCTCACCGGCACCATCACCCGCATTGCGCAGGAAGCGACCGTATCCGGCGACTTGGCGTACTACGAGGTGACGATGACCGTGCCGCAGGACGGAACGCTCGCCATGGGCTTGAGCTGCGAAATCCGCGTGCTGTACCAGAGCGTGAAAAACGTTACGACTGTGTCGATTGACGCGATTCAGTACGATTCGGACGGCAAGCCGTTCGTCTACTGCTACGACCGCAAGGACGATATTGTGCAGCAGCGCGTGACACTGGGCATCAACAACGGCTCGATTGTCGAAATCGTTGACGGCATCCGCACGGGCGAAGCGGTGCTGATTCCCGTGAAGAACACAATGGAAATGCCCATGATGCATTATTGACGGAAAGGGGCATTCACCATGGCGGAAAATATTCTGACGATGGAGAACATCGTCAAAACATACAAAATGGGCGATGAACAGCAGACGGTTTTGAAGGGCATTGACCTGCAAGTGGACAAGGGCGAATTTGTCGCCATTCTTGGCCCCAGCGGGTCGGGCAAATCAACGCTGATGAACATCATCGGCTGTCTGGACACGGCAACATCCGGCACATACCACTTGCATGGGCGGGACGTATCCGCGCTGAGCGAATCGGAGCTGGCGCGCGTGCGGTCGAAGGAAATCGGGTTCATCTTCCAGTCGTTCCAGCTGCTTCAGCGTCAGGACGCGCTGCAAAACGTGGAACTTCCGCTGATTTACGCGGGCATGAGCGGCCACGAGCGCGCCGCGCGGGCGCAGCAAATGCTGGAGCGCGTCGGCTTGAAGGACAAGATGCACCACTTCCCGAACCAGCTTTCCGGCGGACAGCAGCAGCGTGTTGCGATTGCCCGCGCGCTGGCGAACAACCCGACCATCCTGCTGGCGGACGAACCGACAGGCGCGCTTGACCGGGCGACAGGGCGGCAGGTGATGAGCCTCTTCCATGACCTGAACGACGAGGGGCGCACGATTATCATGATTACGCACGACATTGAGATTGCCCGCCACGCGCGGCGCATTGTGCGCATCCTTGATGGCGAAATCAGTGAAGGGGTGGTGGAAGATGCTTAAAGAGAGCATTCGCATGTCGTGGCAGAACATCCGCGGCAACAAAATGCGCACCTTCCTGACGATGCTGGGCATCATCATCGGCGTGACAGCGATTATCGCGCTGATTACGACGGTCGGCAGCGCAACGGGCGAAATCACGAGTCAATTCTCTGCCTTGGGCGCAGGTAAAGTGAGCGTAAGCATCAGCGGCACAACCATCAAGCATGGGCTGAACGAAAGCGACCTCGCGCACATTGCTGCGCTGGACAATGTGGCGGGTGTTGACCCAAATGTCTCCCTGCGCACCTATGCCGCGCAGGACGGTCAGCTTGTGGAGGATGTGACGCTGGAGGGGCGCAGCAACGACTATTTTTCCGTGCAGGATGACCTGATTGGGCGCGGGCGGGCGCTGAAGGCGATTGACATGGATCGTTCGAGCCATGTTTGCATCATCGACCAGACCTTGGCGTCCGCTGCCTTCCCGAACGAAGACCCGCTGGAGCAGTCGCTGATTCTGCACGGGCAGCAGTTCACCGTCGTCGGCGTGCTGAGCGAGGACAGCGGAAGCGACCTGATGGCTGCCATGTCTGCCAGCAGCGACGGCGGCAAGGCGATTGTCCCCTATCCGGCGGCGATGCGGCTGAGCGGCTCAAACACCGTGCATTCGCTGACGCTGTACTTGAAGGACTCGGCGTTATCCTCCGAAACCGTCGACAATGTGAAGCAGCTGCTGGACAGCGCGTTCAACTACCGCGACAGCGCGTACTCCATCATCAATCTGGACAGCCTGCTGGATACGATGAACAGCATCACCGGCATGATGACGACGATGCTGGCGGGCATTGCGTCCATCGCCCTGCTGGTCGGCGGCATCGGCATTATGAACATGATGCTCGTCTCCGTCAGCGAGCGGACGACGGAAATCGGCCTGCGCAAGGCACTCGGCGCGCGTCCGGGGCTGATTCAAATGCAGTTCCTGATGGAATCGGTCATGCTGTCGCTCATGGGCGGGTTCATCGGCATACTGGTAGGCAATCTCGTCTCGTGGATGATTGCAATGGCGCTGGATATTACCTTCCAGCTCAACGCGGGCGCAATCACGCTGGCGTTCGTGTTTTCCGCCTCGGTCGGCATTCTGTTTGGCTGGGCACCCGCGCGCAAGGCTTCACGGCTGAATCCTATTGATGCTTTGCGGTCAATGTGATATAATAGAAGCATCAGCACAAGGAGGTTTCCGCCATGTTTACGATTCTGGTGGTTGAGGATGACGCGCCGCTGCAGCGGATGATGAGCGCGTTTCTGGGGTTGAACGGCTTTTCAGTCGTCGGGGCTGCCAACGGCGAGGAAGCGCTGAACGCCATCGACAGGGTGATGCCCGATCTGGTCATTGCCGACGTGATGATGCCGGTGATGGATGGCTGGGAGCTGACGCGTGAACTGCGCCGCTGCTATCCGCGCCTGCCCATCATGCTGGTGACGGCGCGCGACACCATTGAGGACAAGCGGACGGGCTTCACCTCCGGCGCGGATGACTACCTGACCAAGCCGGTCGATTTGGACGAGCTGCTGCTGCATGTGCAAGCGCTGCTGCGGCGGTCGCAGGCCATGACGAGCCACCAATTGACCATCGGGCAGACGCACTTGGATTACGATTCGCTGACCGTGCAGCGCGGTGACACGCTGCTGACGCTGCCGAAGAAGGAGTTTTTCCTGCTCTTTAAGCTCCTGTCCAGCCCGATGCAGATTTTCACGCGCCGTCAGCTGATGGACGAAATCTGGGGCATGGATGCGCAGAGCGACGAACGCACGGTGGACGTACACATCAAGCGTCTGCGCGAAAAGTGCGAGATTTTCCCCGATTTCAGCATCGTAACAGTGCGCGGTTTGGGCTACAAGGCGGTCAAGAATGGATAAGCGCCGCATCATCCGCAAACCATACTCCTTCCGCGGGCGCATGATTGCGGCGCTGATGATTGGCTCGCTGCTGGCCACCGTCATCAGCCTGTTTCTCGCCTTCTGCGTGACGCACATCAACCTTTTGCAGGAACTGAAAGTGCGTGAGCGCGCCGTCGCCATCTACCTGATGGAACTGGAACAGCGCACGGAGCTGAGAACAGACGAATTAGCCCGCTTGGTGGAGCAGAACGGCATCGAAGTTGCTGTGCTGACGGACGAGGATGTCGCTGCCCTGTCCGCGGGCACGCAGCGGGAGCTGAAACGCGCGGGCATTGCCTACGAAGCAACGACGTGGAAATCGCAGCGAAATCCGGTAACGTATGTGCAGATGCGCACAGGCGTCCTTGCAATTACCGCTGGCGGCGACGGCAGCAGCTACGGCATCGCGTTTGCGCGCATTATCTTCGGCTCAACCAGCTTTCTGGCAGTCTTTGCGCTGATGGTGACGCTGGCATCCTACTGGATTTCCAAGCCCGTTCATGAAATCACGAATGCGACTCGCAAGGTCAAAGAGGGCGACTTCACCGTCAAACTGGATGCCGCCCACGCGCCGGGCGAAATTGGGGAACTCATGCGTTCCTTTAACGCCATGACCGACGCGCTCAGCCGAACGTCCTACCTGCAGAAAGACTTCATCAGCTCCATCAGCCACGAATTCAAAACGCCGATTGCGTCCATCCGAGGCTTTGCGCGGCTGCTGCAAATGCCCGGCTTGACCGAGGCGCAGCGGCAGGAATATGTGGACTTAATTGCGCAGGAAAGCGACCGCTTGTCGCGCCTGTCGCAGACGCTGCTGCGCCTGTCCGCGCTGGAGCAGCAGTCCGCGCCCGCATCGCTGACGGAGTTTTCGCTGGATGAGCAGCTTCGTCAGGTCATCCTGCGCTTAGAACCGACATGGAGCGTACGCGGCATCAGCTGGCAGCTGGATTTGAACAGCGTTACCGTCGTGTCGGACGAAGAGCTGCTCAGCCACGTCTGGATGAACATCATCCAAAACGCCATCAAGTTTTCGCCGGAGAATGCAGTTATCGAGGTGCGCGTGTTCACCACAGATACGGCGACCGTTGAGATTACCGACCACGGCATCGGCATGGACGATGCGACCGTGAAGCGCATTTTCGACCGTTTCTATCAGGCAGACCGATCCCGCAAGCAGGAGGGTGTCGGCTTAGGGCTATGCCTCGTCAAGCGGATTTTGGATATGCTTGGCGGCACAGTATCGGTTGACTCGCGCCCCGGCGAAGGCTCCACCTTCCGCATCCACGTCCCCTTCCGGCCCAAATATGATGAGGCCGCACACACTGGCGAAAGAGAGGGTAAAAGCCCATGAACACCGATTCGCAGCATCTTCAGCAGGTCAGCGAGGAATTTCAGCACATGGTGGAGGAATTTTTTCTGGTGCAGTCGCGCTACTCCGCCGCAATCAAGGAGATTCAGACGAAGCTGGAAATCCTTGATGACGAGTTCCAGATGCGTCATCGCCGCAATCCCATCCACCACATGCAGAGCCGGCTGAAAACCATCCAGTCGATGCTGGAGAAGCTAAAGCGCAAGAACTACGAAGTCAGCATCAACAGCGCGGTCAAGAACTTGCAGGATATTGCCGGCATCCGCGTTATCTGCTCGTATGTGCAGGACGTGTACACCATTGCGAACCTGCTGGTCAGCCAAGACGACGTGCATTTGGTTCGCATGGCGGATTACATCCGCGAGCCGAAGCCGAACGGCTACCGCAGCCTGCATTTGATTGTTGAAATTCCTGTTTTTCTCTCCGAAGGGCGGATTCTTGTACCCGTCGAGGTGCAGATTCGCACGATTGCCATGGACTTCTGGGCTTCGCTGGAGCATTCGCTCCGCTACAAGGCGCAGGAGTATATTCCGCAGCACATTTCCGACGAATTGCAGCGCGTCGCGACGGACATTGCATCCCTTGACCAGCGGATGCAGGCGATTCACGATCAGGTGGACGAGCTGAGCGACGCGCGCAGTGACAACGCCACATAATATGATTTCCAGAGGTGAAGGCATGGAACAGTACCCGAAGAAACTGCCACCGCAGGTGGACAGCCGTTTGCGGCACAGTATCCTTGAAATGCCCATAGAAATCCGCAAGGCAAGCGGCATCGTGATTTACGGGCGCCGCATCAAGAGTCTTGTTTTTACGACCGATTTGGCGATTATCAAAAACTGCGACGCGGACGCGGTGTTCGCCGTCTATCCATTCACGCCACAGCAGTCTATCAGCGATGCGATTATCAAAGCGTCCTACATCCCCGTTTTCTGCGGCGTGGGCGGCGGAACGACGCAGGGGCTTCGCACCGTTTCGCTCGCGAAGGATGCCGAAGCGCAAGGGGCAATGGGCGTTGTGCTGAATGCGCCCGTATCGAACCTGAATCTGCTCGCGGTCTCGAAGGCGGTGGACATTCCTGTCATCATCACCGTGATTGACGAGGCGACCGACATTGGACAGCGGATTGCATCCGGCGCGTCGATTCTCAACGTCGCGGGTGGGGCGAATACCCCGGCGATTGTGCGAAAGATTCGCACAGAGTACCCGGATTTTCCGATTATCGCCACCGGCGGCAATAAGCCGGATACCATCGCCGCGACGGTTGCGGCAGGCGCGAACGCGATTACGTTTACGCCGCCATCCGCACAGGAACTGTTCAAAGCGATGATGACCCGTTATCGGGAAGAGTAAAAATTGCATAAAAGCCCGGCAATCAGCCATACTATCCGTATCAACAGGAGGTGTCGTTTGATGCTGGGCTTTCTTTCTGCAATTCTGGCAGGCGCGGCGATGAGCGTGCAGGGCGTAATGAACACGCGGCTTGGCGAAAAGGTGGGTACGCTGGAGACGAACGCATTCGTGCAGCTGATCGGTTTTTTGCTGGCGCTGCTCATCGCGGTTTTCTTCGGCAAAGGCAACATCCGACTATTGCCGCAAGCGCCGTGGTATGCGTGGCTGGGCGGTGTACTCGCGCCGGTCATCACGCTAACAGTGATGTGGGCGATTGGCAGCCTGACACCAACGGTCGCGATTTCCGCAATTTTGCTCTCACAATTGACCGTTGCCGCGCTGATTGACGTATTCGGCTGGCTGGGCGCGGAGAAGATGCCGTTCTCGTGGGAGAAGTGGGTCGGCGTAGCGCTGATGGTGGGCGGTGTCATCCTGATGAAAATCAAGACGTGATACGGCGAACGCGCGGAAATCAGCAGGATTCCGGGCGATTTTCCGCGAACGCTTCTGACCCCTGCGACAAACACAGCCATTTTTCTTCGCAGGAAACAGGCAATCAAATGGCGAAACCTCCTGCGCAGAAAAACAGGAGGTACTTTTTATGCTGCAATCCATCCGCGATGGCGATCGGCTGATTGTGCGCATCGACGGCGAACTCGACCACTTCTGCGCACAGAGCGTTCGCCGCGATTTAGACGCGCTGCTGCTTGACCGCTCCATCCGCACGCTGATTCTGGACTTCTCGTCGCTGACGTTCATGGACTCCTCCGGCATCGGGGTTGTCCTGGGGCGCTATCGGCTGCTGCGCGACCGGGGCGGGCACGTCGCGATTGTGGGCATGAACCCGCACATCGCTCGGCTATTCCACATGTCCGGGCTTGACCGGATTATCCGCCAGCTGGACAAGCATCAGGAGGCGCAAGCATGAGCCATCACAACGAAATGGAAGTCCGATTTCTCTCCCTGCCCGAAAACGAAGCCTTTGCGCGCGTCGTGATTGCCGCCTTTGCCGTCCAGCTCTCCCCAACCGTCAGCGAAATTGCCGACATCAAGACCGCCGTCTCCGAAGCTGTCACGAACGCCATCGTCCACGGTTACGAGGGCACGCGCGGCACGGTTATCCTGCGCGCAAGCATTGACGGCACGCTGCTGACCATTGAAATCACCGACAAGGGACGCGGCATCGCCGACATTCCGCAGGCGATGGAACCGTTTTTTACCACGCACCCCGAACAGGAACGAAGCGGCATGGGTTTTGCCGTCATGCAGACGTTCATGGACGACCTGCGCGTCACGTCCACGCCCGGTCAGGGCACAACCGTGCGGATGAAGAAGCGGATTCTGACGACGCCGATTATGTAAAAGAAATGGACTGCTCCGCATTTGAGAGCAGTCCATTTTCTTATGCTTTTTTCTGCTTGCGAATGTCAAGCACCGCGTCGAGGATATCCTCAGCGAGCTGCTTTTTCGTCCGCAGCGGATACTCGGTCTGGCTGTCCGGCGTGATGAGCGTGGCAATGTTCGTATCAACATTGAATCCTGCGCCGGGCTGGCTGACGTCGTTCAGAACAATCAGGTCAAGATGCTTGCTTTCCAGCTTCCGATGCGCGTTTTGGAGCAGGTTCTCCGTTTCCGCCGCGAAGCCGACGAGCACCTGCCCCGGCCTTTTCGCCGCACCGACCGCCGCGGCAATATCCGGGTTCTCCACCAACTCGACAACGAACGGCTGTCCGTCGTGCGCCTTCTTATGCTTCTGTGGGTACGTCACGGCGAAACGGTAATCCGCCGGAGCCGCCGCCTGAATCACAACGTCCATGTCGGGCGCAGTCGTCGTAACCGCGTCGAACAAATCCTGCGTGCTTTCCACACGGCGGATGTCAATGCCGTCCGGCACGGGCGCTGTTGTGCTGCCCGCAATCACCGTCACCTGCGCGCCGCGGTTCCTCGCCGCCTCAGCAAGGGCAAAGCCCATTTTGCCGGAGGAATCATTGGTCATGTAGCGCACAGGGTCAAGGCGTTCGCGCGTTGCTCCTGCTGTCACCAGCACACGCAGACCCGCGAAATCGCGCTTCGGGCAGAGGAGGGAGGCAATCGCGCGCACAATGGTTTCCGGCTCACTCATGCGGCCCGCGCCCGTATCGCCGCACGCCAAAAAGCCCGCTTCCGGCCCTGCAAAATGCACGCCGCGGGCTTTCAGGGTCTGCACGTTCTGCTGCGTCACCGCTGCCGTCCACATGCCGGTATTCATGGCAGGGGCAAGCAGAATTGGCGCTTTCGTCGCCAAGACGGTGGTGGAGAGCATATCATCGGCAATGCCGCACGCCATCTTCGCCATGATATTCGCCGTCGCGGGCGCAATGGCAAAAACATCCGCGCGTTTCGCCAGCGCGATATGCTCCACCTCCCACGTCTCCGGGCGTGCGAACGTGTCCGTGACGACGGGATGGTTGCTCAGCGTTTCAAACGTCAGCGGCTGCACAAACTGCGCCGCGTTTTTCGTCATGATAACGTGCGTCTCCACGCCGAGCTTGCGCAGACGGGAGACAATTTCGCAGCTCTTGTAAACCGCGATGCCGCCCGTTACGCCCAGCACCACATGCCGTCCGCGCACGTCGGGAAGGTCACAGCACATCGACGTCCTGATCCTCGTTTTCGTCGTTCGGTTCGTCGTAGGTAATCAGACCGCGGTTGATTTCCTCCACCGCCGTCTTAAGCGGCTTCATGCCTTCATTGTCCAGCAGGGGCTTGCTGCCGCCGATAATCTGACGGCCGCGCTTGCTCGCCTCCACCACGAGGGTATAGCGGGAATCAGCGTGCTTGAGCAGCTCCAGAACGCAGGGTTCGACAATCGACATAGGGTGTTCCTCCTTTTATGTTCAGCCGCAATTGCGGCAGGAAACGCTTTTATCTTACTCCGGGATTTCGACGGTATAGCGCGCCGTGTTGTAGCGCTCCGCCTCGATGATGCCGGCAATCCGCGCGGCACAGGCGGCTACGTCATCGTTGATGACATTGTAGCGGTAGTGATTTTTGAGGGCGATTTCGCGCACGGCAATTTTCTGCCGCATGGCGATTTGCTCCGGGGATTCCGTGCCGCGCCCTTCCAGACGGCGGTGCAGCTCTGACATGCTCGGCGGCAGGATGAAGATGCTCACGCAGTCCTTCTCGCGCGCAATCACCTGCTCCGCGCCCTGCACGTCAATATCCAGTACGACATTCTGCCCCTGCGCCAAGCGGCGGCTAACCTCACTGCGGAGCGTGCCGTAGTGGTGGGCGAACACCGGCGCATACTCGATGAACTCATCGTTTTCGACGCGGCGCGCAAATTCCTCTTCGCTGATGAAGTAGTATTCGCGCCCGTTTTCCTCGCCCGGACGGGGCGAACGGGTCGTTGCGCTGACGGAGAAAACCAGCGAATCGTCATGCGCCATCAATTCCTTGATGACGGTGCCCTTCCCGGTGCCGGACGCGCCGGAAATGACCAGCAGCATACCCTTTCGTGCTTCACTCATGTTGCCATTCCCCTTCATGCTGGTATCACACCGCATTTTGAATCTGCTCACGCATTTTTTCAATCTCGCTCTTGAGATTGACGACGTTCTGCGCCATTTGCGCATCAGAGCATTTGCTGCCGATGGTGTTGGCTTCGCGGTTCATTTCCTGAATCAGGAAATCCATCTTCTTGCCCGTTTCGCCGGATACATCCAGATACACATGCATCTGCGCGATGTGGCTTTCGAGGCGCGACAGTTCCTCGTCGATGGCGCATTTGTCCGCCATCAGCGCGACCTCCTGTGCCAGCCGCGCCGGATCAACGGGTTCAATCGGCAGACGCGCCAGCCGTTCGGTCAGGCGCAGCCGGTATTCCTCCACCACCTGCGGGGCACGCGACGCAATCTGCTCCCGCAGCGCCGCCGCCGCATCCAGATGCACCTGCAAATCATCCCGCAGATGTGTCCCTTCGCGGATGCGCATGTCCGTGAGGTGCTGCATCGCCAGCGCCGTCACTTCGCGGCACTGCGCGGTGAGTGCTTCTTCATCCAGCGCACGTTCCGTCACAGTCGTCACGCCGTCGAGCTGCATCAGGCGGCTGACGGTCAGGTCATTCGCCGCGCCCGTCGCCGTTTGCAGCGTCTTTGCCGCCTGCATGTACGCCGCGGCAAGCGTCTCATCCACCGTCACATCGCTGTCAGAACCGCTGATGCGCCGGAGTGTCAGCTGCACGTCCACATGTCCGCGGCAAAGCGGCGCAAGCGTCTTGCGAATCGTTTCCTCCAGGAAGGTCAGACCGCGGCCGAGCCGCATGGACAAGTCCAGAAAGCGATGGTTCACCGCCCGAAGCTCCACGGTCATCTCCCAGTCGCCCTGGCGAGATGTCTCCTTGCCATATCCGGTCATGCTCTGCATCCGGCAATCCCTCCCCTTCAGAAAATTTATTATACCACGTCCCGCCGCACTTTGCAAGTAGTTTCCCGCATTTGCGCGACTTCAGCTTTTTCGCATTGCAATCTTGACACGCAGTCGGCACGGTGTTATACTTTGGAACATCCGCGTATGTTTTTTCTTTGTTTTTCGCCAATTTGTCATGCGCAGGGAGGATGCAGCCCATGAAACTCGACCGGAAGAAAATGCTGCTCATCAGCTTCATGCTCTTTTCACTCTTTTTCGGTGCGGGAAATTTGATTTTCCCGCCTTTTTTAGGACAGAACGCGGGCAGCAGCACCGTCAGCGCCATGCTGGGTTTCCTCGCGACGGCGGTGATTCTGCCAGTGCTGGGCGTCATCGTTGTGGCGCGGTTCGACGGGCTGGAGCAGCTCGCACAGCACGCCGGGAAGAAGTTCTCCCTGATTTTCACCGTCCTCATCTACCTGTCGATTGGACCGGGGCTGGGCATTCCGCGCGCGGCATCCGTACCGTTTGAGATGGCGGTCGCGCCGTATTTGCCGCAGGGCGCAAACATCCGCGTGTGGATGGTGGTGTATTCGCTGGTGTTCTTCCTGATTGCGCTGTGGCTGTGCATGACGCCGGGCAAGCTCGTCAGCCGCATCGGGAATTTTCTCACGCCGTCGCTGCTGATTCTGCTCGTGTTTCTCTTCATCAGCTTTCTGTTCCGCGGGCAGGTCAACATTGCCGCGCCGCAGACGGAATACAGCGCCGCCCCGTTCCTCAAAGGCTTCTCCGAAGGCTACCAGACGATGGACACGATTGCCGCGCTGAATTTCGGCTTAGTGATTGCCACGACGCTGGGCAGCTTCGGGCTGACGCAGCGCAAAGATGTACTGCACCACACGGTTAAGGCTGGGCTTTTCGCCGGATTGATTCTCTCCGCCGTCTACATGATGCTCAGCTACATGGGCATGTGCTCCTCCGGCGTGTACGACATTCAGGAGAACGGCGCATGGACGCTGCGGTGCATCGTTTCCCAGCTCTTCGGCGAACCCGGCGCGTATCTGCTCGCCGCCATCTTCACGCTCGCCTGCCTGACGACGTGTGTCGGGCTGATTAACTCCATCTCGCAGTATTTCTCGCACCTTTTCTCCCGCATCAGCTACCGCAAGTGGGTCTTTCTCATTATTGGCTTTTCCTTCCTGATTTGCAATCTGGGTCTGACGGTCATTTTGAGCATTTCCATCCCGATTTTGAACGCCATCTATCCGATTGCGATTGTGCTGATTCTGCTGGGCATGACGCACCGCGTGTGGGCAAAAAACCGCTATGTCTACCCGATTGTTGTCGCCGGGACGGGCGTCGTCAGCGTGCTGTACGCGCTGGACACACTGCACCTGCCGCTGGGCATCCTCGGCACCCTCTGTCACGCGCTGCCGCTGTATGAACACGGCTTCGGCTGGGTGAGCGTCGCGCTGGCAATGCTGCTGATTGCCCTGCCAATGCCGCGAATTTTCGCGAAACAGAAGCGCGCTTGACAATTTCGGCAACTTCCTATACAATACAATAGAAGCGTATGATATAAGGAAGCGAGTGACCCATGAATACTCTTAACAAGACTTTTCTGCCCGTGACGCTGGACGAATGCCACGCGCGCGGCTGGGATGCGCCCGACTTTGTGTATGTCTGCGGCGACGCGTATGTAGATCACCCGTCGTTCGGGTTGGCGATTATCAGCCGCATTCTGGAGAAGGCGGGCTATCGCGTGGCAATGCTCTGTCTGCCGCCGTGGCAGGATGCTTCCGCGTTCAAGCAGTTTGGCAAGCCCCGGCTTGGCTTTCTGGTGTCCGCGGGCGTGATTGACAGCATGGTCAACCACTATACCGTCGCGAAAAAGCGCCGCCACGACGATGCCTACGCCCCCGGCGGCAAAGGCTTCATGCGTCCCGACCGCGCAACCATCGTCTACTGCAACCGAATCCGGCAGGCGTACCGCGATGTGCCAATTCTCATCGGCGGCGTGGAAGCGAGCCTCCGCCGTTTCTCCCACTATGACTACTGGGACGACAAGGTGCGCCACAGCATTCTGGTGGACTCCGGTGCGACGCTGCTGATGTACGGCATGGGCGAAACGAGCATCATCGAATGCGCAAACTGGGTGGCGGACGGCATGAATCCGGCGGAACTGCCGAAAATGCGCGGCATCTGCTACATGAGCAAGACGCCCGACCCGACGTGCGTTCAGCTGCCGAGCCATCAGGAGGTCAGTACCGACAAGCGCAAGTACGCTGAGGCGTTCGTCATCCAGTACGACGAGCAGGACCCGATTCGCGGCAAGCGCATGTGTCAGCAGCAGGACACGGATCGATATCTGATACAGAATCAGCCGTGCCTGCCGCTGAGCCGTGAAGCCCTCGACGCGGTGTACGACCTGCCCTACACGCGCACTTATCACCCGATGTACAAGGCAGAGGGCGGCATCCCAGCGCTGCAGGAGGTCGAATTCTCGATTGCCTCCACGCGCGGATGCTTCGGCTCGTGCAATTTCTGTGCCATCACGTTCCATCAGGGGCGCATCATCCAGAGCCGCAGCCCCGAAAGCATCCTCCGCGAAGGAAAGCTGCTGACCCAGCTGCCCAATTTCAAGGGCTACATTCACGATGTCGGCGGTCCGACGGCGAATTTCCGCAAGCCTGCGTGTCCAAATCAGCTGAAAGTCGGCGCGTGCAAGCATCGGCAGTGTCTGTTCCCGCAGCCGTGCAAGAACTTGCAGGTTGATCACGAGGAATTTCTGTCCATCCTCAAGCAGCTCCGCGAACTGCCGAAGGTGAAGAAGGTGTTCGTCCGCAGCGGCCTGCGCTACGACTACATCATGTCCGACAAGAACCCGACGCGCTTCCTGCGCGAATTCTGCAAATACAACGTGTCCGGGCAGCTGAAAGTCGCGCCGGAACATGTTTGCCCGTATGTGCTTGACCGCATGGGCAAGCCGCGCCGCGAGATGTACGACGCATTCGTCGCGCGGTATCAGCAGGTGAACGAGCAGTTGGGCTTAAAGCAGTACTTAATCCCCTACCTGATGAGCAGCCACCCCGGCAGCGACCTGAACGCCGCGATTGAGCTGGCATGTTACCTGCGCGACACGGGGTTCTACCCAGAGCAGGTGCAGGACTTCTATCCAACGCCCGGCACGCTTTCGACGTGCATGTTCTATACCGGGCTTGACCCGCGCACCATGCAGCCCGTTTTCGTCGCGCGGTCGCCGGAGGAAAAGGCGATGCAGCGCGCGCTGATGCAGTACAAGAATCCGCAAAATCAGCCGCTGGTGCGCAAGGCGCTTCGGCTTGCGGGGCGCGAAGACCTGATTGGCTACGGCAAGCAGTGCCTTGTGCCGCCGGAGCGCGATATGCGGGACGACCGCCATCCGACGCGTCCGGGCGACAATCCGGCACACGCGCGCAAGGCGATTCGCCACCCCGACAAGCGGCAGCAGAGCAGCGATAAGCCGCAGAACCGCCGGCAGCGGAGAGGATACTAATTGCATAAGGAACGCCCTCGGATGCAGTCAAATTCGACTATCCGAGGGCGGTTTTTTCAATTATTGCAACAGCCGCTGCGCCATGCTTTCTACGTCTTCCAGCGTCAGGAGCGTGACCGACCCGAACGGCGCGTTGAGCAGCACTTCAACCGCACGGCGATAGCGCGTCAGCAAATCCACCAAAGCGGACAAATCGCACGGCTGCTTGTCGTTTTTCGCCTGCATGAGCTGCGCCGCCAAATCGAAAAAGCAGTCACCCAGCAGATGCAGGACGATGCCTGCCACGCCGCGAATCTCCGTGAACAGTGTGCCGCTCTGGACGCCCTGCGCAATCGTTTGTTCCAGCAGCGGGTGGAAGCGGTCGGACAATGCGTCCAAGTACGTCAAAGCCATCGCGCGCCCTTCCGGCGAAGTGGCCATCGGCAGGAGCATCGCCGTGAACGCCGCGTCTTCATCGCGCATCGGCAGACACGCCGACAGCAGCAGGTTCAGCCGCGCAAGGTCATCCGGCGCATCCGCCAATTGGGCTTCGGCACGTTCCGCCGATTCCTGCGCGTGCTGGTGACTGAGCAGCGTCATGATTTCTTCCTTGCTGGCGAAATGGTGGTAGATGCCGCCCTTGCTGACGCCCGCCACACGGACGATTTCCTGCATACTGGCGGCTTCGTAGCCCTTTTGGCAGAAAAGCTGCTCTGCCGCCCGCAGAATCTCCCGCTTCGTTTCGTCACCCTTGCGCATGTGCTGTTTCCTCCCGTTACTCCGCGTTTTCGCGGTGCATGGAGCGCTCCGACGAAAAGCCGTTCGGATAGCGCCCATGCAACTTGCTAAGATTCCCCTGCAAAATTTCGCTCAGCGGCACATTCAGCCCCTGCGCCGCCTCCGCCAAGTACCACGCGACGTCGCCAAGCTCCTTTTTCAGCTTCTCCGTATCCAGCGGATGCCCCTGAAAGCGGTGCTTTTTGAGCAAATCAATCGCTTCGCCGCTCTCGCCGCAAAGCCCCATCAGCGCGTTTTCCAGCACATCCTGCGGATTCAGCGCTGGATTAAGCAGGGACATGGCTTCCTGCTGATAATCATCGACATTCATTGCGCCTGCTCCTTCCGCTGCATGAGTTCCAGCCCCCTGTCTCTTATACACATCTGACGCTGCCGACGATAAGGCTC
>ERZ1027056.249-NODE-249-length-27949-cov-10.837528_pt1 | contig 27949 bp, 31 predicted proteins | sample MGYA00519427_ERZ1027056 | MGnify/ENA primary metagenome ERZ1027056 (study PRJEB26926, sample SAMN06164570) | human gut metagenome | biome: ENVO:00009003; feature: ENVO:2100002; material: ENVO:00002003 | host: Homo sapiens | place: USA | collected 2012 ... | reverse complement strand
GATGCTCAGGAGTCTCGTGGGCTCGGAGATGTGTATAAGAGACAGGTATTATAGATTTTTTCATATATTGATGATAAAATGTGATAGTAAAAAATTATAAAGTGAATGTAAAGTGATATTTTCGGAGGAAAAGTAATGACAAAAAACATGACAACGGGCAGTCCGTTCAAGCTTATAATGAGCTTTGCACTGCCGCTGCTTATAGGCAACTTGTTACAGCAGACATACAATCTTATTGACGCCGCCATTGTGGGAAGATTTCTTGGTTCAGACGCTCTTGCAAGCGTTGGTGCGTCAAGCAGTGTGCAGTTTTTGGTGCTTGGTTTCTGCATGGGAACAGCCTGCGGTTTCGGTGTGCCTATTGCAAGACATTTCGGTGCAGGGGACATAAAAAAGCTGAAACAGTATTTTTATAACTCCATAGTTATAACGGCTGTCACGGCTTTGGTGCTGACAACTGTTTGTGCGGTATTTTGCAGCGAGATATTAGACCTGCTTTCAACGCCTAAAAATATTTTCGGCGACGCTTACAAATATCTGCTTGTTATCTTTCTTGGAATACCGTTCACGCTTTTGTATAACCTGCTGTCCAGCGTTCTGCGTTCTGTTGGCGACAGCAAAACACCGTTTGTGTTTCTTGCCATTTCAACAGTTTTGAACATTGCTCTTGACCTTGTGTGCGTTATTGTGTTCAGATGGGGCTGCATGGGTGCGGCTATCGCTACGGTCGTTGCTCAGGCGATAAGCGGAATACTTTGTGCTATATTCATTATGAAAAAGGTCAGCGTGCTAAAACTTACCAAAGAGGACAGAGTGATGTCAAAGCCTGCGGTGCTCAACCTTATTATAATGGGCTTTCCTATGGGACTTCAGTATTCAATAACCGCTATAGGTTCAATGGTAATGCAGTCGGCAAACAACAAGCTTGGCAGCATTTATGTTTCAGGATTCACGGCTGCGGCAAGGATAAAGCAGTTCACAATGTGCCCATACGACGCTTTTGCTACAGGTGCGTCGGTATTTGCCAGTCAGAACCTCGGAGCAGGAAATCTCAAGCGTATCAAAAAAGGCATACGCATAGGCGTTGGCGTGGGCATGACATATGGAGTAATAGCCGGAATTGTACTCATATTCTTCGGCAGAGAACTTTCACTGATATTCGTAAACAAGTCGGACGTTGAGGTACTCGCTGCATCGGCTAAATATCTTTTCTACGCAGGCTTTTTCTATTGGACGCTGGGCATACTCAATACTTGCAGAATGTGCACGCAGGGTCTTGGATATTCGGGACTTGCCATATTCTCAGGCGTAACTGAAATGATTGCACGAATTTCTGTGAGCATGATATTTGTTCCAAAGTTTGGTTATCTTGCTATCTGTTTCACAGATCAGGCGGCTTGGGTAGCGGCTTGTCTGTACATAATACCTGTTTGCATACACTGCGTAAACAAAGCAGGTAGGCACATTGCAGGCGAACATGGTTTTCCTTTGGAAAATAAATAAACTAAAGGCAGCTCTGATGAATCAGAACTGCCTTTTTATTATACGCTTTTGTTTATGGCTTTTGTTCTTATAGCAACGTCTGCTGATTTGATAGGATTTACAGTGAAAACGCTGCGTAACGCTCTTTTAATTTCTCACTGCCTGAGCCTAACATCTCACTTTTTACGGTTTTATCAAGCTTTTCACGAAAATCATACCGAAAGAGTCTCGAGTAGCATCTTGTTGTAATTTTTCTCAGCAGGTCATTGTTTCTTGGCTTTGTGATGTCAAGATAATCCATTGCAAGGGCTATGATCTGCTGGTCAAAACTAAGCTCTTTCAAGGCGTTTTCAAGATTGATAAGGCTTACTTCACTTTCGTTATATATCATTAGTTTTCTTCTCCATATTATTTATAGCACTGTAAAGTGCAAGTTTTTGCGTGCAAAGTCTTATGTACCGCATGGTATCTGCGGCGGCGAAAAATATTTCATTTCTGCGGTCTGCCATTTTTGATATACCCCTGTGCCAGTATGACGTAATTTTTGTGCTTATCTCTTAGCATTTTGCCGCCAATAGTTTCGAGAGTCGATATGAAAGCTCTATGTTCTGCGGTGTATTTTGCGGTGACTGATATATGCCTGTTACAGCTGTCTTTTATGGTCAATATTTGCAGCTGCGTGTGTTTGTCAAAGAAAGATGCGGTACATTCCTGTGGGTGCACAAAATATGATCTGTCGGTCTCTTCGTCGCTGTTGGTTTCTGAAATCTTTTTGGCAAGTTCAGCAAAATCACTGATAATAAGTTCACGGAGGGCAGTGCAGTTAAGCTGAGCTGAGCAGGACTAACACAAGTGACTTCAGTCTTTGAAGATGATGACAGATGCCCTATGCTAACCTTGGCATTTTTCAGCTTTAACTCCGTGTGCATATAATTGTTCAGCGGCGTATCGAGATTCCATATGACGGTGGTTTGTTCTCTGAACCGTTTTGAACGTTTTTCATAGAATGTGGGTTGCAGGTCGCTGTATGTGAAAAAACGCTGTGGTGAACGTCTGTCTGTATTGAGAAAATAGTAAACATAGCCCTCATATTCGCCGCTGACGGCTCGTGTGCCTATGGGCAGGATATCCAACGTGCCCATACGGTTAGAATATTCTCTGCGGAATGTGCCGAGCATTTCTTCGGTGATATCTCCCTTTGTGAGCCTGTTTACGCTGTCTGCATATTCAAACATTCTAGCGGCAAACTCCTGCGGACTGAATGACGCACGTCTTGTAATGCAGTCTTTTAGCCTTGCTCCAAGTTCACGCATTTGTCTTTCTGCCTCAGCCTCTTTCAAAGCACGCTTATACCTTTGTTTGAAAGCTCGGTCAGCGTTTGTTCTGTTGCCAGAGCGATAGCTTTGTCTATGGCGTCCAAAATATCATCTCCTATGAAAATATCCTGCCGATATAGTTCCCAAGCTTATCAGGGGTCAGGCTGCCTACAAATGCACCGATATCCGCAAGGAGCATTCTTGACGCACAGGTGCGGCACGCCTCTTCTATCGTGAAACTGTCTGCTGTGAGGCTTTCTTCGCTTTCGTCATTTTGTGTGATAATGCAGTAGGTGTACATTTGCTGTACGAAATCTTGTACAGATAGATCTGGTCGCTCATTACGGATATAAGGCTGTCTTGTATTTCAGCAGGAGTATGGGTTATTTCTTCAAATCGTGCAAAGATACCTTTTTCCATACCTATGAGCAGGTGAGCGGGCACAAGGGCCTCACGGCTTTAGGTGAAAGCATCCAGTTTTCAGGTTTTCTGCCTGTGTCGGCGTTTTTTAAGGCGTTAAGCTCGTCTTTATATCTCACTTCCACAGGTGGTTTTATGTAATTATTAGTCATGACAAATTATATCCTAAGCGTTAATTAAGCATTAATAATTATATTATATTTTAATGCTTTTTACAATACAAGCAAGGATATTCAGCTTTATAAACAACGAACAGATGTTTTGATTGTGCAACTTGACAGCGGTGGTGAGTTTGGGATTTTGGACACAAAAAAACCGCTCCGCATTTCTGCGAAACGGTTTTGTGTATGAGAATGAAATTATCTCTTTGAGAACTGTGGAGCACGTCTTGCGGCTTTGAGACCGTACTTCTTTCTTTCCTTCATTCTTGGGTCACGAGTGAGGAAACCTTCCTTCTTGAGGAGAGGTCTGAACTCGTCGCTTGCCTGAAGAAGAGCTCTTGAAAGACCGTGTCTGATAGCACCAGCCTGACCTGTAACTCCACCGCCTGTTACTGTGCAAACAATGTCATACTTGTCTGTTGTATCAGTTACAGCGAATGGCTGACGAACGATGAGCTTGAGTGTCTCAAGACCAAAGTAATCGTCGATATCTCTGCCGTTTATTGTGATCTTACCTGTACCCTCGTAAACACGAACACGGGCAACAGAATGTTTTCTTCTACCTGTGCCATAGAAATATGGCTGCTTTGATTCGTACATCTAAATTGCTCCTTCCTTACAGTTCGTATTTAACTGGTTTCTGAGCAGCGTTGTTGTGCTCAGCACCCTTGTAAACTCTGAGTCTCTTTGCAGCGGCTCTGCCGAGTGTGTTGTTAGGGAGCATACCCTCAACAGCTATCGTCATAGCTCTGTCTGACTGGTTAGCCATCATATCTGAATACTTGATCTCCTTGAGACCGCCGATCCAGCCTGTGTGCCACTTGTAAGACTTCTGATCAAGTTTCTTGCCTGTGAGAACAGCCTTATCTGTGTTGATGATGATTACATGGTCGCCGCAGTCAGCGTGTGGTGCGTAAGTTGGCTTGTGCTTGCCACGAAGAATGTGAGCAGCCTTAGCAGCAACTCTACCGAGTGACTGACCTTCAGCGTCGAGAATATACCATGTGCGAGTAATGTCGCCTGCTTTTGGCATATAAGTTGACATATTATTTCCTCCATTCAGAATTATAAAAAGTCTGTTCACAGCCGCATTTTCGCCCTGTGAACTCACAACGTTGTTTATTATACAACAGCTTACCCCGATTGTCAATAGTCAAAACGCCGAATTTTTAATTTATATCCCTCATTCTCTTTAATTCTCTCCGTTTTGCTCCGTTTCTCTCGATTTCTCTTAATTCATTTCACTTTTTGTTCCTATATCAATATATATAGATATCAGCAGATAATCAGAGATAATCAACGCATTAATAAGATATATTAAATAAATGCCTGTTCATGTTTGAAAATATGCAAATTCGCTGATATTTAGCTTACACACATAGCTTTATTCATCATCAAAAGAGAAGATATCCTCCACAGATACGCCGAAAACCTTGGCTATATCCATTGCAAGCTTTAATGACGGGTTATACTGTCCTTTTTCAAGACGGATTATGGTTTCACGCCTGACGCCGACCTTTTCGGCTAAGTCCCCTTGTTTCATATCCAGCTTTGCACGGTATTCCTTGAGCTTTGTTTTAAGTTCAGGCATTACTCGTCCTCCTCATCGGTGCTGAGCTTTCCCTCTTGGTGGAGGAAAAATCCGCTTTCAAGGGTCATATAACTGAACCAGAATATAAACCATACTTGATACAGTCTGTCGCTGTTTATCTTTATGGTTATACTTCCGTCCCAGAACATTGATATAAAGATCGCTACTGCTAGTATTATCAAAAACACGGTTGTGATATTTTGATGTGCCTTGAGCATATTTTCTTTTGCCATTTCGTCCTCTTTGTCAACTTTCTGACAGCTTGCATACAGCCATACTATCGCTAATAAAGCCGTTACCGCAGCCAGTACAACGAATATTACAGTCGCCCATTTTGTATCATCAAGTTTGTAATGCTCCACCGTGTTTTCAAATATCTCCGTAATAAGTATCCCGATACCTGTAAACATACGCTTTTGGTGATATTCTCTCAGAGTTATCTTTTTCTTTTCTTTTTTCTCTTTCATTTTTATCCCTTCTAGTCCTCGTCATCGTCAAACTTGCTTTCAAAATACAGCCCTATAAAATTGTATACCGCATAGCAATACCATATCAAACCGGTTATAACATATTCGTTCAGCGTTATCTTCAAGTTTCCTAATATCTCAGAGAACAAGGTCGTAACTGAAATAAACAGGCACGCTAACGTAAACAGGAATGATATAAAAGTTTGATTGACCTTTGCTGTTGTCTGCTGGGCAAGTTCATCATCTGTATCTCTTTTGCCCACTGTGGATATTATTTTTGTTATGCACACGGCTATCAGTGCTAGCGTTACCAAAGATACGATAAGATTTATCACATTGGTGAGCGTATGTCCTTTTTTGATATCAGGCAGGAACTTATCCATGACCCAATAGAATATCCACATTGAACCGCCTGCTGTACCTAAGATACCCATAAGTTTGTAGTATTTTTTATATGATATCTTGTTTGATATTTCATCAGTTTTGTTTTTCACTGCTATCTCTTCTTTCTTTTGTTCTTTACACGGCAGTATAATCAAAGTGACTTATTTATCACCTTGTGTGACAATTATATCACCTTTGTTTTGCTCTGTCAATATAAAAGTGACAAATTTATCACTTTTGTGCAGGTATACAAACTGTGTGACAACTGATCGTGCACATTTATGTATAGTGACAATAAAAAGAGCGGAACAATGTCCGCTCTAAAAATTATTCTGCTGATGAACTTGAACTATCAGTATCGCTGCTGTCGCCGCCGTTAATGAAGATAGCTTTGCAAACTGAGCTGAAATCTTCATCTCTGAGAGAAACGTCATTTTTCACAACGTCTGATATAGCGAACTTTCTGTAGGTGAAACCGTCATATACTATTAAAAAGGAAATAGTGTAGTTATCAGAGCCATGTTTGCCTTTTACTGTTACTGTGTAGTTGTGCCCGTCCTTTGTGCAGTCCCACTCAGCGTCATCGCCAAGGTATGAGGCTATACATTCGCCTATTATCTTTGAAGAGCTACCTGAGAAGTTGTCAAGGCTTTGAACGTAGCTGTTCTGTGCTGAAACGGTCATGTAGTCAGCGTCGATTTTAATGCTTTGTGTAAACCCGTTCATGAACAGGGCAGCGATAATGAAAAATCCGCACATTATCGCTTTGTAAAGCTCTCTGCCACACAGCTTTTCACGCTTGTATACATAAACCGGCGTGAGCCATACCCATTTATAAAGGTGGGTGGCGGCAATATCATGCTTTATAAGCTGCTTACAGTCTGCGACTGAACGGCCTATCATAAAAAGCGGCACAAGTATCCAAAGCACCGCTCCCGCAGTGGCTGAGTTTGCGTAGTTTTCAAGAAACAAGCCAATAAGCGGCACAAAGCATATGAACCATATCAGTCCATTGTTGAGGGACAATGCCTTTGCAGAATTAGAGTTGTTTTCAGTCTGCGGCATATTTATCGTAATATCCATTTTATCCTCCGATATTTCTAAGTTACCTATATTATATAATATTTTTCTGAAATAATCAATAGTCTGCTTTTTTGTTTATTTGTCACAAAACATATGTTCTGCTTGATATTCAGAAATGTTTAATTAATGTATTTACAAAATCATCGACTTTGTGTTATAATATAATTTGTATGTAAAAATTTTTCCTAATCAGCAAGAAAGGAAATGAGAAATGGCAAGCAAAAAGGAATATACAAATGAAGATATAGTATCCCTTAAAGGCGAGGACAGAGTAAGAAAACGTCCTGCGGTCATATTTGGTTCTGACGGTCTTGAGGGCTGCAAACATTCTGTTTTTGAAATACTTTCAAACTCCATAGACGAGGCTCGTGACGGTCATGGTGATAAGATAATCGTGACGAAGTATAATGACGATTCTATCGAGGTAGAGGACTTCGGACGTGGCTGTCCTGTTGACTATAACCAGCGTGAGAAGAAATATAACTGGGAGCTTGTTTACTGCGAGCTTTATGCAGGCGGTAAGTATAATAACAATGGCGGAGATAACTATGAGTATTCTCTTGGTCTGAACGGACTGGGTGCTTGTGCGACGCAGTATTCCTCTGAGTTTATGGACGTTGAAGTTTTCCGTGACGGATATAAATATGACTTGCACTTTGAAAAGGGAAGAAACGTCGGAGGTCTTAAAAAGGAAGAGACCAAGCAGAAAAAGACCGGCACAAAGACTCACTGGCGACCTGACCTTGAGGTTTTCACTGATATAAAAATAGAGAACGAATATTTTGAGGACGTTCTGAAAAAGCAGGCGGTAGTAAACCCTAATATCACATTTATCCTGCGTATCCAGCGTGAGAACAATTCCTTTGAGGAAAAGACGTTCTATTATGAGAATGGTATCGCAGATTATGTTGCTGAGATAGCAGGTGAAAAGCCGCTGACGTCCGTGCAGTTCTTCACAGGTGACCGCAAGGGCCGTGACCGTGAGGATAAGGACGATTATAAGGTCAAGCTTTCTGTAGCGTTCACTTTTTCAAATCAGATAAAACTTCTTGAATATTATCACAATTCAAGCTATCTTGAGCATGGCGGTTCGCCTGAGGACGCTGTAAAGAGTGCTTTCACTTCCCAGATAAATGCTTATCTCAAAAGCAACAACAAGTATCTGAAAAATGAAAAGCCTATCACTTTTCAGGATATCGAGGACTGCCTTGTGCTTGTATCAAGCTCTTTCTCCACACAGACTTCATATGCCAATCAGACGAAGAAGGCTATCACAAATAAGTTTATCAAAGAGTGCATGACAGAGTTTTTAAAGCACAATCTTGAGATATACTTTATTGAAAATCCTGACGAGGCTGTGAAGATAGCTGAACAGGTGCTTGTTAATAAGCGTAGCCGTGAAAAGGCCGAGAAGTCAAGAATAGATCTGAAGAAAAAGCTTGCAGGTTCTATCGACCTTTCCAATCAGGTGCAGAAATTCGTTGACTGCCGTTCTAAAGACCTTTCCCAGCGTGAGCTGTATATAGTGGAGGGCGACTCGGCCCTTGGTTCTGTTAAAATGGCAAGAAACGCTGAGTTTCAGGCTGTTATCCCTGTAAGAGGAAAAATACTCAACTGCCTTAAAGCCGACTATGATAAGATATTCAAGAATGAGATAATCACAGATCTTATAAAGGTCATAGGCTGCGGTGTTGAGGTAAAGACGGGCAAAAACAAGGAGATATCCATGTTCAATCTTGACAATCTCCGTTGGAACAAGATAGTTATTTGTACCGATGCCGACGTTGACGGTTTCCATATCAGAACGCTTATACTCACAATGCTTTACAGGCTCGTGCCGACCCTTATTGAAAAAGGATATGTTTATATTGCGGAGTCACCGCTCTTTGAGATAACAACTTCCGACAAGACTTATTTTGCGTATGATGAAAACGAAAAGACAAAGATACTCAAAATGATAGGCGACAAGAAGTTTGATATCCAGCGTTCAAAAGGTCTTGGTGAAAACGAGGCGGAGATGATGAGCCTTACAACAATGGACCCTGCCACAAGACGTCTTATAAAGATAGAGCCTGATGATATTGAGCAGACACAATGGATGTTCGATATGCTCTTGGGTGACGATCTGCAGGGAAGAAAAGATTTCATCACCAATAATGGTGTTGATTATCTTGATATGGCGGATATTTCATAATTTGCAGCTGATAAATATTTGTTGCAGAAAGGATAGATTTTATGGCAAGAAAAAAGGCAGAGCCTAAAAAGACTGCTAAACCAAATAACAACGCATATATTGAGGGTGCAGGACTTGTTGCAGACGAAAAGATAACAATGTCCCTTGAAAAGAACTATATGCCGTATGCCATGAGCGTTCTTGTTTCAAGAGCGTTCCCTGAGATAGACGGCTTTAAGCCTTCCCACAGAAAGCTGCTTTACACCATGTATAAAATGGGACTTCTCAATGGCAAGCTCACAAAGTCTGCCAATATCGTTGGTGCGACCATGAGGCTCAACCCTCACGGCGACGATGCTATATATGAGACCATGGTAAGACTTTCTCAGGGCAATGAGGCACTTTTGCACCCTTATGTAATGAGTAAGGGTAACTTCGGCAAGGCATATTCAAGAGATATGGCGTATGCTGCCTCACGATACACTGAGGCAAAGCTCATGCCTATCTGTCAGGAGCTTTTCGGAGATATAGATAAGGATACCGTGGATTTTGTCCCTAACTATGACAATACGACCACAGAGCCTACCTTGCTGCCTGCGACTTATCCGTCGATACTTGTTAATGCAAACGTCGGTATCGGTGTTTCCATGGCGTCATCAGTTTGCCCGTTCAATCTCAGCGAGGTTTGTGAAACAACTATCGGGCTTATGAAAAATCCTGATTTTAATGCCCTTGAAACACTTAAAGGCCCTGACTTTCCGGGCGGTGCGTCACTGCTTTATGATGAGGAAGAGCTTGATAAGATATACCGCACAGGAAAAGGCTCTGTAAAGCTTAGAGCAAAGTATCAGTACGATAAGGATTCAAGGTGTCTTGAGATAGTCGAGATACCTGCGACCACCACAGTTGAGGCGATAATCGAGAAGATAATTGCCCTTGTGAAGGCTGGTAAAATAAGAGAGATATCATATATCCGTGATGAAACTGATATCAACGGTCTGAAAATAGGTATCGATATCAAAAAGGGCGTTGACCCTGACAAACTTATGCAAAAGCTTTATAAGCTGACGCCGCTACAGGATTCATATTCATGTAATTTCTATATACTTGTTCATGGCTATCCGAGAATAATGGGTGTTTATGATATACTCAAAGAGTGGGTAGCTTTCAGAATGGACTGCGTTCGCCGCAGGACAAGCTTTGACCTTGCTAAAAAGAAAGACAAGCTGCATCTGCTGAAAGGTCTTGGAAAAATACTTCTCGATATCGACAAGGCTATAAAGATAATCAGAGAAACGGAAGAAGAAACAGAGGTCGTTCCTAACCTTATGGTTGGATTCGGCATTGACGAGATACAGGCAGATTATGTTGCTGAAATAAAGCTCAGACACCTTAACCGTGAATATATCCTCAAGAGAACTGCCGAAACTGAGGATCTTGAAAAGGCTATCGCAGAGCTTGAAGATATCCTCGGCAGCGACAGAAAGATAAAGAATATCATCATATCTGAGCTTAAAGAGGTCTCAAAGAAATACGGTCAGCCGAGAAAAACTCAGTTCTATTACAAGACCGATATAGAAGAGATAGACGTAGAGGACGATATCCCTGACTATGCTTGCAAGCTGTTTCTATCTCAGAGCGGTTACTTCAAGAAGTGTACTCCGCAGTCGTTGAGAATGGCAAGTGAACAGAAGTATAAAGAGGGCGACGGCCCTATGCAGGAAATGGAGAGCACTAATAAAACTGAACTGCTGTTCTTCTCTGATAAGGCAGCCGTATATAAAACAAAGGTCTCACAGTTTGCCGACACAAAGGCGAGTGCTCTTGGTGATTATATCCCTGCAAAGCTTGGCTTTGATGACGGCGAGGGCGTGGTATCTATGGTAAATACTTTGGACTATTCAGGCTATATGATCTTCTGCTTTGAAAACGGCAAGGTGGCAAAAGTTCCGCTGAATGCTTATGAAACAAAGACCAACAGAAAAAAGCTTACCAACGCTTATTCTTCAAAAACAAAGCTTGTGGGAATGTTCTTTGTGCAGGATAACGCCGAGATAATGCTCCGCACAACTAACGGCAGAGCAATGATATTTGATACGGCACTGCTTATGCCTAAGTCAACAAGAGATACCATAGGCGTTCAGGTAATGACGCTTAAAGCAAAGAACTCTCTTGTGGATAAGGCGTTTATTGTGGACGAGGAAACAGCAGCAGGCCTTTCAAAATATCGCAGCAAGACTATACCTGTGGCAGGCTGTTTTGCAAAGGATATTGAAGATCCTGACCAGATGCATTTTTGATACATTATATTTCCAGCGGATATGATAAGTCATGTCCGCTATTTTTGTATCGGCGTGGTTTTGTTGACTTTTCATGGTGATTATGATATAATTATTTTGAAAAAGTGCGTAAAATCATGGATATTACAGAAGGGGAGTTGTTTTTATGGAGTGCCCGAAGTGTCATAAGCCTGTTGACGATGAGGCTATTTTCTGTCCGAACTGTGACACGAGATTAAGACCTGACAAAAACACATCGATAATGAAACGCTTTAAAAAGCAGGACAAGCCTTTGAAGGGCGAGGTAATAGATGATAAAAAGACTAAGCTGTCTGAGGGCAAGCTAAAAGTCATTCTTATCTCTGTGGCTGTCGTGCTGTTGATAGTGCTTGTCATTCTTATTGTTGTTAATGTCATTAGCGGCAAGGGCGAGAAAACTGCGGAGAGTATTTCAGAATATATAGGTGTTGACGTTGCAAAGGCTCAGAAAAAGCTTGATATGCACTTCAAGGACGAGTCGGCTTTTCAGGGCGTGAACAATGCTCTTACTTTTGATTATATCATGGAATCCGATGACAGTGTGAATGTTGACGGCATAAATTATCCTGAATGGGCGGCTCTTGTTACTGTTGATGACAAGGAACGTATTCAGACTGTGAAATATTCCAACTTCAAGGTGCTCAAAAGCAATGCAAATGGCGAAGAAAAGAGTAAAGCTATAAACCTTGACAAGTTTGAACAGGGTGAAAAGTGGAACAGCTTGTCGGATGCAATAGATCTTGAATATTACAGTATTTTGTGGGCTAAGGATACAAAGACATATGTTTACCGCTATTGGTATGAAAATGACGCAGGTGACAGACAGCCTGTTGTTCTCAATGTGACATTTGATACCGACAACAAGTATCTTTACTACACTTCTACCCTTATTTATCCTGAATATCTGTGATAACGTGCTTTTCCAAAGCATTACATAATGTTACAAAAAGAATACAAATTGTTGCGTAAATTCTACAATTACGCAAAAAAACTTGACTTATGTGCTGTTTATTGCTAATATAAAGTGATGAATAACGCAAAAAGGAGGTTCGGTATGGATCCTAGTACCAAATTATGTATGGGCTGTATGAACGAGCTTGGTTCTGACGGCCGCTGTCATTATTGCAGCTATACCGACGATATCCCGCATTTACAGTCTTATCTTGCACCGAGAACTGTGCTTGATAACAGATATATAATAGGAAAAATGCTCTCATATAACGGCGAGGGTGCGTCTTACATATGCTACGATATGGTGGGCAAATGTAAGTGCGTGGCAAGAGAATATATGCCTGACACCCTTTGTGAAAGAGATAGTGAGAGCCAGCGGCTTGTGGTAAACCCTGACTGTCTGGCAAAATATAAAACGTTCATGTCCGAGTTTGCTGATGTGAATAAGGTGCTCTCACGAATGAGAAATCTTCAGCATATCGCTACGGCAAAGGATATGTTCTGTGAGAACAACACAACCTATGTCATACTTGAGTATGTAGAGGGCGTGTCGCTGAAAAAATTCTTGCAGTCTAACACCGGCTTTCTCACTTGGGAACAGGTAAAAAAACTGTTCGTGCCGCTGTTCACAACGCTGAGCATTGTCCATAATGCAGGTATCATACACAGGGGAATATCTCCTGAAAATATCATTGTTACAACTGATTGTGAGCTTAAACTCACAGGATTTTGCATAAGTTCTATCAGAACTTCAAACACTGGATTGTCGCCTGAGTTCTATTCAGGTTATACTGCACCTGAGCAGTATTCGTCTCTTGAATGGCAGGGCACATGGACTGACGTTTATGCACTTGCGGCTGTGCTTTACAGGATACTCACAGGCTGTATGCCTCTCGACGCTTATACTCGTACAAAGAATGACACAATGGTAGAGGCGTGCAGAGTAAATCCTAGCATACCGCAGCATATATCGAGAGTCCTCTCAAGAGCTATGAGAGTTCGTGGCGAGGAAAGGATTCAGACGGTTTCTGAGCTTGTTACTGCACTTTTTGAACAGCATACAACTCATATGGAACACCCGAAAGGCTCAACTCAGACTATACCTATCCAGCACGTTCCAAGGCAGAGAACGCAGTCAAGACAGCTGCCTCAGCAGCCGCAGGAGGACGAAAAGCCTAAGAACAAGACGGCTACCATTATTGGTTGGACTGTACTCGTTATAGTTCTGCTGTTGTCAGTGTTCTTGCTTTATGAGCTGTTCTCAGGTCCGTCTGACAGTGATAATAATTCATCTGTAAACAAGGTCATCTCAGCTGATGACGCTGATACTGTTGACAGCGAGGTATTTGTATACAGCACTACGGTGGCAACACCTAAGGTAACAGACGCTGAAAGCCAGTCGGAGTACGGCTATGGTGCTATCATGCCTAACGTTGTGGGTCTTGAATATGACACCGTTGTAAAACAGCTGGGTGAAGATTTCACTATCAAGGCTGATTATTACTATTCCGATACAGATGACAAGGGCGTTGTTGCAGAGCAGAGCATACCTGAGGGTACTGACTTTGACCCGTCTTTGAAGAATGAACTTGTGCTCAAAGTGTGTGCAGGTTCCGAAAATGTTCCTGTTCCTGATTTCTCCGGTCTGTCTAAGAAGGCTTACCTTGAGCTGCTTGACTCTTACAATATCAAGTACAAGGTTGTAACAGACTTCTCGAACTCTGTATCAGCAGGATATGTAATGGCAACAAGCGTCAATGTGGGCAGTACTGTCAATGTAAAGAACGGCGATGTTCTTACAGTTACCGTGTCAGCCGGTATCGTGACAACGACCACTACCAATGCTGCCACAAAGGCAACAGAAACTACCGAAGAACCGAAAACTACCACTTCTTCGGAAACTACAACAGAGGCTCCCGCTGATGTGCCTGCTGAATAGCGAAAACGTTTAAATAAAATGTTAAAAAATAAACAAAGCCCTTGACAATTCAGGGGCTTTGTGCTATGCTCATTATAGATTATTAGGAAAGCAACAGGATAAATTGTTTCCTGATTTGGAGGTATTTTACATGGCTAAGAAAATTGGTGTACTTACTAGCGGAGGAGATGCTCCGGGAATGAACGCTGCTGTAAGAGCAGTATGCAGAGCTGGACTTGCAAAGGGTATGGAAGTCGTAGGTATCCTCAGAGGATATAACGGCCTTCTTAACGGCGAGGTTATCGAGATGAACGCTAGGACCGTTTCAGGAATAATCCAGAGAGGCGGTACTTGCCTTTACACAGCAAGATGTCCTGAGTTCAGAGATATCGAGGGCGTAAAGAAGGGCAGAGATAAGTGTCTTGAAATGGGTCTTGACGGTATCGTAGTTATCGGCGGTGACGGTTCATTCAGAGGTGCTGCTGACCTTTCAGCACAGGGTATCCCATGTATCGGTCTGCCTGGAACTATAGACAACGATATTGCATGCACAGAATATACTATCGGTTATGACACAGCTATGAACACGGCTATGGAAATGATCGATAAGATCAGAGATACTGCACAGTCACATGACAGATGTTCAGTAGTTGAGGTAATGGGCAGAAATGCTGGTCACATCGCTATCAACGTTGGTGCAGCTGTTGGTGCTGAGGCTGTTATCACACCTGAAAAGCCTTATGATCTTAATGCTATCGCTCAGAAGATGGAGCAGACTAAGAAGTCAGGCAAGACACATTTCATCATCGTAGTTGCTGAGGGCGTTGGCAAGACTGAGTATATCACAAGAACTCTTCAGGATATTACAGGTGTCGAGTCAAGAGCTACTATCCTTGGTCACGTTCAGAGAGGCGGCTCACCTACAGTTAGAGATAGAGTTGTTGCAACTGAAATGGGTTACCATGCTGTTGAACTGCTTGAGCAGGGCATCGGTAACAGAGTTGTCGGCATGAAGGACAACAAGATATATGATGTAGATATTCAGGAGGCTCTCTCAATGAAGAAACCTTTTGAGGACAATCTTTATAAGATACTCAACGAAACTGCATTCTAATTTTCACGAAGTCTGAGTCTTTAAGACTTTGACATATTACAGAGTAGAAAACTGAGCGTTAAGTGTCCGTCGGACGGGGAGTTGCCGTCGGAACGAAAAAGGCAGAACCTTTGCGGTTCGGTTTTCGCATCCCGCTGAATGTGTAATTGAAGCTTTTCATAGCGGCTCTGCACATCCCGCATGGGTAGTGTGCAGAGCTGTTTTTATGCTCTGTTATACACAAAGCGACAAGCTCGCAAATAAGGAGGTAAATTTATGAAGAGCTTTGGAAAAATGTTCTATGATTCTTTCAAATCGCTGAAAGATCTGAGAACATTGACAACAACAGGAATACTGATAGCGTTGGCGTTTGCTATCAGGTCGTTTTCTATCGAGGTAACGCCTGATCTGAGAATTGGATTCACATTTCTTGCGACCTGTACTATAGGTATGCTTTATGGACCTGTAGTATGCGGAATGTCAACATTTGTGCTGGATTTTCTGGGTTACTTAGTGCAGAACAAATCACCGAGAGCCTACAGCCCACAGCTTGCAATGGTCGTTATAATTTCAGGTATCATTTACGGCTGCCTGCTGTATAAGTGTGATTTCAACAATAAGAAGGTGCAGAGCTTTATAAGGATAGCCATTGCAAGAGGCAGCGTTATACTTTTCTGCAATATAGGACTTAACTCCTATTTTCTGTATACTCTTTATGTAAACAAGACCTTTGGTATCACGAACCTTACAAAAGAGGGTGTGAGCGGTTTTCTTACATATTGCACTCCTAGAATAGCTAAGAATCTTATCCAGCTCCCCGTGGATCTGATATTGCTTATGATATTCCTTCCGGCTGTGAAATTTGCATATGAAAAAGTAAGGTCACAGTTTGGTCACAGGGCGACAAACAACTGATATTTGGCGGCGGCAGAAATGCTGCCGCTTTTTGCGTGAAAATATACAAGAAAAATAAGTTGTTATTGTGAAATTTAGGTGAAACACTTGAAATCCGCAGAGATTTAGTGTATAATTAAAATTAAGTTATTTTTAAGGCGAATCTTCGCTTTTTATTCAGAAAGGTCTTGATCGTATGATAAATGTAGGTTTTATCGGTGCAGGAAACATGGGCTATGCTATCATGAAAGGCATTGCAGGCAGCAAAATGGGTAGCGATATCCAGCTTTATGCTTATGATAAGTATGCCCCTATCCTTGACAGACTTGATGAGCTGGGAACAGTGAAATGCGGCAGCTGTGCTGAAGTTGTGGAAAAATCTGAGTATGTTTTTCTTGCAATAAAGCCTCAGCAGCTTGACGAGGTGCTCGATGAGATCGCTTCTGTTGTGACTAAGGATACTGTCATTGTGTCTATCTGTGCAGGGATCACAGACGAGTATATCGCATCAAAGACTGTTTCAGGTGCAAAAGTGGTGCTCGTTATGCCAAATACTCCGCTGCTTTTGGGAGAGGGTGCAACGGCACTTTCACGCTCTGACAGCGTTACTGATGAGGAATTTGACCTCGTTTGCAACATATTTGGTTCATGCGGAATGTATGCTGTGATATCAAAGAACAAAATGAAAGAGATAATCGCAATAAACGGTTCATCTCCTGCGTTTATCTATCTTTACGCTCAGGCTTTTGTTGAGTATGCAAAGAGCGTTGATATCGATGAAACTGTTGCAAGAGATCTTTTTGCTAAGTCACTTATCGGCTCAGCTAAAATGATAACTGACAGTGGCAAGTCACTGGACGAACTTATTGAAATGGTATCGTCAAAGGGCGGTACAACTATTGCCGGTCTTGAAAAACTCCGTGAGGGCGGTCTGCCAAAGGCTGTTGAGGAGTGCTGCAAGGCTTGCACAAAGAGAGCATACGAGCTTTCAAAGTAGTTATTTTTTCGTATGCATGGCATATACATTACTCAAAGGAGTGATGTATAATGAACATCGGGACAGGCATATATAAAAGCGGAGTGCTGGCATTCTTTGCAGGAGTCATACTTATTGGTGCACTTCTTGGCACTGTGACTTTCTGCTTTATGGGCAGCGATGAATTGTCAAGATTGTCGGTGTTTTCAAACAGTTTTGTTGACGTAAGGTCGTCAGGTGATCTTGGGGAGATACTAGTGAGATCTTTTGTCAGCTCCACAGTGTTTATAGCGGTGGTCTTTTTGTCAGGCTTTTCTGCATTGGGACAGCCGTTGGCAGCAGCGGTGCTGCTTTTGCGAGGCATGGGCTGGGGTGCGGCAATGTCGCAGCTTTACAGCCTTTATGGCAGCCGTGGTGCTTTGCTTTCAGTCGTGTTCGTGCTTTTGCCTGCGGTCATAACTGCGGCTGCACTTATGATAGCGGCGAGGGAATCAGTGGCTATGTCAAACATATTGCTGTGCATTGTTTTTTCTGATAGACAGCATAACGGACTTAGACAGACTGTGCGGTTATATGCGGTGAAGTTTCTTGTGCTTGAGGCGGCTGCGGCAGTGGCGGCAGGTCTTGAATGTCTGCTGACTGTTATTTTTGCAGGACGTATTTAGTATACAAACAAATGAAATAAAATTCGGGATTTTTTCGGGGACTATTAATTTTAAGGAGCGGTGTAATGTCTTTATTCGGTAATTACAATACCCCCGGCAGAGGTGTGCTGAAAGCCCCTCAGGAGAAAAAGGGTATTTTTAAATTTTTTGAGGTATATGGCAGACATATGTGGAAACTTATGGAGCTTAATGTGCTGTATTTTATTTTCTGCATACCGCTGACACTTATGGTGATATTGCTGCTTATGACATCAAATCCTGCATGGCTTGTCCTTGCGATACCGTCAGTACTCGTCGGACCTGCTACGGCTGCAATGACTAAGGTCTGTCGAAATTATTCGCAGGAGAGAAACGCATTCCTGTTGCATGATTTCTGGGATTCTTTCAAGAAGAATTTCAAGCAGGGCACTATAATGGGAGCAATAGACATAATCTTTGCCATAGGCTTTATTGTTGGAATACCAATGTATAAATACTGGGCGGAACAGAACTCAATGATATACATTCCGTTTATCATCTGCATAAGCTGCCTTATCGTGTTCTTTATGATGCACTTCTATATTTATCTTATGATAAGCTCAACAAATCTGAATTTGAAACAGATAATAAAGAACTCATTCTATCTTGTGAACCTTGGCATCAAGCAGTCTTTGTGGACTCTGCTGGTATCACTGATAGTGATAGTTTTGATGTATCTTTTCTTGCCGTATTCACTTTTCGTTATGCCATTCTGGCCGCTTTCTTTTATATGCTTTGTGACTTGTTTCAACTGTTATCCTGTAATAAGAAAGCACGTTATCCAGCCTTATTACGATCAGCGTGGTGAGAGCAATCCTGAGTTTGCTTATAAAGAGGTCGATCCTGACGAGCAGCTCTTTGAGGACAAGGCAGCTGAGGAAACTCCTGTCAAGACAAAGGCTAGCAGAAAAAAAGGCAAAACAATTTCATAATATAACAAAAGGACAGCTCATTTGAACTGTCCTTTTGTATTGCTATTTTTCGATCTCGCCCAGTGAAAGTGCTTTCAGATAAGCGTTTATAAATCCGTCAAGGTCGCCGTCCATAACAGCGTTTACATTGCTGTTTTCATAGCCTGTTCTGTGATCTTTAACAAGAGTGTAAGGCATAAACACATATGAACGTATCTGTGCACCCCATGCTATCTCTTTCTGAACGCCCTTGATATCCTCTATCTTTTCGAGATGTTCACGCTCTTTTATCTTGATAAGTTCCGCCTTGAGCATTTTCATTGCATAGTCCCTGTTCTGAAACTGCGAACGCTGCGTCTGGCATGATGTAACAATACCGGTAGGTATGTGGGTAAGTCTTACCGCAGATGAGGTCTTGTTGATGTGCTGTCCGCCTGCACCGCTTGCACGGTATACGTCCATTTTGATGTCCTCAGGACGGATATCTACTTCGATAGTGTCATCTATTTCAGGCATGACATCAACTGCTGAGAATGACGTGTGTCTGCTGCCTGAACTGTCAAAAGGTGAGATACGCACAAGTCTGTGTATTCCTGCCTCGCTTTTGAGATAACCGTAGGCATTTTCGCCCTCTACTATCACAGATGCACTCTTCATTCCTGCCTCTGCACCCTCCAAATAGTCAAGGGTAGTCATTTTGAAACCATGGCTCTCACACCATTTGTGATACATTCTGAAAAGCATTTCGCTCCAGTCCTGAGCCTCAGTTCCGCCTGCACCGGCATGAAAATTGATGATAGCATTGTTGTGATCGTATTCACCCGTAAGCAGCGTATCGAGCTGTGCGGCGTCAAGACCGTCCTTGAGAGTTTTCAGCTCGGACTGTATCTCATCTATCATGTCCTCGCCGCCCTCGTCAGCTGCCATTTCAATAAGCACTTCGATATCTTCAAAGGACGTCTTGAACTTGTTGTACTTTTCAAGCTTGCCCTCAAGATTTCTTGTTTCCTGTAAAACCTTCTGCGACTTCTCCATGTCGTCCCAGAAATTAGGCTCGGCAGCTTTCTCGTGAAGCTCGGCTATCCTTTCCTGAGAACGCTCAATATCGTATACGTCATGCAGCTCACTGATGACAGGTCTGAGAGCCTCAAGCTCTGACTTTAAGTTTTCTAGAAATACCATATCTTTTTCTCCTTATTTTATATCATTATATATTATAAAACTTTTTTTGTGAAAAGTAAAGGAAAAATATAAAAAAACTATAGCATTTTCCTTAAAGATGTGCTATAATGTTATCCAAAGACTTGTAAAGTCTGTTTCAATAAGAAAGGAAACCTGATATGGCTAATTATACAGGAGAAAAATGTATTTCCTGCGGAGAGGTTTTTAAAGACGGTGACGATATCGTTGTTTGCCCTGAATGTGGCACGCCTTATCACCGTGAATGTTACCTCAAAGAGGGAAAATGTATAAATGACACGCTCCACGAAAGCGGACAAAGCTGGGAGCAGTCGCAGGAAAGTTCGGATAACGAGAATATCCGTTGCATACGCTGCGGCTTTGAAAATCCGCCTGACAAGCTTTTCTGCGAAAAGTGCGGAACACCGCTTATGAAGAATGATACCACAGAGCGTCCGTTCAACGATATGGGTGCTCAGAACGGCGGTCAGCAGGCAGGTCCTGACGGACAGCCGTTTGGTCCGTTTGGCAGACAGGTGGTATTTGACAAGGATTCTGACCTTGAGGGCATAAAGCTTGATGATTATGCGAAATTTGTGAAAACAAATCCGCTCATATTTCTCTCGAATTTTATTCGTTTCGGAAAATTCGGCGGAAAGGTATCAATAAATTTTGCGGCTTTTCTTTTTCCACATCTTTATTTTCTGTTCAGAAAAATGAATCTTGTGGGTATCGTCATGCTGATAGCTACAGCGTTGCTCAATATACCGACCGCTATCGAGTATCTTTGCTCAGGCACAATGGGATTTTCACTGGATATCGGCATAAACGTCACAGGAAAAGTATTTCAAGGCATTTCCGCCGCAGCATGGTATGTTTCCATGGCACTTCAGTTTGTGGCAGGCTTTTTCGGCAACTATATGTATTATAAGTTTGCACAGAAAAAGATACGTGAGATAAGGGCCGAGGACGGTACGGAACAGGAGATAGCTGAGAAGATATCAGCAAAGGGCGGCACATCATGGGGTGCTGTTTTCCTTGGATTTGCTGTATATTCCGCAATAGTTGTATTCGGTATCTTTGGCATCACAAAGATATTTGCGTGAGTTTTACAAAAAGTTCATAAAAAAATGTCGATGACCCTTGACAGAAATTCTGTCTTGTGTTATAATAATTGAGTTATCCTTGCTTGTGCAAATTGCGGCACAGGCGAAATCCAAAAGGAGGTGCAAAAGCAATGGCAAAAATCAATGAGTCTTATGAGGCTATGGTAATTTTCAGCTCTAAGCTTGACGAGGAGGCTGTAAACACACTCACAGCTAAGTTCAACGACCTGATCGAGGCTAACGCAAGCGACGTTACACTCAGCAACTGGGGCAAGCGTAAGCTCGCTTATGCTATCAACTACGAAACAGAGGGTACTTATGTACTGTGGTCATTCACATCTAAGCCTGAGTTTCCAGCTGAGCTCGAGAGAATCCTCGGCATTACAGACGGCGTTATCCGTTTCTTAGTAACGATCAAGTAAGACTGCGAAAGAGGGAAAAGTTATGCTTAACAGAGTTATTTTAATGGGTAGGATCACTCAGGATCTTGAAGTAAGACAGACTCCTAGTGGAAACGCAGTTTTAAGATTCAATGTTGCAGTCGACAGACCAGTTCGTCAGGGTGCTGAAAAGCAGACTGATTTTATTACCTGCACTGCATGGGGACAGAGAGCTGAATTTATAAACAGATACTTTTCAAAGGGCAGAATGATCGCTCTTGAAGGTCAGATAAGAACAGGCTCTTATGATGATAAGAACGGTGTAAAACATTATACTACAGAAGTTAATGTTGACAGCGTATCTTTCACAGGTGAACCAAAGCAGCAGGGAACAGGTAACTATTCCAATAACTACGGAAACGGCGGTTATCAGCAGAATAATTACCAGCAGAACGATGGCGGCTATCAGCAGAATAACGGCGGATATTCACAGCCTGCAAACAATTCTAATCAGAATAACTATAACAATGCTCCGTCAAATGACGCTTTGTCTATTGGTGACCTTGCAGATTTTGAAGAAGTATTGAACGATGACGGAGTACCGTTCTAAGCAGAGAAGTTTTGAACTATATTTCTCGAAGGAGGGAAATTTACCATGGAAAAGGAAAGAAATACAAGCAGACCTATGAAGAGAGGTCGTAAGAAGGTTTGTATGTTCTGTGCAGACAGAGCTGAAAAAATCGACTATAAAGATATCGCAAAGCTCAGAAAGTGCATGACAGAGAGAGCTAAGATCCTCCCTAGACGTGTAACAGGCACTTGTGCTTATCATCAGAGAGAGCTGACAACAGCTATCAAGAGAGCACGTCACGTAGCACTTCTTCCATATGTAGCTGACTAATAGTGATTTCTATTTGGAGGTACCTTTATAGGTACCTCCTTTTTGTCTAAGGGGAAGTTTCTGAATGGGGCTTGCAAATGTATCACAAATGTGATATTATATACTAAAGCTGTATAACTAAGCATTACAGTATTTGTTAAGCTGTAAGGAAATGGAGCAACTATGAAAGATAAAACTGATGTTAAAATAAATAATATTATGCCTTGCGTTCCTACAAGAGATCTTGTGGTATTTCCGGGAATGACGATGCATTTTGATGTTGGCAGACCGAGAACTATCAAGAGCATGAAGAATGCTATGGACGGCGACGGCTTTGTTTTTCTTTGTGCACAGAAAGACGTCTACCTTGAAATGCCTGAGAAAAAGGATATGTTCAAGGTGGGAACTGTGGCAAGGGTAAGGCAGATAGTTAAAGCACCTGACGGTATATACAGGTGTCTTGTTGACGGCGTCCGCAAGGCCAGACTTGCTGAGTTTTTTCAGTATGATGACTGCTATGAGGCTGATGTAAGGCTCGTGCCTAATTATTCTAGGGACAGACTTGACGATGAAGAACAGCTTGCTGTTTTCCGTTCTGTTATGGACGAGTTTGAGCAGTACGCTAAAGTCGTGCCTAAAATGCCTGAGGAGCTTTATACTCAGATACTTTGCTCGAAAACGCCAACACAGCTCTTTGAGAGCATTGCTTTTAATATCCCGTTGCCTTTTACCGACAGACAGGGACTTCTTGAGACTCCGTCACCGTCAGAAAAGCTTGTGCTCATGCTTTCTATTCTTACAAGGGAAACCAATGTGCTGGAACTTGAAAGACGGATACATAGTCAGGTGCACTCACAGATAGAAGAAAGCCAGCGTGAGTATTATATCCGTGAGCAGATAAAGGCTCTTCAGAACGAACTCGGTGAGAATGAGGAAGGCTCTGAGGGCAGCGAGATAGAAGAGTATACCAATAAGATAAATGCTCTTGAATTGTCTGAGGAAGTCCATGAGAAACTCATGGGCGAGGTCAAGAGACTGTCTAAAATGGGTATGATGTCACAGGAGTGCGTAGTGCTGAGAAATTATCTCGACACTGTGCTTGCACTGCCGTGGAATACTGTCACAAAGGATAGAACTGACATCAAAAAAGCTAAGCAGATCCTTGACAAAGATCATTATGGCATGACAAAGGTCAAAGAGAGAATACTCGAAAATCTTGCGGTGAGAGCGTTGACGCCTGACGTAAAGGGTCAGATACTCTGTCTTGTTGGCCCTCCGGGAGTTGGTAAGACATCTGTGGCTAAGTCGGTCGCCAGGGCACTTAACCGTAAGTTTGTCCGTGTGTCACTGGGCGGAGTTAAGGACGAAAGTGATATAAGAGGTCACAGAAAGACATATGTGGGTGCAATGCCGGGCAGAATAATGAACGCAATGAAACTCGCAGGCAGTAAAAACCCTGTCGTTCTTCTTGATGAGATAGACAAGATGAGCAATGATTTCAGAGGCGACCCGTCATCTGCAATGCTAGAAGTTCTCGACAGTGAGCAGAACAACGCTTTCAGAGATCACTATATCGAAGTGCCTTTCGATCTTAGCGACGTGCTGTTTATCACTACTGCAAATACTCTTGAAACTGTTCAAGCTCCGCTCCTTGACCGTATGGAAGTCATAGAGCTTTCAAGCTATACAAGAGAAGAGAAGTTCCATATCGCAAAGGAGCATCTTATCAAAAAGCAGGAGGACAAGAACGGTCTTAAAGCAGCTCAGATACGCATTTGCAATGATGCTGTTTATAAGCTTATCGACAGCTATACAAGAGAGGCTGGCGTAAGAAACCTTGAAAGACAGATAGGTTCACTTTGCAGAAAGGCAGCCAAGGAGATAGTTGAGGACGGCGTTAAAAAGGTAACTTTCAAGGCGGATAATCTTGAAAAGTATCTCGGTCATGAAAAATATCTCCCAGATGTTATATCTGACAAGGACGCTGTTGGCTCTGTAAACGGACTGGCGTGGACGTCAGTGGGCGGAGTAGTTATGCCTTTGGAAGTGCTTGTGCTTGACGGTAAGGGCAGGATAGAGCTTACTGGCTCCCTTGGCGACGTAATGAAAGAATCTGCGAAGATAGCTGTAAGCTATTGCAGAAGTGTCGCAGACAAGTATGGCATTGATAAGGACTTTTATGAGAAAAAAGACCTTCATATACACGCTCCTGAGGGTGCTGTGCCTAAGGACGGCCCGTCCGCAGGTGTTACCATGATAACTGGTATAATCTCTGCTTTGGGCAGCATAAAGGTACGCAGTGACGTTGCTATGACAGGTGAGATAACGCTCAGCGGCAAGGTGCTGCCTATAGGCGGTCTGCGTGAAAAGACAATGGCGGCTTACAAGGCGGGCGTCAAGACTATCATAGTGCCTTTTGCTAACAAGGGTGACCTTGATGAAGTTGACGAGGCTGTAAAGCTTGGCTGTGAGTTTGTTTTTGCTAAGACCATTCAGGACGTCTTGGACGTTGCATTGGTCATTGACAAGAAAAACAGCGTGCCTCTTGAACTCCTCAGCAAAAATGAACCTGAGCGTCAGAAACTTACTGTATAGAAAGGGCAGCATATGAATTATAACAAAGCTGAATTTTATACCTCGTTTGGTAAATTTTCGCAGATACCTCGGTCTGACAGGCTTGAATTTGCTTTTTCAGGCAGGTCTAACGTGGGAAAATCTTCGCTGATAAATAAGCTGCTCAATCGAAAGAATCTGGCTAGAGTCAGCTCCATGCCGGGAAAGACTGTGACTATAAACTTTTTCTCTGTGGAAAATATTTATATCGTTGACCTGCCTGGATACGGCTATGCCAGCGTGTCAAAGTCTGAGAAAAGACAGTGGGGCAGCCTTATAGGCGGTTATCTTGATGACGGCAGCAGACAGCTTGCTCTTGTTTTTCAGCTTATAGATATGCGTCACCCACCGAGCAAAGACGATCTTATGATGATAAATTATCTCATAGACGCTGAGATACCGTTTATAATAGTGTTCACAAAGGCGGATAAGCTCAAGCCTAACGCAAGAAAAGCCCGCATGGAGGCTTTCAAGACGGAGATACCATGCTTTGAGGACATCACTTGTGTGGAATTCTCTGCGGTCACTGGCGAGGGCGTAGAAGAGCTGAGAGAGATAATCGATGACATATCTGAGGGTGCTGAAATAACGCCTCCTGAGGAGCTTGAGGGGGATATTGAGGCGGAATACTTTGATGATGATGTGGACGAGGACATTCCTGATGAGCCAAAAGCTTTTGGTGGCTTTCTTACACCTAACAGAAGAAAAAATTAAGAGTAAATAAATAAAAAATTCATAAATCTCCTTTACATTTTTCATGGCTTGTGTTAAAATATATTTATGGTTTAACACTTTACACCATGAAACGTAAAGGAGATTTTCACATGAAAGAAAAACTTGAGATCAAAAATTTAGACGATCTTTATGAGGCAGTTCTGTGCCTTGAAACTGTTGAGGAATGCAGACTGTTTTTTAAGGATCTTTGCACTATACCTGAGTTGAAAGCATTGTCACAACGTTTTCAGGTCGCAAAAATGCTCACTAAGGATCATGTTTACAGCGATATCGTAAACGAAACCGGTGCGTCAACTGCTACCATAAGCCGTGTAAACCGCTCACTTTCATATGACGGCAGCGGTGGATATAATATCGTTTTTGACAGACTGGATAAAAAGGAAGATAAATAATGAGCGGTTACGGTAGATTTGCTTATTATTATGATAGGCTTACCGAAAATGTCGATTACGGAAAAATAGCGTCACGGTGTCATGAGCTTATTGAAAAATATAGTTCTGAACATGAGGTGGTGCTTGACCTTGCCTGCGGTACAGGTTCGCTCAGCGAGGCGTTGGCACGGCTAAACTATGATGTAGTAGGCGTTGATCTGTCTGAGCAAATGCTTGAAGAGGCTATGGACAAGCGTTATGACAGCGGTCTGAACATACAGTATCTTATGCAGGATATGACTGAACTTGATCTGTATGGTGCGGTGGACGCTGTTGTTTGTGTACTTGACAGCATAAATCATTTGGAAAATGAGGAGGCTGTAAGAAAAGCTTTTGAGAGCGTTTCAAAGTATACCTGTGACGGCGGACTTTTTATATTTGATGTAAACACAGTATACAAGCATCGAAAGATACTTGCAGACAATGCTTTTTGCTATGATCTTGACGGGCTTTTCTGTGCATGGCAGAATGAACTTGGCGATGATGACAGCGTGAGCATATACCTTGACTTCTTTGAAGAGCAGGAGGACGGTTCGTATTGCCGTTTCAGTGAGGATTTTACTGAACGTATATATTCAGATGAATTTTTGACTAAGCTTATAGCTGATAACGGCTTTGAACTCATTGGTAAGTTCGACGGCTTTGAAGATAAGCCTGTGGGTGATGATACTCAGAGAGTGTTGTATGTGTGCAGGAGATTGAACAGAGGGTGATCTAATGGGAAGAATAGTAAGAGTAATAAGTAAAGACGCATCGGTAGTATGCAGTGCTATAGACGGTAAAGACATAGTTTCTCGTATTGAGGAGATACACAAGACTTCGGCAGTTGTTACGGCTGCTTTGGGCAGACTTGCTATGGGCACTTCGCTTATGGGATTTGGTCTGAAAGGTAAGGATGATTCCATAACTGTGAAAATGGACGGTGACGGTCCTACTGGTGCACTTATATGCGTTTCAGACAGCATGGGTAACGTTAAGGCGTATGTACAAAATCCAGTGGTAGAGCTGCCGCTGAATGACAAGGGCAAGCTTGATGTCAGGGGAGCTGTAGGCTCAAACGGTACACTCAGCGTGGTAAAGGATATGGGACTTAAAGAGCCTTATTGCGGACAAGTGCCGATAGTTTCAGGAGAAATTGCTGAGGATATAACTAACTATCTTGCTGTGAGCGAGCAGGTACCAAGTGTTTGTGCTCTTGGCGTACTTGTAAATCCTGATCTGACTGTGAATTGTGCAGGTGGATTTCTTATTCAGCTGCTGCCTTTTGCTCCTGAGTCAGCGATAGATCAGATAGAGAAGAATATAAATGGTATGGAGTCTGTTACAAAGCTTATAAGCAGCGGCATGACAACAGAGGATATTGCTATGAAAGCTTTGGAGGGACTTGAGCCGAACGTTCTTGATGATTTTGAGGTGAATTATCGCTGCGATTGTTCAAGAGAAAGAGTAGAGAACGCTCTTATTTCTTTGGGCAGGGCAGAGCTTGAAGACCTTTCTAAGGACGGCGGAACAGATGTGGAATGTCATTTCTGCGACAAGAAATATCATTTCACTCCTGAAGAAATTTTAGGGTTAATAAAAGAATAACATTCAATGAATATTTTATGTACACTGTTCAAATGCCCAATAATAAAGGGTTTACAGTCTCAAACTTTTTTGAGAAAATTCAAAAAAACTCTTGACAAATGGCTTTGAATAGTGTATAATAAATATCGTCGCTGAGAGATACAACTCGAAACGACAGCTACTTGGGAGCATAGCTCAGCTGGGAGAGCATCTGCCTTACAAGCAGAGGGTCACAGGT
>ERZ1027056.231-NODE-231-length-29521-cov-13.158047_pt1 | contig 29521 bp, 26 predicted proteins | sample MGYA00519427_ERZ1027056 | MGnify/ENA primary metagenome ERZ1027056 (study PRJEB26926, sample SAMN06164570) | human gut metagenome | biome: ENVO:00009003; feature: ENVO:2100002; material: ENVO:00002003 | host: Homo sapiens | place: USA | collected 2012 ... | reverse complement strand
GATGCTCAGGAGTCTCGTGGGCTCGGAGATGTGTATAAGAGACAGATACAATATCCACATATAGGAATTAGATTATTTGTCCAATATGCAAATAGACAATATTTTGTATTTATGTTAAAATATATGCAATATTAGCAAGGAGATAAAAATAGTTATGTTGAAGAAAATAATAACACCAATCACAATATGCCTAATAAGCTTTGTATCTATCTTTCCTATTAATGCAAGTGCCGCCAAATCAACATTGCGACTTAAAATTTATGAAACTAACAGCTTTATAACTAAAAATGGTGTTCCAAATGCCTTTTATGACAGTATTGATAATCCGATGCGTGCAGTTAGCGGCATGTATTACGTCTGCTTTGGGATTAATATCAAATATGACTTCAGCAATCAGTATAATATAACAAATAAAGTAATTGAAAATTGTTCTTATATCAGCGGCAGTAATTATACTAATTATTGTAATCACGAAACCAATTCAAGCTGTAATAATTCTGGACCATATCACCATAATAATGGAGTGTATTTAATGAGCCAGAATTTACCGCAATATGATGTTGTATTAAATGCTCGACTGTTATTAACTGCCAATAATCTTTGCTGCAAGAGTGGATCCGAACACATTGGTGTAAGAGGATTGGCTAATTCTAATTACAATACACTAATAGTTCAAGATTACGAAACTCCAAAAGGAATAAACACTCTTAAAAGTGTAATTGCACATGAAATTGGACACCTTTACGGTGCAAAAGACCATGGAACAGACATGAATAATGCTAATTGTATTTATGGCAGTAAGCGTTATTCAGAGTCAGTAATGAATAATATGACAATATGTGACGAATGCAAAAAAGTAATAAGAGATAATTCATCACGTTTTGCACACGATTAAAAAGGAGGCACTATTATGAGAACAAAATTATTATCAACATTGGTTTTGTCAACTACATTGATAGCAGCTTTTTCAGGCTGTGGCAGCACTGCGGCTGACTCTTCACAACCAAAATCAAAAAACAACACCACTTCCTCAGTGGTCACAACTGATACAAATAACAGTGGGATAATTGCAGACGGATACGTTGAGCCTATAAGTTTTGATAACGCTGACGCTATGCTTGAAAGCGAGGAATTGAGAAATTACCTTGAGAAATATCAAATGGATATTCCTCAGGAAAAAGTAAAAGAATATCTTCTGCCCGATTTTAGCAGCGATTTTAAAATCAATAACTGCTCTCTTTCAGACGTATTTATTGACTACGAGGTAGTAAACGAGCAGGATAACAAGATATATTATGTGGAGATAAGCTTTCTTAACAAGATAACCTATGAAGAGCTATGCGATCAAATGGGATACAGCAGATTCGACACTGACCCGACGGCTTGTCCCGTGGCGGAAACTGTTACGAATTATCCTGAAAAGAAATACACCATTGTCACCAATAAATATGATGAACATATCCTGCTGTCCGGTGTCACAAAGAATGACCTTGATTACTCTGTGACCTGCTCATCAGACAATGTTGATGACCTTATGAACTTTACTGACTCCATAAACATATGAAAAAGCAGCCTTTAAGGCTGCTTTTTTCGTTCTACTGATTCTTCGCAAAATGCACCTCTCCGTCATTTCTCGCAAAGCTTATGACCTCATCAAAGTCATGACAGAGCATCGAATATTTCAGCGGCTTTCTTATCATCACCGCTCCCGACCTTATGGATACCGGCACTGTGCCGCCCTTGTATGCAGTTTGGGCACCGTTTTTCTCCATGACTGCTTTCGCTATCTTTGTCACCTTTTCAACATCGTCAAGCCCTGTGACCATAACAAACTCGTCACCGCCTATCCTCAGAACAGGCATATCTTCCCCTGCGGCGGCGTTTATCCTTTTAAGGCTCTCAAGTATCACCTTGTCCCCTGCCTCTCTGCTTATTTCATCGTTTATCCTCATCAGTCCCACAATGTCAAAGCACAATACATATGTGCCTGTTCTCTCGTTAAGATAATCAAAAAGTTCAGTTACGTCAAATTTCTTGTTGCCCATATAATATGCTCCTTTTAAATAGTCACGGTTGAGCTTTGGAAAAAGTCCGCAGCTCTTGTTCCACTCTTTCTTGAACACCGAGGGTGCAACGCCCCACTGCTTTGTGAACGCTCTTGTGAAAACCTCGTGGGAATTGTACTGATACTTCATGGCGATATCCATGACGGTCATATCAGTATTGAGAAGATCTATCCCTGCATTGGTGAGCCGCCTTTTTGAAATATACTCTTTAAGGCTTGTATGCGTGGCGTATCTCCACAATTTCTGAAGTGCCGAAAGCGAGCAATAGCACACTGCCGCTATATCCTCCTGCGTGAACTCACTGCACAGATTGTGTTCGATATAATCAAGTGCTGTGGTGAAAATACAGAAATTGTTCCGGTCTTCCTTTCTCATTCCCCTGCCCCCTCGTATATATAGTAACGTTACTGTACTTATAGTATAGCATACTTTTCATGGCTGTGCTTGATTTTTTGAGTAAAAAAGGCGGCAGAAAATTTCCGCCGCCTGCATATTCTCTATCCTGACGTGACCACAAGCACATCCCCTTCTTTCAGCCGCAGTCTGCCGTTTGGGATAAGCGTTCTTCCCTGCCGCTTTATCATGACTATCAGGCTGTCCTCTGACATTGTTATCTCGGATATCCTATGACCGCACCACTCGTGGTGTTTATCAAGGTTCATTTCGCTGAGCACAAAATGGCTGTCATCATAAAATCCTGCCGCACTGAGCACCACAACGTCCCCTGCAAGTATCTGGGTTTTGCCTGTTGGTATTATCTTCTCTTTGTCACGAAGTATCATAACCACAAGCAGACCTCTCGGAAACGGTATATCCTTTATCTTCCGCCCTGCCCAACTGCTGTCAGGCTGCACGGACAGCTTTATGAACTGCACTTCCGTTTCATCACTGTAGTCATTGAACGTTCGCATTACGTTTTCGTCATCATCTATCATATCGAGCTTTTTGGCAAACAGGGGCAGCAATGTACCCTGAATACCGATAGACATAAGCACGATACAGAAAACGATATGGAAAACGTCATTTTTCATGTAGGCGTCGTCAACAGTCGCCATAATAGCGAAAACTATGGAGGTCGCTCCCCTTAGTCCTGCCCATGATATGAGGGCTATCTGTTTCCATTTTGCACCGAAAGGTTTCGTTATGAGGGTGACAGCCGCAGGTCTTGCCATGAAGGTAAGAAACAGTGCTATTGCTGCCGCCGGAAGTATTATGGACGGCATTTGCGACGGAAAGGCGAGAAGTCCAAGCAAGAAGAACAGCAATATCTGGGTAAAGCCTGTTATGCCGTCAAAGAAGTGCACAAGGGCTGTTTTGCCTGATATTTTTGTATTGCCAAGGACAATGCCAACTATATAGCAGCTTAGATAGCCGTTTCCGCCCACTGCTGACGGCAGAGCGTAGGAAAGTATGGCTATGGCGGTGACAAAGATAGCGTCAAAGCCTGCGGCGTCAAATCTCACACGCTTTATGAGATACACCGCACCAAGCGAGATAAGTGCACCAAAGCCCACGCCGAACACCACCTGTGAGAGCAGGCTGACGACAAAGCCTCCTGCCGTTGCACCGCCTTTCATAAGAGAAAGTATGATAACAGTGAGCATATAAGCCCACGGGTCGTTACTTCCGCTTTCAAGCTCCAGTATGGAGGCTGTTCCATAGCGGAGGTTGAGCTTTTTACTTCTGAGCACTGAGAACACAGATGCGGCGTCTGTTGAGCTTATTACCGCACCAATAAGCAGACTTTCCAGCCACTCGAATCCCAGCACGAATTTACAGAACGCTCCCGTTGCAAAGGCGGTGAGCAAAACCCCTGCTGAGGCAAGTATGAGCGACTTGCCTGCCACCTTTTTCGCCTCGCTCCATTTCGTGCCGAATCCGCCGTAAAAGATTATAAAAACAAGTCCAACCGAGCATATCTCCTCGGCGAATTTATAGTTGTCAAATTCTATTTTGAAAAGCCCGTCAGAGCCGAACAACATTCCAAGAAGTATGAACGCCAGCAAGGCAGGCAGTCCGAATTTATCTGATATTTTATTGAAAAACACACAGCACAGCACTATCACCGAAGATAAAATGAGCATTGTGGTCAAGCTTATCACCCCTTTTTTCTTCATTATAAAAATAACGCTTTGGGTATTTTTATACTCAAAGCGTCATTGCCTGTGTAAATATTATAACATATTAACTGCTGTGCTGTCAACTTTTTGCCAACGTCTTACACAAATTTTACATTGGCTCTTGACAAATAAGAACATATGTGCTATATTTATATTAAGACAGTGTATCAATGGAAATAAAAAACGTCTGCCTTTTACAGCAGACGTTCGCCTATTTTTTATCTCGGCTCTTTTATCCTTGTCCAAATTTTTATTCGTAACAATCGGCGACCTGAGCGATAGCCTCTTTTGCCATTTCCACAGCTTTTTCAGGTCCGAGCACCTTAGCCTGCGGGCCAAACTGGAAAAGCCAGCCCCAGAATGTTGGTGCGACCTGAACCTCCTCATTTATATAGAAGGTAGTGTCGGAATTCTTGTGACATATGGTTTTCTCACCAAAACGGTCCATTACAACATCTATCAGCTTATTGTCGAACTGCAGCTGCAGCGTCATAAGCTCGCCGCCGTACATTCCATAGATAGCCTGACGGTTGGTGACCTCAGTTTTCTCCTCCTCGGAAAGCTCCCTTCTTGGGATATCAGTAACTGTGACCTGCGTCATTCTGTCAACTCTGTAGCGGCATATCTTTTCATGCTTTTCGCAATAGCACACAAGATAATAATTGTCATTCTCCCACACAAGAGAATATGGCGAAACGGTATAAACTTCGCCGCCGTGGCGGAGCTGCTTGCGTTTCTCGACGGTGTATTCAAAATACTTGAATCGTATCTCAACGCTGCCGAAAATGCCTTCCTGTATGCTGTTTATGGCATAGTATATCTGCTCGTTGAAGGTCTTTGTCCTGTTTGACACATAGACCATTCTGCGGAGATCCTTTGCCTTGTATTCAGATGTCAGTGACTGTATTTTTCTAAGAAGTTCCTTTGATTTCTTCTGTGTAAGAAATCTGCTCGACGCAACTGCATCTGCAAGGACATACAGCTCTTCGTCCTGAAACAGCCTCTGTGCAAGATAATAAGCGTTGGAGTGACCGTCCTTCGTTATCTCGATATCCATTCCGCTGTCGCACAGGGTCTTGATATCGTCATAGATAGTCTTTCTCTCAGCCTTTATGCCATACTCGCCCAATATCTCTATGAGCCTGTTTCCTGTAATGGTATGCTTTTCGTCTGTCTTGGTCTCAAAAAGCTTTTTCATGGTCAAAAGCTTTTGTTTCTGTCTGGAAACTCCTGTCACTTTATTTTATCCTCCCCGCTGCGTTTCAAATCCGAAACCTTAATTCTTGAACCGTCAGGTTCAATGATCGTCGTAGCCTCCAGCTGACCTGTGAGGTTGGCTATAACGCTCCTGCGATACTCATTTCTCAAAGCCTCACGCTCAGACTTCTCCTCGGCGGTAAGCTCTCTTTTTCTCGCAATAGCAGTAAGCTCAGACAATCTGTTAAGCTTTACTTTCTCCATAAATTTTTACACTTCTCCTTCATAAGCCATGACCTGCACCTGTTTTATTTTTATATCGGCAGTATCCGACTTAATTTAGAATGGGCAGCTTACACAATACCACCCTTTACGTTCAAAAAGTGTTCATATCGGCTTTTTCTTTTATTTATATTTATAAGTCCAACAAAACACCCTCAAACAAATTTGCAGATACATTATAACACATATTTCTTTAAATTGCAACGGTAAATTGCACAAACAGTCCGTTTAATTTCCCACAAATTAAACAAGAATTTTGAAAATTGTGTTTGTCCAAAAATTTACCCACAATATATAGTGGGTAAAAAATCGGTCAGAAAAAGATAAAGAAAGGAATTTTATGCAGCACACAAAGGTATCATACGAACTTACACAGAATTATATCCCAAGCCCTCAAGAGAAAGAAAAAGAGCCTGTTGACCCTGCCATGGCGGTGGAAAACAGGCTCATGCGTGAGATAGTGCGGGAAAATTTGACGAAACGACAGAAATGTTATATAATAATGTATTATACAAAGGGCATGACCATGCAGGAGATAGCTGACGCCGAGGGGGTGTCAAGATCTACAGTATCCAGGACTATCGGACTTGCGAGAAAACGCATTTCCTGCGGAATGAAACCTGCCATGCTCAAAAGTGCACTGAAAGGAAGATAGCATTGAACGCACCTGTGAACAAATTCGTGAATGATTATGCAAAGTCGGGCACGGCAAGATTTCATATGCCGGGTCACAAGGGCAGAAAGTTTCACGGTCTTGAGGCTCTTGACATCACTGAGATAAGGGGTGCGGACTATCTTTTTGAGGCAGAGGGCATTATCGCACAGAGCGAGGCGAAAATGTCGGCAGCCTATGACAGCAGGCGGACTTTTTACTCCGCCGAGGGGTCGAGCCTTTGCATAAAGGCTATGCTCGGCATAGTTAGCCGCAGTGCAAAAGGCAAAAGGATAACCGTGGCTGCACCGAGAAATGTGCATAAGGCGTTCATCAACGCCTGCATACTCCTTGACATTGACGTTGAGTGGATATATCCAAAGGGCGAATTCACCTCGATCTGTGCAGGCAGCGTTACTCCTGAGGACGTTGAAAAGGTGCTGGCTGAAACAGAGGTGGACTGCGTTTATGTCACCTCACCTGACTATCTGGGCAATCTCAGCGACATAGGCGGAATGAGCAAGGTTTGCAGGAAATACGGTGTGCCCCTGCTTTGCGACAATGCTCACGGGGCTTATCTGAAATTTCTGTCCGAGAGCCTGCACCCTATGGACTTGGGGGCTGATATGTGCTGTGATTCTGCTCACAAGACGCTGCCATGCTACACAGGGGGAGCGATGCTGCACATCTCAAGTCACGCACCTGAGGAATATGACGGCTATGCAAAAGAGATAATGTCAATGTTCGGGTCAACAAGCCCCTCCTATCTTATAATGGAGAGCCTTGACCTTTGTGCAGACTATGTAAGCGGAGATTTTCCCCGTGACCTGGAACGAACCATAAAAAGGGTCACTGCCTGCAAAGAGCGTATCTGCTCGTTTGGCTGGCAGGCGGTGGGCGATGAGCCTATGAAGATAACTATTGCCGCATACAAAAGCGGTATCACAGGGGACGAGCTTGCGGACAGGCTAAGGGAATATGGTATAGAGCCTGAATACAGTGACACACAATATGTTGTGCTCATGCCGTCGCCTTTCAACAGCGAAGAGGACTATAAAAAGCTTGAAAAGGCGTTCTCTGAGATAAGACAGCCTAGGATAAGGCTTTTCGGCGACTTTCCTGCCATACCAAAGGGGATAAAGCGTATGGGCATAAGGCAGGCGGCTTTTTCAGCTCAGCACGCTGTAAATGTTGAGGACGCCTGCGGTCTTATTTGCGGAATGACGGTCACAAGCTGTCAGCCGTCCGTGCCGGTGGCGGTGAGCGGTGAGGAGATAACCCCTCAGGTAATAAAAATTTTGAAAAACTATGGAATTGACCGCATAAATGTGCTATAATATAAGGTGTAGCTGCAAAAGCTATTCTTACATCAAAAATAACAGGAGGCAAAATCATGAAACTTGTCTATGCTATCGTAAACAGTGATGATACTTATGCTGTAAACAAAGGACTTCTGAAGGCTGGTATAAGAGCCACAAAGCTTTCTTCAACAGGCGGTTTTCTTATGTCAGGAAACACCACTTTTCTTATCTGCTGCCCTGACGAGCAGGTAGACCTCGTTATAGAGGTATGCAAAAAGTATTCAAAGAAGAGAAAGCAGTTCGTTCCGTCATCTACTATCATGGAGCCTGACGGTGCGGCGTCTTATCCTGTAGAAGTCGCTATCGGCGGTGCGACTATATTCGTTACGGATATCGAGCGTTTCGAGAAAGTCTGAGTGACGGGATAGATTTTTCAGAAAGGGTCTGAGGGCTTGATAATATACGGAAACAGCGAGCCTCGCAGGCTCGTGTCTGAAATGATAAAAAAGCAGAGAGAGCCTCACTCTATAATGATTCACGGAGAAAAGGGGCTTGGAAAGAAAACCCTTGCACGGTGGATAGCGGCAGCACTGCTTTGTGAAAGGCAGTCCGGCGAGCCATGCGGTGTTTGCAGGACCTGCAAAATGATAGCTGACGGCGTTCACCCTGACGTTATGGTAGCAAAGGCGAACAGCAACGGCAACTATATCGTTGACGAGGCTATCCGTCCTATCGTGGCAGATGCGACGGTAGCACCGAACGAGGCGAGAATGAAGGTATACATAATACCTGACCTTGATATGTCAGTGAACACGGTGGTTCAGGTGCAGAACATACTGCTGAAAGTGATAGAAGAGCCGCCTGAGCACACCGCCATTATTCTTACGGCAAGGAGCAAGGAAGTATTTCTGCCTACCATAATCTCACGAGTGCTGTCCCTTGGCATGACGACCGTCACAGAGGCGGAGAGCATGGCGTGCCTTAGAGAGAAATTCCCTGATGCGTCACCTGCACACATAAGCGAGGCTGTTGCCGCAGGACGTGGAAATATCGGCAGGTGCGTTCAGTATCTTGAACACGCACAGTTTTTTGACAGTGTAAAGCTTGCTAGAGGTCTGTGCAGTGCAATGTGCGGCGGAAGTGAATATGACGTTTTGAAAACGCTTTTTGCGGCAGACGGCAAAAAAGCCCTGTTAAGAGAGGGGCTGAGCCTTTTTGAGGAGATACTCCGTGACAGTGCGGCGTTCAGGCTTGGGGGAGAAAGCGAAAAGTCTGTTAGCTGTGACAAGGAGGGTGCAAAGGCACTGAGCAGAAGTCTTTCGTCAGATCAGGCGGTAAGGCTTTATGACATAGTTTCAGACTACATAGGCAGGATAGACGCAAACTGCAACATAAGCCTGACTATAAACAGTCTGGCGGGACAAATATACTCTGTCACAGGAAAGTAGCTAACGGCTGACGGCTGTGTTTTGATATACATTTCACGCAGCGGTCTTGCCGTGATATATATTTTGAAAGGAAAAAGAAATGTTAAAAATAATCGGTGTACGCTTTAAAAGCGTTGGCAAGATATACTACTTCGACCCACAGAACAATGACGTCAAAATGGGCGACAAGGTCATTGTTGAAACTGCAAGAGGCGTAGAATGCGGCGATGTAGTGCTTGTGGACAGGGAGATAGACGAAACAAAGTTCTCAAACCCTGTTAAGGGCATAATAAGGCTTGCCACCCCTAACGATATGAAAACTATCGAGAAAAACAGACAGAAAGAAAAGGACGCTTTCAAGATCTGCGAGCAGAAGATAGCTGCTCACAAGCTGAAAATGAACCTTATCGACGTTGAATGTACTTTTGACAACAACAAGCTGCTGTTTTATTTCACTGCGGAGAGCAGAGTGGATTTCCGTGAGCTTGTAAAGGACCTTGCGGCGGTGTTCAGAACGAGGATAGAACTTCGTCAGATAGGCGTTCGTGACGAGGCGAAGATGCTTGGCGGTCTTGGCATATGCGGACAGCCTTTCTGCTGTTCAAGATTTTTGGGAGAGTTTCAGCCTGTTTCCATTAAAATGGCTAAGGAGCAGGGCTTGTCGCTTAACCCGACAAAGATATCGGGCACTTGCGGCAGACTTATGTGTTGTTTGAAATACGAGCAGGACAGCTATGAAGATCTTCTCAAGCACACTCCAAAGGTGGGTGCTATCGTAAAGACGGCTGAGGGCAGAGGCGTTGTTGAGGAAGTCAATCTGCTTACAGGCAAGCTGAGAGTGAAAATGGACAAGAACGACAACGTTGTTGTTGTGAAGAAAGACGATATTGAGGTAATAAAGGATTCTGTTATAAGGCTCGACCGTGACGAGATAAAGGCTCTCAAGGGTCTTGAGGGGAAATAACAGAGGGAGTTAATGGTGTATGGCAAAGTCGAAAACGTCATATGTGTGCAGTCAGTGCGGATATGAAACATCAAAATGGAACGGCAAATGCCCGAACTGCGGCGAATGGAACACCTTTGAAGAGGTGGAGCTTACTGTACGGACAGGGGGCGGAAAGTCTAAGCCCTCGGCGGTAAGGGATATTTCAGACAAGATAGTCGGCATTGGCGGCGTTGACGCAAGCTATAACGAAGTTCGCTATGCAACGGGTCTGAAAGAGCTTGACAGAGTGCTTGGCGGCGGACTTGTAAAAGGTTCGCTGGTCTTGCTTGGCGGTGAGCCGGGCATAGGAAAATCCACTATGCTTTTGCAGATATGCCAATATCTCGGCGAAGATCACACCATACTTTATGTATCGGGAGAGGAATCAGTCAGGCAGATAAAACTCCGTGCCAACAGACTTCACGTTGATTCGGAAAATCTGTATCTGCTTGCGGACAATGACTGTGAGCAGATATGTTCGGTCATAGTCAAGGAAAAGCCTGAGATAGTCATAATCGACTCGATACAGACAATGAGCATAAGCGGGATATCCTCTGCACAGGGTTCGGTCACTCAGGTGAGAGAATGCACGAATATGTTCATGCGGACGGCAAAGTCGGAAGAGATACCAATGTTCATAGTTGGTCACGTCAACAAAGACGGTGCTATCGCAGGTCCTAAGGTCATGGAACACATTGTTGACTGCGTGCTGTATTTTGAGGGACAGCGAAATCTTACATACAGGATACTAAGAGCAATAAAAAACCGTTTTGGTTCGACAAACGAGATAGGTATGTTTGAAATGGCTGACAGCGGATTACTTGAGGTAGAGAACCCTTCCATGATGTTCCTTGAGGGCAGACCGACTGACGCATCGGGAACTTGCGTTGCCTGCATAATGGAGGGCACAAGACCTGTTATGGCGGAAGTTCAGGCACTGGTATGCAAGAGCGTGCTTGCGTCGCCGAGGCGTACTGCCACGGGCTTTGACTACTACAGAATGGCAATAATAATCGCAGTGCTTGAAAAGCGGCTTGGATACTTTTTCGGCGGTCTTGACGTTTACATAAACATTGTAGGCGGATTGAAACTTGATGACACGGCGGCTGACCTGTCGGTGGCTTTGGCACTTTATTCGGGGCTGACAGACAAGGTGATAAGCGACAAGCTCATTGCACTTGGCGAGATAGGACTGGGCGGCGAGCTTAGGAGCATTTCCCACTGCGAACAGCGGCTTGCGGAATGTGAACGTATGGGCTTTGAAACTTGTATCGTGCCTGCACATTCGCTGAAAAGCGTTGACACCGGCAAATTCTCAATGAAAATAATCGGCGTTCGCTCAATACGAGAGGCGTTCAAAGCCATAGGCTGACATTAATAACAAAACGGACGGAAGATTTTTCTCTTCCGCCCGTTATTTTTTTCTGTATTTTATGTAAATGCCGCACGTTCTCCCATGATATCGCTGCGGAGAAGTCCGTAGATGTTAAAATCTGTATAGATATTCACAAACTTTGCCTGACGTTTTGTGCCCTCACAGGTAAAGCCGCATTTTTCCATTACTCTGTTTGACGCCACGTTCACCGTCATGACCTCAGCCTCAAGCCTTTGCACGCCTGTTTCCTCAAAGCAAAATCTTATGACACGCCTTAGAGCCTCGGTGACAAAGCCCATATTCTGATACGCTGCCGAAATTCGATAGCCTATCATTGCCTGACGGTCATTCTCGATATTGAACAGGTTCACCTCGCCTGCCAGTCTATGATTTTTCTTCAGCTCTATACCCCAGCTTATATGGTCTTTTTTACCGCTGTTTATAGTCCGCCCAAAAAACAGCGACGGCTCACGCTCCTGCCTTGTCATGTTTCTTCCCCAGTATTTATAAAGACGCTCGTCAGCCATATAGGTTTTCATATCTTCTGCGTCTGCGGCAGTTTTTGCCCTGAGGATAAGTCTGTCCGTTTCCAGCACAGGAAAATGAGAAAAATAATAATCCATATCCTGCAAAATAAACACTCCCTACGATAAAAGGCAGCTCCGCACATTGGTGGGTCTGTCCTAAAGATTTCCCAAGTCTTACTTTAAAGTATACCATAAAGTCTATCAAAAATCAAGCGTTTTTAAGCAAAATACACAAAAAAGCAGAAAACGCCCCGAATCAAATTCGCGACGCTCTCTGTTCTATAATCTGGAGAATTAGAAATCAACTTCTGTATCGTAGTAGCAGCACTTGAGGAGCTTTTCCATTTCTTCCTGTGAAGGCTGACGTGGGTTAGAACCTGTGCAAGCATCTGCGATAGCGTTCTTAGCGATCTCAGGGAGTCTCTCAAGGAATACGTTCTCAGGAACGAATCCCTGCTCACATGGATAGCTGTCTGGGCCATAGTTCTTGATGCAGTGAGGAATGTTCAGCTTGTCGTTCATGCCTCTTACATACTCGATGATGAGTTTTACCTTCTCGTCGTCATTTGAGCCGCCCAGGTGCATATAATCAGCGATAACGCCATATCTCTTCTTAGCTGTTTCGTCCTTAGCGTTGAATGCGATAACCTTTGGCAGATACATTGCGTTAGCTGCACCGTGAATAATGTGTGCACCGTAATCAGCAAAAGCAGCACCTGTCTTATGAGCCATTGAGTGAACGATACCAAGCAGAGCGTTTGAGAATGCCATACCTGCAAGACACTGAGCGTCATGCATTCTGTCTCTTGCACCCATATCGCCGTTGTAAGAATCAATGAGATTCTTCTGGATCATTTCGATAGCGTGGATAGCAAGTGGATCTGTATATGCACAGTTAGCTGTTGAAACATAAGCCTCGATAGCGTGTGTCAAAGCGTCCATACCTGTATGAGCTGTCAGTTTCTGTGGCATTGTTTCTGCAAGGTCAGGGTCAACGATAGCTACATCCGGTGTGATCTCAAAGTCAGCGATAGGATACTTGATACCCTTGTCATAATCTGTGATGATAGAGAATGCTGTTACCTCAGTAGCTGTGCCTGATGTTGAAGAAATTGCACAGAAGTGTGCTTTCTTTCTCAACTCAGGGATACCGAATACCTTACACATATCTTCAAATGTGCAGTCAGGATACTCATACTTGATCCACATAGCCTTTGCAGCGTCGATAGGTGAACCGCCGCCCATTGCTACGATCCAATCAGGCTCAAATTCGAGCATGACTTTTGCACCGTTCATAACTGTTGTTACAGAAGGGTCTGGCTCTACGCCCTCAAGAAGCTTAACTTCCATACCAGCCTCTTTCAGATAATCCTCAGCTTTCTGGAGAAAACCGTTTCTCTTCATTGAGCCGCCGCCGACTACGATGATAGCTTTCTTACCTTTCAGTGTTTTCAGGTTCTCCAGTGCTCCCTTTCCGTGATAAAGGTCTCTTGGTAATGTAAATCTCATTTCTAATTCCTCCTATATGTAATGTAATAATGTAATCCAAAGAGGTTTGTGTAAATCTCACACAAATTCTCTCTTTGCTTGCTTTTAATTATACAAAATGTCAATGAACTATTCTAACATAATCTATGAACATTCTATTAATTATTAACTTTTACATAGCGTATATCTGTTAGTGCATACAGCTAAATGTACATATGAATGTGTAAAACAGGTGTAAAAAATATCACAATTACATGAAAAATCACGATTTTGTTTGCACTATATGGAATTTTGTGGTGCTTATTTCGTTTTCTTTTGTTAATAAATTATACATTTATGAGTGTGAAGATATTCCTGTTTATGAAGATAAAAAAATTCATAAAAAATTTGCGTAAGCTATGGAAATATGCGAAAAAATATGCTATAATATATTGGTATTGTATTGTATCCTCCCACGATGGAGGAATAATAACAAGGAGGAAATTTAATATGAAAACAAAGGTCAACACGAAATCATTGGTGATACTGGGTTTGATGACAGCTCTTACAATGATCTTCTCATTTACCCCTATCGGTTCTATACCGATCGGACCGCTGGTAATTACCCTTAATGTAATTCCTATTGCGATAGCGGCTGTAACGGTAGGTCCTGTGGGAAGTGCGGTCATTGGCGGAATATTCGGACTACTCAGTTTTTTGCAGTGTTTCGGAATTGGCGTACCAAGCGGAATGGGTGCAGTTTTAGTATCGATAAACCCTATTTTGGCTTTCGTTCAGCGATTTGTACCAAGACTTCTTGACGGCATTATCGTAGGATTTATTGCAAAAGGCATGAGCAAGGTAACAAACAATTATGTTTCATATGCTGTTACGGGCTTTTTTACTGCGTTTTTGAACACTGCGTTCTTTATGAGTGCACTTGTTTTGCTTTTCGGCAACACCGATTATGTAAAAGAGCTTATGGGCGGAAAGAATATCATAGTATTCATCTGCACCTTTGTAGGCATAAACGCTTTGGTCGAAATGGCTGTATGCACATTTGTTACAGGTACTGTAGGTGCTGCACTCTACAAAGCAAAGTTCATACCTAACAAAAGTAAAGCACAGGCATAATACCACCGAAAGGATAACATACAAATGGTTTTAGCAGTCGATATAGGAAACACAAACATAGTCATGGGTTGTTTTGAAAGCGACAGGATACTTTTTGTTGAAAGACTTTCTACAAATCAGCAGTCCACGGCACTTGAATATGCAATAATGCTCAAGAACATTCTTGAGATACATTCCATAGACATGAACGACTTCAAGGGCGGTATAATCTCGTCCGTTGTGCCTTCTGTTACGCTTACTATGAAAGAGGCTATGGAGAGGCTCATAAAAAAGCGTATCATGGTGGTAGGACCGGGAATAAAAACGGGACTTAAAATAAACCTTGACAATCCGGCCCAGCTTGGCAGCGACAGAGTTGCTGACGCAGTTGCGGCGATAAATCTTTATCCTGTACCTATTATAATGATAGACATGGGCACTGCGACCACCGTATCGGTGATCGACAAGGAAAAGAATTTTATTGGCGGAATGATAATACCGGGACTGAGGACTTCCCTTGACTCTCTGTCAGGAAAAGCCTCACAGCTGCCTTTTATCAGCCTTGTGCCGCCTAAAAAGGTCATAGGCACGAACACTATCGACTGCATGAAGAGCGGTATAATCCACAGCAACGCTGCAAGCATTGACGGAGTTATCGAGAGGATAGAAAACGAGCTTGGAGAAAAATGCACGGTGGTTTCCACTGGCGGCGTGGCAAAGATAATAGTGCCATACTGCAAGCGTGACATCGTCATTGATGACGAGTTGCTGCTCAAGGGACTTATGATAATCTATAACAAAAACAAGTAACAACTAAATACAATACACACGGCGTCGGGTAGTTTTATCCGACGCTTTTTTATATCAGAATAGACAAACAGGCAGTGCCTAAACAGTGGCAAATGCCGAAAATGCGACATTTCTATTGCTTTCACGGCTTTGTTATGGTACAATCATAGAGATATGGTAAAACGTTTACACAAAACAGAAAGCAGGAAATATATGAACACAAGAAAGATACTATGCCTCATGATCGCAGTGCTTATGCTGACAGGCTGTTCAAAAGGTGGGGACAGCTCGCAGGTTTCATCAAAGGCGGCTGGTAGCTCAAGCAAGGCAGACAGCAGCGTTTCAGACTATGATAGCACCACCACTGAGCCTGAAACAGACAAGCCTGACCTTGTTATCAATGACAGCGTGGTAGAGTTCTCACAGGAGAGCGGTTTTTATGAAAGCGGTTTCAGCCTTGAACTCTCTGCAAACGAGGGGGATAAGATATACTACACCACCGACGGCACAGACCCGCATACTTCTGCCACAAGGATAGAATACACCGCACCTATCGAGATAAAGGACAGGAGCAACGACCCAAACGTTGTTTCAGCAGTACCAACTGAGATGATATCAGGCAATTTCAATGAGTTCAGCGTTGGTGATGGGGATTTTTGGTGCATGGCGAAAGCCCCTGCTGACAATGCGGTAGACAAGTGCACTGTTATAAGGGCGGCAAGCGAAAAAAGCGACGGCAGTGTTTCAAAGGGATTTTCAAAAAGCTTTTACATAGGCAGTGCCGAAGATCACATAAAGGGACTGAAAGAAAGCTGCGAGGCGGCTGGGCATGACCTTGCGGTGGTGAACATCACAATGGACTATAGCGATCTTTTCGACAACCGCAGGGGAATTTACGTCAAGGGCGATATTTTTGACAAGGCACTGGAGGACTACAAAAAGAGCGGTGAGAACATCGAGGGTGAAACTGCAAGACAGCTTGACGCAAACTACAAACAGCGTGGCAAGGAATGGGAACGTGACTGTCATGTGGAGCTTGACGAGATATCTGCGGAGGGTAATGTGACGAACGCTTTGTCACAGGACTGCGGAATAAGGATACAGGGAAACTATTCACGCTCTGACCTGCAAAAGGGATTCAGGCTTTATGCACGAAAGAAATACGGCGAAAAGAAGTTTGACTACGAGGTATTTGACGGACTGAAAAACACGGCAGGCGAGGCCATCGACAGCTATAAAACGCTGACGCTCCGTGCTGGAGGAAACTGTGCTTTTACAGCGAAATTCAATGATACCTACTGGCAGAGCCTTATGAAAGAGCTTGACTGCTCCACAAAGGCGTCACGTCCATGTGTGGTTTATCTAAACGGCGAATACTGGGGACTTTATGTGCTGGAGGAGGACTATTCTGACCGCTATTTTGAAAGTCATTACGGCGTGAACAAAGATGATGTAGTGGTATACAAAGGCGATGCTGAGACTTATGACAGCGGTTACAAGCTTGATGAGGGAAAACTGCCTGAGGGGGAAACTGACGAGGGATATTTCTTCAAGGAGCTTACAGACTTCTTCAATTCACACAAAGACCTTTCTTCACAGGCGGACTACGATGAGTTCTCAAAGCTTGTTGACACGGACAGCGTGAGAGATTATTTTCTTGCAGAGGTTTGGATAAACAACAAGTGGGACTGGCCGGGCAAGAACTGGTCAATGTGGAAAGTTCAGAACACAGACAGTTCCAATGAATATGCAGACGGCAGGTGGCGTTTCATGTTCTATGACGTTGAGTTCGGCGGAGTGAGCGGTGAGAGCGACGCTTGGACCAACACAATGAAAGAGGATAACTACAAGCCTAAGGGACTGCTTGACACGGACACGAAAAATCCTGCGGTGCTGAGTTTTGCTTATCTTATGTCAAACGAAGATTTCAGGAACGATTTCAATGACAGGCTCTTGAAAATGTCGGAGGGCACTTTCGAGAAAGATAAAGCACTTGAAAAGCTTGCTGAGTTTGAAAGCGTTTACTCCCCTCTTTATGAGCAGTTTTTTGAGAGATATCCTGAAACAGGCTCGGCTGATGAGGCTCTTCACGGGGATTACGCATCTTCTGACTGCATAAGGGCATTCATAGATAAACGTGAAAAATCTATCCAAACTATCGTGGACTGGACAAATTCGCAGTTCTGATATCTCGTAAAATATGTCGATCATTTGTAGGGGCGAACACTGTTCGCCCGCAGTCTATCGCAAAAGTATGATATCAGTGGGCGACCTCAGGTCGCCCATAAATTACTAATAACGTATTTACGCAAACTAAAACGGCAGAACAGCTTGATGCTGAACTGCCGTTTTTATATTGCTTAATTTATGCCGCAGGAGCGTATGTGAAAGTTATTTCAAGGGTGTTTATTTTTCCTGCATAATCGAGGATAGTCGGTGCTGCTTTTGAAAGGTCACCGCCTGCTATCCTTGCGTCCTCAGGCGGTGCGGATACCCACTGGTTCACAAGGTTCACTCTTGTGCAAAGCTGGTCGTCAGAGGTCGTATAGCCCTCTGCGGTAGTATCGACTGCCTCGCCGTTTATCTTTATCTCGTCAAGGGTAACGATATATCCGGGATAAAGCTTTTCGCCGTTTGCGATACCCAGAGCCGAGAATGCGATACCGTTGGCGTTGTTTGATGACATATCAAGGCTTACTGTGTAAGTTCCCTCACCGTCTATAACTGCGTTTTCTGCGATAACTCCGTCGCTCTTTGAAACCGGGTCATACTCGTCACCAACGCTGTAGCATACGGAAAAATCTGCACTCTGATACATTATCCATGCCACCGCTGTGTTCTCGTCAGCCTGCGGTGCGGTATCATCTGTTAGCTTTTCAGGTGCAGCCGAAAGAGTTTCATCAAGTTTCTTTACAGCAGTGGCTCTTTCCTCTTCCATTGTCATAGAGGACTGGTTATCACGGCGTCTTTCATCAAATATCTTTGCCACAGTTTCATCACGCATTTTAAGCTCTGAACGTGAGAAGAAATCACTGCAATCCCAAAGGAATGGTGCAAAGCCGTAGGCGTCACAGTTGTCAAGGAGGTTGTCAATAAACTTGTCAGTGCCTTTCTTTAGGTCACCGTCGTTTGTAAGCACTGCATACTCGCCTATTATTATGCCATAGCCCTGCTCGGAATACTTTGTCATGTTCTTGAAAAGTCTGTTCTGCTCTTCATAGTCAGCCTTTGTGCCCCAATAGGAACGGCCCTTTGTTCCGCAATAGTCCCAAGGTGTATAGTAGTGGACGGAAAGCAAAAGCTTATCCTTTGCGGTATCAGTTGGCATTTGGAACTTGTCTGAGCAGGTCATTGTGATATCGGTATTGTAGCCTGCGATAAGAAGAAAACGCTGCTCGTTGTTGCCGCCTGTTGCACGGACAGTGTCAACAAAGGTCTGATTTATCTTGTTGGCCATTTCATAGCACTCGGCTTTTGAAAGCGAGCCTGAGTTTTTGCACACGTCTGTGTCATTGAGTCTGTCACCAAGTTCTTCGTTTGCACCCTCAAATATAAGTCTGTCGGAGTATTTTTTATATCTGTTCGCTATCTGCGTCCACATGGACTTATACATTTCAAATGCCTTGTCAACGTCACTCTGCTCAGAAGAGCCGAACATTCCCCACCAGCTGCCGTCCCAGTGGTCATTGATGATAACATACATATCATTATCCAAAGCGTAGTTTATTATCTCCTCCACTCTGTCGAGATAGGCTTCGTTTATGGTGTAATCGCCTTTTTCATACTCCATTGCATTTGTCCATGCCACAGGCACACGGAGAGAGTCAAAGCCGCTTGCTTTCATGCCCTTTATCATCTCTTCCGTTGTGACAGGCTGACCCCAGAAAGTTTCAAAGCTTTCAGGGTCGGTGTCGGCAGAATAGCTTTTATGACCGTATGCCTCCATTGTGTTGCCGAGGTTTGTGCCGTTGCCGAGAAGTCTTGCAAGTTCTGTTGCGGTGAGGTCTTTATTTATGCTGCCGTCATCAGAGGTCTTTATGCCCTCCTCTGCCTTAGATGAAGAGCTGTCACTTCCCTTTCCGCAGCCTGCAAGCAGTGCTGTGCAACCCATGACCGCTGCGGTAAGAAGTGGGATAAGCCTAAACTTTTCCATGTCATTTCCTCCTATTTCATAAATACAAATTCTTCAAGTTCAAAAAGCGGCTTGGTTTTGAAATAACCTGCTATCCAATCGGCAAGTTCATCTGAAAAAGCTGTGGGCACGAAGTAGATAGAATGTCTGCCTGTGAGTGACTTGACTACTCCTGTGTAAACTCCGTCGCCTGTGCCGATATCAACATAGCCTATAGGCTCGCCGTTCTCATAGCTGTCGGCATAGACTGCAACCTTTGTGACAGTGCCCATGCCCCTGACTTTAAGGGCTATCTTCATGGTCTTTGAGGAAAAGTCCTCGCCAAAGTCAAAATACTTATAGCCGATAACATTGCCCTCGGTGATGTTCACGATACTTCTCGTGAAGATATCCTTTTCGGTGATAAAACAGCCGCCTTTCAGCACGCAGGCGATATCCGCAGGATAAGGCTTGAAAGGGTCAAGGCTCTCTTCAAATCCCAGAGATGTCATTTCCACTGGCGGTATCGTTCCGTCAGGAAGTATCTCTATTTTCTCGACGCAGGCACGTCTTGACATTATGGTATTGTTTGTCATTCTGTGATAGAAGATATACCACTGACCGTTTATGTTGCACACTGAGCCGTGGTCATTTCCACCTGGGAAATCCACGCCGTTGTCAATTATATATCCACGGTATTTGAACGGACCTTGTGGTTTATCTGAGGTGGCGTAGGCAAGCCTGCTGCCAACGCACGGGGAATATATGAGATAGTATGTATCCCCTATTTTTCGTGGGGAGCTTGCCTCAAAGAAACGCTGCTCCTGAGGAGCGTTGTCGCTGTCGTCAATGACTGCCCTTTTATAGCTGCCTTTTTTGATCGTATACATATCCGCAGGGTCTATCTCATTGAAGTTGGATTCAGTAAAGCCGTAATAGATATACACTCTGCCGTCGTCATCAACAAGCACGCCTGCGTCATTATAGATGCCGTCATCGCCAGCATCCGCAGGGTCATACTTATACTGCGAAAGCAGCTTGAATGGTCCTTCGGGTCTATCCGACACGCCCACAACGCCTTTTGAGCCGACTATATAGGCATAGAGGTAATACTTTCCGTCCTTTTCTATAACGTCAGGTGCGAAAAGTTTATGGTCTGTAAGGTCTTCCGTATCGGACTTATGGTCACGGTCATCACGGGTATGAAAGCTGTGTCCGTGGCAGACCCAGTTGTTAAGGTCGTCAAGGGGTGCTGACCACACTTTCAGCTTATAGTCGCAAAAGTCGCTTTGTGCGGCTCTATCATGTGAGCCGTAAAGATACACACGGTCGCCGAAAACTCTCGGCTCACCGTCAGGGATATACTCCCATGCAGGCAATATAGGGTTTGGCATTTTATGACCTCCTATGGTTTTCTGTTTTGTTTTCTTAAAATAATTATAAAGCATAGTATCATTATTTTCAATATCCTAACAAGCTTTTTAAGGTGAATTTTTGTGCAAACTGCAAAATCGCACAAGCTATCCGAAGGTGCAAAAAAGCCCTTTTGCAGCCTTTTTCGACCTTGACAAAAGGGGGCAAATCGTGTATAATATTAAGTTGATAGTACCCGCATAAAATATATTGATATAGGAGTGTTTAATTATGGCAGCTATTTCTAAGACTGTTTCAAAAGCAGGTTATGCTAAATTGCAGGAGGAACTTGAATACCTCATTACAGTAAAAAGACGTGAAGTCGCTCAGAAACTTAAAGAGGCACGTTCTTTCGGCGACCTTTCTGAGAACGCTGAGTATGACGAGGCTAAGAACGAGCAGGCTATCCTTGAGTCAAGGATAAACGAACTGGAACTTCTCATCTCAAACGCTACAGTCGTTGAAGATGATGATATCTCTGTAAACGAGATAGGCGTTGGTTCTATCATCAAGATAAAGGACATTGAGCTTGACGAGATCGAAGATCTTCAGATAGTAGGTTCAACTGAGTCTGACCCTGACAACGGCAAGATCTCTGACGAGTCACCTATCGGCAAGGCAGCCCTCAAGCACAAGGTGGGCGATGTTTTCGAGGCTGAGACACCTGCCGGTCTGCTGAAATTCGAGGTTCTTGACATCTCAAAGTAAATTATCCACATAAAAGAGGAAAGGAAAATATAAATGAGCGAGGAAAACCGCACAAACGCTCCTGAGGAAGAGCTTACTCAGGAGGACATAAACAGCTTAAAGAAGATAAGAATAGACAAGCTGGAGGAACTGAAAGCCAAGGGCAAGAATCCATTTGAGATAACAAAGTATGATGTTACTGCAAGCTGTGCTGACGCAAAGGCACAGTATGAAAAGCTTGAGGCTGAGCTGAAGTCACAGGCAGGCGAAGACGAAGAAAAGCTCAAGGAGCTCCTTGAGGCGAACCGCATAACAGTTAGCGTTGCAGGCAGAGTAATGTCAAGACGTCTTATGGGCAAGGCAAGTTTTTTCGATCTGAGAGATAAGACTGACAAGGTTCAGGTATATCTGAGAATGAACGAGATCGGCAAGGAAGAATTTGACGATTACAAGAAGGGCGACATTGGCGATATCGTTGGTGTTGAGGGCTTTGTATTCAGGACAAAAATGGGTGAGATATCCATTCATGCACATAAGTTCACACTTCTCTCGAAGTCACTTTTGCCGCTGCCTGAGAAGTGGCATGGTCTGAAAGATCAGGACACAAGATACAGACAGAGATACACAGACCTTATATGCAATCCTGAGGTAAAGGACACATTTATAAAGAGGTCACAGATAATATCATCTATCAGAAGATATCTTGACGGACAGGGCTTTATGGAAGTTGAGACTCCGATGCTGGTATCAAATGCAGGCGGAGCTGCTGCAAGGCCATTTGAGACACACTACAACGCACTTGACGAGGACGTTAAGCTGAGAATTTCTCTTGAGCTTTATTTGAAGAGGCTTATTGTTGGCGGACTTGAGAGAGTATACGAGATCGGCAGAGTATTCAGAAACGAGGGTGTAGACGCAAGGCACAATCCTGAGTTCACTCTTATGGAGCTTTATCAGGCATACACAGATTACTACGGCATGATGGATCTGACGGAGAATATGTTCAGGCACGTTGCACAAGAGGTATGCGGCACGACTTGTGTACCTTACGGTGATGTAATGATAGATCTTGGCAAGCCTTTTGAGAGAATGACGATGATCGACGCAGTAAAGAAGTATTCGGGAGTTGATTTCTCACAGGTAGCCACAACAGAAGAGGCAAAGGCACTTGCAGACGAGCATCACATTGAATACGAGGCAAGGCACAAGAGGGGCGACATACTCAACTTGTTCTTTGAGGAATATGTTGAGGAGCATCTTATACAGCCGACATTCATAATGGATCACCCTATCGAGATATCTCCGCTCACAAAGAAAAAGCCTGAAAATCCTGATTATGTAGAGAGATTCGAGCTTTTCATCACAGGCAGAGAGATGTGCAACGCATATTCAGAGCTGAACGATCCAATAGATCAGCGTGAGAGATTTGCGGCACAGGAAGAGGCATTAAAGCAGGGTGACGAAGAGGCGAACCACACAGACGAGGACTTCCTGAGGGCTTTGGAGATAGGTATGCCACCTACAGGCGGTATTGGTTACGGCATTGACAGACTTGTTATGCTGCTGACTAACTCACCGGCTATTAGAGATGTGCTGTTGTTCCCTACGATGAAGACGTTGGAGTAAGAAAGCACCGTAATTACAGGGTTTTCGGGGCATTAAGGTCACATTATTTTGCACCAATGCACCAAATATGCACCATTTTAATGAGGTGCAGCGTAAAGATATGATAAGTTATCACCGATATGGCTTGGAGCTGTATCGGTGATTTTTTATGAAGATATGGTCGAGCTATTGATTTATTTGTAAAAAAATGATATAATTGTTCTAAGGTAAACCGTCTGTGATAAAAGTGCTGTTATTTTGATTTGATAAGGAGGAAAAATAATGTATGCAGTAAATACATATGAGCAGATCGAACGTCAGGAAAGAGAATTGAATGAGAATCATATTATTATTTTACTTTTTGTTAGACCAACTTCAGTAGGTGCCCAAGAGATCATAAACGAATTCTCATATCTTCATCATGATTCAAGGGAATACTGCTCAATTTATGCGGTTGGATATACCGATGGTCCAAATGAATTTGGATATTCTCGTAAGGTTGAGGGTGTAGATGGTGTAGCATGGTACTATAGCGATAAGGAATTTATTGACTTTAAAGAGAAACTTGGAAAACGAATAAAATGGAGATATAGTGGAGAAAATGAACTAATAGTTTTACAAAGTAATATAGATGGGAAAAATATATTGAACTTTCAAAATTATGTAGCTATTAATATAAGCGAAGGTTTAAGACAGGAATATATCTGTTCTTATCAGAATTTTATGGAAAGTCTTATCGAAAGTTCAAAATCAGAAGTAGAGGCTTCAACCGCAATCAACAGAGCAACAAGATTAAGCATAAAGAAAGTAGCTATTGAATCTTTAAGGAGTATAAAGAGAATTCCTGCACCAATAGAAAAGGTAATCGAGAATAAGATCTTTTATAAAACGGCACATAATCATTTATAAAACATTGTTTTTGACACACAAAAATTTCAGAAAAAAATACCGATACGAATCAAAAATAGATCGTATCGGTATTTTTCTATCACTCCTCTGACTTTCCAGAACTGCCGCCATTAGAGATAAGCCTATCTAACTCTCTAAATTCCTGCAGCTTGAAATCCTTTGTGGCGTCGGTGTAGACGTTCATCGTCGTATCAAAATCTGCGTGACCTAAAACATCTTGTATGACCTTGATGTTTACTCCCGACTCACAAAGACGTGTTGCGAAGGTGTGGCGTAGAATATGACAACTGAAATTCGGCAGGAGCGTGACATCGGCATTCTTTGGATTATTCGCAAGCTGCTCACGGTTGCAGTCGGCTATCATTCTTTTTAATGCACGATTTAGCGTGCTTTGATTATGCACGTTCCCATAGCGATTTGTGAAAATAAAGTCGCTGTAACCGTCGATGACAACATCGCATTTTATCCCTGCTTCCTGCTGGAACTTTCGCTCTTGCTCAAAAGCAGCCTTTACTCCTGAAAGCATAGGTATAGTTCTTTCACCTGAACGGGTTTTCGGTGTATGGATATTGTAATGACAGCCGTTCTCACTATGGTTGAAGTAGACTAAGGTGTGGTCAACAGTTATCAAATTATTCTCAAGATCAACATCCTGCCAGCGCAGCCCTGTTATCTCACCCACACGCATTCCTGTGTTCAGCATTATGTAGAAGATGGGATACCAATGATTACATTGAGGGTGCTTTAACATATAGTCGATGAATAACTGTTGTTCTGCAAGAGTGAGCGAGATACGTTTTTCTGTATGTTGTTTGCTCTCAAGTTTTAGGTGCCTTAGTGCATTGTCAGAGGGATTGTTCATCAGAAAATTATTTTGCACGGCAAAGTCAAGCACCTGATGAACTACTGTATGGATATTATCTACGGTGTTAGGCTTTAGCCCTTTTACCTCGACAAGCTCGTTGTAGAAACCGAGTATATCCGCATAGCGTATGCTCATTATCTTGTATCCGCCCAGCTCGTCACGGACAAAAGTATTGTACATATAGAGATAATTCTGATAAGTATTTTCTTTAAGTCCTTTTTTGAGCGAGAACCACGAGTCTGCCAGTTGGTCGAGAGTCGTATTCATAGAGTCCACTCGGATACCATAAGCTTTGTTAGTTTCAATCGTCTCCTCTTTTTGACGAAGCTCGTCCAACGTTTTCGCATAAATATAAACTCGTTTTCCGTTGCGTGATTGATAACGGTATCTGTAAGTGCCGTTTGCCAGCTCAGATTCGCCTTTTTTAAGTCTCTTTCCTTTTGAATATCTGACTTTATTCTGCATTACTATTTCCTCCTTGTAAAAAATGAGTTTCTAAACACTTCTGAAATTCAGCTTTGGTTATATGATTCAGATAGAATAAGCTCTCGCCATATACTCGTCAAACTGCCTGCGCTTTATAAGCCTTTTGTTCCCCACCCACAAAACGAACGGACAGCGTTCGTCTGCCGTGAGTTCTCTCAGCTTGTGCTGACCGATGTTTGAATAAACGGCGGCTTCCTCGATAGTGAGGTTTTGCTTTTGAAATATAGGGACGTTGAGTTCCCTTTCTCTGACAATATCCATAATAGTTTACCTCCTTGGTATCTTGAAAATAATGTATTAGTGTAAAATAAGACTTTGCTCCTTTTTATGGGCGTTGTTCGACTTTCTTTCTATTCTTTAGAAAACTACGGTTAGTATGGAGCTCGTATGTTTCTTGGTCGTCTATGTCTTCAAAACAGTCGTCCGAGTTATCGCCCCAACTGCCATAATCAGAAGATCTTGACGTATCGTCCCAGCCATAATGCACTTCGTCTGCCGATATATTGGCGATCTCGGCCTGACATTCTTTCAATCTCTGCAAGTATAGCTGATAATACTTTCTGCTCTTGTCCTCTGAAATAGTAGATGTGTACTCGCCGCCGATAACTTTGAGCAGACCGTAATATCTTAGCTGCGCCGATACTTTTTGTTTGCTGGGTACTACCTCAAGCTCTAATCTGGTTTTCAGCCAATTTGTCAAAACATCAGCTTCAACGCAAAGGTAAGCACCGTCAAAATAAAAGATGTATCGTTGCAGATATTTGTATTTCCTTGCTTTTTTCGCTTCTTTGGAATATTCGGCAAAATCGGCGGACACAATGTCCTCTTGATATATGCCGCAAAGTATCTCGTCAATAAATTCTCTGCCGATCTTATTATCATCAGTCAAACAATGGTCTATCGTATCGTTGATACAGATTTCTATCGAGGTCTTGCATATGTTGGATAAGTCTTTGATATGCTCGTCTGTAAGATCGTGCTGTTCTTTGAGGTAGCGTTTAAAAATATCAAGCGTGATACAAAGTATCTGATAAGTACGCATTATCCGCTTGAGCTTGCCGCTATTTTCAGCGTGGATATTGCTATTATCGTTCTTGCTTTTGTAATACGCCGCTTCACCGGATATTTTTTCATAATTCAGGCACGACCACAAGATGAAGTCTTTAAGAAATGCAATATACTTTCCGTGTTCTTTTTTCAGTATGGTAAGTTCATCGCTGTCAAAGGCATTTTCAAGATGAACTAACAAACACCTGTTTATGGTGCTGTTGTTTTTTATGACATATTCTGCTGTAACGATAGCGATGTTGTCAAGTTTCACCTTGATGTCTTTGTAATGGCAGTTTCCGCTGCTTTGATTCATTTGGATAAAATCGCAGAGCTTTGCTTCGTTGGAATTTCTTATTCTCGATGAAACTGTGCGATTCAAGTCGTCGATAACTATCAATGAATCTTTCAGTTTTGCAGCTTTCTTGATTGCATATTTGTCGCTTGATAATGAAACGATGTTGTCGTGATCTTCAAAAATATCGCTGAGCAGTTTTGAAAATTCCGTCTTGCCAAGACCTGAATCGGCGTAAATGTATATGGTAAAACCGTATTCGTCCAGCTCGTTCTCGAACATCGGCTTGACATAAGCGACTAAGGACGCTATGAATGCCGCCGGCGGGAACGATGATGAATTTATCAGTTTGTCGAGATATAAAGTAAAGTCGCCGCTGTTATCGCTTTTCTTTAGCCTTATAGTGCTTTCAGAGATAACAGGGTCTTCGTCGGAAGCGTTGACGACCTCGTTGCCTAAGCCAAAAACGATCTTGCCGTTTTGCAGTTTCAAGTAGCCTTGATCTATGGAGTAATTTTCCTCAGGCGTTTGACCGAATACGCTCAGTTTTACTACCGACGATATGAATTTTGAAAACAGATTGTCGCTGCAAAGTGCATATATTTGATGATCAAAAAATATGTCTAAAGCCTTTCCTTCTATCGCAAGCGCTAATGGGCAATCGAAACTATACGTCTTATCCTGCTCAGCTAGCTTGATGTGAAATCTGACGTACTTAGTACAAATGTGCTGGGTATTGATAGTGGAATAAAACTCTAATTGCGTTATCGACCATTCTGTGATTTTGCCTTTTGAGTTGTAATAACAGCCGTCTTTTAGTATATACTCCTGCGGAATTTTTGGTTTTAGTAGTAAAGTTTTCATAAGAAACCCTCCTTTTAAGTAAGTAACAGTTGAAATATCTGTAAATAAGTGATATAATAGAAGCACTATAAAACTGCTGACAGATAGTATTTTTGTTATGCTTTACCTCTATAAGATCATCTGTCTGTTTAGAGTTTATCATAACAAGAACCGTTAACGCAAAGAGGTTAACGGGTTAACGGCAAGTAGACGCCTACAAAATTTCCAACTGATTTTTATGCTATTTGTACATATGCGCTGATTTATGTTGAAAAGGAGGAAACATTAAAATGGAAGAAACTCAGAAAAGTTCGTATCTTTCTCTAGGTATCTTTTTGAAACTCTTGTCAAGGTATACTAGAAAAGATAAGAGCATAGCAGAAAAAAGATTTTTAGGAGCAAATAATACTGTGATTTCGACAACTATCTTCAAGTATTTTATTTCTGCGCTTACTTTGAAATGGTATACTGATGATAATGAGCGATCAGATACATTGAAGAGCTTAAACAGCAATCTGATAAATTGCAAAAAGGAACTCTTTAATTTTAAATTCCTTATGACGGAAAAAGATGAGATAAAAGCGGCATTTATAAGAGATGTACAGTCCGATAAGCCGACAGCACTTGTGTTTATGACTGAATTTGTTCTGTACTGCATTGATGAAAATAAATGCAGGCAAATGGTCGACGAACTGCTCAGAGCGATAAGAGATGATAATGACATTGCCGACGATACAGAGTTTTACATTTTCGGGAACGGCAAAAGTACGAGCAAAAGAAAAATGGTCGATAAACAGTTTAACTTTACCGCAGACTGTTTTCTGCTGGGAGTATGGCATTTTCTCATCAGAGAGCGTTCGGAAAGCAACCGCATTGGCCGTGATACACTTGTTGATTGGTACGGCACTTCAACTGAGACATATGGTAAAAGCCAAATAGGTACTGAACTAAGACGCAACGTATGGGAACCGCTAGGACGTGAAATAAGGGTCATCCCGTCTGAACACACGATAGTTAAAGAAGAAAAAGCAGTTTCGCAGGATAATGTAAAGCAAGAGCATAGGCTGTTCGTTTATGATATGAACAGTCTTTCGGAAGAGGAACAAGAGAGTTTGGAGCGTTTGAAGAAGAGCCGCATACTTCGGGATCTTTTGAGAGCGTGTCATATCGGTACTTGTGGCGTTGAAGGTAATAACAACTTTGAAAATAATCATCGCTTTTTTGTTATGGCATTAAAAAGATGCGATCAGTTCGTTTTCAATAATAACTATGCTAAACGTATCAAAGATGACATTATCACTCTTAAAGATTGGCTTGAAGCTTTTGTGAAATTGATCAAGCCAAACGATAAATCATATTCAGCATATAGTGACCGTGTGAAAGCAAGTATAATTAGATACCAAAAAATCCTTGATGAAGTTTACACTACACTATATGGATCCCGTCCTGCGCTAAGTGGCGAACGGATAAGTTTGCTTTTATCCGTGGTTAAAATATGAATCTCGTTCATACTTTATGTTGAGCTGAATTGAATGCTAAATCAAATACTGCTCATTTCCTTATAAATACATTGAAATTTATTTCTAAACTAAAAACCGCAAGTTTTATGCTGTTGATTCAAAAAACGGCTTGAACTTGCGGTTTTATTCTTTTTATAATATGTGTACTCTAATAATTTCCATTTAAAAGTATCTTTATTGCTTTACGACTGGCAAAGTGAAATGCAAATATATTCACATTGATAGCTGTGCGTAATTTTGTGCGATATATATAAGGATAAGTATTCTTGAAAAAAATGAACAGCTTAGAGCTGTAGGTCTTCCCCTTTATCCCCAAGTATTCTTAATATCTATTCTTACTCTTATAAATCAGTAATAAAAGTATGATATTGTATCCGGCTAAATGGGTCTATAATCTGTCTCTTATACACATCTCCGAGCCCACGAGACTCCTGAGCAT
>ERZ1027056.185-NODE-185-length-34096-cov-15.457125_pt1 | contig 34096 bp, 27 predicted proteins | sample MGYA00519427_ERZ1027056 | MGnify/ENA primary metagenome ERZ1027056 (study PRJEB26926, sample SAMN06164570) | human gut metagenome | biome: ENVO:00009003; feature: ENVO:2100002; material: ENVO:00002003 | host: Homo sapiens | place: USA | collected 2012 ... | reverse complement strand
ATGGCGGCGCACTTTTCAATTGGAATATTGGCGCACTTTTCAATTAGTATCTACACAATAATACCAAAGACCGTTCTTTTGGTTATTATGATTGGATTAAGCATAATCAGATAGAGTGGTATAGGAAAAGTAGCAGTCGGGTTACCGCTCGCAACAAGCGCATATTGCCTTCCTTGGCTTTCTTCCATATTCCTCTGCCAGAGCATGAAACGGCAAGGTGGACATGCCGGGAGTTTGGCGAGAAGCAGGAGGGTGTTTGTGCTCCAAGTGTAAATACCGGATTGTACTCCTCGTTTATAGAAAAGAGGGATGTTATTGGGGTGTTTGTAGGTCATGACCATAATAATGACTATATGGTTGATTTAGACGGTAACATAACTTTGGCCTATGGTCGGAAGACGGGTTATCCTTCTGCCTATAATGAAACGCTTAGCCGAGGGGTACGTGTCATTAATCTGCATGAAGACGAATCGGTTTTTGATACTTATATAAGAGATTTGAAAGGAACTTATTTTCATTATCAATTTGAGCAGAAAAATAAGGGCAGTAATATTCCTCGTTTCAGTGGTTCCTTTGTGCAAGAGTTTTTGGTAGCAAATTGGGACAACGAACGTTGGAATCAGGAAATGGATATGCTGAAAGAAGCTGGCATGAAGTACTTGATCTATGCACCTGCATTGCTGGTAGATGAAAAGGGGAAAACAACTACAAATTATCCGTCTGCTCTGACGAAGAAGAAGCAAGGCAATAGAACGCTTGAAAAGTGTTTGCAAAGTGCGCAAAAAAATGGCATTAAAGTATTTGTAGGATTAAACTTTAATGAACGTTGGTGGAAAGTGGATTATGATGCTCGCTGGTTACTGGAGCAAATGGAAATGGGTAATAAGGTGGCAGATGAGCTTGTTGTTTTGTATAAAGAAAAGTATCCGGATGCCATGTATGGTTGGTATTGGGTTTGGGAGGTAGACAACTTGAACTGTATGACTTCTGAGCGTCAATCAATTTTGGCAGAGGCATTGAATACGAATTTGAATCATCTTTCTGAGATTGCTCCGGAAATGCCCCTTATGTTGTCTCCGTTTATGAATTACAAGGTAGGTGGAAATGCTGAAGAATGTGGCAAGATGTGGACGAACGTCTTTGCGCAAACCGACTTCCGTCCGGGAGATATATTCGCTCCTCAGGATTGTGTCGGTGCAGGTGGACTGAATTTGGATAATTTGTGGGAATGGTTTTCTAATTTGAAGAAGGCTGTCAATACTAAACCTGGGCTGAAGTTTTGGGGAAATGTAGAGACATTCGATCAGCGCTTTTGGACTAGCGCTCCTTTAGAAAGGGTTCAAAAACAGTTAGAGATTGTAAATGGCTATGTTGGCAATTTGATTTGTTTTGCATACAATCATTACAATAGCCCGTTTGTAGTTAATCCGGCGTATCATCAGGCATATCTTCAATATTGCCGGACGGGATGTTTGCCTATAATGGATATTCCTGAAAAAGTGAAGAATGCTGCTGTACGAAAGGTGGCTAAGGGAATTGAAGTTTCTTGGATACCGAATGAAATGAAAGCAGTTGACGGATATAGTATCTATCGTGATGGGCAGTTGATTATGAAATTACAAATACGTGACGGACAACTTCCGAGAACTTTTGTTGATGCAGAAGGTACAGTAGATAATGTTTATGAAGTAGCTGTTTATAATGTGATTGGTAAAGAATCTGCTAAAGTAAAAGCTGAATAACAATTGTAAAATTGATAAATATGAAGAATGTAACTTTTATTATTTGGGCTTTTGTTGTACTGTGTGCAGGATGCAGTTCTTCCACTTCAGTTGTGCAAGATGAAGTCTCTATGACTAAAAAACAATTGGCTGATAAAGTGAAAGGTGGTTGGGCAGCGAAAACCATTGGTTGTACCTATGGAGGACCGGTTGAATTTCTGCATAATGGTACTATGATTCAAGACTATACTCCCATAAAATGGTCCAAAGATAGAGTGAAATATTATTATGATACATTTCCCGGATTGTATGATGATATATATGTGGATATTGTATTTGTGAATGTGTTCGACCGTTTGGGTTTAGAGGCACCGGCCGATTCTTTTGCTGTTTCGTTTGCTGATGCCGGATTTCCTTTGTGGCATGCCAACCAAGTTGCAAAATATAATATTAAGCAAGGCATTATGCCCCCCATGTCCGGACATTGGTTGAATAATCCTCATGCAGATGATATTGACTATCAGATAGAAGCAGATTTTGCAGGTCTAATGTCACCGGGCATGCCTAATACTGCTTCTGAAATTTCAGATAAAATCGGTCACATCTTTACGTATGGCGACGGCTGGTATGGTGGTGTGTATGTGGGCGCTCTATATTCCATGGCTTTTGTTTCAGATGATATGGAGTATGTGGTAGAAGAGGCATTGAATACAATTCCCGAGCAAAGTGATTTTTATGCTTGCATAAAAGATGTGATTGGTTGGTATCGGCAATATCCAGATGACTGGAAACAGACTTGGTTTGAATGCCAGAAGAAGTGGACTTCGGAAGTGGGGTGTCCCGATGGCGTTTTTGTTCCGTTTAATATTGATGCCAAGATAAATAGTGCCTATGTGGCTATAGGTCTGTTATATGGCAAGAAAGATTTTTATCAGACTATTGATATTTCGGCACGTTGTGGGCAAGATTCTGATTGTAATGCGGCTACTGCTGCCGGTATATTGGGTACAATGCTTGGATATAGTAATATTCCGGAATTATGGAAAGAAAGTCTTTACGAAGTAGAGGACATCCCATTTGCCTATACGGAAGTTTCGCTGAATAAGCTTTATGAGTTAAGTCTGAAACAAGCTTTGCAGGTGATAGAGCAAGAAGGAGGTTCTGTTCAGGGAGAGCAGGTTGTTATTAAAACGCAACAGCCGGTTGCTGTAAAGTATGAGAAAGCTTTTGAAGGTCATTATCCGGCAGAGAAGAAAGCTGTTAACCTTTTGTTACAGGATGCTACAGAGTTTATGTTTGATGGTAACGGATTTGTTTTGAAAGGATATGTGAAGTGTGCTGATGAATCGTATGTTGCGAGTGTTGCGATGTATATAGATGGCGCTTTAGCAGAAACTGCCAATCTTCCCGTTGCTAAATCTACTTCTATAGATGACAGAAGGGTTGATTCGTTTCATAAATACCAGTTGCCTGATGCAGCGCACACGGTTGTTTTGAAATGGTTGAATCCTCGTACGGATGCACAAGTTTATTTAGGTGAGGCGGTTATTTATTCCAGCCAGCCCAATCAATTAACCTATAAATAATTAATTGTAATGTATATAGTTGAAAATTATGGATTGGCAGTAGCTCTTTGTTGGGTTACCATGCTTTGCTGGGGCTCTTGGGGGAATACTCAAAAGCTGGCAGCGAAAACTTGGCGATATGAACTTTTTTATTGGGATTATGTCGTTGGAATTCTTCTCTTCTCTTTGATATGGGGATTTACTTTAGGAAGTACGGGCGAAGCAGGTAGAGGCTTTGTCGATGATTTGCTTCAGGTTGATATCTCTAATTTGGTGAGTGCGTTTTTGGGAGGTGTCATTTTTAATGCATCCAACATTTTGTTATCTTCTTCCATGTCATTGGCTGGTATGTCTGTCGCTTTCCCCGTAGGCGTTGGGTTAGCTCTGGTATTGGGTGTATTTATAAATTACTTTAGTGCTCCTCAAGGTGATGCAACTGTTTTGTTTTCTGGAGTATTTCTGATTGTACTTGCTATTATTTTTAATGGTATAGCTTCTGGGAAAGTTGCTAAAGGAGGAACATACCAGGCAATGAGGAAAAAAGGGATTATTATAGCTGTGTGTGCAGGTATATTGATGGCATTTTTCTATCGTTTTGTAGCGGCTGCTATGGATTTAGAGAATCTGGAAACGCCGACTGCGGGTATGATGACTCCTTATTCAGCATTGTTTGTGTTTGCAGTGGGTATTTTTGTCAGCAACTTTTTCTTCAATACATTGGTCATGAAGAAACCCTTTGTCGGCAAGCCGATAGCGTATAGTGACTATTTCAGTGGAAATATGAAGACACATCTTGTTGGAATTCTGGGAGGAACCATCTGGGCATTGGGGACTGCTTGTAGTTATATTGCTGCAGGGAAAGCTGGTGCAGCTATCTCCTATGCTTTGGGACAAGGTGCCACTATGGTTGCTGCCTTATGGGGAATATTTATCTGGAAAGAATTCAAGGGCGCATCTAAGTCAATAAATATGCTGCTTGTATTTATGCTGATACTTTTCCTTTCAGGCTTGGGGTTGATAATTATATCTGGTGGTAATTAAATTCTTTATTTTAAATAATATACTATGAGACAAAAAAAACAAATGAAAATGTTGGGACTATTGGGATTGTTGGCTGCATTACCGATAATTTCTGCATGTGCGGGAAATAAGGGTTCTGACGAATCTCGAAAAGAAAAAATGGTCCAATCGGTTTCTGTGGTACAGCCTATTACGGGTACATGGATTAATTTAGCCTACAAGGATGTGCGGAATAAGTATACTAATCCACAACATTTCGATAATATGGATCCTAAATTATGGACTGCTAAAGTGCGTGAATTGGCTAACATGGGGATTGAATATTTGGTGTTCATGGAGGTTGCTAATGAAGGGAAAGCATATTATCCGTCAAAGTTGATGCCGTGGTTATATAATGATAAATTGCAAAGCCCCGTTGATGCGATTCTTGACGAAGCTGCCAAACATGGCATGAAGGTTTTTATGAGTACCGGTTGGGCAAAAGATCAGGATGATAATCTGCTTGATCCAGTGATTAAGGAGCGTCAGCTTCAGATTATGGAGGAATTGGCATCTCTCTATAAAAATCATAAAGCTTTCTATGGCTGGTATCTTCCGGTTGAAGATTGTCTTTGCCCTATCTTTGCCGAGCATGCTGTTCAGTCAGTAAATGCATTGACAGAGAAGGCTCATTCTTTGACTCCCGGAAAGAAGACCTTGATTTCTCCGTATGGTATTGGTCTGTCCGAATTTGATCATCCTGATTTTGAGAAGCAGATGGCAAAATTGAAAGTCGATATTATTGCTTATCAAGATGAGGTGGGGTGTGTACGTGACAAATTTACTCTTCCTCGCTTGAAAAAGAATTGGCAAAGGATGCGCGATATTCACAATCGCCTGAATATTGAGATGTGGGCGAACTGCGAAACCTTTACTTGGGAAGAGGGAACCAATGACCGCCAATCTGCTTTGATTCCGGCTGCTTATTCCCGTTTGCTGTCACAGCAGGTAGCGGCTTCGGTTGCTGGTGTCGACAAAATAATTTCGTTTATGTTCGGTGGAATTATCGAAGACCCAAAGTCTGCTTATCAATTGGGACAACCTGTGTGGTCTAATAATTTATACAACAATTATATGGCTTGGAAAGAAGGTGACAGTTTTTGGAAATTATTTGAAGCTACTTTGCTTGACAAGTTGGTCAATTCAGCCAAATCGGAAATGATTGGTAAAGTTGATATGAAGGCACTGGCAGATGGCCGGGTAGCCGAAGAGGATAGTGGGGACAGCCGTTGGGTAAGGTTTGAAAAAGGTCATCATGAGGTAGTGATTGATTTGCAAAAGAATACTTCGCTTCAAAAGGTGCTGGTACGTACTTTGAACTATAATCAGGAAAAGATAGGCGCTCCTTTGAAGGTTTATGTTTACACTTCCCAGGATGGTCAGACTTATAATCTGGCTTCAATAAAGGATGCTCCGTATTTTCCTAACAACAAGCATGATGCTTGGATTGACGCAGTCTTGATTGATAATTTAAAAGAAAAGACACGTTATGTGAAAGTTGCTTTTGACGCTTTGGAAAATGTGTATATGGATGAGATTTTTGTAAATCCAAGTATTCGTTAACCGGGTAATATAATGAAGGAATAATAGGGTCATCCGGAAAATATGAAATATAGTTTGAGATGAATTGATATTATATGGGAATGAAGCCGCCCGGATATGGAAGATGCAGCCATCTTAAACAGATATGTCTAAGTAGAAAAAGTATGATTTCAGGCTAATAGAAACGTCAATTATCGCATTTCATTAATATAATAAAGTGCGATATAAAAAACAATACAATGAAAAAAATCTTAATTTATTAATCCAAAAATGAATCTATGAAAAGATTACACAAAACTATGAATCGAATTGTCGGAGTGCTTTTAATGGCACTTATGATGGTTCCAAGTGGTTTGAAAGCTGAGACGGCAGAAATGCTTCAAACTTCTAAAATTACGGGTGTAGTAATTGACGATTTCGGCGAGCCGATAATCGGTGCTACTGTTCGTGTGAAGAATGCACAGAATGGCGCTGTAACAGATGTTAATGGACGTTACTCTGTAAATGCTACTAAAAATGCGACATTGGTTTTTTCTTTTATTGGCTATAGAACACAAGAGGTAGCTGTTAAAGCGTGGACTACTGTTAATGTAACTTTGAAAGAGGACAGCCAAATGTTGGAAGAAACAGTTGTTATTGGTTATGGTGCTGTTCCTAAAAGAGATTTAACGGGATCTGTATCTTCTTTAAAGAGCGAAGATTTGCTGAAAACAAACCCTGTGAGTGTGAATCAAGGTTTGCAAGGCAAAATGGCAGGTGTAAATGTGTCCCAGTCTGACGGAGCCCCGGGTGCCGGTATAAATATCCAAATTCGTGGTGCCAATTCGTTTACTACCAGTACAGAGCCTTTGTATGTAGTCGACGGTATGCCGTATTCTATGGGTGAAGGACGTACAACGGATTATGGTATGAAACAGAGTAATAATCCATTGAGTACCATTAGTCCACAAGATATATTATCTATTGAAGTTTTAAAAGATGCATCTGCTACCGCTATTTATGGTTCTTGTGCTGCCAATGGTGTTGTGCTTATTACTACTAAATCCGGTGCTGAGGGAAAGGCAAAAGTTCAGCTTTCTGCTAACCTTAGCATCTCTAATCCGGTAAAACGTATTGATGTGCTCGATGCTTGTGATTACGCTTTGTACCGTAATGAACGTATCACGAATGGTCTCTTGTATGACGGTTACTCTGAGGCAGACAGCCAATTGGAATATCCTTTGGTGGGATATTGGGCTCCGGTGAAAGCTCCGGATCCTATTACAGGAGAAATGGTTGTAGTAGGTCAGGAGTATAAGCCAAGTCCATGGGATTACCGGAAGGGTTTTGTCGAAAAAGAAGGAGGACCGGTACGTTATGGAACAAATTGGCAGGATGAAATTTTTCAGACAGCAATAAGCCAAGATTATAATGTTACAGTATCGGGTGGTGATAAGAAAGGTAACTATATGTATTCCGGTGGTTATACTGACCAGCAGGGTGTGATTGTTAATTCTTATTATAGACGTTATACAGCGAGAGCTAACAACAGCCGTAAAATCAATGATTTTTTAGAGTTAGGTACTAACATCAGTTTTGCAACTTCCGATAATCGTTTGGCACGTACCAATAGTGAAACGTATGGTGTAATTCCTGCAGCTATTTCGTTTAATCCTACTCGTCCGGTATTCGATCCCAATAAAGACTCTGGCTTTTCGGAAGATTTCTCTACCGGTTTGGCTAATCCTTATTTGACTGTACATACGGAGAAGAATATCCAAGAGACGTTGAATGTATTTATCTCAAGCTTTGGTGAATTGAAGTTTACCGACTGGTTGAAATTCCGTCAGAATTTTGGTTACGGTTATAGCTATTATGAACGTAATACCTATAATAACCGTTGGACCGGTGCGGGTATAGCTCCTACAAATGGTTATGCAACGAAGTCAGATGATGCTTATGAAAGCATTTCGACAGAGTCTTTGTTGACTTTCAACAAGAAGTTTGGAGTTCATGGCATTAATGCTGTGCTTGGTATGACTTATGAAAACAGCATGTGGCATAGTAAGTGGATGGCTGCATCTAATTTCCCGAACGATATGACTGAAGACAACGTCATTGAAGCAGGAACTAAGGACCGTCGTATGGAAAGTAGTCGTGGAAAGTCTCAGCTGATGTCCTATCTGTTCAGAGCCAATTATAATTTGCTGGACCGTTATTTATTCACTTTTTCTATGCGTCGTGACGGTTCCAGTAAATTGTCAGAGTTAAATCGTTGGAATAACTTCTATTCGGGAGCCGTTGCTTGGCGTTTGTCTGATGAGTCTTTTGTAAAGCAGCTGAATTTCTTCGATGACTTGAAATTGCGTGTCAGTGCCGGACAGACCGGAGGTCAGGGGGTCAGTGCCTATGCTACCCGTTCCCGTTTTGTTGTTTCTAACTACGGTATGGGTGGTTCATTGCAGAGTGGTATGGCAGAATCCCGCTGGGGAGGACCTGCAGCAGCTCTTCTGAAATGGGAGACAACCAATCAGTTTGACATAGGTTTGGACATTGCTTTCTTGAATAACCGTGTTAATTTGACAGTAGATGCCTATTATAAGAAGACAAAAGACCTATTGTTGGATAAGCTTATTCCTATGAGTTCCGGTTTTAGCCGTATTCAGGCAAACTATGGTAATGTAACAAATAAAGGGTTGGAAATTTCCGGTCATTTCATTCCTGTAAAGGCACGTAATTTCTTGTGGTCTATAGATGCCAATATTTCATTCAACCGTAATAAGGTGGGTGGTTTGGATGCCGACCAATATTCTGATGTGGCTTGGGGTATTGAGAACATGTTCTTGGTACGTAATGGTGAGCCTATCGGTACTCTATATGGGTATGTGGAAGATGGCTTTTATGACAATGAGGCCGAAGTCCGTGCAGATCCGTTGTATAGAAATGAGACGGACTCTAAGGTTAAAAGCATGGTAGGTGAAGTGAAATACAAGAATCTTGATGACGATCCTGTAATTGATAATCGAGACCGTCAGATTATAGGTAATACCAACCCGGATTACCAATATGGTATAACCAATACATTGGAATGGAAGAACTGGACATTCAGTTTCTTCTTGCAGGGTACACAAGGTAATGACGTGTTGAATGTCAATCTTAAGAAATTTGATATGGCCAGCGTGGATAATATGCCTTATTTTATTTATAACAATCGTTGGACTGCCGAAAATAGGGCAAATGCCAAATGGCCGCGTGCCAATAGAACCAGTACACGTTTTATGAGGGCATCTGACCGTTACATTGAGGATGGATCTTACTTGCGTTGCAAGAATGTCAGCTTGAGCTACCGTTTCCGCCATCCGATGAAGTTTGTGGAGAGTATTAATTTGGTTGCCAGCGTTTCCAATCTATTTACAATTTCCGGTTATAGTTGGATGGACCCTGATGTGAATTCATTTGGTAGTGACCCTAAACGCAGAGGTGTGGATATGGCTTCTTATCCAAGTGCCCGTACATTTAATTTTGGTGTTCAAATTGGATTTTAAATAATGATGACTATGAAATTTAAGAATATATTAATGGCATTGGGCTTAGGCTCCATGTTGATGACTTCTTGTACGTTGGATGAAGAAGTATATACATTTATTTCAGGTGAAGACTTGTCTGCTGATGGTGAGTATGAACTGTTGGTAAATGGCGCTTACCAACCGTTGGCCTGGATGTTTGAATGGGGTAGTTATGATTCTGCTACTAATTATGATAATGACTATCAGACAGGGCCGGGTTGGGCTTTTAAAGAAACCGGTACCGGTAACTTTTATAACAATGGTAGTATAAATAATGTGTTTGCATATTATTCAACCGCCATTCATCGTGCCAATTACCACTATTATCTGATTGACAAGATGACCAATGTACCTGAGAAAGCCAAGAATAATGCGTTGGGTGAACTTCGTTTTCTCAAGGCATGGTCGGAGTTTGAATTAGTACGTCGTTTTGGTGGTATTCCTTTGTTTAAAACTTCTATTGGTGAAGGTAACAGCAGTTACCAGCCCAGAGCTTCCGTCAAGGAAGTGTATGAGGACATTATAGCCAATTTAAAGGAGGCTGAAACGTTGCTGATGCCTCGTACAGACTCGGATTATAAGAAAGGGCATGTATTTCGTGCGTCAGCCAAGTCGCTGTTGGCTTTAGTCTATGCTACGATTGGTTCTGCTTCGATGGAGAGTGGCAAAGTCATGGTAAAGGGTGGTCCCGGCAAGGTTACGAATCCGGATGGAACAGAATCGGCATTGATGCCTCAGGAAATCTGGCATAACAAGATTCGTCTTCCGGGATATGAAGAGTTCAATTCTCAGGAGTATTACAAACTGGCCAAAGAGAAAGCAGCCGAAGTGATTGCAGAAGGAGAGTGTGTGTTGGCTTCTAGTCAGAAAGAATTATGGAAAATCGACAATAAGAACGGGCCGGAATTCCTGTTTACATTACAGACTTATCCCGAAGGGGATAATCTTGCCGGAAACTATATCAGCGAATCGTATTACGGCTATTGGAAAGAGGATAGAACTCTGGGTTCTGGTTATTATACTTATCGCGATCACTGGCTACAGATGTTCGATGATTGGAAAGATGAACGTATTACATGGGGCATTCTGCACCGTTACCCCGATTCTTATAACGAAGAACTGGGCATTTATACCTGGCGTTACTACCCGTTGCGTGACAGTGTATACGTGAACCGTGAAGAGGCTCCGTATGCCGACCAGGGTATTGGAGCTTATCAGAAGACCGACCAGCCTACGTATGGTGCTTATTACGGTTCTCGTTTTACTAAGTTTACGGCAGTGACGGGTGAAATTGACGGTAATCGTAAAGACTTTAACTGGCCTTTTATGCGTTACGCAGAAGTGCTGTTACTGTATGCGGAAGCTGATAATGAATTGAATGGACCTACCCAAGATGCATTCTCTAAGATTGAATTGTTGAATAAGCGTAACAATAGTACGCTGGTAAGCAAGCGTCATGAGAAGATTCCGTTTACGAAAGAAACTTTCCGTTCGTTTATCTTGGAAGAGCGTGCTAAAGAGTTTGCAGTTGAGGGGAATCGTCGTACCGATTTGATTCGTTGGGGTATTTATTTATCGGTAATGAATGCTATCGGTATGGATGAAAACGGTAATTTGAAGAGACGTGAGGAGAAGCATTGGCTGATGCCCCTTCCGCCCGATGAAATTAACGGTAACCCTTATATTGAGAAAAATAATCCCGGATGGTAATCCTATTTATTAACTATATGATGAAAAATACAATGAAAAAGATATTGAGTTTTAGGAAGATGTATCTCGTCGGTGCTCTTCTTATGGGAATTTCTTGGACATCTTGCTCTGACGATAACGGAGTTGCACTTCCTATTGAACTGACCAATGTGACCACCATTGCTGATATGAATACCACCATTGAAGAAGCTGCTTTGGGGGATTTTATAGCTGTTCATGGAACCGGTTTGGATGTTCATAATATCGATTCTATTTTGATTGATGACATTAAGCTGGATATGCAAGAGGTATATACAGAAGATGATATTCTGTTTATAAAGATACCGGTAAAGCTGGCAACCAAGAAAACCGATAAAATAAGTATTTATAATACGGCCGGTTGTTTTGAAATTCCTTTTAAAACGGTAGCGCCCAATTTAAAGCTTTCCCGCATGTTCAATGAATATACGGCACCGGGTGATACGATTATGATTTATGGAGATTTCTTCAACCTCTATGAAATAGATTCGCTCAATGCTGTTGTCGATTTCAATGGAAAGGTATCTCCGGTCATTAAATCGGCTAATAATTATCTGACTGCTAAAGTACCGGTTGATGTAGATAAGAACATAAAAATTAAAGTGAAAGGGGTGAAGTATAATGTTGAGGCGGTATGCCCCGGACGTTACTACGATTGTGATTTTATGATTATGGACTTTGACGAATATTTGCCCAGTTCTATGACAAATGTGGTGACTGATGAGAAAGATCCACAACGGTTGAGCGGTAACTTCTTGAGAATAGATGATAAATCTGAATATAGCTCTTGGTGGTATATTGCAGAAAGAGGCGATATACCTTATACTGATGATATGTTAGGACTTGAATCATGTAAGAATTATGTGGTGAAATGTGAATTCCGCACATCCAATCAATTCATCAAGGACAGAATAAGGTTCTGTAATTATCTTTATTGGGCTGCTCCCACATGCGATTGGGTTGCTACAGACTTTAATATACAGAACTTCAACCGTTGGGAGACAATTACGTTGCCGTTTAATGTATATTTGTCAGAGGATTATCCGGACTACCATCCAGGTTCGTACACAAGCTTCAATATGCGTTTGGAGATAGATCCTGAGATAGCCCGTAATTTTGCATTCGATAATATTCGTATTTGTAGAAAAGGCGATTGATTGATGTGGTAATTGATCATTACGGATAATGGCCGCTTTTGGGGATTCGCGAATTGTGTTCCGAAGTGAACCCTATTCAGTCGTATACTGATTATATCCCCTCTCAGAGTGTGCCCTGGAGGGGCTTTTTAAAAACATCGCATGCTGGTAGGGATTATTTACAATAAATTGGATCTTGCAGGCGAGTATAATCTCACTTGATTTTACAAAAAACACAAAGAAATGAAAATTAAAAAATGTGCAGCACTTATGGCTGCAATGTTGATGGGCGCTTGGAGCTTGCAGTCTTGCGACAACGGGCCTACTAAAGAAGTGTGGCTGGATGAATTCGGTCAAGATTCCTGTTATGTTCAGGACTGGGGAATGCTTGAAGTCAACCGTTCCGTAGTACATACTCCGCTTACAGTGAATGGAGTTGTTTATGAACGTGGACTTGGTGCCCATTCCATCAGCCGCCTGCTGTACGATTTGGATGGAAAGGCCGTTTCGATCTCCGGTTTGGCAGGAGCTGATGACAAGAACTTGTTTGCAGGCAAACTTCAGTTCAAGATTCTCGGTGACAAGAAGGAACTCTGGAAGAGTGGAGTGATGCAGAAAGGAGACCCAGTAAAAGAGTTTAATGTAAACCTGAAAGGGGTGGACAAAGTGCTGCTATTGGTAGAAGAATGTGGTGACGGCATTATGTACGACCATGCCGACTGGCTCAATGTGAAGATAACGACTCGTGGCGATGTGAAACCTGTTCCTGCGTGGGCAAAACCGGTGGCAAAGGAGAAGTATATCCTTACGCCTCCTGCTCCCGAAAGTCCGGTCATCAACAATCCGCTGGTCTATGGCGCACGTCCGGGTAATCCGTTCCTATGGTCTGTGATGGCTACCGGCAACCGCCCCATGAAGTTTGAGGCCGAAGGGCTTCCGGCTGGTGTGAAATTGGATGCTGTTACCGGTCGCATTACGGGTAAAGCCACAGTAGAGGGAGAGTATAAGGTAACGCTCAAAGCCACCAATGACAAAGGTACGGCCCAGAAAGAGGTAACTGTTAAAATAGGAGATGCCATAGCCTTGACTCCTTCTATGGGATGGAACAGTTGGAACTGTTGGGGGCTTTCTGTGAACGACGAGAAAGTGCGTGACGCAGCCCGCATGATGAACGAAAAACTGCATGCCTACGGATGGGAATACGTGAATATAGATGATGGTTGGGAAGCTGCGTCGCGTACCAAGCAGGGCGAGATACTTTCAAACGATAAATTCCCCGATTTCAAGGCATTGACAGACTATATTCATGGATTGGGCTTGAAGTTCGGTATTTATTCCTCACCGGGACATATCACTTGTGGCGGACATGTGGGCAGCTACCAGCACGAAGAAATTGATGCCAAGACATGGGAACGCTGGGGAGTGGATTATTTGAAATATGACTATTGCGGATATTTGGAGATAGAAAAAGATTCGGAAGAGAAGACTATTCGGGAACCCTATATCGTGATGCGCAAGGCATTGGATAAGGTGAACCGTGACATTGTTTACTGTGTGGGTTATGGCGCTCCCAATGTGTGGAACTGGGCACCGGAAGCAGGAGGAAACCAATGGCGCACTACTCGCGACATCACGGACGAATGGAATGTTGTGACAGCTATAGGTACTTTCCAGGATGTTTGTGCGGATGCTACGGCTCCGGGCAGAAACAATGACCCCGACATGCTGGTTGTTGGCAAGCTTGGTCAAGGCTGGGGAAGCAAAGTGCACGATTCATATCTTACGGCAGACGAACAGTACTCTCATATTTCTTTGTGGTGCCTTCTTTCTTCTCCTTTGCTCATAGGTTGCGACATGGCAAATATGGACGATTTTACGCTGAATCTGCTGACCAACAACGAAGTGATAGCAGTCAGCCAAGACCCCATGGTGGCTCCCGCCAAGAAGATGATGGTAGAGAACGGCCAAGTATGGAGTAAAAAACTGTACGACGGTTCTTATGCGGTGGGCTTCTTCCATGTAGACCCTTATTTCATTCTTTGGGATCAGGAGGATGCTGAAGCTATGCAGATGAGAGAGTATGCTTTTGATTTTGATTTGAAACAGCTTGGCATTGAAGGAAAAGCAATGGTTCGTGACTTGTGGCGACAGAAAGACTTGGGAGAGGTGAACGGCATCTTCCGGACGGAAGTTCCCTATCACGGTGTCACCTTCGTGAAGATTACTCCTGCAAGATAGCAAACTATAAAATAGAGAGACGAATGAAAAAGTTAATTTTATCTTTGTTTTTTTTATCGGCTTTCACACTTCGGGGTTCTGCACAGTTGCAGGGCCTGGAAGTAGTGAAGGTACCGGAAGCACAGCAGCCTTATTCGGGCGAATATATTTATATCCCCGATGTGGAAGGATATAAAACTCTGAAGTGTGATTTTCATACCCACACCATCTTCTCCGATGGAGATATAAAACCTGAAAATCGGGTGTGGGAAGCTGCTATTCGCGGGCTGGATGTGATAGCCATTACCGACCATATAGAATATCGCCCCAATAAAGACTATATCAAGGCCGACCATAACGAATCTTACAAAAGGGCAAAGACTGTAGAGAAAGCTTCCAATCTGATAGTAATTCAGGGAGCCGAGATAACCCGTTCCAAGCCGATAGGGCACATCAATGCTCTCTTCTTGACGGATGCCAATGCGCTGGACGTGGAAGATCCTCTGAGAGCTGTTGACAACGCTTTGGAGCAAGGGGCCTTCATTATGTGGAATCATCCGGGGTGGCCTAACGACACAAGCACTTTATATAATGTCCATAAAGATTTGATTAAGCAAAAAAAGATACATGGAATAGAGGTGGTGAACGGCTTTGAGTACTATCCGAAAGCTTTTAATTACTGTAAGGAATACGGCCTGACATATATGGGAAATACCGATATACATGGCGTTTATAAGCAAACGTATCGTACGGACAAACAAAGTGGACCGATGACGATTGTATTTGCCAAAGAACGTTCTCAGGAAGGAGTGAAAGAAGCTCTCCTTGCCGGGCGTTCGGTAGTGAAGTTCGGGGATATACTGATAGGCTCTGAGAAGAACCTGCTATCTCTGGTCAAGGCGTGCCTCTCTTATGAAGTGAAGGAGGTGAAAGGCAATCAGGCTCTGGTGAAAGTGACGAACAAGTCGACATTGAACTTTGAAATTCTACTGGACAACAAGGCTGGTACTATCCTTGGCAATGCTACAGTAGAGATTAAGGTAAGGCTGGATGATAAAGTAAAGTTTACTACTACACACATCACGGATGATAGCCGGTTGGTGATTGATATAGCATCATTGCGATAGTGGTTTTATAAGACCGATAATCTGATATTTAAGGAACCATTGATTTTGTGTTTTATAATAACTGAAGTTTCTCAAATTTTTCAGATTGTTGATGAACTGTTGTATCTTAATGCTCTCTCTCGGAGGAAGAGCGTTGAGATTGTTTTGAAAGCGCAAAGGTAACTTGCGAAACTTGAAATATTTAATTATTCCTTGAAAAACAATTGTATTATGAAAAACAGATTTTTATGTTTATTATTTGTAGTTTGCACTGTCATTTCTGCCCGTGCAAACAGTACCGATTCTTTGGCTTTGACTCCTCCTATGGGGTGGAATAGTTGGAATTGCTTCAGTTGTAACATTAATGAAAAACAGATTCGTGAGATTGCAGACTTGATGGTGTCTACCGGCATGAAGGATGCAGGATATGAGTATCTCAATATAGATGATTGTTGGCAGGTAGGCCGGGATAATGAAGGAAACATTCTGGTTGATGAAAAGAATTTTCCTTCCGGCATCAAGGCTTTGGCAGATTACATACACTCCAAAGGACTTAAATTCGGTATTTATTCATGTGCGGGAACGCTGACTTGTGCCGGACGACCGGGAAGCCGTGGCTATCAGTTTCAGGATGCACGCACTTATGCGGAATGGGGAGTGGATTATTTGAAGTATGACTGGTGTTTTGATGAAGGCCAGAATCCTCAAGCTGCCTACAAAACAATGAGTGATGCCCTGAAGGCTTCCGGGCGTCCTATCGTATTCTCTATTTGCGAGTGGGGAAACAGCCAGCCTTGGACATGGGCAAAAGGCATCGGACATCTTTGGAGGACTACCGGTGACATTATCAATGCTTTTAAAGGTATTAATTATTGGGGAGGATGCGGTGTCGTAGAAATCATTGACAAGAATGCCGACTTGCACAAATACGCCGGACCGGGACATTGGAACGACCCGGACATGCTTCAGGTGGGTAATGGTGTGCTGACGATGGAAGAGAATCGCTCTCATTTCACGATGTGGTGTATGCTTGCTGCCCCTTTGCTCGCGGGTAATGATATTCGTAAAATGGACAAGGAGACACTTGGAATTTTGACAAATAAAGAAGTGATTGCAGTAAATCAGGACAAGCTTGGCAAACAAGGTGGACGATACATGAAAGTGGGTGAGCATGAAATTTGGGTGAAGCAGTTGTCCAATGGTGAAGCCGCAGTATGTTTCTTTAACCGCGATGAACAACCCTGGAATGTGGAAACCGTTTTGCAGAAAGAAAACCTCTCTTTTGCAGATGTCCGCTTCTGGGAGAAAGAATACAAAGTACGCGACTTATGGAAACATAAGGACATCGGAAGTACCAAGGATAAGATGCAGTTTGATATTCCTGCACACGGTGTCGTGTTGCTGAAGTTGACTCCTAAACAGTAATGATAGATTTAGAAACCATTAATAAAAAAATATGAAGAACATGCATTATGCATCTGTGAAGTGGATTTGCTTTCTGCTTTTCGTGGTAGTAGGAAAGGTGGCGATGGCCGAAGGTATCACTTCGCCTGATGGAAATCTCCGTCTTGAGTTTACCGTAAATGCTTTGGGAGAGCCGGTCTATCAGTTGTTTTACAAAGAGAAAGCCGTGGTTAATCCATCGAAACTGGGCTTGGAATTGGTGGGTGACCCGGGCTTGATGAATGGTTTTACACTTGTGGAAGCCGGGGCTTCAACTTTCGATGAAACATGGAAACCTGTGTGGGGAGAAGTGTCGCAGATACGGAATCATTACAATGAGCTGGCTGTGACGTTGGACCAGAAGGAGCAGAACCGCCATATCGTTATCCGTTTCCGTCTTTACGATGACGGTTTGGGATTCCGTTATGAGTTTCCTTTACAAAGAACTCTGCACTATTTTACGGTAAAAGAGGAGTATACCCAGTTTGCCATGACCGGAGACCATACCGCTTTCTGGATTCCCGGTGACTATGACACGCAGGAGTATGACTATACAGAGTCCCGTTTGTCCGAAATTCGCGGTTTAATGGATAAGGCGGTGACGGTGAATGCTTCCCAGTTCGTTTTCTCGCCCACGGGTGTGCAAACCTCCTTGCAGATGAGGACGGACGATGGTCTATACATCAACTTGCATGAAGCGGCTTTGGTGGACTATTCTTGTATGCATCTCAATCTGGATGAAAAGAACTTGGTTTTTGAATCGTGGTTGACCCCGGATGTTTTGGGAAACAAGGCATATATGCAAGCTCCCGGGAAGACTCCGTGGCGTACCATCATGGTGAGCGATGACGCCCGTGATATGCTTGCCTCCAAACTTACCTTGAACCTGAACGAACCTTGTGCCTATGAAGATGTTTCGTGGATTAAACCGGTGAAGTATGTAGGCGTATGGTGGGAGATGATTACCGGTCAGAAGTCGTGGAGTTATACAGATGAACTGATTGCCATGCGTTTTGGAGAAAACGACTATACGAAAATCAAGCCGAACGGTCGGCATGGAGCCACTAATGAAAGAGTGAAACGCTATATAGATTTTGCCGCCGAACATGGTTTCGACCAAGTATTGGTAGAAGGCTGGAATGAAGGATGGGAAAGCTGGGGTGGAAGTTCGCGCGATTTTGTGTTCGACTTTGTGACTGCCTATCCCGACTTTGACGTGAAGATGCTGAATGCCTATGCACACAGTAAAGGGGTCAGGCTGATGATGCATCATGAGTCTTCTGCTTCGGTACGCAATTATGAACGTCATCTGGACAAAGCCTATCAGTTTATGGCGGATAATGGCTATAACTCTGTAAAGAGTGGTTATGTGGGCGATATAATTCCTCGCGGAGAACATCACTATGGACAATGGATGAACAATCATTACCTCTATGCCATACAAAAAGCTGCCGAATATAAGATTTGTGTGAATGCGCACGAGGCAGTACGTCCTACAGGTTTGTGCCGCACCTATCCCAACTTGATTGGCAATGAATCAGCCCGTGGCACGGAATTCGAGCCTTATGACGGCAACAAGCCTTCCCACACTACTGTGCTCCCCTTCACTCGCTTGATAGGTGGTCCGATGGATTATACCCCGGGCATCTTTGACATTTATCTGAATTTTATGAATCATGACAATCACGGGCAGATTCATTCCACGCTGGCAAAGCAACTGGCATTATACGTCACCCTCTACAGCCCACTGCAGATGGCTGCCGATTTGCCGGAGAATTATGAACCCCATTTGGATGCTTTCCAGTTCATCAAGGATGTAGCAGTAGACTGGGACGACAGTAAGTACCTTGAAGCGGAGCCGGGAGACTATATTACCGTGGCCCGTAAAGCCAAGGGTACGGAGAATTGGTTTGTGGGAGGCATCACCGATGAGCATGCACGCACTTCAGCTTTTGTTCTCGACTTCCTGGAGCCGGGCAAGCAGTACATAGCCACGCTTTATGCCGATGCCAAAGATGCTGATTTTGAAAAAAATGCTACCGCTTATCAGATTAAGAAGGGCATCGTGACGAGCAAGAACAAGATGAATGTGAAGCTGGCACGTAGCGGTGGATTTGCCTTGAGCCTGATAGAAGCTACACCGGAAAATATGGAAGGAGTGAAGAAATGGAAATAAGTTGATTGTTAGATACCATTTTTTATCATTGCTAAAACAAGAATGCCTCTGAAAACACTGAAACAGAAGATACTGTTAGTCCTCTTGCTATTTTGGCGCGAAAGGTGAATCATAAAGGAACGCTTTTTGTCGAGTTGCCATCCTCTGTTTGATGTGACGGGCACTTTCAATAATCCGGGACCGCTGGGCGGGTATCTTGTTGTGGGACTGGTTGTTGCTGTTTTATTGTATGCTTTCTCTTTTGAAAAGGAATACATGTTCTATCAGGCGGATTATTTCAGAAATCATCCTCAATTCGCTTTTCTGGATGTAGCTGACAACGTGACTTATCCCTATAATGAACTGTTGCATATTGCAGTGGAAACCGGAATGTGCGGGCTTGTATTGTTCCTGCTGGTGGTGTCACCGTTTGTCTTTTCTGATGAAAGGACATTGAAAGCCGCATTGGCTGCTTGGCTGATATTCGCCATGTTTTCATATCCGGTCAATGTGGTACCACTTATGATGGACTTTGCATTGTTCATAGAATTGCGTCGTGGCAAAACAGTGTCTGTTCTGGATATAAACAGAATTTTTTGTGGAATTGCTGTTGTTCCTCTTATGGGGTTATTGGCGGTGTGTGGCCATGTAATGTTGTTTTTAATGTGAAAAAAGAGTTGTACTTCGTTGGGTTCTACTTTAAACATGCGATTTTTATTCCACTCCATGCATCATCTTCTGTAATTTCTTTGAAAGCAGGAAGAGGATAAGCGATGCCGTGGCAGACATGACGACGAACACCATGAAGAAATCGTACATTGTCTCGATGCGATAACCCAGCAGCGTCTTTACCTTTCCGGCTTCGGGGTAGAGCCCGCTCAGCGTGCCTGCAAACTTATTGGCAGTGGCGGTGGAGAGGTACCATATCCCCATCATCAGCGAGGCGAAGCGGATGGGCGTGAGCTTGTTCACCATGGAGAGTCCGATGGGCGAGAGGCAGATTTCGCCCATGGTATGGATGAAGTAGAGCCCCGTCAGCCAAATGAGACTCACCTTGATGCCCGGCTGAACATCTTTCACCCCAAAGCAGATGACGAGATAGCCCAGTGAAAGCAGTAGCAGGCCGATGGCTTGCTTGGTGGGCGAGGCGGGCTCCATGCCCCGTTTGCCCAGGGCGCCCCATACGCCCGGCATGATGGCGGCAAGTATCACCACAAAGAAGGGGTTGAAGGACTGAATCCAGGAGGCGGGCATTTCCCACCCCAGGATGACGCGGTCGGTCTGCTCGGAGGCGAAAAGCGTGAGCGAGGCGCCTGCCTGCTCGTAGGCCGCCCAGAAGAAAATGACGAAGAAGGCGATGATGTAGATGACGAAGATGCGGTCGCGCTCCGTCTTGGTGAGTGAGCCTTCCAGCAGGATGCTGACGGGAAACACGATGCAGGCGGTGAAGATGCCGATGCTTATCCAATCGCTCCCGAAACACCAGTAGAAGAAACCGGCAAGCGCGATGGCAAGCAGGGCGAGCAGCAGGTAGTTGCGCATGGGCCGTCCGTTGGCGTGGGCACTCTTCCGGGCGGTGTTGTCTGCCTGGGGCCGCTCCTTGCGGGCGTCGGGGATAATGCCGAGGGGCTTGCCATCGGGGCCGATGAGGTACTTGTTTTTCTGGGTTTCGAAGAGGACGACCGTCAGCACGGTGACGATGGCGGCAATGAGGAAGCCCCATCGGAAGTCGTGAGGGTTGCCCGTCTCGCCAAAATAGCCGCAGACCAGCGGGGCGAGGAAGGAACCCACGTTGACACCCATATAGAAGATGGTGTAGGCGGAATCCAGCCGTTTGTCACCCGGCTCGTAGAGCTGCCCCACCAGGGAGGAGACGGTGGGCTTGAAGCAGCCGTTGCCCAATATAAGGAAAGTCAGTCCGCCGTACATCAGCCAATGCGAAAGCTCACGCGCCTCCAGCATCGAGGCACTGGCAAACATCAGGAACTGGCCGACTGCCATCATCATGGCCCCCCAGAAGACGGAACGGCGGATGCCCCAGTATTTGTCGGCGATGTAGCCGCCGATTAAGGGTGTCAGGTACACCAGTCCGGTGTAGCTGCCGTAGATGGAGGCGGCGTGCTCCTTGTCGAAAAGGAGTGCCTGGGTGAGGAACAGAATGAAGATGGCACGCATGCCGTAGTAGCTGAAACGCTCTGCCGTGCTGGTGGCGAAGATAAGGTAAAGACCTTTCGGGTGTCGGGATGTACTCATTGAATATGCTTTTATTGTTTTGGCTTTTATTATATGTTGAGGGTACAAAATTAGTCATTATTTTGCGTAAGTTAATGGGTATAATTAGAAACTTGCCGACAAGCCTGCGGGAACTTGCCGACAAGCTTGTGCAAACTTATCCGTAAGCCTACGCAAACTTAAAACAGAATTTCTGTTTCTGTAAATAAAGCTTTTGTTTATAGAAATAGAGCTTTTGTTTCTAAGAATAAAGGCTTTGTTCTAAGAATCCTTTGCATTGAAGACAACTTTTCCTTACGGAGCAGATATTTTTTCCCGGGGGGCAAAGCAACTTGATAAAAAACGTCTTCTCTTTGTACAGTTGAAATCAAAGCCCTATCTTTGCTCTACGATTTTAAGATAATCCTATTATGAAGATATTTCCTACTACAAGCATCAAGCAACTGGATGCAGATACCATAGAGAATGAACCGATTGCCTCCATCGACTTGATGGAACGTGCCTCACGCGCATTGGCCCGTGCCATTGCCGAGCGTTGGGAGCCGGACACGCCGCTCACCGTTTTTGCCGGACCGGGGAACAACGGTGGCGATGCGCTTGCCCTGGCGCGACTGCTGGCCGGGAAGGGCTACCGGCTCGAGGTGTATCTCTTCAATACGAAAGGGACGCTTTCGCCGGACTGCGAGACGAACAAGGAGCGGCTGGCCGACGTGCCGGGTGTGGACTTCCACGAAGTGACCACCCAGTTTGTACCTCCCGTGCTGACGGCAGACCATGTGGTGATAGACGGTCTCTTCGGCAGCGGTTTGAACAAGGCTCTGAGCGGCGGTTTTGCAGCCGTAGTGAAGTACATCAACGCTTCGCCCGCCACGGTGGTGTCCATCGATATCCCATCGGGACTGATGGGTGAGGACAATACCTACAACGTACATACGAATATCGTCCGTGCCCATCTGACGCTGAGCCTGCAATTGCCGAAACTGGCATTTCTCTTTGCCGAGAACGAGCCGTATGTGGGCGAATGGCAGTTACTGGACATCGGACTCAGCGAGGATGTCATCCATGACATGGAAACGGACTTCTGCCTGCTGGAGCATGAAGATGTGTCTGCCCTGCTGAAGCCGCGCAGCCGGTTTGCCCATAAGGGGAACTTCGGCCGTGCACTGCTGATAGCCGGTTCGCAGGGAATGGCGGGAGCTTCGGTGCTGGCTGCGCGTGCTTGTCTGCGTTCGGGGGTGGGGCTGCTGACGGTGCATGTGCCGTTCTGCAACAACTTCATTGTGCAGACTTCCGTGCCCGAAGCCATGACGGAGCTGGACATCAGCGACACCTGCTTTGCCGCCGCTACTGATACGGACGATTACCAGGCCGTGGCGATAGGTCCGGGACTGGGAAAGGCGGCAGAGACCGAGGCGGCTCTGCTGGAGCAGATAGAGATATGCCAGACTCCGATGGTGGTGGATGCTGATGCCCTGAACTTGCTGGGCGAGAAGCGTAACTATATAGGGCGTCTGCCCAAAGGGAGTATTCTGACTCCGCACCCCAAGGAACTGGAGCGTCTTGTAGGCAAATGCCAGAATTCGTACGAACGCCTGATGAAGGCTCGCGAGCTGGCGAAGAGCGCCGGAGTGCATATCATCTTGAAAGGCGCTTATTCTGCCATTGTCACTCCTGCCGGGAAATGTTTTTTCAACCCTACCGGCAATCCGGGTATGGCAACGGGAGGCAGCGGTGATGTGCTGACGGGAGTGGTGCTTGCCTTGCTTGCCCAAGGCTATGAGCCGGAGAAGGCTGCCTGCCTGGCCACGTATGTGCACGGACTGGCGGGAGATGTTGCCTGCAAGAAGCAGGGGGCAGTGGGGATGACGGTGGGGGATATAGTTGCCTGCCTGCCGCTAGCGTGGAAGATGCTGGAAGAATAAGGAGAGAAGTGTAATTTGGATGGCTTGTCATGTCAACAGAAATAAGATATTTTGAAAACAGAAAAGATTGGCGGAAGTGGCTGGCTGACAATTTTGATACTGCCGATGGAGTCTGGTTTGTGTTTCCTACTAAATCTTCAAGCGAGAAAAGTATTGTATATAATGACGCTGTTGAAGAGGCCCTTTGTTTCGGGTGGATTGACAGCACGATAAAGTCACTTGACAAAGAACATAAAATTCAGCGTTTCACGCCCAGGAATCCTAAAAGTACCTATTCGCAAGCCAACAAAGAAAGGTTGAAATGGTTGCTGGAGCATAAAATGATACATCTTGAATTTGAGGATAAAATACGAACTGTCTTGTCGGTTCCTTTTGTTTTTCCAAATGATATAATCGACAGATTGAAAGAGGATGAAAGAATATGGAAGAATTATCAGAGTTTCTCTGACCCCTATAAACGTATCCGAATCGCATACATTGAAGCGGCGAGGAAACGACCGGAAGAATTTGAAAGGCGATTAAATAACTTTATCTGTAAAACGAAAGAGAACAAAATAATAATAGGGTTTGGCGGGATTGAAAAATACTATTAACGCTAATTCTTTTCCGCTTATTTCTCTCTTGTCGTAATGTGGAAGCATCCTTGCTTCAACTCGTACTTGATGTAGCATTTATCGGCTTTCCGCAGGTCACGGAGCACTTCCGAAAGAACCAGTTTTAAGGTATCTGCGCTGACATCCTGCAAAGGACGTCCATCCTCGTCTTCTATTTTCTGAAAGCGCTTCCAACTGACATCGAATGTCGTTCCGTAAAAATGTGCCGAGTTTGGAGAAGCATTGCCGTTACGGCGGCGCAGGCGTTTTACGTCGTCTTGGGTGCGGAGTACGGAAGTCACAATTATCTTGTTTGGATTCAGCCCCTTGGCGGTCAGTGAATCAAGGAAGTTGTGTCCGATGGTGTCCAGCAGGCTGGCGGCGCCCGGAATGAGATAAGGGATGGAATGCGTCAGTGAATCCACGGCATAGAGCTCGTTTGTCGTGATAGGTTGCAGTTGCTCTCTCATCTTTTCTGCTTCCTCGCGGGATGAAAGTACACGTATGCCGATGGCTTGGGCTACATTGAGATGTTTCTCATTCAAGTCTCCGAACGAGCGCTTGTAGCTGACAACACCCCGAATGTTGCGCGGTTCGTTCAACTTGAGCGACATGTCCTTCTTCTTACAGCCGGCAAAGGTGAATGTTGCGGCAGCTGCGACAATTATCAGTATAGGTAGGATTCTGGAAGAATATCTCATCTTATAAATGTACTATGTCTGTGAAAAATCTGCGTTAATCTGTGTAATCTGTGGTGAAAACCTTGCAAAGATAATTCAAACCTTCTTAAGTTTGCACTATCTTTGCACACAAAAAAGACCGTGCAACGATATTTTATATACCTGGCTTATGATGGCACCGCTTATCACGGCTGGCAAATCCAGCCGAATGGAGCGAGTGTGCAGGAGTGTTTGATGAAGGCGCTGAGTACCTTGCTGCGTCGCGAGGTGGAAGTCGTGGGAGCGGGGCGTACCGATGCCGGGGTGCATGCCTCACTGATGGTAGCTCACTTTGACAGTGATTCTCCTCTGGACACTGTTTTTATGACGGATAAGCTGAATCGTCTGCTTCCTCCCGATATTTCCGTATACCGCTTGCGGGCCGTGAAGCCCGATGCACATGCCCGCTTTGATGCTACGGCGCGGATGTATAAGTATTACGTCACTACTGCCAAGATGCCTTTCAATCGTCAATACCGTTGCCGTCTGTTCCAAACACCGGACTTTGAACGGATGAATGAGGCTGCCCAAACCTTGTTTGACTATACGGACTTTACCAGCTTCAGCAAACTTCATACGGATGTCAAAACCAATAATTGCAAGATTATGCATGCCGCCTGGACCCGGGTAGACGATGTGACCTGGGTGTTCACCATCCAGGCCGACCGGTTCCTGCGGAACATGGTACGCGCCATTGTCGGTACTTTGCTCGAAGTGGGTCGCGGAAAACTTTCTGTTGAGGGTTTCCGACGCGTCATCGAACAGAAGGACCGTTGTCAGGCAGGAACCTCCGTTCCCGGAAATGCATTGTTTCTAGTGGATGTAGCCTATCCGGAAACTACTTTTTTAGAATAAAAGAGGGATGCACTACAAAAACGTACCCCCCTCCTTTTAATTTTTAATTCTTAATTTTTAATTAACTCTATGTGGTTATTGCTTGCTTTCCTCTCTGCTGCCTTATTGGGATTTTACGATGTCTTCAAGAAGAAGTCGCTTCGTGACAATGCCGTACTGCCGGTACTTTTCCTGAACACGCTGTTCTCGAGCCTGATATTTCTTCCTTTCATTCTGGTATCTGCCTTTGCGCCGTCGGTGTTGGGAGGTACGATGTTTGATGTTCCCGTGGTGGGGTGGGAGGTGCATAAGTTTATTGTTGTCAAGTCGTTTATCGTGCTCTCTTCCTGGATATTCGGTTATTTCGGGATGAAGCATCTGCCGCTGACCATCGTGGGACCGATTAATGCGACGCGCCCCGTGATGGTGCTTGTAGGTGCCATGCTTGTGTTTGGCGAACGCTTGAACCTTTATCAATGGATTGGCGTGATGCTTGCCATAGTATCCTTTTTCATGCTGAGCCGTTCGGGCAAGAAGGAGGGAATCGACTTCAAGCATAACAAATGGATTCTTTTCATCGTGCTGGCTGCCGTTGCTGGAGCTGTCAGTGGGCTGTATGACAAATATCTGATGAAGCAGCTCAATCCGATGCTGGTGCAGTCGTGGTATAATGTCTACCAAGTCTTTATCATGTGCCCCATTATCTTGCTGTTGTGGTACCCCAAGCGAAAAGAAAGTACCCCGTTTCGTTGGGACTGGACCATTATCTGTATCTCCATTTTCCTTTGTGCGGCAGACTTTGTCTATTTTTATGCCCTGAGCTATGAGGACTCCATGATTTCCATCGTTTCGATGGTGCGTCGTGGAAGCGTTGTTGTTTCCTTCCTTTTCGGTGCGCTTTTCTTCCGTGAAAAGAATTTAAAAAGCAAGGCTGTCGACCTCATTTTGGTGTTGATTGGAATGTTCTTCCTATATTTGGGGAGTAAATAAACAAGAGATATATGGCAGAAGACCTATATATAAATGCTGGTAGCAAGACAGAGAAATATCGCGCTTTGCTTCCTCAACTGAAAAATCTGCTGGCAGGTGAAGATGACTTGATAGCCAATCTGGCGAATGTTTCGGCGGCGCTGAAAGAGACTTTCCATTTCTTTTGGGTAGGCTTCTATTTGGTGAAGGGTGAAGAATTGGTGTTAGGACCTTTCCAGGGACCGATAGCTTGTACGCGCATCAGGAAAGGCCGTGGTGTTTGCGGCACGGCATGGGATAAAGACGAGACGTTGGTTGTGCCCGATGTGGATGCATTTCCCGGACATATAGCCTGCAGCTCGCTGTCGCGTTCGGAGATCGTGGTTCCGCTGAAGCGTGAGGACGGTGAAGTGTGGGGAGTATTGGATATTGACAGTGACGATTTGGGCGGTTTTGATGAAACAGATGCCCGTTTCCTTGAAGAAATGATTAAAATGTTATGATAAGAAAACTGAGTGCTTTTTTGATTTTGGCTTTCATCGGATGGGGGTATTTGCAGGCCCAGGAAGCCAAGACGTGTTTTAAGAATATGCCGGATTCTATATGTCCGTTGCTTAGTGCCGTGAACCGTGCGGATTTTATAGACTTTCTGGAAAGTAAGATGAAAGCTGAGGTGACCAACAGCTTTGGTGGTAAATCGGAAATGACGGAACTTGCCCCGGATTATATACATGTGAAGATGACTCCCCAGAGCTCGTGGCAGATGAAGCTCTTGCCTGTCAACGACAGCACGAAAGTGGTTTGTGTGGTATCTACGGTTTGTGCTCCGGCTTGCGACAGCCATGTCAAGTTCTATACGACAGACTGGAAGGAGCTGGTTGCTTCGTCCTACCTGCCGGCATTGCCCGTTCTGGATGATTTTATCGCTGAGGCCGCGGATACGGTGGATGTCTATGAGTATCAGGATGCCCGTCGCCAGGCCGACATGCTGCTGATGAAAGCGGACCTTTCTGCGAAGGATGCCACGTTGGCATTCACTTTTACCACGACCGATTACATGGGTAAAGAAGCGGCGGAGAAACTGAAACCGTTTGTCCGCCGTCCTATTGTTTATACTTGGAATCAAGGGAAGTTCGAGAAATCCTCTACTTCACTTTGATTCTGTCGAATCCCTCTCCATAGACTCCGATGACTGCACTTTGTGATACAAAGGCATTGGGGTCTATGTCTTTTATGAGCCGGAAAATGATGGTGGACTCCCGCTTCTTGGCCAGCACGAACAGCATTTTTATCTCTTTTCCCGTATAGAAGCCCGAGGCGTTGATGACCGTTGCACCTCTGTGAGGATATACCTGGATGTGCTTGGCTATCTCCTCATATTTATCGCTGATGATGAAGAATTGTACGGACTGGCGGGCACTGTTCACCACTTGGTCGAGCACGAAGCTGCATATGTATAGAGTGACGTAGCCATACACCACCTTTTCCCAATCTTTTAGAACAAAGTAACTGGACGAGATGATGATAAGGTCACATATCAACATGACTCTGCCCAGCGTGATGTCGCGGTACTTGTTGATTACGGCGGCAATGATGTCCGTGCCGCCAGTACTGCCGTTGTTGGAAAAGGCGATGCCGATGCCGCTACCGCAGAAGGAGGCACCGATGACACAAGCCATGAAAGGCTGGTCGTGCAGGAGGACAACACCCTCGGTCAGTTTCTGGATAATGGAAAGGAAAAAGGTCAGGGTGAATACGGCAAAGATTGTCTTTACGCTGAACTTCCATCCCAACACACGTAGAGCAAGCAATAGAAGCAGGAAGTTGATGGCGAAGTACGTATATTGGACGGGAAATCCAGTGGCAAAATATACGATGGATGCAATGCCCGGTACGCCACCGGTAGTAATATCGTTGGGAAGCAGGAAGACTGTCCAGCCGATACCGTACAAGACCATGCCTAAGGCAATCATCAGATAATCCCGCAGTTCGCGCATGGTGTTCTGTCGGGAGGGAACGTTTACTATTGTTTTCATTATAATTTTATGTGGTTGTGAAAATGCGGTGCAAAGATACTGCTTATTTAGGGTATAATGTTGAAAAAAAATGCGGATTTTTGCAACCAAACTTTATCTTTCTGCGTCTAATAAATAAAAAGAGGAGATTATGAATATGAAAATGAATTTTTCCATGGACGAGATTCGTCTTAAAGTAGAGGAGTATATAAAGAAAGGTGGCCGGGCAGCCGGTCGTCCCGTACTGACTGCTTATTATGTACTGACTGCAGATTCTACTCCGGAGAGTGAAAAGACAAATATCATGATTGCTTTGGTGGCCATTGTATTTCCTACCAGTATAGAAGACCTTTTGGGACAAGTCTTTATGGTAGGGAAGGGATTTGCCGCAGTTTATGCTTATAAGAAAGTGAAGAAATACATCACTCCACAGATAAAGGATAAGGTAGAGGCAAAATTGGATGAGTGGTTCCATGAGAATGTGATGGAAGTAGTGGAACCGCTTTATCTGGAATAACAGTTCGCCACAAAGATCATACTGATTTGCGCAGATTGAATTTATATCGGGAATTTGTATCTGTGCGAATCAGCATAATCTCCGTGACGGACTGTTTATTGTTTTTTGCTCAAGAAGCGTCTGGCCAGATATTTCCGTACCGGTTCATCATAGAATTTTAAGCATAGATAAGCCAATAATATGTTCCATGCGTAAACACACAAGGCAACCTGCCAAGTCTGCTCCAACGTGAAGAGCTGGTTCTTGATGAGCCGTGCATAGAACAAGTACATAAATGGATAATGTATCACATAGACTGGATAGGATATATCTCCCAGGAACTTGCATATCTGGGTCGATTTTTTATCCGTTGTGGTACCGGAAGCTCCTAACCAGACGAGAACCGGAAAAGCGATGATTACACAGAACGCTTCATAAATGCCATTTGTACAGACCGGTGTTGCACCTTCCAGATAGGGCACTGAGAACAAGGTAATCAATGCAATGGTGCATATCCAGAAAGCGCCTTTCACCTTAATGGGCTTGAAGTTGCGCGATAAAAGCATACCCATGGAGAAAGGGAAAAGCATCCTCAATAATCCTCCGATAAAGTTTATTCCGTCCAGTGTCCAACCTACTCCCATATTGCCATATCCGGAGACATCGAAGATGGCGAATGATGCCAATGCTATTCCCAGCAATATTGTCAGTACGGTCAGTGCTTTGTTTGACAATCGTCGGATGAACAAGGCATAAAGGATGTTGCCTATATACTCAAAGAACAATGACCAGCAAGGACCATTCAAGGGAAACATTTCGCCATTACCACGGACTTCATAGCCTGCTCCCGGCATTGCGGGAATAAAGAATATGGAGCAGAGAAGGGACAGCATAATCATTGATAGGGCAATATGTGTTCCGTCCCATTGTATGCATCCTTGAATGCAGAAGGTGATGGCGCCCAAAACAGCGCCCATAATTACCATCGGATGAAGACGTATCAGACGTCGCTTGAAAAAACTCTTCATTGTGAGGTTCCTGCCCCAACGGTCGTCATAAGCATACCCGATAACGAATCCCGATAGTATAAAGAAGAAATCTACAGCTAAATAGCCGTGGTTGAAGGTTTCGATAATGCTACCACCGGCAAAAGCATAGCCTTCGAATATATGATACCATATAACCATCAAGGCTGCTACGCCACGGAGCCCGTCGAGAAGGTCATAATGTGCTTTGGTGTCTGAAAAGGCAGAAGATGAAATGTGCGACATCTGTTTTTTTTCTGTTGTTTGGTTAATGTTTTCGGATCTCAAAGATACGCCATGCGAAGCGAAGTTCTTTTGCTTAAAAGCAAAAAAGAACGGCAATCTTCTATTTTTTTGCGCGTACCCGGCTGAGAGTATAGATGGAAATACCCAGGAAGGCTGCCACATATTTTAGCTTCACCCGATTTATCAGTCTGGGGTAACGGCGGTTAAATTGTTCATACCGCTCTTTGGGAGGCAGTTGGAGCCTTTCCACAAACATATGACTGAGCTCTTTGTTTACGTTCTGATGCAGTATTCTGCCCCAGTTGGCTATATCAATATATGTTTCGTAGAGAGCATTTAACTTGTCTATGTGGATGACGTAGATTTTGCAGTCCGAAAGAGTTTCAATGCTTTCTACTGACGGCTGCTGATAGTACAGTGAATCCATTCCGAAGGTTACATCACCTTCCTGGCTGAACCAAGTGGTGGTATCTTGTCCGTCGTGATGAAATACGGAACGGGTGACCCCTTCCTCAATGAAATAAACCAAACGGTCTGTCACTCCTGCTTGTACTATATAAGTTCCTTTAGGGTAGTGTCTTACCTGCATATTCATCAGCAATGCCTGAAGAGCTTCTTCGGAAACCGGATAAATCTGCCTGATTTTGTGAATGATGTTGTTCATTGGAGGGGAGCTTTTTATTCGTTTACAAACTTACATAATTTTATTAACTAAAACTGAACTTTGATATACAAATGTGTGCGTTGCCTTATAAGCGTTTATGGTATAATGGAATTTTTTTTGTAAAAGAGATGTTTGTTCTTTGAATATTGTATCTTTGTAGAAAACAGTAGCGTATGAATAAAATATTGGTAACATTATTGGCTCTAATCGGAGGTAGCTGCATTTCATTCGCACAGATGGAGACTGGAAGAGTTTCCGATACAGCTGAGGATACATTGAGAATAGAAAATGAAATTGTCGCTGTTGATACCGGATTTTACCAGTCAGTAGTCCGCTATGATACGGTGCGCTATAATTTGAAAATGCAGAGTGTTTACAAAAAGGCTTTTCAACTAAAGAATGATGTTTTTGTGGAAAAGATGAAAGAGCCGTGGTTAGATGATATTCTCAGAAATATCTTATTTAAATAACCATGAATTTGTGCTTTGCGTCATTCGGTTGACTTCCTGGTTTAACTCACTCGGTTAAACCACACTAAATTCAGCATTCTCTAAAAACAAAAATCAGATAGAAATCTTGCGATAACTATCTGATTTTCAGAAGAGCGGAAGACGGGGCTCAAACCCGCGACCCTCAGCTTGGAAGGCTAATGTCCTTTAATCCTGCGGATTAAAGGCAACCAACTGAGCTACTTCCGTTTATGATAGCTATCTTTAGTATCTGATTCTATTTAGAAACTATTGGTTGATGTCTTGGTTGACTTTTAAGGTCAAGTGCCAAGAATGGTTCATAATAAATAAATTAATAATCTCTTTGCAGTATTGCAACTGCACCACAAAGTTAGTCAATATTACGCTGTTATGCAATAATTGTTTCTTATAGTTTTGCTTTTGACTATCAGTTTTTTATATATCTAATGATATGGTATATAATTGTAGAGTGTAGCTTTCTCTTTACTTAAAAAGTATTCATATACTGTATTTCCATTATATAATAGAGTAGCGGTAGTAAAATCAGTAGTGAGTATATAAAGCTATATCTTCTTAAAAATCTACCTGCTGAAAATATGCTTTGATTACTTGATATTCTCTGTAATCATGAATACAGTTGTATATGTGAAACTCAAAATTTTATAGCTATGAAAAATTAGATAAGAAAAGATGCAGGGGTATATCTTATCCCCGATTACATGGAAACGCATACTATTACCACTTATAGTTTAGCGAATGAAGCATTTCTCCGCACTTATTTTCCAGAGTGCGTGTACGGACTTACCCCATCCATGAAGTTCAAAAAGAAAAAGCGTTAATGATTTGTTCAGAACTGAAAAAGCCAACTTATCCATTTGTTTATAATGGGTAGGTTGGCTTTTGCTATTTTTATTTGTTACTTATTTCTTGGTATAAGTCCAATAGATGTTTCTATTATTTTCATGCCAAGACCATTTCTGTAGCCTTAATGTGGTTGAATTAACCTCTGCAATAAAGTATTCTTCATATATTATATTAGAATTACCTTCATAACGGGTTATTTTATGAGAATTGGCATCATAGGTAAACTTACCCGTATAAACTTCATCACTATCGCCATTTTCTGCATAAGTGAAGCTATAAGTCCCGTTTGAGTTGAAAATAAAAGAACTTGTAACTAAAATATCACCGTCTTGTTCACTCATTTGCCAACTGCCCAGAAGTGCTTTGTATTCACTGTTTGTTTCTTCTTCATCATCATCACTACTGCAAGAAGCAAAATTTACACTGATAAGAATTGCCATGATAGCTATTCCAATTAATCTGAATGCTTTCATTGTTGTTTTATTTTTAATATGAATCTATTTAATGTATTTATTCCCACTTAAAAGAATAAATTGTAATATCAGTTTCGGTACGAGTTTCTGTTACATTTCTTTCATCATCAGTAATAACACCGTCACCATTTTTATCTGTAAATGATTGTTTAGTAGTGTTCACGTATGTATATGTTACAGTGCAGCTTTCCACATATCCATCTTTATCTAATTTATATTCAAATTTAACTGTATCTTCATAAGTATATTCAGACTTACAAGTTTCCTTGAAATATTCATCATAATATTCATATATTTCAGTATCCTTACTAAATATCTGTTCGGGCAGTTGATTACGAGTTCGGGATGTGCGAAGAAAATATAATCATCATCTAAAGCATCCCAGCCTTCATCTTCCATATTTGGGAACCATCCCTTACAAGTCTTTCCGTTGTAAGTGTATTCATAAACATAAGATTTTTCACTATTATTCTCTTTGTATATATGTTTTGTCATTTTCCCATTATCCCAAGTATAAGTATAGCTGCAATCGTCACCACTATGTCTTTCATCCGTTTCATCTACTTTAATTAATTGGTTGGATGAGTTATAGGTAAATGCTTTTGAAGCTCCTTCGTTGTTCTGTTGTTTTCTCACTAAATTATCAGAAAGTGTGTATGTTCTTCTTGCATCTCCACGTTTTGTTGCAATAATGGTATTATTGCCCCAAGTGAAATTGATAATATTGTTGTCTGAATGTCCATCCTCGTTATCAACAATGGATGTTAGCCTACTTTGATTGTCGTACGAGAATGTATATATACTGATATACCCATCATCAGATGTTTCTTTAATCTCCATTAGTTTCTTTTGGTTGGTGATAATACCATCATCATTTTTGATTGGGTCATCGTCATCACTGCAAGAAGCAAAATTCACACACATTACTACGGCTAATAAAGCCATTCCAATTAATCTAAACGTTTTCATCTCTATTTTCTATTTGTGCTTTTCAGTACCCTCAAAAAGCAGTTATATTAAATAGAAAAGGTGTGGGTACATATTTGCTTTATCCTACATTCTGGTCTTCGCATTACCAATAGCATGGATAAAACAATAGCAACCCACACCAGTTTTGATAATATCTAAAAACCTTATAAGTTCATATAAGGCAGGTATATATCAAATGGTGTGGTGCTATTGCTATCATCTTCATGCTATTAATCAAAGTTGCGAAGTTTGAATGTAGAAGATAATCTCAATAACACCTTTCGTTAAATATGTCCTTTCAGTGTCTTAACGCATTAAGCCTACTAAAATTGCTGCAAAGTTAGCGAAAGGTTTTGAATAGCTAAAGATAAAACGCTGATAAATGCAG
>ERZ1027056.182-NODE-182-length-35010-cov-14.271721_pt1 | contig 35010 bp, 36 predicted proteins | sample MGYA00519427_ERZ1027056 | MGnify/ENA primary metagenome ERZ1027056 (study PRJEB26926, sample SAMN06164570) | human gut metagenome | biome: ENVO:00009003; feature: ENVO:2100002; material: ENVO:00002003 | host: Homo sapiens | place: USA | collected 2012 ... | reverse complement strand
CAAAACAATCAAAGTATAATAAAAACAAAGGAGTGTGTCATCAATGGGAACAGGATTAGAGTATGCTGTCATTGTGGCGTGCGTCATAATGCTGAAATGGACTTGTGCGGAACAGATTATAGGTGTTCCAATAGACTACGGGCAAGCAGCACACATCAATATTGTGCCTTAACGAAATCTTAACACCGTAACCGTAATCTTAACAGCACCTTAACTGCTCATGTGATATAATAAAGCTATTATTTGAACGAGAGGTGTACGATGTTACATAAAAATAGAGTAAAAAACAGAACTCATATGACTTCATTTCGGGTCATCATTATCAGTTTCTTTTGCCTAATTCTGGTAGGTACGCTGCTTCTGATGCTGCCGATCTCATCAAGGCAGCGGTGTGTGACTTCATTCCCTGATGCAATGTTCACAGCCGTTTCAGCTACCTGTGTGACTGGGCTTGTTGTAAAGGACACTGCTACATACTGGTCTCTGTTCGGGCAGGCGGTCATTCTGATGCTAATTCAGATCGGAGGTATGGGCGTTATCACCGTCGGGCTTGCGATCATTAGAGCATCAGGGCGGAAAATCGGTCTGTGGCAGCGTAGTACGATGCAGGAATCCATCTCCGCACCGCAGGTAGGCGGTATTGTGAAGCTGACAGGCTTTATCCTTAAAACATCACTTATCATAGAGATGATCGGTGCGGCTTTGCTTGCACCCGTTTTCTGCAATGATCTTGGTATAGCTAAGGGACTGTGGTATTCCTTGTTTCACAGCATATCGGCTTTTTGCAATGCAGGCTTTGATCTGTTCGGCATAAAAGAACCGTTCTCATCGCTGACCTTTTACCACAGCAACATCTATCTCAATATCATCATTATGCTGCTAATTATTACGGGAGGCATCGGCTTTCTCGTCTGGGGCGATATCGGAACACACAAGCACAGGATCAGGCGCTTCTCTCTGCAAAGCAAGGTCGTACTGATGACATCTGCTGTCTTGATCGTTCTGCCTGCACTGTATTTCTTCTTTTTTGAATATGACCATGAGACTATCCATGACCGGACGATCCATTCACTGTTTCAGTCTGTCACAACACGAACCGCAGGCTTTAACACAACTGATCTCGCTGCTATGGATGAATCAGGTACAGCCATTATGATCATTCTTATGCTTATAGGCGGTTCTCCAGGTTCCACCGCAGGCGGTATGAAAACAGCGACTTTTGCTGTTCTGTTCCTTTCTGCGATCACAGTGTTTAGCCGCAGAAATGATGTGCAGTGTTTTAAAAGAAGAATATCAGACGAAACTGTCCGCAGTGCAGGTGCTGTTTTGTTTATGTATCTTGTATTGTTCTTTACAAGCGGTGTCATTATCAGCAGAGTGGAAAATCTACCGCTGCTGACCTGTCTGTTTGAAACAAGCTCAGCTATCGGTACAGTAGGGCTGTCACTCGGCATTACAAGCGGTCTGTCTGCTGTATCCCGTGTGATACTGATGATACTTATGTTTTTCGGGAGAGTCGGCGGACTGACACTCATTTATGCAGCTCTGCCGTCGGCGGACAGTCAGAATTCACGCTTACCGCTTGAAAAAATATCCGTAGGGTAAGGAGTCTTATATATGAAAACAGTTTTAATTATCGGAGTAGGTCAATTCGGCAGTCATATTGCCAGACGCATGGAGGAGCTTCGGTGTGAGGTCATGGCAGTAGATGAAAATGAGAAACATATCAACGATATTCTGCCCTATGTGACCAACGCAAGGATCGGTGACAGCACCAATGAGGAATTTCTCCGTTCGCTTGGTGTAGGAAACTATGATGTTTGTATCGTTGCCCTCGGCAGCCGGTTTCAGTCCTCTCTGGAAACAACGTCTTTGCTCAAGGAGCTGGGGGCAAAGAAAGTCATATCCCGTGCGACAAATGATGTACAAATGAAATTCCTGCTTAAAAACGGAGCCGATGAGGTTGTCTATCCTGAGAAACAGATGGCACTTCGCATCGCTACAAAATATGCATCAGACAGCATACTCGACTTTATTCATCTGGATAACAATTACTCGATCTACGAACTGAAAGTACCGAAGGACTGGTTCGGAAAGTCGCTTTCACAGATCGATATACGAAAGAAATTCAAGATCAATATTCTGACGATCAAACGCGGAGAAGAGGTATTTATCCCTGCACCGGACACTGTAATTGAAACTGATGACATCGCATTTGTCATAGGTGAGGTTCGGGATATCCAGAAATGTTTCAGAATTTAGGAGATGATCGTGTGAGAGATGTTCTGCTTGCACTGTCTGTAGGAGCAATGTTTCTCTACGGTTTTTATATTATGAAAAAAGTAGATGAATTCATCGAGGAGATACAAAAGAGCAGACGTGGACACGACCTGTCAGAAGATGATGTTGACGAACACAAAAGTGATATGTTATAATAACAAGGGTGATTCTTATGACTGCTAATTCTATAAAAAGCTCTAAAGCATTTTCTGTGTTCAAAGACTCCGCTATATGTCTTGTGGTGCTGACAGCCGCAACACTTGCCGGATACGCATTCAAAGCCTTTCAACTTGCCGATGCGGACATTATCATGCTGTATATTATTGCTGTGCTTGTGATATCCATTTTTACATCAAAGATGTATTTCTGCCTGATATCATCATTAGTAGGAGTAATGCTATTCAACTGCTTCTTCACCTATCCTGAGTTTTCTCTTTCAGCTCACGATGCAGGCTATTCTGTCACATTTGTGACGATGTTTATTACAGCGTTCATTGCAGGAACGCTTGCCAATAAGCTGAAACGCAATATCCTGATCGCCGAGCAGAATGCCCGTGAAAAGGAGGAGGCGGCACTTCTGGCACAGAATGAACAGCTTAGAGCTGATATGCTCCGTTCCATATCCCATGATCTCAGAACACCGCTGACCTCCATATCAGGCAATGCCAGTACGCTCATTTCCGGCGGCGATACGCTTGATGAATCAGCACGTCAGCAGATATACACGGATATTTATTCCGAATCAATGTGGCTTATCGAAATGGTGGAAAATCTTTTATACGCTACACGAATTGAGGACGGCAGAATGCAGCTCAATATCTCGGTAGAGATACTTGATGACATTGTTCAGGAGGCTGTCAGACACACCGAACGCACTCACCCAAAGCGAAATATCATCGTTGATATGTATGACGAGATAATCCCCGTTATGGCAGATGCGAACCTTATCGTACAGGTCATAGTCAATCTTATGGATAATGCTGTCAAGTACAGTGATGAGGATTCTGATGTTACCGTCAGTGTGCACCGAGAAAATGCATATGCTGTGATATCCGTGTCCGATCACGGCACTGGTATCTCCGATGAAGAAAAAGAAAAGGTATTTGATATGTTCTATACGGGCGGCAGCCGTTCCTCAGACAGCAGAAGAAGTCTGGGGCTGGGACTTGCACTGTGCAGGTCAATTATTACTTCACACGGCGGTACTATATCTGTCAGCGACAACATACCAAACGGTACAGTTGTCAGCTTTACTCTGCCAATAGGAGAGGTCGATCTAAATGAATGAATATCTTGTTCTGGTGGTGGAGGACGACAAGCCTATCAGAAATCTTATTACAACTACTCTTAAAATGAACGACTATCGCTTTATTACTGCTGTCAGGGGCAATGAAGCGATCATGCTCAACGCTTCGCATAAGCCTGATATTATCATACTTGACCTTGGACTGCCTGATATTGACGGCGTTGAGGTGATAGAGCATATACGCACTTGGAGCGATGTTCCTATCATCATAGTCAGTGCAAGGAGTGAGGACAGGGACAAGATAACAGCCCTTGACAAAGGTGCAGATGATTACCTGACAAAGCCTTTCTCTGTTGATGAACTTCTCGCAAGGCTCAGGGTGATACAAAGGCGGCTTATGAAGTCCGAAAACATCTCGGTCACGGAGTTTGTCAATGGCAGATTACGGATAGACTATGTTTCGGGCTGTGTTCACCTTGATGATGAAGAACTTCGCCTGACACCGATAGAATACAAGCTACTTTGCCTGCTTGCCAAGAATGTCGGCAAGGTGCTGACGCATAAGTACATTATTCAAAGTGTATGGGGAACTCCTGCGGATAACAGCGAAGCCTCCCTGCGTGTATTTATGGCTACCCTACGAAAAAAGCTGAGTGACAGCAGTCAGGCACTGATACAAACACATATCGGTATTGGGTATCGTATGATGAAATTATAGTTTTAGGGAGCAGTACAAAGCAGACACTTTATTTGATGATCTGTCTCGCCTTCAATGGCTGCAAAAAAATTGAACTGATTTTTTCTAAAGGAAAAAAGGGCAATGCCTTCCACTCACGGAGGACATTGCCCTTTTCCTTATGCTGTGATTATATCAGTCCTGAATCTCCTACATCATAGTTGCACCGTCCTTGAAACCGACTTTGTAGGCTGCTCTCATCTCAGCAGCGGCAGTATCGCTCACGCAGTCAAGTATCTGGTGGAATATATCAATCTGCTCCTCGCTGAGTGAGTTTTCAAACGGTATGCAAAGAGCATTGGTTTTGTCAATATCACTTGACACATTTTATTCGAACAAGAATTATGCAGCGAGAAAGATATGATCATAGTCTTCAACTCTTTCATGGTGTATTTCTCCGGCTTGTCCTCACGGCTGTAGAACAGCTCTTCTTTCATTTGCTGCTGCCTTGGTGCCAATTTCCTTTGCGAGCTTTATTGCCTACTTTTTAAACTCTTCATCATATTGTTTCCCTGTTCCATTTGATGACACACTCCTTTGTTTTTATTATACTTTGATTGTTTTGTATGTGTCAAGTTTTATTATACAGGATTACTTTTTTGTTGCAATAAAATATCGTGACAAGTTCATTTGCCTGCAAAAAAATAACCGCCTGACGGGAAAACTGTCAGGCGGTTTTGCTTATGTTCTAATCATACCATGAAAAAAATGTCACAGACGGAATAACAGAATTTTTTCAACTTTATGACTTCTTTGTGGTCGTGGTTTTCTTTTCAGACTTTTCTGCCTTTGTTGTGGTAGTCTTTTCTGTCTTGCTTTCTGTGCTTGAGCTGTCTGACTTCTTGTCGTCTGCCGACTTTTCCTCGCTGTCCTTTATAGAGCTTGCAAGGTGGGTGAAATCAGGGAGCTTGTCCCTTGTTATGGTCAGATCGTTGTTGTACATTGTTATAAGCTCAGCGGCGGTGTTGTGCTCCTCTGACAACTTGCCGTTGTCGGTCATAAGATAGTTTCCGCCCCATTGACCGATAAATGACCACATGGCTTTCTCATCTGCAATGCTCTGTATGTCAGGGAAGTTTCCGCATTCGCTCATTGCTATCGGCTTGTTCTTTGAGATGCTTTGCAGGAAAAGCATGATGTTTACCTGTGCGTCCTTGTTGCCGTCATCGTATATGTCGCAGGAAAGCACGTCGCAGTATTCGTCGCCTACATACCAGTCTGCATTCTGTGCCGACCATACCCATATGAGGTTGTTCAGTTTGTGATACTTTGTCTGACGCTCATACATAAGTTTCCAAAGCCACTTGTATGACTCTTTATCCTTGCCCCACCAGAAGTCGCCGTTGCTTGCCTCATGAAGAGGTCGCCACAATACGGCTATACCTTCGTCACGGAGCGTTGCAAGCTGCTGCGAAATGGTGTCGATATCCTGAACAAGTGCCACACATTCTTCGCTGACCTTGCCGTCCTTTTGCAGCTTTTTGATATCGTCAAGACTAAGTTCTGCGATATCTTCTTTTGTCACTGCCTTCTTGATGTCAAAATCAGTCTGATCTGCATAGTATTCACGCTTGTCGTCAGGTGCAGCCCAGTGCCACATATATCCAACTATGCCGTCCTTTGACGCCCAGTCGATAGCCGTGTTTATCTCCGTCTCAGTCGTTATGCTGTCCTTTTCTGTGGCAAGCATAAGGTCGCCGAAACGTATGGCAGGATATTTGCCCGTGGTCTTGAATATCATGTCTGTTTCAGCAGACGTGCCAATGGTGTCATGCTGACCGAGAATGACCTGCTTTCCATAGCTGTCACAAAGATACTGATAAAGTGCCTTTGCGTTGTAATCAGAATCCTTGTTCACAAGGGCAGGCTTTTCAATGGAAAGGTCAAGCTTTGAGATGTCCTCGCTTGCCGTGAGGGTAAGGTAGTCAACGTCAAGACCGCCGTCCTCAGGGATAAGGGATATCGCCGCCTTGCCGCTTTCTATGTAAATGTTCTTGAAAGTTATCTTTTCAAACTTTCCTGTGCCGCTTGCTGAAAAATCCTGTATCTTTTTGCCGTTCACCGCAATGCCGTTCACGCATGGAACATCTGAGGCAACTGTTATGGTAAGGTCATAGTACTGAGAGTCTGAAAGCTCAAACTCTCTTGACCAGTCCTCTTCAGCGGAAATGTTCGTCACATAGCCCTTGCCTTTGTAGCCCTTGCGGTCGCTTTTTACTTCAGCCTTGCCTGTGACCGAACCTGTTTCAGCATTGTAGCTCTTTGAATATTTAACATAAGGTATGGCATTCGCCACGACCTTTGTTTCTTCATAGTTTTTTACCTGCTGTTCGTCTGTTTTGCTGTCGCTGTCTTTGTTAGCCTGTTTTTTAGTTGTGGTTACAACAGATGTTTTTTCGGGGGCGGTCATGCTCTCGTTTTTGCCTATCTGCACTCCGCAGCCTGACAGGGCACATATTGCTGCCGCAACAGATGCTGCCAAAATCCGATCATATCTCATTTCAATAACCTCTCAAAAATAATTATCTTTTGCTCAGAAGGTGAGCGTGTATGTTTTTCCTGTTTCTGTGTCAAACTCCGCTGCACCGTCTGCATATGATATTTTAATTTCGCCGTTCTGTGTGTGCACCTTTACATTGTCACACACTATCCTGCATTTCTTTCCGCACTTTGAGTGAATGTGGCAGGCTGTTATCTTTGAATCTTTCCACTCAAGGTCGATAACAAAGCCGCCTCTTGCACAAAGTCCCTTAAAGCTGCCCTCAGACCATTCCTTTGGCAGTGCCGGAAGAAGTATTATCTCATCGTTCTCGCTTTGTAAAAGTGCCTCGGTGATACCTGCCGTGCCGCCGAAGTTTCCGTCTATCTGGAAAGGCGGGTGCATATCGAACATATTCTCACTTGTGGAGTTTGAAAGCAGTGCAATGACGTTTTCGTATACCTTTTCGCCGTCAAAAAGTCTTGCCCAGTGATTTATTATCCATGCTCTCGACCAGCCTGTGTGACCGCCGCCGTGTGAAAGACGTCTTTCAAGGGTAGCCCTTGCAGCTTTTGCAAGCTCAGGGGTCTTTCGCATTGTGATAATGTCCGCAGGGTAGAGTGCGAAAAGCTGTGAAATGTGTCTGTGACCAGGCTCGACTTCGTCATAGTCCTCTGCCCATTCCATTATCTGACCGTATTTACCGACCTCAGGAGCAGGAAGTCTGTCCCTTGCCTCAAGTACCTTCTTTCTGAAACCGCCGTCAGTGTTCAAGAGCTCAGACGCTTTTGCAACGGCTGTGAAAAGCTCGTAGATTATCTGACTGTCCATAGAAGGGCCGATACAGATAGAACCTTTTGAGCCTGAGGCTGTAAGGTAGGTGTTCTCAGGTGAAACTGACGGGCAGGTAACAAGTCTGCCCTTTTTGTCCTCTATGAGGAAGTCAAGGAAAAACTCTGCTGCCTCTTTCAGGGTGTCATATTTCTCGCTGAGGAACTCTCTGTCCTGAACATAGAGGTAGTGCTCCCATATGTGCAGGCAAAGCCAAGCCGCACCCATTGGCCACTGCGTGCCAGGTATCCACAAGTCCTGAGGAGCGGTGTCGCCCCAAATGTCAGTATTATGGTGACAGACAAAGCCACGGCAGCCGTACATATCCCTTGCAGTCTTTCTGCCGTTTGGACGGAGCTTTTCGATATGGTCGATAAGCGGCATATGCAGCTCGGAAAGGTTGCAGTTTTCAGCACACCAGTAGTTCATTTCGGTGTTTATATTAATGGTGAATTTGCAGCCCCATGCAGGCCACATATCCTTGTTCCATATGCCTTGCAGATTGGTAGGCAGCGTTTTTTCACGGCTGCCTGCAATAAGGAGATATCTACCGAAATTGTGATACATCTCAATAAGCTTGTTGTCAGGCTTGCCCTCTTTCACCAGTGCAAGTCTTTCGTCGGTAGGCAGTGCGGAATTACCTTCGCTGTTGTCGCAGAGGGATATATGTGCACGGTCATAGTATGACTTATAGTCTGCGATGTGGTCAGCTTTAAGCTGTGCGTAGCTTTTCTCTTCGGCTCTTTCAACGTCAAAAACAGCCTGTCCCTTGTAGTCCTCGCAGCGGTAGCTGGTCTGTGCACCAAGAAGTATCGTTACCTCGTCACAGTCCTCACAGCTTATAAAGCTGCCGTATGGACAGACCTTTCCGCCTTTGTGAAGGACTTTTATGTATGCCGCAAAGTTTATGCCGTCCTCAGAGCCGCAGCCGCCGTAAAAGAGGATATCATTATCATGCACAGGGGAGTTGTCGTCAAAATAATCATCTCTTCCGTCAATACGGATACGGACGCTGACAGCCTTTTTCTCAGAGGCTGTTATGTGCATAACGAGCACCTGATCCGGCTGTGAGATAAACATTTCTCTTGTGAAGTCAACGCCGTTTATAGTGTATTCTGTGGTGCACACAGCAGTGTTAAGGTCAAGACTTCTGCGTTTGAAGTCACATTCGCTTTCTTTATAATGAATGACGTTCATATCGCCCAGCGGCATATAGTGTCTTTGATTGACAGGCGTGCCGCAGAAAGCGTCATAGATTATTTTTTCAGCCTCGCTTATTTTCTCATCAAAAAGCAGTTTCCTGACTTTTTCAAGATTAGGCAGTGCGGACTTGTTGTTTCTCTCACGGAAACCGCCCGACCACACCGAGTCCTCGTTGAGCTGTATTCTCTCCTCCAGCGGCTGAGAGAACACCATAGCACCTATTCTGCCGTTGCCAAGAGGCAAAGCTTTGTTCCAATCGTCTGCGGGAGCTTTATACCAAAGAAGTGCGGAAGTATCCATAACCGTTCCTTTCATTATCTGTATATATCTGTATTTTAATATGGTTGTAGGTTACAATCCTTTATATTATAGCATATTTTTGCGAGGTTGACAAGGGGGGAGGGGCGGATAGGCTATTTCAACTTCCGTGTGTGACCTGTCATGCACGGGCATTTTTATGCCTGTTTGTCCCTCACGTCATGATATTAAAATGAAACGTAGGACAAGCCAATGAAAAAAACAGAACTCAACACAGATCTTATGCAGAATGAAAATGCAGTAAAGAACGTTCATGCCGCTTTTCTTTAAGAAAATAAAGATAGACCCTGCCGTTGCCTCAGGTCCAATGATAACCACCCTGAACGACTTGGTGGCAGTTGTGGCTTACTATGGCACCAGCTGGATATTCCTGCTGAACGTGCTCAAGTTTTCATAAAATAGAAAACAGCCGTATCCGTTTGGGTGCGGCTGTTATCATTTGAACATAAAATATTCGGCATAGCAAAACCCTCCGACCCATGTAAATGAGCCGGAGGGCAAACTGTTATGGCGTTCCCGAGGTGATTCGAACACCCGACCTACCGCTTAGGAGGCGGTCGCTCTATCCAGCTGAGCTACGGAAACATATCACAAAACATATTATAACACATTTTTACCGCCTTGTCAAATGCTTATTTAAAATTAGTAAAAAAGAGTTGACAAAGGGTAACTTTTGTGGTATGATAATGATACTTTATTACCTGTGAGGGAGTAGTTGGCGTGGGAATTTTCCTGCGGGGCAAGTCAACATACTGATCGCCTTTGCGGTCTGGCTTGTCGGGGGGCGAGAGCCTTTATTAACAAGACTCACATACGGCTGACAGGATAGCTGTATGCGAGCTTTTTGAAGTCGGATACAGCCTTGTATCAGGCTTTTATTTTTTGCCATAATAAGGGCAACGCAGGCTTGCCTCAAAAACAGGAGCGATGAAAATGGGATTTGTTGAACTTTTTTTGATAGGTGTGGGACTTTCTATGGACGCCTTTGCGGTATCTATATGCAAGGGTCTGAATATGAAAAAAATAAACTATAAGCACGCACTTATCATAGGTGGATTTTTCGGAGGCTTTCAGGCTCTTATGCCGTTTTTAGGCTGGGCGTTGGGCAGCCAGTTTGAACAGTATATCGAGTCTATCGACCACTGGATAGCTTTCGTTCTTCTGGCATTCATAGGCGGAAAAATGGTCTATGAATCTATAAAGGGCGGCGACGATGAGGAGTCCTCCCACAAGGATAAGCTTGACCTTAAAGAGCTTTTCATTCTTGCTGTTGCGACCAGTATCGACGCACTCGCCGCTGGCGTAACGTTCGCCTTTTTAGAGGTAAGCATAGTGCCGTCTATAACTCTCATAGGCATAACGACTTTTGTTATCTCAGTTGGCGGTGTTGTTATCGGCAATAGGTTCGGTTCAAAATATAAGAACAAAGCCGAGATAGCAGGCGGTATAATACTTATCCTTATCGGTCTGAAAATACTTCTTGAGGGCGTTGGTATACTTAAATAAACTGAAATAAAAAAGGGCGGATATCCGCCCTTTTATTTTGCCCTTTTTTAGTCTTTACACCTGTGGTGCTGACGTTTCTGTGCGTACATTTCCTTGTCGGATTCTTTCAGCAGCTCGTCAAGCTCTTTGAGAGTCTTTGGCTCGCCTGTCTTGTAGCCGCAGCTTATTACAACATCATATACCGATTTGCTCCTGCGATTGTATTCAGAGATGCCGTGGATTATCTTTTCGTAAAACCGCTCTGCATCGTTGATGTCAGAGATAACAACCACAAATTCATCTCCGCCAAAGCGTGAGCATATGCCGCCGCCAGACGTGCACCTTGTTAGTATCACAGACAACGCCTTTATCGCCTTGTCGCCCTCATTGTGTCCGTATCGGTCGTTTATGCCTTTGAGATTGTCCATGTCAATGGAAAAGACAGCTATGCCGATACCCTGCTTTTCAGCCTTTGTCATAAGCTTTCTGATGTTTTTGTAAAAACCCCTGCGGTTGTAAATGCCCGTCATAGGGTCAAGCATATGTATCCTTGCAAGCTCCGCATTAGCCTTTTCAAGCCGCTGACGGTTCTTGAAACTTTCCATTATCTGATTGGTGTTGTTGATAAAACGCCTTGTGTTCTGGAAAAGAAAATACACAGGACTGAAAGAGTTCGCAGCATAGCCTATAACTTCGTCCTGAAAATGCAGAGGAGAGAACATTATGCAGTCATGGCGGTCAAGAACCTTTTCCATGTCAGGCAAAAGGTCTTTTGTGTCAAATATCTCGCCTGTTTTGTATTTGCCGTCATAAGCCTGCATGAAAACTCGCATCTGCTTTGTGTAGCTTTCGTTGAAACGGTCACGCTGCTTTGTGTTGGAAAGAAAATCAGAATTTGTGCACACCCAGTTGTAATAGTCACCTGATTTTGACATTACCTTCGCCATTTCCTCAACCGTGTGACATTCCACCGTCTTTGCAAGATACGAGAACATATGCAGCTCGTGACCGTCAGATTCGTTCATTCTGTGGTAAAGCTCCATTATCTTGTCGCCAACCTGCCTTGGGTCTATCTTCTCACAGCCGCAGGACTGCGATATACGCATAGTATAATCTATCTCTATCTTTTCAGGCAGCGGTGTGCCGTTCATCATACCGTCCACCGCCTCGATGACCTTCTCGCCAAGAACTTCTATATCCGCAGCCGCAGTCGTAAGCCTTGGACTGTTGTATTTTTCAAGATCTATGCCGTCAAAGCCTGTGACGATAACATCTTCAGGCACTTTTATATCCATTTCCTTGAGCATACTGCAAACGGCGATAGCCATAGAGTCATTTGCACATATTATCGCCTCAGGAAATTCCAGCTCGCTGTCTATAAAGCCCTGCAATACACGCCGTGCAGGCATATCCCAAAAGTCGCCGTAGCCAAGACGCTCAGGCTCGAACTTGATACCATTTTCCGCAAGCACCTTTTTATAAATGTCAACACGCTCCTCTGAAAAGCTGTTGCCTTTTACGCCTGCGATAAAATTTACTCTCTTGCAGTCGTGATACTCCACAACATGGCGGACTATTTTTTCAAAAACATCTGTATAGTTGAAAATAACACTGCAGCAATTTTCCACAAGTCTGTCAACACATATGACAGGTACGCCATGCTCGGAGGCACGCTCTTTTATCTCACGGGAAATGTTGTCCCTTTTTATCGCCTCAGGCATTATGATAAGCACATCGAGGATATCATAATTTATAAGATCGAAAATACTCGCCTCGCCACACATATAGGCTGTGTTGTGATAAAGGTCACTGAAAGTGTTGAAAAGCAGTATCTTATAGCCTTTATTTATACCATTGCGGCTTATGGAAGATACTATTTCACGCACATAGTCAGATTGCACGCTTGAGGTACATATGCCTATGATCTTATGTTTTGTTTTATTACCTATAAACATAGCTTGCTCCTTCAGCAGGGCTGACTATCTCCTGCCATAAATTAAACTTAAAAAGTTGCTTTTAGCTTTATTATATAATCATTATTATCACTTTGTTTACACACGATTAATTTTATCATATAACCTCTGTAATGTCAAGGGAAAAACCACATAAAACAGGGCTTTTAAGCACATTTTTCACTATAACTTCCACTTATAATGCTATGTGCAAAAAGCTTGGGGTTGACTATCTTGACCTTTATCTCATTCATCAGGCTATGGGCGATTATTATGGTGCATGGCGTGCAATTGAGGAGCTTTATGAAGAGGGCAAGATATAAAAATTTGCATTTGCACCGTATTTATACCTATATCATACCATAACAGAACGAAATATTCGATAGAAAAAAATTTTGCAGATATAAGGTTTAGTCTTAAAAACAAGACCAACAATGTGCTATACTGTAAACAAAAGAAAGGGTGATATACATGAACACAGGGAAAGACCTTGAAACGGACAGGCTGTTTCTTCTTCCGGGCAGAGATGACAGAGACAATGAATCATTCCTCAGAATGCTAAGAGAAGAAGGAAATTTCAGGGACTTCTGCGGCGTCGATTTTTCAGAATACTATCTCAAGAATTATGACGGATATCTTGGACACAGGGGCGGACAAAGATGTTTGTATTCGATTTTTCGCAAGGCCGAGCCTGAAAGATTCATTGGCTATGCTGGCGTTCACCTTGATAAGGGCGATTACAGATTGGAGTTTTACATATCAAAGCCCTATCGCAGAAAGGGCTATTGCTATGAGGCTTGCCTAACCATATTAGATGAGTTTTTTAACGGCAGGCTGTTTGCGGACGGGGTGAATATCACAGCTGACTGCATATACTCTTTCGCAGGCACTGACAATGTGGCGTCAAAAAACTGCCTTAAAAAGCTTGGTTTCACAAAATATGATGGAAACAAGCTTTCTTGGTTCGACTGCCTTGTTGAGTGGAAAAAGGGGAAAATTGTCAGCATCGCTCCTCTTCAAGATCATATATTACGAAAGGAAAATTTTTGTGGAGAAAGAGCTCTTTTATGCAAAGTCGTTTAACGAGCAAATGAGTTTTATCACAGCAGAGGTGCAAAGGCTTGTCTATCGTGGAAAAATACCGGTTAAGGACTATGGCGAAGAGGGTCACACACGGTTGATACAAAAGCTGTTTGCTCTTATCAAGGGTGATGAAAAAAATTCTGATAGGCTCGATGAGATATGCGTGGCTGAAAAGCAGTTAAAAGCGTTTCTCTGCGGTGAGCCTTACGCCATGTCAGAAGAGGATATACTTATTTTTTGGAAAGGATATGATGAAAGATATATGGACGAACTTGACTTGATATTAGACATACCTATCACGAAGTTTACAGACATAGGTGACAGACTTCCTGACGACTTTGAGGTCTGTCTTATAGTGGAAAAGAGCGGCAGACTTACAGCAGGCTGCTGGGACACTGGTCTGTATGCAAGAAAGGGCGGTAAAGCAGGGTGCTTTAAACAATCAAGAGACGGAGCTATTGACATAGACAGTGTCAAAGCATGGCTGCCTATTGAAAAATATTCTATTAAGATCTAGGAGGAAAACGAAAATGTTATTTTTGGAATTATTAAACAAATGCGACGAAGATGAGCTTGTTAAACAGTACTTACTGCTGAAGGAAACATCTGACAGTCATCATGTAGAACAGAAAACAAGAGAAGTGATAGCCGACTTGAAATACAATAGAATTCCGGTGAGATTCAACATGACTATGGTTCTTGAGAAAGGCGTCACAGAGGATGGTGAAGAAGTTGACATAATATTCCTCAACGATAATGTGGAAGATAATGTCTATAGCTTTGAGGGCTTACCTTGGGGGGCTATAATGGGCTGTGAGGTCGAAGAGAAAAGCTTGACGGAAATTGGCAGCAACGAACGCTTTGCAGCACTTGTTCTCTTTGAAATGACGTATTTCGGATACTCTGACGAAGATGTACAGCGTCGGATAGCTAAGATGCTCGAAGAGGAGGCTACCCCTAAGCTCCTGCAATAGAAGATAATATGGGTGGCTTTGCATCGCCGTGGTTTTGATATCAGGACTGCGGCGGTGAGATATTTTAAACTAAATCGAAAAAATATCTTGCCGTTTGCCGTTTAGTCTTGAATACAAGATCAATTCTATGCTATAATATTTATAGAAACCTGAAAAACATTCCAAAGGGGGAGCGTTGAAAATGGCAGTTAAGGAAAAAGAAGATATTATAAAACATAGCGAGATAATAGAAGGCTTATCATTATCAGATGAAGTGAAATGGTTTGAAAAACTTAGACGAGGCACGCAGGTTTTCGTCTTTGAGGGCGGCGAAAGAACGCTGATTTACGATAGGTATTCATATTATAATGACAAAAATTCTCAGGCAAAAATGTGGAAAATAAAACTCTTTAGCCGTGACGGAAAAGAAATGGAGAATGTCGGCGGTCTATATGCCACAAGGGAAGAGGCTTTGGCGGCGATAAATGATTTGAGCAAAGCCTATGGCGACAAAGTTTTTTATCTGATACCATTCAAGTTCTCCTATAACGAGCCTGAAAAAGATAATAAGAATTACAAGAAAAGCGGAAGAAGTGCCATAGAAAGCATTTTTCAAATACTTTTTTATCTTAAAGAGAACACTGACAAGAAACACCCCACCTCTCAAGGAAAAATGCGAAATGGAGAGCTTGGCGAATACATGGGAACGCACAGCACGTTCAATCAGAAAATGATAAACCTCGCCCTGGCGATGGATTATGATCCTGAGCAAATGGATTTTAAGAGCGAAGAAGATTGCCGCCTAATATATGATTCTCTGAAACCGCTTTTGTCAAACAACGAAGATTACAGCGATGACGAAGACGAAGATGAAATGAATGATAATATCAGTCTTGAGGATAGGATAAGATCGGTAAGAAACATTTATTATAATCATCCTTTTTCGCCTGAAGAGGTAGTTGACCTGATAAATGCTGTTCAGATGTCGAAGGCTCTGAACCCTGAGCAGGTAGAACGTTTGGTTAGGAAAATAAAAATGGAGCTTGCGTCGAAATATAACCGAGATCATACCTGCCGTATACATAACAATGAGAACACGGATTCAGAGCTGCTAAAAAAGAACCTTGCTGTTATCCAGAGTGCTATCAAAGATAACTATCAGTTATCTTATAACTTCTGCTACTACACCACCGATAAAAGCGAATACGGTGACAAGGAAGTTCCTAAGCCTGTTCTTGAATTCACGGCAGCGGAGGAGATAAAGACGCACGTTTCTCCGCACTATATCATTCAGGATAACGGACGTTTTTTCCTGATAGGCTGTTTTGAGAACGATAAAGGCAAGGAAAAAAAGCTGAGTATTTATCGCATAGACCTGATGACAAATGTGGAGATAAGGAAAGAGAACGGAAAGAAGATATTGGCGACTAAAGCTGATGTGGCTAAAACCTCTGTGCTATATAAAGAGCAGCTTGAGAACTTTCGTCACACTCATCTTGGCATGGGATATGACAAGCCTAAAACAGTGAAAATGCGTGTCACAAATTCTTATAGGACAGGCAAGCCAAATCTCACATTTCTTCACGATTCTTTTGGAGATGACTACACTATCACAGGTTATGACAATGGTGTTATCGTCAGTGTTAGGACGAGTGTATATGGTATCGTAAACTGGGCATTGGAACACTCTGACAAGGTCGAGGTGCTTGATCCGTCCGATGTTGTGGAAACGATAAAGGCTAGGGTCAGAAAACTTAATGACAAGTATATATGCAGGTGTGACAAGTAACGGAGGTGCTGATGAATAAAAGGCTCATAACAACCGGTGATATTGAGTTGATTCACCGCCTTGCACGAAAGGTATTTATGACTATCTTCGTGCAGGGCGGAAGTGAACAAAAGCATTTGAACTATGTTTTGGACCGCTTTGGTCAGCTTATATATGCACAAGGCATTGAAAGCTGTCGGGAGGATATCCGAGCAATGGCAAGCGTTGTGGATAAAAAAGTTCTTGGACTATTCAGAGAGGGCGTGATGTGCGGCGATAAGTTGTTGGCGGTGGCGGAAAGCGTGCCTGATGAAGAGATACTTGATATCTTTGCAATGCAGCTTTGGCATGAGCTTTTGTCAGAGGCGAAAATGAGAGAATACAGCGAATTTTTATCTCACGTTGGGGAGAGGTGAGAAAAGGTGAGATCTATAACTGAGGGGAATATAAAAGAGTTTGTTTTTCTTACGGCTGATGTGGAGGATATAATGTCTGCAAGGTATATTTTCTTTGACGATGAGGGGAATGAGGGAGTGCTCGGTCATTTTGACCCTTGCAGTGACCCGAATATCACGCTGCTGAATGATATTTATAACGACGCTCACAGGCGAGCCGCTTATTTGTATTCAGGCAAAGAGCTGCTTGAACTCACTGAGCCTTTACATCACAAGGTGATAATGCTTTTCAGAAAGGGTACAGGGGAGTTTGGCAGTACGCAATATGCGGCGGCGAAAAGCGTTTCTGACAAATTTCTTCTTGAGCTTTTTGCAGAGGCGGTAAGAAATAAAATGGATATCTATGACAACAAGATAAGAATGAGTGCTTTGCTTGATAAGAACGGGTCGGATAAGCTTGGGGGGATATGTTTCGGCGAGGGTGGCGTGGAACGCTATGACCTTGACGGAGAAAGAGAATTTGACTATATTTGTGCACGGTCAGCGTCATATGACCGATATAAAACGGAGGTGTTGTAGATTGAAGATATATTGTATGTCTGATATACATGGGTGCTATTCGGCGTTTTGTGAGGCGTTGGAATTGGTTGAATGTCATCTTGATGAACCTGACACAAAGCTTATACTGCTTGGTGATTACGTTCACGGGGGTGAGGACAGCAGGGGTGTGCTTAGGAAGATAATCAGTATGCAGAGAGAGTACGGCACAGACAAGGTCATAGCACTTTTGGGCAATCACGAGGAGTTTGTTATTGACGGGTTCAGTTCCATAGAGAGCATATATGCAGACGGCGAGGAGCATGGCGATGATGATATGTACATATACTGGATGGAACATCGGCCTAGGTATCATGTAGAGGGGAACACCATATTTGTTCATGCAGGCATTGATGAGGATTCGGGAAATGCTTGGGAATACTGCACGGACGAGATGATTTTCACGCAGCAGTGGCCGCACAGGTTAGGGAAGATACACGGGCTTGACAAAAAGGTCGTGGCAGGGCACGTTCACACCTCATCTATAGCAGGAAACAGCAGGTTCAATGACATATATTATGACGGGGAAAGTCATTACTACATTGATTCTGACGTGCTCACAAGCGGTGAGATATGTGTGCTGCTGGTGGATACGGACACGGACAAATATTACAAGGTAACGGAGAGTGGTGAGATACCTGTTGAGGCTTATGATCCGGAGGAGTGGTGAAGAGCTTGCATAAAAATTTTATGCCCTCCTAAGGTCTGAAAATACTGATAGCATCAATAGGCGTTTTGTTCTCGTCCCAGTCGTTGTCGTCTTTTAGTTCAAAGCAAATGCCGTGGATATCTTTCAACTCATATGTGGGAACGTTATTCTTAATGGATACCTCCAAAAACACATCTTCTTATATTTGTTATACAGAGTGGTGTGTAATAACACCATGCATGGTATGATACAATATACAAAATACTACTGATTGTATTTAGAAACTTACCAATCCCTGCCGACGGTATATCGCTCTATAAGTTTGCCTGTATCAGGGTCTATGATATAACGCTGTCCGTAAAACTGGCGGGCAAGCAGCTTTTCATCAAGCATTGATATACCTACATATGGGTCATGCCTTAGTTTTGGATATTTCTTTGCGGCCTTTTCAACTCTCCATATTATCTTGCCTTTAAAATCAACGGCATATATATTATCAAGTTCGTTGCTGTCATATGGGATATCAAGCAGCACGATTATCTTAGTATCCATTATTATCAGCGTATCGATATTGAAGTCGAAAGTCACAAGCTCATCATTTATATATAGTGCGTTTTCGTGTATCTTTATATTTTGGCTCATATCGGTTACTTCTCCCTGTTTTGGTTTGTGATTTTTTTGTAATAAGTTCTACAAAATTGTCCTTTTCTGATGTTGTGCTGTCATTATCGGCATTGCCACACGCAGAAACGGGGAACACTAAAGTGAGTGAAAGAATTGCTGCTATTAACTTTTTCGTGATAAACCCCCATAAATTTTCAATTTTATAAATTTGATCATACCATTTTTGTCGGTATTTGTCAAGATAAGGGGGAACTTTTCCGTGCTTTGTATCAGCAAGAGAGAAAGTGAGTTTTCTCGTCATATTGACACACCTCTCTCCCAATGATAAAATAAAAGAAACTATCTTAGAATGACACTGTAACGTAAGGAGAAAAATATGGAATTTAATATTATGACATGGAATGTGGACTGGTTCAGAAATGGAAAACGGTCTGAGCAAGAGGATAAGTATTGTGTAAATGATTGTTCAGACGAGGATTATGGTAAAATCATCGGTATAGTAAAGCAGTTTTTGGAGAAAGAAAACGCAGTCGTGTTTCTTCAGGAAGTGCCTTGTAAATACATAAAAGATGATCGTTGGTATGAACATCCTTTATATGCACAGCTCTTAAAGGATTTTCCGAAAAAAGACTATGATATTTTCATGAATAATAATGGTCGTTCATGTTGTCTTCGCTATACATTAGCTATCAGTAAAAAAGAAGTTTACGCTGTAAACGATACTACTTTTTGCCCATATAATAACAAAACGGTACAAGTTCCGAAAAATAATAGGATAATATCAGTGAGAAAAGACCCTATTGCCTTGTTTGGTGTACATATGCCTGTTCTGAAAAATAATAAGACCGACATTGACAACATTAAAATGTGGGATGATATCATTCAATATGCACAACAAGTCAAGAATTTGATCATTGCAGGGGATTTTAATGCGTATGTAGGCTGTATATCAAAAGAGACTGATAAAAAATATCGCAGTCTACTCACATCTATGCAGGAGTGTGTCCCTGCGGATAATAAAACATTTGGCAATAACCGCATCGATAATATATTGATAAGTAAGGGAACTCTTTCTAAAAACTGCAAATATGATGTAAAGGTACAACCAGATGAGGAAAAATATAGCGACCAAAAGGTACAACCTGATGAGGAAAAATATAGCGACCAAAAGGTACAACCTGATGAGGAAAAATATAGCGACCACAAATATGTGACCATGAAACTGACGATAAAAGACTGAAAAATCTATGATCGGCGTGTTCAAGTCACTCTGAAATAGGACAGTTTCAGTTCCAACGCCGGCATTGCAAAACAGTGTCGGCGTTTTTTTTGTGCAGATATGTAAAAATCTTAGAGCGATATTATACGGTTTTGTGAAAAACGCAGATTTGCTACTGCCTGCATTGACAATGAGTTGAAATTGTGGTAACATAACATTGTTATTTTGCATAACACCGTTATGCTAAAGGAGGGGAAAACATGAAAGACGATAAGGAAACGAAGGAAAAGCTTATAGACAGTGCAAAAAAAGAATTTCTGGAAAAGGGCTATAATAAAGCCTCTCTGAGAAAAATATGTGCAGACGCAGGGGTAACGACTGGTGCACTTTATTTCTTCTTCAAGGATAAGGAGGACCTTTTTGACAGCATAGTTAGAAAGCCTTATGAAGAGCTTGGCATAATGATACAGGAACACGTTGACGAGGATATCGAACTGCTCAGCGTGCCTGACAGCTATGTTCAGGAGGACGGCGACCACAATGACCTTGTGGAAAAGCTTATCCACCATATCTACTCAAACCGTGACGCTTTCATTCTTCTTACAAAAAAAGCTGGCGGCACACGCTATGAAAACTGCTTGGATACTTACATTGACGAAATGGAAGAGTCTTATCGTGCAATGGCGGAAAGCATGGCAAAGGGTATAAAAGGGGCAAAGGTCAATGACTATATGGTACACTGGCTCACGCACCTTTCTATTGAGGCGTTCACTCATATGCTCGACCATGAGCCTGACGAGGAAAACGCTGTTATATACATGAACTATATAATGGACAATCTTGTAAAAAGCTGGTTCACCCTTATCCTTGCACCGACTGCAAAGGATATGAAAGAGCAGAAAAAACATTCAGACAGGTAAATAAAGCCGTTCCAAAGACGGCTTTTTACATAACATTAACATAACAGCGTTATGTTGCAACAGGAGGTATTGACAATGTATTTGGAGATCAAAGATGTAAAGAAAAGCTACGGCAAGGACGCAAGCTTTATGCAGGTGCTCAAGGGCATAACAACAGGGGTGGAAAAAGGTCAGATGTGCGTTATCCAAGGCACGTCAGGTTCGGGAAAGTCCACGCTTTTGAACTGCATAGGCGGTCTTGATACAATGGATTCAGGGTCGGTAAAGGTAGACGGCAAGGAGATATTCGGGCTTTCGCCTGACGCACTTTCAGATTATCGCCGTGACAATCTGGGCTTTATATTCCAGTTTTATAACCTTGTGCCTAACCTTACTGTCCGTGAGAATATACAGGTCTGTGAATATCTTGCTCAAAGACCTCTTGACATGGACGAACTTCTTGAAACGCTGGGACTTACAGAGCATCAGAACAAATTTCCTTCACAGCTTTCAGGCGGTCAGCAGCAGAGATGTGCCATAGCAAGAGCACTTATCAAAAATCCTAAGCTGCTGCTTTGCGACGAGCCTACAGGTGCACTGGATTCAAAAACTTCTAGGGATATTCTCGTTTTGCTTGAAAAGATAAATGAAAAATACGGCACGACAATGCTTATCGTCACACATAACAATTCTATCAAGAATATGGTGCACAAGGTATTGATAATAAAGGACGGTCTTATCAAAAAGGATTATGAGAACGAGGTAAGAGTGCCTGCTGCCGAGCTGGAGGATCTGTAAATGGGAAAGGTATTGAGAAAGCGTCTTTTGCGTGACCTGAAAAGCAATTTCATGAGGTATCTCGCACTTGTACTTCTTATCGTAATGGGAATGTACATAGTTGTGAGCGTTTGCGGTGCTGCGGAAACTATAATAAATGGCACTGAGGACAAGGGTGCCAAAAACAAGTGTGAGGACGGTCAGTTCAGCGTGTTTGTGCCTTTGACAGACGAACAGCAGGCTGAGCTTGAGGATAAGGGTGCGACCATTGAAAAGCAGTTCAGTTTGGATATCGAAGTTAGTCAAAACAAAGTTCTGCGTGTTATGCGTAACCGTGAAAAGATAAATCTTATGGAGCTTGACAGCGGCAGACTTGCGGAGAAAAACGGCGAGGCTGCTTTGGAAAAGCGTTATGCCAAGGAAAATGATATAAGCGTTGGTGACAAGATAACTATTGCGGGGGAGGAGTTCACTGTAACCGGTATAGGCAGCGTGCCTGACTATGACATGCCTGTAAGAAAGCTGTCTGACACCAATGCGGAAAGCTCAGGCTTTGGTCTTGCCTTTGTTACTGACAGCCAGTATGAGGAGATACTCAAAGACACAGACCAGAAAGCAGAGGATTATACCTATGCTTATCTTCTTGACGGCAAACTCACTGACAAGCAGCTCAAGGAGGATATAAAAGACCTGAAATTTGATTACAGGGACGTTGAGGACAAGTATTTTCAGGAAACTATAAAAGACACTGTAGGCAAAAAGGACGATATCACAGACGCACTTGATAAGCTCAGTGACGGCACAGAGGAGCTTTCTGACGGTATCTCTGAGATAAACGGTCACAGCTATGAGCTTAAAAAGGGTGCGGAGGAGATTTTCAGCGTATTTCTTTTGCAGGCAAATATGACCGCTGACAGCTATGGTGTTGACGTGGTCATGAAAGAGGACAACTATGGTGATATCCTTGGCAAGGCTATCTCATCGGCTGAGGACAATGTATCAAAGGAAGTTCTCACAAACATAAAGACGACCCTTGACCAGCTGAAGGAATATTCAGAGGGCGTTGGGGATTACACCGAGGGAGTAGGCAGTGCCTCAGCAGGCTCAAAGGAACTGCTTGACGGCGTGAACGAGCTTAGGAACGAGGCTGACAGCTTTATTGACGAGGCTTTCGACATTGATATCGACAATCTCACGGCGTTTGTAAAGGCAGACGACAATGCAAGGATACTCAGTGCGGCAGGCGACCTTATACTGCACAAGCAGGTCAGCCTGTTGGCAGGCGTTATCGTAATGATACTGTTCACATATGTTATCTCAGTTTTCGTTATTCATCAGATACAGCGTGAACAAAGCGTTATCGGTGCACTTTATGCACTGGGTGTGAAGAAAAAGGACCTTGTAAAGCACTATATGACGCTGCCGACCATAGTTTCGTTTGTGGGCGGAGTTATCGGCAATTTGATAGCTTTCACACCTATAGGAATGGAATATCAGATGCAGGACACATACGCATATTTCTCCATACCTGAATTTACTCCGACAATGCCTGCATATCTCATTGTATACAGTCTTGTTATGCCGCCTGTTGTATCGGTTATAGTAAATCTGCTTGTTATAAACAAAAAGCTTTCGAGAACTGCACTTTCTCTTATGAAGAACGAGCAGAATGTAAAAAAGACGAAGAACATAAACCTCAAGGACAGGAACTTTGTGACAGCGTTCAGGATACGTCAGATGCTCCGTGAGGCAAGGACTGGCTTGACGGTGGTATTTGGTATGCTTATCTCGCTGCTTATACTTATGATAGGCGTTGACTGTTATGTGCTTTGCAACAATGTGGAAAAGGAAACCAATGCGGACACTAAGTATGAGTATATGTACACGCTGAAATATCCTGAATCGGAAGTGCCAAAGGGCGGCACGGCGGTATATGCGGAGTCCCTTTCAAAGACATATCTTGGATACACTCTTGATGTGACGGTAATGGGTATCGAGGACGGCAACAAGTATTTCAACTGCAAGCCGGTAAAGGGCAAGTCAAAGGTAGTAGTCAGCCGCAGTGTTCAGCAGAAATACGGTCTTGCAGAGGGCGACAAGCTTATTCTTACGGACAACGCCAATGAAATGGATTATGCTTTCACGGTCAGCGGCATTGCGGACTATTCGGCAGGACTTACGGTATTCATGGACATAGACAGTATGCGTGAGCTTTTCGGCAAGGCAGATGATTATTACAACACGGTATTTTCAGACAAGGCACTGGACATTGCAGAGGGCAGGCTTTACTCCGTTACCACAAAGGCGGACGTTGAACGCTCCTCCGACGTATTCATTTCGCTTATGATGCCGATGATAATAATGCTCATAGCGGTAGCGGCGGTAATATTCTTTGCGGTAATGTATCTTATGATGAACGTAATGATAGACCGTGCGGCGTTTGGAATATCGCTTATAAAGGTATTTGGATTCCGCACAAAGGAGATAAAAAAGCTTTATCTCAACGGAAACTTTTACGTCATAGCAGTAGGAGCACTCATATGCGTACCGCTGTCAAAGTTTATATCAGACGCCATGTATCCGGCACTTATAGCGAACACCTCCTGCGGAATGAACCTTGAGTTCCCATGGTATTTATATGCGATGATATTTGCATCGATACTGGTTTTATACTTCATTATAAGCACACTTCTTGTAAGAAAGCTTGGCAAGGTATCGCCTGCTGAGGTACTGAAGAACAGGGAATAGTTTAGGTGTTATATGAAAAAAGACCTTATTGCAGGGTGACTGCCATAGGGTCTTTTTGTTTGGGGGTGGTTGTGATTTATGGGGAGTGGGGTAATAAAAAAGAGAACTACTTGTAAGTAGTTCTCTTAAAGTTGTTGTCTTGCTGATACCAAATGGATGCATATCTAAAACGAGATAAATTATGACCATTCCGATTAAAAATTATTTCTACCGGTCAATGTTCATTGAACTCATCGATCATTCTGCGATATTCTTTTTCCTCACAATCCACATAATCCTTAGCAAACTGCTCCGCTTCTTCAAGACTGTCTTTCAACAGTTCAAAATTCACCGCAGCCGAAAAAACATCAATTTCAAGCTTTTCGGACTTATCTGCAAAGACTTCAACTGTAAACCCGTTACAGCGAACATCATTACCGTCCTTATCCTCCCGATGCAGATCAGTATCGGGAGATATTTTCACATAAAAACCATTGTATTTCATTCAACCACTCTCCTTAAAATCTCATCTGCATATCATCGTCAAGGTCGTAATCATCATCAAAATCCTCATCGAATTCATCATTCACGTAATACTCAAGCTGCTGAGAATTTTCAAGAGCTGTTTGAAGATATTTCTCGTCCAAACCGTTTTCTCTGTATCCCTGCAAAATCGTGTTGTAATACTGCTGACTCGGTGGAGAAATTGTCCCACGATTCATCAGATATGCCATACCTTCGTAGGTTTTTCCGTCCATTTCAAAGGTCATTTTTTCCTGCCTGTAGAAACTGGGGTAGCCTTCGTATTTGTTAAGAGTAGGCAAATCCCTTTCGTCAAGCTCCCATATCAGAACGGGAACTCTTGCACCCTTATTCGGAACGATTGTTGCAACGCCCCTGAACTCTAATTCATAATCCTTGATTTCTGATGTTCCTACAACCTTTGAATGTGGACATCTGTATGCCATTTGCTCCAAATTTATATTGCTTCCATATGCAATATATAACTGTTTATTTTTCATTCTCTACCTCCGATCACATTGACATTTCCATGCCCATTTCTTCATCTTCTTCAAAGTTCTCACATTCGCTCTCTGTCGGCTCTGAATTTTCATCGGATACATTTTCGTTTAACTCCTGAACCTCGCTTACAGGCTCGACACGCTGCCCACGGGCGGCTTGCCGTTCAGCTTCACGTTTTTCTTTCAGCTTTGCTCTTGCGGCTATTCCGTCCTCCGGGTGCCGCCATGCAATATCGCCATCCAAATGTTTTAGCAAATGCGTTCTGCAATTCTTGAACTCATCTCCGATAAGTCCAAGATTCAAAAGCCATACACGAAAGCTGTACCGCATATTATCGCTTTGCGAAACGTGCGGAAAACAGTATTTCTTAGTCATTGCCGCATTGCTTATGGCAAGCGCAAGAACTATCTGACTTCTTACCTCTCCTGCATGAAGACTTCCGTTGTATGCCCTTATCTCGTAATGACCATGCTGAAAGAATGAGTGCAGATTGCAGATAACATATCGGCTATTTGAGTAATGCTGAAACTGTTCGCTCATTCTGCCGTGATACCAAAGCCCCTTTATTTCTTCCATATCTTTAGGCTTTTTTCGGTTAATTTCCTCGATGAACTGCTTATCCATCTTGTGACAGTAGGATTCACGAGCAGAAGAAACCTGCAAAGCGTCCCACAGAAAGTCCTCCTTACTTGCAAAAATATTTACAAGATTGCGTATCTGCTGCGGAGTGTAATCGTCTGCCGAAATGTGTATATGCGTGCCTGCACAATATCTCGGACCTGTTACTCCGCCCGCTTTTCTAAGAGCTCGTACAACCTCCTGCAAAAGCGGAATATCCTCATATTCAAGAACAGGAGAATTCATTTCCACACTGTAGGATTTGGACGCTCGGTCGCCGTTTGCATTGTAACAGTTGATACTTCCGTCGTACACAATAGACCAATCCCTGCTTTTAATATCTTTAACCGTATATTTATCATAAGTACCACCCTCATGGACAACCTCTCCTCCCAGAACACCTGAAAGTGCTTTTGCCGCCTGACAGCGAGTTAAGCCTGTCATTTCTATCTCAATGCCAAAATTTCTTGTCTTTATCCCATCAAAATTGCCTGCCAAATAACCGCCTCCCAACAAAAACAGCCTGCAGATCTCTCCGCAAGCCGTAAATTTAATCGTTATTCAATTTCTGCTTTAACTTCGTATCCACCCTTGAAAATCACCAGTATTTCGGTCTTGCTCAGTACTTTTATGCACTCGATTAATTTGCGTACCAGCACATTATCAAATGTTTCCAACTCAAACTTTTCATGCTCTATCATATCCATAATTTCATCAAGTTTCGCCTGTGTTCCTTCTGAAGTTTTGTTCTGCAATTTCAGATTTTCAAGACGTTCGCTCAACTGCTGTTCTTCCGCATAAAGCTTTTCAAATTCACTGTCAAGCTTGTCCTCGTCGCAGCCGCCGGAGGCTATCAAATTGACTAAATCATTTCTTGCTTGGTCGATTTCCCTAAGTCTTTTTCCTGCAGCTAAAATTTCCTCCTGACCTTGACATTCAAGCACCGAACCAATATTCGCTTTTAAAATCCTTGCAATATCATTTCGGCAGGAATAGTAATTGTTTATCGCCCGAATTATCGCCTTATGGAGCTGTTCTTCCTTGATCGTAGGTGAATCGGGGCAGTACTTTTTACCGTGTTCCAGACGGCTTATGCACCGCCAGACCACCTGCTTTTTGCCGTTTCTTGACCACACCCTGCGTCTGTATGGAGTTCCGCAGTGACCGCATATCAGCAGCTCGGATAAAGCATATTTTCCGCTGTATTTGCCTTGCTCAGTTTTGGTTTTATCGCTGATTTTACGCTTGGAAGTTCGCCTTGCAAGCTCCTGCTGTACTCGGTTGAACGTGTCACGGTCAACTATCGGCGTATGATGGTCTGTCACAAGATACATAGGACGTTCACCGTTATTTTTCACCACTTTGTGAGTTATGCAGTCCACCGTAAAACTTTTTTGCAGAAGTGCGTCGCCGACATATTTTTCATTTTTCAGAATACGCTGAACCTCGCCTTTACTCCAAATATTTTTGCCTGTAGCCGTCCTTCTGCCCTGAGCCATAAGCGTATCTGCGATATTTAAAAGCGTGTATCCGTCAAGGTACATATTAAAAATCAGCTTAACTGTTTCCGCTTCTTCAGGAACTATTTCAGGCTTGCCGTCTGCACCTTTTTTGTAACCGAGAAGATATTTATACTGAAACTGTACCTTGCCCTCACGGTAAGCTTTTTCTTTTCCCCAGCTTACATTTTTGCTTATTGACTCCGATTCTGCCTGAGCAAAACTTCCGTACAGAGCTATCATAAATTCAGAAGTCATTGTCATCGTATTGATGTTCTCTTTCTCGAAAATCACTCCGATCCCGAGGTCTTTCAACTGTCGCACATATTCCAAACAATCCACAGTATTTCTGGCAAATCTTGATATCGACTTGGTAATTACAAGGTCGATTTTCTTGTTTCTGCACATACGGATCATGCGATTAAATTCGGTACGCTTTTTTGTCTGTGTACCGCTGATACCTTCGTCGGCAAAAATTTCGGCAAGAGTCCATTCTTTTTTGCGATTTATCAAGTCTGTGTAATATGCGATCTGAACCTGATAGCTGTTTTGCTGTTCCTCTTGCTCTGTACTTACACGGCAGTATGCCGCTACTCTCAATTGGTGATATTTATCACGGTTTATTTCCGTCTGAACTTTCGCAGGAATTATCGTTACATTTGTTGCTGTGGTCATTTTCAAGCTTCCTTTCCGTTATATTTTTGATGTGTATGCCGTTGATAAATTCAACCTCTATGGTGCAAAAATGGCTTATCCAAATTCGTGAAACACACGCTTTGAATAAGCCTATATCGAGCGTATTTAATTGTTCGTGATTTTCAAGCAGAGCCTTGATTTCCGCTGTTTTCTGCGGACTGTCATTGTAAGTACAGCAATCATATTTCATCTCGGCAAGCTTGAAAATCTCAGATTTCACTCGGTCAAAGTCCACTTGTATAGAATCGGACATCTGATTGATTTCATTTTGTTTTCTAATCACATCTACAGTAGGGGAATACACGCTTATTTCGCCGCCGTACTCTAATAGGCTTGAATTTGCAATAGCTGTGTTCAGAACGGTCAATACCGCTCCTATTATCATTTGGTCGGTCAGTCGATATTCATATTTAAAGCAATCGGGATTTCCGCAGTTCCAATATTCACGTCCCTTGCCGTTGGTTTTTCTGAAAAGCTTTTCTCCGCATTCAAGGCAGTATGTAACCTTTCTGATTTCCTGTAAATCATCGCATACCAGATTAAGCGTATTAGCCTTTCTTATCCGCTTTTCATTTGCCTGATTGAAAATATCCTCATCAATTATCTGTGGATATTTGTCAGTTCCGAGATGTTTCTCATTTTCGATTATCCGCTTGACCATGTTCTTGTTCCAATGGTCAGAATCCTCGGTATATCGAATGTTCTCGGACTCCATAAGCTTTGCAATTTGAAGTAAACTGCTGCCATTCAGATATTCTCTGAAAATCTCTGCAACTGCATAAACTTCTTTTGGTTCGGTCGTTATTTCGCCGTTTTTCATGCAGTAGCCGAACGGGATTACTCTGTTTCTTGCCATCTAATTTCACCTCCGTGTACAACAATACTACAAAATTCTGTGGAAATCCAGTACCAAAACCAACAAAAATATGCCCTGCAATTTTACTGCAAGGCATTTTCTGTTATATGTTTTCTTTGAATTTCAATCCGCAGATCAAGTGAAACTCCAGCTCATACTGATCTATAACCACGATCTTCTCAACGATACTTTCAAATGCCGATTCTTCAAACTCGGTTATCGGATTATCTCGCTTTTCAAAAAAATCAATCAACATTTCAATCTGATCAAGCGTTTCATCCTCATCGTCGGAACGTGTAAGCTTTTTCAGCTCGGATTGCAGTTTATTGATTTTAGCTGTAAGTCCCGCAGTCTGCTCAATATACTTAGCCTCGTCCAGAAATCCTTTTGTTTTCAGCCTTGCGAGTACATGTGTCTGCTCCTTAAGTTTTGCGATTTCTTTGTGAATATCCATAACATTGGTGTTTCCGCTGAATCTTTTCAGCTTTAAATCCTGTAACGACGTTTGGAGAGGTACAAGAATTTGCTTGTAATTGAATAACAGTTTGTTGTGAAGTATTATAAAACTCTGTCTAATAAACTTTTCCTCAATTCGTTTATTTGTGCATAGTTGCGCTAAATTGTCATGCCTGCGGCAAACCCAGTATATTTTATCGCCACTACATTTACGCTTATATTTTGTTCCGCAGTTGGCGCATATGATTTTTCCGCTGAATGGTGATTCTGACAATATGTTCTTATGCTTTCTACATTCTATTAGAGCTTGTGCTTTCTCAAATGTTTCTTTTGATATTATAGCTTTGTGTGTGGCTTGAATATAATATTGAATTAACTCACCTTTATTAGGGAGTTTTCTATACGGAAGTGTATTCGTGGTAAATGTTTTTTGATATTTTGAATCACCGATATACTTTTCATTGGACAAAATATATCGAATGCCGTAATAACTAAAATTATCCTTATATGATGAATACTTATTTTGACAAATCTCTGAAATCCGCTGATAACCAATACCATTCAGAAACATCTCAAAAATCTCTTTTACAATCTGAGCTTGTGTTTCGTTAATAATTAACGAGCCATTACTTAACTTGTAACCAAAGGGCGCAGAAAAAACATTTACTGTTCCTTTTTCAAATCTTTTTTGATAACTCCATTTTATGTTTTTGGAGATCGAAGTTGATTCCTCCTGCGCCAAACCTCCCATAATTGTAATCATCATTTCATCGGTCATATTGGCAGTATCGATGTTCTCTTTCTCAAAATATATCGTAATTCCAAGGGATTTCAATTCTCTTACGTTCTTCAGACAATCCCTTGTATTTCGGGCAAATCGGCTTATAGACTTTGTATAAATTCTGTCAATCTTACCCTTGCGGCAGTCCTTCATAAGCCGCTGAAACTCGCTTCGCTTGTCCTCACGGGTTCCTGTGATACCCTCGTCGGCATATATGTCGATGAGTTCTTCTGTTTCCGAATCCTCAAAAATCTGACTGTAGTACCTCGTCTGCGCCATAAAGGAATTAAGCTGATCTTCGGAATCGCTTGACACTCGGCAATATGCGGCACAACGTATCTTGACTGCTTTTTCTTCTGCTATTGTCGGCTGTATCACCGTTACTGTCGGCATTTTCTCACTCTCCTTTCAACCAACAAGGATACCATAAATCTTTTCAGAATGGTATCACCAAACCGGACAAAATTACTTGTCCGAATTTGACATATTTTCATTTTCCTGCTTTGCCGCAGTACAGAGACACATTATGATTACGCCTGCAAGACCGCCTACAAGTAGTCCGATTACAAATCCTAACATATCAATACCTCCTCACGCTGCGTCCCTTGAAGACGGGAACTGACCGTATATATCTTCCGTATTTTTGCTGCTGAAATTCTGTTTTTCGGCTGCTTCAAGAATTTCATCAAGCTTGTCCGCAAATACTCTCGCCATAAAATCGCTGTATTCTGCTTGTCCAAATTTAGTCATCAAAATCAACTCCTATACTTATTTTCATCGCTTTTTCTACTTTTTCCATAAGTTCAAAATCAACTGAACCCACGTAACTTTTCAATCGGTATCTGTCTATCGTCCGTATCTGTTCCGCAAGCACGATTGAATCCTTGGGCAATGTTTTTGAACCTCGGATATGAATATGAGTGGGAAGATAATGCTTTTTTGCCGTCGAAAGCGGAAGAACCACGATCGTTGGGCTGTGCCTGTTTCCCACATTATTCTGTACCACCAGCACAGGACGAATACCGCCTTGCTCTGAGCCGACCACGGGATTCAAATCTGCGTAAAAAATATCTCCACGTTTAATCAGCATTTCATTCACCTTTTCTGTATCTTACACACTTATGAAACGGACAAAACAGTACGTCGGTATTCCTGTCATACCACACACAGCCGCTGCACTTATGTTTATTTGGTAGTTTAACAACATGAATGTTATTCATATATCAGCCCCCTTATCTTTTTATTTCAATATGTAAATGGCGGTCTGCTAAAATGTGCAAACCGCCATATAAATTCGTTTTGCCTTCGTCTGATTCGTTATTTCAGACGATTTTCCGTGATATTTGTTCTCAACGACCGTCACGGCGGAACTCTGCAAGCTGCGGTCAGCGTAACCGCATCATGGGCGTTTCACCCGCTCTTTTAGCCCTCATTGGGAAGTATCATTATCCTCACACGTTTCATCGCCGACTTTGGCTGCTGTCCAAAGGTCTGTGACTTGTCTTTATCGCTCGCTTTTTCAAGGTCATGGCGGACATCACATTTGGCTGCCGAGATTTCATACCGACCGTGTGATTAACGTACTTGCAGAGTTGATATTCGGTTGTCAAGATTCTGTCGAGAAAATTCTCCGAATTAGTTTCATCGATTTTCCCCTTCACTACTTACTGGCAACGAAATTGAGATTTGTAAGGGATTTATTTTTCGTTTTCAAATAATTTCAGCACTTTCACCAAAATACGATGTACTTTTTCGTGCATTGTTTGTCTGGTAACACTATATTTCATGGCAAGATCATTCTGACTTTTATTCATCCAAAAAAGCTGATAAATAATTTCACGTTCGTATGGCTTGAGTTTTTTCATGACCTTTTTGAGCTTTACCAAGTCATGTTCCAAGCCTAACTGCTCTAAGATGCGCTCCTCAAGCGGAACAACTGTACTGTCATTGAGAATCTTCTGCTCGTAATTTCCGCCGTATGTATACTGCTCCAATGAGAGGGGGATGACCTTCTTCCAGTTTCTATCCTTTTGCGTATATTCTCCGTGATCCTTCTTGGTAAAATGGTCAATATACTGGCTTTCATCGCATTCCAGAACGCTGTCACCAAAGCTGATAAACCAACGGTTTTCTTCTTCCTTTGCTTTGAGATACTCAGCTTCAGTAAATTCGGAATACTTCTCACTTCCGCCGTTTTTGCTAAATTCAAAATATTTTGTTTTCATCGTAATTCCTCCGTTTTGATTTTTCTTGTTTGAATCAAAACGAAGGCTTAAGGGTATTTTGCAATTTGGCATTGCCATGCCTTAAAAATAGGCATAAAAAAACTCCCATTCCGCTTTTAAAGCAGAATAGGAGTTCAAAAAAAAGAGGCAGAAATCCTGACATAGCTTTAAAAGCTACCTGTCAGGCTTCTACCTCATTCGTAATTTCTTACTAAGACTGCATACGCATATACAGCCCAAATCCCATATTCACAGATGGGTGGATGATGCTCTGTACGAGTAATTTGATATACTTATTTTATTTATATTTCTCATTTTCAATTCTCTGCGGTCAGACCTATCAGTTTACCGCATTTGTGACACTTCGTGAGATAATCACCTTGTTCGGCTGTTGTGGCTACGATCCTGTTTTTGCACCATGTGTTTTGCTTATCCGCAAGTTTTCCACCGCACAACGGACATCTCAGCGGCGGCATGGACGGCCTTTTTCCGACTTGACGGATCTGTGAATCAACTAACATTCTTCTGTCCTTTCTGTTCGCTTTTTAGAGAACATTATGAGTAAAAATATAACCGAAATTCGGTTATATCATATTGTGTGAAGCAAGGCAGATCTTCATTGCTTGCCCGGACACCTGAAACAGCTCTGCCATTTTTAAAATTTTAGCGTTAACGTTTGATCCGTGCATTGAAAAAAACGCCTTTTTTATCTGCATTTTCGGCATAAGTATCGAAGCAGCAAGAGCGTCTGCCTGCCATTCGGTTTTAGAATTGCTTTCTGTCGTTGTCTTGGCGGCGGATTCCTGCGAATTATCAAAAATCTTATGGTGCAGTATCCAATGTGAAAGCTCATGGGCAAGAGTGTACCTGTATCTGCCCATATTTTCTTCTTCAAGCAAAGCTTCGTCGATGAGTATCGTTCCGGGCTGAACCTCGATAATAGTGTACTGCTCATTTTCTTTGTCATACACAGGGACAAAGCAGTTTTCAAATACAGTCTGGCCGAGGACGTTTCCCGATTTTCTCAGTTTTACATATTCTATCGTCAGTTTGTATTCAACCTCGATGATTTCCTCTATTGGTATGGATCGGGGAGCGCCGTAAAGATACATGCCGTTTCGGTAATTTTTCAAAAGTCCGTTTGCAATGCAGTCAAGAGCGCTTTGTCTGTAGAACATTTCGTTCATGGTTTTCCCTCCCTGCTTTTTCTAAGCTTATCAATAAAATCCTGCCATTCTTCGTCCGTAGCGTCCAGATCCTTTGCAGTTCTGAGAGCGGAAACGATCACACGGTTGTCTTTCAGAAAAGCATTCAGATCTTTCGGTATCGGATTTTTTGCCGTCTGCTCCAGAGCGGCAAGGTCGTAAAACCTTTCGGATTCCTCTTTATTCAGCGCCAGCTTACTCACCATTTTTTGCATGACTTCCATACTCGGAGCCGCTTTTCTGCCTTTTTCCAGGTCGCACAGATATACGGGAGATATGTCAACCAGCTTCGCAAAGCCCCTCAGCGTTATTTCCTTATCAAGACGTTTTTGTTTCAGGTATTCGCCAAAAGTCATAAATCTTCAATCCTTTCAATCCTTGTTCTCTTTTCTGCGAACGTCTTGTATCTATTATATCGAACGTAAATTCGATTGTCAATAGCAAAAAAATGAGGTGCACAATTATGAATGCACCTCAATGATAGTTTCTCCCATTTGCACAAACTGATCTATTGCATTTTGTGGAGATTGTATACAAATTTCGCCCTGATACTGAAACAGCCACGCATAAAATGTAGGACTCAGCTCTACTTTTACCTTTACGCAGAAAAATTGACGATCGGTTCCGATTGTATCAATATTGTCTCCAAACTTATCTATAATGGCTTTCATGTGCTTATTTTTACATTTCAGTATCACGTCTGAAGACTCACCGCAGAACATTTTAAAGGTATGTGCAATAAAGTCCTTCAGCACAAAATCTTTCGGACACGGTTTGGAAGGATGGTCTGTCAGAGATATATTCGCTAATCTGTCTATCCTGAAAACCGTTATATCTCTGTGTTTTTCACAATACCCCACAAGGTAATACCTGTCGTCGTTCCACACGGCGGCATAGGGGCTGACCGTATATGTATAACCGTTATGCTTGAGAATTTTTTCTCTTTTTTCATTATATTCGTAATACTGAAAACGGATCTTACGTCGCTGCGTGATCGCAGTGTTGATGATATCGGCATAATATATGCTTTTACTGTCCGCCTTATTTTCGCTCGGCTGCTGAATGAGATTTCTTATTTCTTCCTTTTGATAGTCGCTCAGAGGAGAAAACAGCTTGTCTATCAGCTGGAAGGATTTTTCTTCCGAAATAAACTGAGCTGCGTTTACTGCGTCGCACAGCATTTTTATCTCCGAAAGCTCCATGCCCCTGCTGCCCATAAAATATTTATTCTGCGTACTTTTATCGCAGATAATATCGTAGCCTGCGTTTCTGAGCTTTTCTATATCAGAGGGGATCGTGTTTCGATGAGCATATACGCCCTGCTCCGACAGTTTTTCAATAAGCTGATTTGTAGTCAGCTTATGATTTTCATCTGTTTGGTATGATATTAGCATAGTCCAAACTGCTGACTACAGTGGTGACAGGCTATG